>Ga0181521_10002184_pt1 | contig 23780 bp, 26 predicted proteins | sample PEATcosm2014_Bin_32_FD_119764 | JGI IMG/M metagenome (GOLD analysis project Ga0181521, IMG submission 119764) | Peatland microbial communities from MTU Mesocosm Facility, Houghton, MI, USA - PEATcosm2014_Bin02_60_metaG | ecosystem: Environmental > Terrestrial > Soil > Wetlands > Peat | place...
TTTTGCCTGCACCCATTGGATTCTCCGTTTTTCGCTGGTATGACATAGAGGAAAGCCTTTGTTTATGCGGCTCCATTGTAAGTCAATAACTTCTGCTTGTGAAGTTAATCCGGGAAATATGGGATAATATAAACCGCGGTCTTCTGACGCGCCAGTACTTTCAGGCATTTTTGCTTTGTGCGCCAAAGTTAATTATGAGACCATTTTTCCAGAAAATTGGTTGACACTTTTGGGTTTTGGTTTTGCTGAACGGAGATCAGTCCACGGTGGCGGAGCCAAGATTCCACGGTCACTCGCCACAGCATGGCGACTCGGCAGTAATCATCCTTCGGCATGCTTCCGATGATCCACCCAAACGCTGCGAGCAGCAACCAGAAAATGATTTGGCGTTGGCGCAAAGTCCAACGCCGACGTTGGGCGTCGTCATGGAAGACGGCGCAGGCGGTGCGGCCTTTGAGGCAGCGCCGCGGTCGGTGATTGAGTTCGTGCACTGAGGTTTCGATTTGCGCGACCAGGTGCAACGGCACGGTCGGGTCTGTCGCCCAACGTTGCTCCAGATGGTCCTTCAGGTCGCGGATGCTTTTTACCTCTGCCCCGTTGTATCGGGGACAGGCGGGCGGATTGTTGGATTGTTTAAGGGTAGCACGCGATAGCGGATCAGGACCTCATCCATGTACTCATCGTCGAAGGGGGAGCCGTTGTCGCGTTTGAGCAGCAAGGGCGGTCCGTGCTGTCGTAAAAGGGTTTCGACATGTCGGGCGATCTGGCGGCCATCGAACTGGCCGGTCACCAAAGGCTGGAAGCGATACCGGGAGGCCAGGTCCTACACGGGGATGATCTGACAGCTTTTCGGCCGAATTCAGTGGCATCAAGTGACCAAGCCAGCTCTGACCACAACCACTTGATATGGTTCATGGCATCAAGTTGATCCTGAGGGAGTTCGTGAACCAGCGCAAACAGCGGGGAAACTTTCTAGACGTGGGTGGATTTCTTCAACCCCAACACCCATTGATACGGCCAAGGATATGCGCCTGATATTCTTTGCTGATTTCAACGGAATTTTTTCGCCTCTTCATATCCCGGGTCGGCATCAATGATGTCCTCGCGGTGACCAGCGAGCTGTAAAAGACCCTGCCGGCGCCATAATGCTTGCACCATGAGACGGGTAATGACCCGGCGCATGGGTTTGCGGATTCTTGTCAGGGATGAGCAGGTCATGCACCTTCGTCGGGTCATAATCTTTGAACTGAAAATCTCTTCCTGCTGAATCGTCCTGGTTTTACCGAGATGCGCCGTGGCCGGATTCTGCGGATCCTCGTTCAAACATTCCACGCCCATCTGCGGGCCGTGATGCTGAAACTCGCCACCGAACATTTTAACAAATTCCGGCAAGCCGTTGGACGTATCGCTCGCCGCGCGGATGCCGATGAACGCGTGACTCGCCTCGATCCAATCCAGAAATTCCGGTTTGTCGGGAATCGGTAGATCACCTGTCGTGCTTGCAAAAATCACGCGGTTGTTATTTTTCAGGGAAGCGGGCGAAAGTTTTTCGAGTGCCATTTTTTTAATTTTGTTTGCCACCGCGATTCAGCCGTACTGAAAACCGCCTTTTCTTCGGGAGTCGCGTTATTTTTCAGCGGCGTCGGTTTTCCGTCCGGCTGCTGCACAAGATCCACGGTGAACTCATCACTGTCCTTCGCGAGCTGCGCGAGAATTTTTCCGCCGTTGGAATCGAACTATGCCGGAAACGCGTCGTCGTCGTAACAACGAGAAGTTTTTTCAGCGCGGCCTGCAAAGAAGTCGCCACCAGCGCGATCAAACATAGGGCAAAAAGTGCTTTCATTTTTTTAATTGGAATGTCGTTCACGCTTCATTCACCACTGGCACCACGCGTAACCAGATGTTGCGGAAGGAAACGGCATTATTGTGGAACTGCAACGCCAGTGGGCCGGTCGGTCCGTGCGGCGTATATTTCCCCGGCGAGCGCCAGTTGGTCGCGCCGCGAATGGCCTGGTGATTTTGCGCGACGACGGCATTGTGAAAAACTGTAACATAACCGGGCGACAGGACTTCACCATTGGCTCCAAATGCGGCACATTGAGAATTATGTCGAACGTCTGCCATTCGCCCGGCGGACGGCACGCGTTCGCTAATGGCGGATGCTGGCCTTAAATCCCCGCCGTGGCGCCATCGGCGTAGGTTTTGTTGCTGTAACAATCCAGGACTTGAATCTCATATTGACCCATGAAGAAAACGCCGCTGTTGCCGCGTCCCTGACCGCTGTCCTTCGGCGGGGTCGGCTCGCGAAATTCCAAATGCAGCTGGATGTCGCCGAATTCATTCGTCGTCACGATGTCACCCTTGGCGGAAACCGCCGCGCCGTCTTCTACCATCCATAACGCAGGGCCGCCGGTTTTTTGTCGCGCCACTAGCAGGCTGTTGAAAAACGATTTTTTGGACATTTTTTATGCAAAAAACCCAATGATTTTGAGGGTCATTTTTCAAATACATGGCTTTTTCAACAGCCTGCTAGGCCAAATCTTTGCCGTCGAACAATACCATCTCGTCGCTTGGCGGTGTGGCGTTATCGCTGAACCTGCCCGGCGTCACCACCGGCGGCTGCGAACGCGCCGGATTATGCACGTGCCATTTGCCGTCCGGCTGCATCGGCGTGTCCTGAAAGCCGGCAACGCCGTTGGTGACCACTTCGATGAATTTCTCGGTGCGCGCGGTGGTGCCGACGGCCAAAGTGGCGAGGAGGATTGCGAGGGAGAGTTTTTTTGTGTTCATGTAATTTGCCATCGGTTCTTGAAGGTGTTAATTCTTTTCGGGCAGGGCGGTCCAAGCTCCGTTGTTCTTGCTGCTTACGACGCAGGTTTCGACGAACGCGATGCCCGTCCAACCGTCTTCGATGTTCGCGTATTTGCTTCCGTCGCAGTCAAATTTTTCACCGGCCTTCCATTTGCGCACGTCCGCTTCGAAGCAGCGATGCAAGCGCGCGAAGGCATCGTGGAATCCTTCCGGGTGACCGGCTGGAATTGTCGGTTCGGCCATCAGGTCGGCAGGCAAAACCTTGGGGAGGAAGCCGTCACCGGCCGTGACGCCGCCGCGCCAATACACGCGATCGGGCTGGTTCGCCAGATGGATCGTGATGCTTTCCGGTTCTTCTTGCCGCCAGCGGAGCGTGCCTTTGCTGCCGGCGACGACGAGGCCGAGGTCGTTCTTGAGGCCGATGCAGATTTGCGAGGCGCGCACGAGAGCCTTGCCGCCGTTGTTGAGCCGGCAGTAAATCGTGAAATGATCGTCCAACTGACGGCCTTCAACGAAGGTTTCCATCTGTGCGGAAACGTGGGTCACTTCCAAGCCGGTCACATAGCGCAGTTGCATGAGCGCGTGTGTGCCAATGTCGCCGCCGCAGCCGGAACCGCCGGCGCGCTTGGGGTCCACACGCCACGCAGCCTGTTGCTGGCCGGTCGCTTCGAGTTTGGTCGCCAGCCAGCCCTGGAGGTAATAGCTGTCCACCCAACGGACTTCGCCGAGCAATCCGCTCTGCACAATGTAGCGGCTGAGACGGCTGGTCCAATGGCCGAGATAGGTGTGGGCCACGCCGAAGGGCATGCCCAGCTTGCGCGAGGTCTTTGCGAGTTCATTCGCTTCCTTGAGATTCAGGCACAGCGGCTTTTCGCAGAACACCGCGATGCCGGCCTTCATCGCCTTCATCGCCGGGTCGAAGTGAACGAAGTTCGGCGTGACGATGAGAATGTAATCCAGCTTCTGGTCTGCGGGCGCCGTCTTGTTGGCGGCGATCATCTCATCGTAGGAACCGTAGCCCTTGATCGGGTAAGGCCAATTGGTGGCTTCTTCGAGCGCGACCTTGGGATCCGGGAACAGCGCACCGGCGACGACGCGCCGGGTGCCGTCAAAGTGAATGGCCCGTTGATGAGGATGGACGACGAAGGCCCCTTTGCCGCCACCCACCAATCCGACGTTGAGAGGTTTGTTGCTCATGATTTGAGCTGAAAGCGCCAAGCCGTTTAGCGTTTGGAAAATGCCGCGTCGAAGGCGGCGGCGTTCGGAGTGAAATCGAGTTTGCGGACGAAGGCGCAAGCTTCGGTTGCGCCATGCGCGCGATCCATCCGGCCATCTTCCCACTCAACCGAGAGCGGACCGCGATAGCCAATGTCATTCAGGGCGACGATGATCTCCTCGAAGTTGATGTCGCCGTGGCCGAGCGAACGGAAATCCCAGAACCGGCGCGGATCGGTGAAATCCGTGTGACCGCCGAAGACGCCAACCGTGCCGTCACCGTGACCCCACCAGACATCTTTCATGTGGACGTGGTAAATCCGGCCGGCAAACTCGCGGATGAACTTCACGTAGTTCACGCCCTGGTAGCCGAGGTGCGAAGGATCGTAATTGAAGCCAAACCGCTGGTGGTTCTTCACGGCTTCGAGCGCGCGTTTGGCCGAGGCGATGTCGAAGGCGATTTCCGTAGGATGCACTTCGAGCGCGAAGTTGACGTTTGCTGTTTCAAACACGTCGAGAATAGGCAGCCAGCGTTTAGCGAAGTCGGCAAAACCCTTGTTGAGAAAGTCCTCGTTCGTCGGCGGGAAGGCGTAGAGCGCATGCCAAATAGACGAACCGGTGAAGCCGTTGACGACGGCGGGGAAATCATCGGTGTCTTTGCGTCCGGGGTTGGCATCAAAAAATTTTCGTGCGGCGCGGGCGGCCGCTTTCACTTTCTCGGCGGCGCGCTGGCGGACGCCTTCCGGTTTGCCGTCGCCCCAGACATCGGCAGGGAGAATTGACTTGTGCCGTTCATCAATCAGATCGCATACGGCTTGGCCGACGAGATGTGTTGAAATGGCAAAACATTTCAGTCCGTGCTTCGCGAGCAGCGCCCATATCTTCTTGATGTAACCGGGTTCGGCCAGGGCCCGGTCCACTTCAAAGTGGTCACCCCAGCAGGCGAGTTCCACGCCGTCGTAACCCATGGCTTTGACTTTGGGCGCGAGTTCGGCAAGCGGGAGGTCGGCCCATTGGCCGGTGAAAAGTGTGACGGGTCGTGACATAAGCAGTGGCTTTTTGGTCAAGCAGTCTTGCCAAGCAGAACTGTCAGGTCAAGCGTGTGATTCAAAAGGGGAAAGAAAAATATGCTACACGGTTTTGAATTTTTGCCGTTGACACTTTTCTGCCAGCCGCGAGCATCTGGCAATTCTGTTTCCCATGAACAACCGTCACGACAAAATCCTCTTTTGGGGCTGTTTTATCGCTCTCATCACCACCAGTTACGCCTTCATCAGCCGCATGATTTTATGCGGCGGGCAGTTCGTCACCGACTTCAGCCTCGACAAGGTGGCCGTTGGCGAACTCCAGGGCGCGGGCATCTGGCCGTTCGGTGTAAGCATTATTTTGTTCAGCCTTTTCATCGACCGCATCGGATACAAGGTGGCGATGATTTTTTCATTCGTCAGTTATCTCGCCTATGTGGCACTGGCGATGACAGCTTACAGTTCGATTCATGGCGTGAGCGGCGACACGCTGATTGCCGCGCAGAAACACGGCTATCAACTGCTTTATTGGGGCAGCATTATTCTTGGGTTGGGCAATGGCAGCGTGGAGGCTTACGCCAACCCGGTCGTCGCCACGATGTTCAACACCGACAAAACGAAATGGCTCAATCGTCTACATGCCGGCTGGCCTGGCGGACTCGTTCTCGGCGGACTTTGCACGATCGCGCTCGCCGACAATTCCGACTGGCGACTTACGCTGGGTCTGATTTTGATTCCCGCGTTCATTTTCTTTTTCATTCTCGTCAGTTTGAAATTTCCAAAAAGCGAACGCGAACAGGCTGGCGTCGGTTATCTGGCCATGCTCAGGGAACTCGGCGCGTTTGGTGCGCTCGTCGGTTTTGGACTGGTGTTCGCCCAGTTGGGACAGGTTTTCGGCTGGAGCCGCGGTTTGGTTTGGGGGCTCACCGGCGGGGTCGTCGCAATTTATACCGTTGTAACCAAATCCTTTGGCCGTCTCATCCTCGCCTTTCTGATTGTCATCATGATGCCGCAGGCGACGACGGAACTGGGCACGGACGGCTGGATCACCTCGCTGATGCAAACGCCGATGCAGGCTGCCGGACACAATCCCGCGTGGGTACTGGTTTACACGTCGGCGATCATGGTGATCCTGCGTTTCTCCGCCGGGCCGCTAATCCATAAACTTTCTCCGCTTGGTTTGCTAGCGACCTGCTCAGCATTGGCTGCGCTGGGATTGGTGGCGCTTTCCAAAACCAGCGGCGCAGACACGTTCATTATTTTTTCCGCCGCGACGCTTTACGGCATCGGCAAAACATTTTTCTGGCCGACCATACTTGGCCTCACCTCGGAACAGTGCCCCAGAGGGGGCGCGCTCACATTGAACGCGATGGGCGGCATCGGCATGCTGGCCGTGGGCATTCTCGGAGCGCCGTTCATCGGCTATTTACAGGAATCTTCCGCGACGAAACAACTGGAGTCCGCCAACCCTGCGCTTTATCAAAGCGTGACCATGGAGAAAAATTATTTGCTCGGCGCTTATAAAGCCATTGATCCGGTAAAAGCGGCCGCCGTCACCGATGACAGTTCAAAGGAACAAATCAAAGCTGCGACAACAACCGGCCAGTTTAGTGCGCTGGGCAAAATGGCGCTGTTTCCCATTTTTACGCTGGCCTGTTACCTGGCTTTGATTGTTTATTTCAAATCACACGGAGGTTACAAGCCAGTGCAACTGGAGTCCGCTGGCGAAGACAAATAAACCCTACGAAACCTTGACCCATTGGTGTTTGCGGGCGGCTTCGTACATGGCCTGCATGGCGGTTACGCGGGCGGCAGCTTCCTAGGGAGTGACGAGCGGCTCTCTTTTAGCGCCGGCGATTGCGTTCAAAAATTGGTCCATCGGCGCAGGGAGCGATTTTGGCAGATCCGTCCAGTGTTTGCGTCTGTCGCTGTCGGCAATTTTCTGGCTGCGCTAAAACAACTGGTCGTTCACGATGAACGGCAGGCCTTCGGTGCCGCTGATGAGTAGTTTCACCGGGTCTTCGATATCCACGAAGCCGGCGGCGAGCGTGCCAATGACACCGCTCTTAAAACGGATCAACGCTTCCCCGGTTTCATCGCAATCGCCGTAACGGCCCGTGACCGGATGATTTTCCGCCGCGACTGAATCAATGCCACCCAACAGCCACATGAGGATGTCCAGCTTGTGCGTGTCGAGGTCGCCAAACGCGCCCAGGCCGGCGATTTTCGGGTCAGCCATCCAACGCCATTCGGTGTCGAACCACCCTGTACTATGTAAAAATTGATCCGCATCCAGCCGGCGATGATCCGCCTCGTAAGCGGGCAGCCAGTCGGGCAGCGCGCCTTTGAGCCGCAGACCGCACGGTTGGAGCGCGTGCAGCCAGATGGCCTTGAGCGGAGGCAACAGTTTATCCGGATCGAATTCCCGGGGACGGCCCAAGACAAACGGCGCGCCGATCACGGGCTGAGGTTGTAACGCTCGGATGGCGGCCTTGCGGTGATAGCCGAAGAGCTCGACCAGGTCGTTGATGATTTTAGTTTTGTGTTCCTTGCCGGCCCGGGCGTAACGCGCACGCTTCAGAACCAGCACTTCCTGTCGGGTGATTTGACTCATTTTCGGGTGCATAGCTCGGTAACACCCTTTTTGAGTCAACGTATGGTTCACTCAAACCTTTTCTCCCCTCCTACGGTAACTTTCTTTTTGAGTCAATTCGCTTTCCGAGCACAAGGATATTGCTTCCTGGCGTACCACCGGTTAAAAATTCCAGGATATGCATCCCGCAACTCTCCTCCGCGAATTATTCCGACCAGTGATCGGCTGCGACGGGCATGCAGGGCGGCTGGCAAAACTTTGCGCCAACATCCGCCTCAAAAAGTCCGGAGGTGTCGTGTGAGCACGCAAGTCCTACTGGTGGAATGCGATGACCGACGTGGTCTTGTCCATGCCATCACCGGCGTGTTGCTCAAGCACGGCGTCAACGTGGTGGGCAACCAGGAGTTTGTGGATCGCGGCTCCGCGCGCTTCTTCATGCGCACGGAGTTTGACGGGGCGGTGGACGCGGGTCAACTCGAAGCCGAAATCCGCAACGTACTGCCTGCCAACGCGAGTGTGCGGCTTTCCAATCTGAAGCCGAAGCGCATCGTGGTGCTCGCGTCCAAGGAACACCATTGCCTCGGTGACCTCCTCATCCGTCACGCATTTGGCGAACTCAACGCGCAAGTTCTCGTCGTGCTCAGCAATCACGCTGTGCTTGAGCCCCTCGTCACCAAGTTCAATCTGCCGTTTCATTGCATCAGCCACGAGTCGTTCACCCGCCAAGAGCATGAGGCGGAAATGCTCAAGATCATTGAACGCCTGGAGCCTGATTATCTCGTGCTCGCGAAATATATGAGGGTGCTGACGCCGGAGTTCGTGCGCCGCTTTCCCGCGCGCATCGTCAACATCCATCATTCCTTCCTCCCGGCCTTCGTCGGCACACGGCCGTATCAGCAAGCATTCGACCGCGGCGTCAAGGTCATCGGCGCCACCGCGCACTTTGTCACCGAGAAGCTCGATGAAGGTCCCATCGTCGTCCAGCAGGTCATTCCGGTGGACCACACGCACACGGCGCACGATCTCTCACGGGCCGGACGCGACGTGGAGCAAATGGTTTTCGCCCGTGCACTGCGGCTGGTCTTCGAGGATCGAGTATTTCTCTGCGGCAATCGCACGGTGATTTTCGACTAAGGCACACGACCCATGAACTCCACTTCACTCCTAAAAGAAGTATCCCGGCGACCGCTCTGCTGCGACGGCGCGATGGGCACGCAACTTCTCGCGCGCGGCCTGGCGAGTGGCGAATGCGGCATGCTGTGGAACATCAATCGCCCGGTAGATGTCGGCGGCATCCATCTGGCCTACCGTGACGCCGGTTGCGATCTCATCACCACCAACTCCTTTGGCGGTTCGCGGTTCGCGCTCGAACGCCACGGTCTGGCCGGTCGCGTGGCGGAATTGAATCGCGCCGCCGCCCAAGTCGCCCGGGCCGCCGCCGGCGATACAGGCTGGGTGCTTGGCGATATTGGGCCGTTCGGCGATTTTCTCGAACCGGTTGGCGAAACCTCGGTGGAAGATTTACGCGCCGCCTTTCAAGCCCAGATCGCCGCGCTGCTCGAAGGCGGCGCGGACGCCATCCTCGTCGAAACGATGAGCGACCCCGCCGAGGCGGTGGTGGGAATTGAAGCGGCGAAGGCTTGCGCCGCTGACGTACCGGTAATCGCAACCTATGCTTTCCAAAAGTCGCCGCCGGGCGAATTCCGCACCATGATGGGCACGAGTGCAGCCGAAGCCGTGCGCCGCGCCACCGGCGCTGGAGCCGAGATCGTGGGTGCTAATTGTGGCACCGGGTTGCGCCTCGACGATTATGTGAAGCTGGCTGAACAACTCGTCGCCGCCGCCGGCAACGGGACGGTGATTGTCCAGCCGAACGCCGGTTCGCCGCGCACCGAAAATGGCCGCACCGTCTATGACGCCACGCCGGAACAAATGGCGGGGACCGCCACCCGGCTGCTCGCCGTCGGCGTGCGCATCATTGGCGGTTGTTGCGGCACGACGCCCGATCATCTCGCTGCCATGAGCCGCGCCGTCCGGGCCGCCAAAATTTAACTGCCGTTCGTCCGGCCGGTGTCACGGAATTCTCCGTGCCGCGCAGCAGATCCCTCGCGAGATCCACGCGGCATGGCCGCAGCAGTTCGGTGAACGACCGGCCCGTGCGCTCTTTCAACAGCCGCGAGAAATAGCTCGGCGAAATCCCCGCGTGCCGCGCCGTCTCGTCCCGCGAAATGTCGCGGTGAAGGTTTTCACGCATAAACTCCAGCGCCTTGCCGATCAATAGCGGCGGGGTAAAATCCTCTTGCTGCTCGATGGTCGAGAACACGTGCTCCAGTGTCTTGCGCAACCGATAGGCTTGACTTCGCAGGGACGCGGAGATTCACTGTCCTTCGGACACGGCGCAAACGGACAATTTTCAACGCTTGCTGAATGCTGAAGCGGTGCCGTGATTTGGCGGAGATGGCTTTCCCCGTCAGCCTACTTCAACTGCGCCAAAATCTGGTCGGTAATGGCTTTCACCGCGGTTTCGGCATCAGGGTCGAGGCCGATGATGGTTTCGGCTTTGGATTCCACCTGGCAGGAGACGCCCGGACGCCAGTCGGCGTTGTCGCAAAGTTCGCATTCCCTAATGCCGTAGCGCGGGTCAACGTAGCCGAGGGTTTGCTTGATCTTGAGCAAGTCTTGGAGTTGGGCCGGCGTGAAGGTGTTCGGCGCCTTGCCCAGTTGTGCGGTGACGAGCAGCGTCCGGCAATAAGCTTCGATGATTTCCGCACGCCAATAGGCTTCTTCGATGTTGTTGTGGCTCCAAGTGACGATGCCGTGGTTTGCCATGAGTATCGTATTGTGCTTGTCCACGAGTTCGGCGACGAGCTTGCCCATTTCCGCCGTGCCCGGGGTGCGATAGGGCGCGATGGCGACGCTGACGAAAACTTCGTATTCGGGAATCATGCACGTCGGCGGCACAATGCCTGCGAGGGCAAAACCAGTCGCGTAAGGCGGGTGACAGTGGCACGTCGCCACGGCCTTGGGCTGCTTCTGCATGATTTGCAGGTGCATCAAAATCTCGCTGGTGCGTTTCTTGGCGCCGAGGAGTTGATTGCCCTCAAAATCCACAAGGCACATGTCTTCCGGCTTGAGCGAGCCTTTGCTCACAAGTGTGGGCGTGCAAATCACGATGTCTTCGCCGACGCGAATGGTCATGTTGCCGCCGTTGCCGTCCACATAGGCGCGCTGCCAGACGCGGCGGCCCATCTCGCAAATCTGTTCCTTCAAGTTGTGCGTGTAAGGTGAATTGAAAAAAGCTTCCAGCGCCGGCTTCGGCGATTTGGAGTTCAGCGGCTTGACCGGCGGAGAGAGTTTGCCGCCGGTCGCGGAACCGAAATTATTTTCTCCAGCAGCGGTTTTTGTTCCGCCGTTGGTTTCCAATTCGTGCAATAAGTCGCGCGCGGATGGCGTGATGATGGCGTCGACGGGAATGCGACTCACGCCTTGACCGTCGCGGATCATTTCATGAATGTCACGGACACTAATGACTCGGCTCATAAAGATTTAAATTCGATTCACCCTTTCCACGGGCTGTAAAATATTTCATTCACCAGCGCGGAATTGATGGCGTCAATCGGCGTCGGCCGATCAAACGGCTGTGCAGCCTCACGGCCTTCCTCGTAACCAATAACCTGGCCCACACCGCCGCCCAGATTGTCGTAAACGACGGGGCTGGGGTCTTTGCCCATGCCCGGCTTGGCGCCGAGTCCGGCGGCGTATTGCTCGCGACTGAACGGGCTGACCATGAGGTAGCGTCCACCCTTCAGCGTTTCCACGCTGCGGCTCAAGGTCACGCGACCGATGACGGTTCCAAGTTTCAAAATTAAATTCGTTTGCCCGGTTCGTGTTCGTCCACGATGCCGGTGACCAGCCAGCGAACAGGGCTTTTGTCCACGCCGACGGTTTTGCGTGCAGCGAGTCCGTCCGACGAAATAATCACCTGTTGATGCATGCCGGCACCGTGGGAATCAATCGCGATGGTCGGCGTACCTTCCAGCTGGCCGTTTATTCCAATGGGCTGGCAAATTACCAAGCGCCAGCCATCGAGACTCGGATGCTTCCGAGTCGCCACAACATTGCCTTCGACGCGGGCTAATAACATAGGCCGTTTAATCGGAAATCCATGCTACAACCGAGGCCGCTGCCACGACGTAACGAGATAGCGTTTCACCATTAGTTTCACGATTAATAAATTCTCAAATTGTCCACCATCACGCAGCGGCGGATGCGCGTGAAGGTTTTTGGATTCGTAATGCCTTCGCCGGTCGGCGTGGCGATGGAATAACTCAAGTATCCTTCGCCGCCGAGGCCGAGGCCGGCCATGCACGGGCCGTTTTTTACAAACAACGTCGTGTCCAGCGCCCGCGCCATCGCCGTCATGTTTTCCACGTCGTGCGAATGGATGATGCTCGTGTGCTTGTAACCGTGCTCGGCTTCGAGCGACCGTTCGATGCCTTCCTCGACGCTCTTCACACGCACGATGGGCAGCATCGGCATCATCTGTTCTTCCTCGACGAACGGATGGCTCGCGTCCGTCTCGGCAAAAAGCAATTGCGTTCCATGCGGTAAATTGATTCCCGCCGCCTGCGCGAGCACGTACGGGTCTTTGCCAATGAAATCCTTGTTCACGCTGGCGTGAGCGCAGCCGCCACCTTGGTCTTCCTTGAAAGTGAACGCCGCTTGGGTGAGTCGTTCGAGTTGCGCGGCGTTCAATTTCACCGCGCCATTCTCCGACATTTTTTGCATCAACTTGTCCGCCACGCTGTCGAGCACGAACACTTCCTTTTCACCGATGCACAGCAGATTATTGTCGAACGCCGCACCTTCGATGATCGCCTTCGCCGCGCGTGTGGGACAGCAGGTGTCGTCCACAAACACGGGCGGATTACCAGGCCCGGCGCAGATCGCGCGTTTGCCGGTCTGCATGGCGGCCTTTACGACCATCGGCCCGCCGGTGACGAGCAGCAGCCGGACGTTTTCGTTTTTGCAAATCGCGTTGAATGAATCCAGCGAAGGCTTCTCGACCATGCACACAATGTTTTCAATGCCGGTCCTGCGGCAAATCGCCTCGTTGTAGGCGCGCACGGCCACGGCGGCACACCGGGCCGCGCCCGGATGCGTGTTGAAAACAACGGAATTTCCGGCAGCGACAATGTTCACGATGTTGCCGCTCAAGGTCGGAATCGAATGCGTGCTGGGCGTGACTGCTCCCACGACGCCAAAGGGCGTATATTCTTCGAGCGTGATGCCGTGGTCACCACTGCGCGCGTCGGGACGAAGCCAGTCCACGCCGGGAACCAGCTTGATGATTTGCAACTTGGCGATCTTGTGATCGAGGCGTCCGATCTTCGTCTCTTCATATTCAATTTTGCCCCACGCCTCAGCGTTTTTCTCGGCAAGCGCCTTGACGATTTCTTCAATCTTGCGCCGGGCTTCTACGCCCTTTTGCTTGAGCTGCAAATACGCCTCCTGCGCCGCAGCGCAAGCTTCGTTCGCATCCTGAAACACGCCGAACTTACCGCGCAAGGCGACATTGGCGACGGAAGTTTTTTTCGTGCCGCAACCACAGTTTGACGACGGCGCAGGCGCTGGAGCGGAGAAAGGTTTGGCGGTCATGGTCGCCGTGGCGCCCAAACGGCCCAGCACTTCGGCCATTACGTCACGGATCAAAGTTTCGTTCACAACACTCATATTTCAATCACCGCACTTTCGCGCTGAAAATTTCTTTTCCGAAAACATCCACGCTGTCTACGATGCCGACGATGACCGCATCCACCGGCGCTTCTTTCATGCCGGGTGCAAGGCGCGCGCTGCTGCCCTGGCAGAACAACACCAACTCGCCTTCGCCAGCGCCGAGGCAGTCCACGGCCACAATCGTGTTCGCGCCCGGACAAAATTTCGCCGGGTCTTTTTCGTCCACAAGCTGCGGGCGGAGCAGCAACAGCTTGCGACCCGACAGGTTCGGGTCTTTCTTGGTGGCGACCACCTGGCCTTCGACTTTGGCGAGGAACATAAAATTAGGAGTTGGGAGATTGGAGTCGGGAGTTAGGAAAACAATGTCCCGGCTCCTATCTGCTTACTTCTTTTTCGGCAACACCGTTTCCACATCGTTGTGTGGGCGGGCGATGACGTGGACGCTGACCAGTTCGCCTTTGATGGCTTTGATGGCCTGCGCGCCAGCGTCGGTGGCGGCCTTAACAGCGGCGACGTCGCCGCCGACCACGGCTGTGACGAGCGCGTTGCCGACCTGGGTCATCGGGCCGAGGAGTTCAACGTTCGCCGCCTTGAGCATGGCGTCCGTTCCTTCGACGAGAGCGACGAGTCCGCGTGTTTCAATAAGTCCGATTGCTTGTGGCATAGTTTTGTTTTGATTGATGGTTGAGAGTTGTTGCTAAATTCAATTTTTCTTCGTTTCCAAAAATCTTTTGGTTTCGCGCGCCACGACGAGCTCCTCGTTCGTGGGAATCACAAAAATTTTCACCTGCGAATCCGCCGCACTGATCATGGCCTCGATCGCGCGGGTGGAATTATTTTTCTCCACATCAATCTTGATGCCGAGGTTTTCCAAATTCGCGCAGATCGCCCAGCGTAATTCCGCGCGGTTCTCGCCAGTGCCAGCGGTGAACACAATCGCGTCCGCGCCGTTCAACTGCAGAAAGCAACTGCCAATCCAGTGCCGCGCGCTGGCGACAAAAACATCGAGCGCGAGCTTTGCATTCGCATTGCCTTTGTTGGCCGCCTCCGTGATGTCGCGGATGTCATTGGAAACGCCACTCAAACCGAGCAGGCCGGATTGTTTCGTGAGTTGCTTCTGCGCTTCTTCTACGCTGATGCCGAGTGTTTTTACCGCGTAAGGCAACGCCTCGGCGTCGAGATCGCCGACGCGGTTGTTCTGCGGCAAACCGGATTGCGGACTCATGCCCAGGCTCGTTCCGATGGACGCGCCATTCAAAATGCCAGTTACGCTCGAACTGCCGCCGAGATGGCAGGAAATCACGCGCAGTGGCGCGCCGGAAATTTTTTGCGCACCGCCGTTGACGTAAAGCTGCCGTGCGCGTTCGGCAACGTCGGGACGGCAAAGTAGTTCTGCCGAGCGTTCCGCGATGAACTTGTGGCTCGCGCCGTGAAAACCCCAGCGACGCACGCCGATTTGCAGCCACGCTTCCGGCACGGCGTAGCGCATCGCGGCTTCAGGCGCGAACTGGTGAAACGCCGTTTCAAAGAGCCCAATGAGCGGAACGTTCGGCAGCCGCTGCGCGAACAGTTTGATGCCGGTGATGTAGGGCGGATTGTGCGCTGGTGCCAGGCCGTTGTAATCGGCCATCGCCTGCAACACGCGCTCGTCCAGCCGCTCGCAGCCGATGACGTTTTTGGCAATGACGGTTTTGAACCCGACGGCGCTCAATTCGTTTTCACTCTGGATGGCGTTTGCCCTTTTCAACTCGGCGAGGCAATCCTCAATCGCCCTAGGATAATCGGTGACACGCTCGAAGCCGCCTTTATGCAAAAGGCGCTCGGCGTTGTTCGTGAAATCGAACAGCCGCCACTTGAGCGAGGTGGAACCAATGTTGGCGACGAGAATCTTCATAAGGTCGAAGTGTGAAGTGCGAAGTGCGGATTGAATTTAATTCGTCTTTCGCCCATCTTCCTTCTCACTTCATTCAAGCCACTTGCCAAGTCCGCTCAATCTGTCGTGTGGACGCGGGATGACCTGGACGCTGACAACCGAGCCGACTTGCGCGGCTGCCGCTGCGCCGGAATCGGTCGCGGCCTTGACCGCAGCAACGTCGCCGCGGAAAAACACGGTGACGTATCCGCTGCCGATTGTTTCCCAGCCGGTAATGTGGACGTTCGCGGATTTGAGCGCGGCGTCCGCGGCTTCCAGGGCGGCGCAAAAACCCTTGGTTTCAATCATTCCAACAGCTTGCTTTGACATATTCGTTGAGAGTTAAAAAGTTGCGGTTGTTGAACTATTTTTTTACGGCGTTGCCGATGAAGGCTTCGAGCAATTCCTCGTGCGGGCGGGCGATGACGTGTGAACTGACGAGTTCACCGATTTTGGCCGCGGCCTTGGAGCCGGCGTCCACAGCGGCCTTGATGCTGCCGACGTCGCCCTCGGCGAGGACAGTGATCAGTCCTCCGCCGATGGGGATGGTTTTGACCAACTTGACGTTGGCCGCCTTGACCATGGCGTCGCTGGCCTCCACGCTGCCAACGTAACCCTTGGTTTCAATCATTCCTATTGCTTCGCTCATAATTCTTCGTTGATGGTTGGTGGTTGATAGTTGATAGAAAACGGAAAGAAAACATCGAACACTAAACATCCCATGAAAGGCGTCAGCCGCTCGCGCTCATTCCGCACGATGCGATGTTGCATGTTGAATGTTGAATGCTGAATGTTCATTTGATCAATTCCACCGGCGTGTCGGGTTGCAGATTGCACGCGTTGCCTTCGTCGGTGTCAATGTGGACTTCCAGTTTGAAACTTTTGTCCACACGGCAAAGTATTTTATCCAGCACGATGCCGCAGTCACCGCCGATCCTGAGCTTCATCCGGTCGCCGGCTTTTACACCAAAAAATTCCGCGTCCGCCGGACTCATGTGGACGTGCCGCAAGGCACGGATGACGCCCTCGGGCATCTCAAAAAATCCCGCCGGCCCCATGAGCATCGCGCCCGGAGTGCCTTTGATGTCGCCCGACAGGCGGAGCGGAATGTCGAAACCGAGCGCGATGGAATCAGTGTAGGCAAGCTCGACCTGGTTTAAATTCCGGCAGGGGCCCAGAATCCGCAAATTGGAAATCACGCGGCTGCGCGGACCGATGAGCGTGACGGTTTCCTTCGCGGCGAACGCACCCTCCTGATACAGCCACTTGTGAACCGTGAGTTGTTGCCCTTTGCCAAACAGAATTTCAACTGCTTCAGTTGTAAGATGGCAATGCCGCGCGCTTACGTTGACAACAACCGCATTCGGCCCGCTCGCGATGCGCGGCAGCGCCTTGCCGAGACGTGCATAAACCGCCTGCCGAACGAGATGTTCGACCACCGCGCGATGAAGTGCTGGCGCTGCCACAGCCATAGTATTTGACTGAATTTGACACATTTTAGCTTAAGGTCAAGAATTTTCTTGTAATTTCTTCCAATATCTTCCATAATATTGAAAATATGACGGCAGAAGAGCGCAAACACCGCATTGAAGTTTATCTTCAGCGCGTTGAATTCGCGTCGTTGGAAGAATTATCCAAGCACGTGAGTGCGTCCGTTTCGACTGTCCGGCGCGATTTGACGACGCTTGAGGAGTCGGGTAATTTTCGGCGCACGCATGGCGGCGCGCGCCTCATCACACCGAGATCGGATGAATTTGCATTTTCCGCACGCGACACGCATCAGCTATCGGAAAAAGAAGCCATCGGCAAAGCCTGCGCCAAACTCATTGGCAGAAATCAAAACGTGATTTTGGACGCGGGAACGACGGTTTATCATGTCGCGAGACATCTTGAAGAAAAGATGCCGCAAATCGTGACGAACTCGTTGCCGATTGCAAACCTGTTTGCCTCGGCAAACCAGGTCGAGGTGATTTTATCCGGCGGAGTGATTTATCCGCGCCTTGGCGTGTTGGTCGGGCCGATGACCGTCGAGGCGTTTTCCAAAATGCGTGCCGACGTGGCGATCATGGGCGCGGGCGGAATTACTTTGGAAGGAATTACAAATTCACACGCCCTGTTGATTGACATCCAGCGCGCGATGTTGAAAGCAGCGCAGAGAAATTTTTTTTGCCTCGACCATACGAAGTTCGGGCGGCAATCTGTTTCGCCGCTGTGCGGATTCGACATGGTGGATGCGATTGTCACCGATAGCCTAGCACCGCAGGAATTGGTCGCGGGCTTGCGCCAACTCGGCGTGGAAGTAATCGTGGCGCCGGGCGTGGATGCGAGTGACGCGACTTAAATGGCACCAAGTCTTGTAGCAGCCGGCGTGAGTCGGGTCGTTAGTTGTGCTTAGATAATAATTTAGAGAAAATTGAAAACGAATCTGGCAGAAAAAGTTCGACAGGCCGGCGTGGTCGGCGCGGGTGGCGGCGGATTTCCCACGCACGTCAAGCTCAACGCTAAGGCCCAAACCGTCATTGCCAACGGCGCGGAATGCGAACCGCTTCTGCATAAGGATGCGGTTATCATGGAGGAAAGCGCCGCCGAGCTTGTGCGCGGAATGCAGCTCGCGATGGAAGCCGTCGGCGCGCGCGAAGGCGTCATCGGCATCAAGGCGAAGAAAAAACACGCCGTCGAAGCCGTGACTGCTGCAACCAAAGGCACCGACGTCCGCGTCCAGTTGCTCGGCGATTATTATCCGGCCGGCGACGAATACGATCTAGTTTACAACGTCACCGGCAAATTGATTCCGCCCGGCGGCATTCCGATCGACATCGGCGTCGTCGTCAACAACGTCGAGACCCTCGTCAACATCGCCGCCGCGAACGACGGCAAGCCGCTCACGCACAAAATGCTGACGATTGCCGGCGCGGTGAAATTCCCCGCGACGATGAGAGTACCGCTCGGCACGACGTTCCGCGAGTGCATCGAATACGCCGGCGGACTTACGACCGACGATCCGGTTCTGGTCATTGGCGGATTGATGATGGGCCAGCACACCGACAATCTCGATACGCCCGTTACCAAGACTTCCGCCGGCGTCGTGATTTTGCCGCGCAAGCATCACGTCATCGAACGCAAACTCCAGCCGAACAAGGCGCAGGCGAAGATCGGCAAATCCGCGTGCGATCAATGCCGTTACTGCACCGAGTATTGCCCGCGATTTTTGCTCGGTTACGCCGTCGAGCCGCATCAAGTCATGCGCACGCTCGCCTTCACCGGCACGGGTGAAGATTATTTTAATCAATGGGCTGCGATGTGCTGCTCGTGCGGACTCTGCACGCTTTATGCCTGCCCGGAGGAATTATTCCCGAAGGAGGCCTGTGACGACGCAAAAGCCGTGATGCGGGCGAGGGAAATCAAGTGGACCGGCCCGATGAATCCCAAGCCGCATGCGATGGCCGATGGTCGCCGCGTGCCGATCAAGGCGCTTGCGAAAAAATTGCATGTCCTCGATTACGATTTGCCCGCGCCGCTCGTCGATAAAGAAATTTCACCGAAACGCCTCGTGTTATCGTTGAAACAAAGCGCCGGAACACCCTGTATCGCCAAGGTGAAAACCGGCGACCACGTGAGTGCCGGACACGTCATCGGCGAACCTGCGCCGAACGCGCTGGGCGCCATTTTACATTCGCCGATTTCCGGCGTGGTGCGCGAGGCGAACGAGAAGCAAATCATTTTGGAAAAATAATATTATGACCGAAAAATCTATTGGTTTGATTGAACTTTCGAGTATCGCCGCCGGATTCCAAGTGGCGGACACCATGCTTAAGGCCGGCAACGTGCGCCTGATTTTGTCGCGCTCGATCTGCTCCGGCAAATACATGGTGCTCATCGGCGGCGACACGGCGGCTTTGACTGCCGCGGTCGAGGCCGGTTGCGAAGCGGCCGGCGGCTGTTTGATTGACAGCTTCGTCATCGCCAACCTCCATCCCGATGTGTTTGCGGCACTCGGACGCACGCAACCGGCGGAACCGAATGGCGCGCTCGGCATCATCGAATCCTTCAATGTCGCCACGCTGATCCAAGCTGCCGATGCCGTGGCCAAAACTTCCGACGTGCAACTGCTCGAAGTCCGGCTCGCAATGGCAATGGGTGGGAAGGCCTTCTGCTCCATGACCGGCGACGTTTCTTCTGTGCAAGCCGGTGTTGCAGCGGGCCGCGCGGTTCTCGCCGCCGCGGGCGTGCTGGTCAATGCCGTCGTCCTCTCACATCCGCACCCGGACGTCTACCGCGAAGTCGTCTGAAAAGTTGCAGTCCGGTGATATCGAAATTCAGTCGAGGTGAAGATTCCTTTAATGGTTTGGCGTTCGGCATGTTGTCCGATTAAACCTATGCCAACGGCGACGTATAATCCAACTATTCGCGGATGACGGGCGAGCCCCAGTACTCTGTAAAAATTGATCCCGTGTGGTCAAATAATTCATCCGTCGCATTTTGTTGCCGTCATTCTGCCTCTGTTTTAAGGCATTTGCGCTGTTAATCTCTCACCATGCCTTGGAAAAAGCTGCTGGCTTGGGCCACCGGACAAATCGACGAAGCCTTGCGCCAGAAACTGGAGTTCGTGCTGGAAGAAAACCGAGTTTACCGCGCCCTGCTCGATCGGCATTCACCTCACTGGCATCTCCACGATGCCGAGCGCAAGGCGCTCGCCGAAAAAGGCAGACCGTTCGGCAAGTTGTTACTTGACGTCAACTACCAGACTCTCTAGAAACTGTGAAACATCTGCCCCGCGCCGACGCCATTAAAGAAAAATCAAATTTGTGGTAAAAATCACCACTCGCCTTGCGACCGGAATCGGCTTGGCCTTGATTCTGGCAACACCAACAGTTGGCCGGTTGAACGCCCAAACCAATGCAGCAGCATCAATCGGCATGTCGGAGGCCCGTGTCGGGGCGCTGAAAAATCTGCGCTTCGGCATGTTCATCTGCTGGTCGCTCAGCACATTTTCCGGCAAGGAATGGACGCCGGGAGTGACTAACATAGATCTCTTCGCCGCGAAACATGATGACACTGACCAGTGGGCGAAGACCGCGAAAGAGGCCGCCATGGGCTATATCGTTTTCCTCACGAAACATCACGACGGCTTCTGCCTGTGGGCCACGAAAACCACCGACCGCAAGGTCACGAAAGCGCCGCTGGGCCGCGATGTGCTCGCCGAGTTGCACAAGTCGTGCGACAAATACGGCATCAAGCTTGCGCTGTATTTTTCCGAGGGCGAATTCAAGGACAACCAGCTTTATCACCCCGGTGGCTACACTCCGGAGATGAAGAAGGCGCAGCTCAAGGAACTGCTCACGCAATACGGGCCGATTGAATTCATCTGGTTCGACCACGCGCAGGGGAACGGCGGTTTGAGCCACGGAGAAACGGTAAACTGGGTAAAGAGTTTCCAGCCGGACTGTTTTGTCGGCTTTAACCATGGCGACCAGACGGGCGCGGACATCCGCCTGGGCGAAATGGGCCACGCCGCGCCGCTGACGGACTCCACGGGTGCAGGCGTCGGCGCACTGGCTAATGAGAAGGCCAATCACTACCTGCTGGCGGAATTCACCTATCCGATTCTGCCCAAGCATCAGGGCGGGGCGGATTGGTTTTATTCGCTGCCCAAGTTTGACAAGCTTTGTCTGCCGGCGGAAAAGATTTACGCCGACTATCTCGACGCGGTGAAATTGGGAAACATTTTCTCCCTTGATGTCGGGCCGGATTACAACGGGCGGTTGCGTGAGATTGACGTGAAAACATTAAAGCAGGTGGGCCGATATATTCGCGGCGAAGAAGCGTCGCCGGGCGCCATCAACCACTAACGCAATTCGCCGATTAAGCGACATGAGCGAACTTTCCGCCCTGGTCTTCAACGTTCACCGGCTCTCGACGGATGGCGGTCCGGGTTTGCGCGACACCTTTTTTCTCAAGGGCTGTCCCTTGCGCTGTGCTTGGTGTCACCTCCCATCCCAAGCGATGCAACTCTTGCGCTACCACTCCTTCGGCATGCGCCACTGCCGATTCCCATCGCGCTTCACTTTCACGATGCTCACCAAAGCCGCCTCGCTTTCTGGGGCTTCCTGATTTGGGTTGAGGACGTGACATCTTTGGTGATCAGCGAAGCGGTCCCAAGCCGCACGTGGCCCCGCTGTCGCTGGACCTTTCGCTTGTGTTTTCCTCCTTGAAAATGCCAATTGTTCGGACCGACACGTACACGTTCACCCGTGAATCAACGGCCCGCCGGAGCGTTCTTCATTTCCAATGAGCGAGCGAGGTTGTAGTGAGCCTCGGCGTAATCGGGTTTCAGGCGGATGGCTTCCTGGAATTGGCTAATCGCCTCGTCAGTTTGACCTTTCCCGCCGAGGGCGATTCCGAGGTTGTTGTAGGCCTCAGCGTAATCGGGTTTCAGGCGGATGGCTTCTTGGAATTGGCTAATCGCCTCGTCGATTTGACCCTTCCTGCCTAGGGCGTTTCCGAGGTTGATGTGAGCCTCGGCGTAATCGGGTTTCAGGCGAATGGCTTCCTGGAATTGGCTGATCGCCACGTCGATTTGACCTTTCCTGCCGAGGGCGATGCCGAGGTTGATGTGGGCGTCAGCGTAATCTGGTGCTAGGCGGATGGCTTCCTGGAATTGGGTGATCGCCTCGTCGACTTGGCCTTTCTTGGCAAGGGCGGTGCCGAGGTTGTAGTAGGCCTTGGCGTAATCCGGTTTCAGGCGGATAGCTTCCTGAAATTGGGTGATCGCCTCGTCGATTTGGCTTTTCCTGGCAAGGGCGATGCCGAGGGTGAAGTGCGCGAGGAAATTGTTCTCCGTGACTTCAAGCGCATGCCGGAAAAGAGCTTCACTGTCCTTCCAATGCCCGAGTTGTTGCCGCGTCAACGCGATGCAGGGGATGATCGCCACTAAACCCGCCAGCGACGACAAAATCACATGGTAACGCCAGCGTCTGGTCAGCTCGTACGCGCCCCATATTACGAGGATCAGCACCCCAAGCGACGGAATATAAGTATACCGATCCGCCATAGCCTGATCGCCCACTTGCACCAACCCGATCACGGGCACCAGCGTCCCGCCAAACCACAGCCACCCCATCAGCAAAAAGGGATATCGCCGCCGTTTCACAAAAAGAAACATCGATATGCCCAATAGCAACCCACCCGCCAGCAGCACCTGCTCCAGCGGCCAATACCCAGAGCATGGATAGAAAACGGCTAGGTCCGTTGGCCACAACATCTTCCCCAGATAACGGCTGTACGAAATCAGAGCGTTCCCGCTGCGCGCGCCGAGGGGAAGGCTTTGAACCGTCTTCATAACGTCTGCGTGCCGCTGTACCAGAAAGGTCACGACGCTCGCCACCGCCGCAAGGGCAAAGAACGGGATTTTCTCCGCCACCAATCGCCGCACACGACTTGGTTGGAAGCGCCCCAAGGGCCAGTAATCCAGTAGCAACATGACGAACGGCCACGTCACCAGCATCGGCTTGCTCATCAATCCAAGGGTAAAGAAGAACAAGGCGAGCCAGTAGTCGAGGGCCGAGGGCCGAGGGTCCAGCGCCGGAACTCCACGCGCCTTGGTCTCCCGACGTTCGGTTGTCGACCGCGTTCGCGCGAAGCGGGCGTAAAAAATAAGCGCCAGAAGACCAAAGCAGGTGCTCAACACGTCCTTCCGCTCCGCCACCCATGCCACCGATTCCACATGCAAAGGGTGTAACCCAAACACCGCCGCCACCAACAAGCTCCGCCAGATCGCACCGGTCATGCTGCCAAGAAGCAGAAAGACTAGAACGGTGTTGAGCGCATGCAGCAGCACGCTGGTCAGGTGATGTCCCCAAGGCTTCAAACCGAACATTTGACAGTCCAACATGTGGGACAACACCGTTAACGGATGCCAATTGGCGGCCACAGGGTTGAAGAACGCCCATTTTATGTTTTCCAAGGTTAGTCCGTTTTGGACGTGGGCATTCGAGGTAACGTAGAAATTGTCATCGTAGTTGATGAAGTCATGGCGCGTCGCAGGCCAGTAAAGGGCAATCGTCACCAGCACCAACAATGCTGCAATCAGCCACACCGGACAACGCGCCCGTGCCAAGACAAGGGTGGATGCCCTCGTCGGTGCAGGGTTGGTTTTCGTCTCTGGTCTGCGCATAGGACTTCCCCCAGATTATCAGGAGGGCGGGAACTTTAGCACGCCCATTTTGTGGCTGGAACAGCGGTAAGGCGGACCTTGAGGGCGTGTTGCCCTAATGGACGTGGACGTGTACTATGTAAATACTCGAATGCCGTTGAGTGTTCGGGTTTCGTCGTTTCCCATCCTCAACTGACGTTGCGTCAGCTAAACCCCATATTTCCCGGATTAACTTCACAAGCAGAAGTTATTGACTTACAATGGAGCCGCATAAACAAAGGCTTTCCTCTATGTCATACCAGCGAAAAACGGAGAATCCAATGGGTGCAGGCAAAA
>Ga0181521_10002190_pt1 | contig 23755 bp, 18 predicted proteins | sample PEATcosm2014_Bin_32_FD_119764 | JGI IMG/M metagenome (GOLD analysis project Ga0181521, IMG submission 119764) | Peatland microbial communities from MTU Mesocosm Facility, Houghton, MI, USA - PEATcosm2014_Bin02_60_metaG | ecosystem: Environmental > Terrestrial > Soil > Wetlands > Peat | place...
CGCGCCGTTCCCGCCCGCGCCGCTGATGGTCCCCGAGAGCGTGTAGGTCACCGTGCTGAAATTGACGCCCGTGACGTTGACGCTGCCGACGGTCACCGGTTGGCTGCCGGGGCTGAAGCTGAACCCGCTCTTGCTGGGGGTCACGGTGTAGGACCCGCTGGCCAGGCCGCTGAACGTGTACGCCCCCGAAGAGTTGGCCGTGGTGGTGGCGCTGGCGGCTCCGCTCAGGGTCACCGTCGCGCCGTTCCCGCCCGCGCCGCTGATGGTCCCGGAAATCGCTCCGGCCGCCGCCTTGTAGGCGACCATCATGCCTTCGTTGCAGCCTAAAGATCCACCCACGGCAGCGGTTCCAGTGTAGGTTCCCGTGGAACTCACGATTTCTTGTTCCACCAGCATGGGGTTGCCGCCGGTAGTGAAGCTGTCGCGCGCGGTGAAGCCCGATCCCGGGCTCAGGGGCGAGTCTCCGGGATCGGCGAAGAAGGCAAAGAGCAGGTCATTGGCATCCGTCGTCGTGACCGGGCCCGTGGCGCCGCTGGCGGTTGCGCAGCCGGAACTCTCGGCATAACTCCCGTCCACCGGGCTGATGATGGCCAGTCCTGAGTATTCGTAGGCGTTCACCGAGACCAGCGCGTTGCCCACGGTTGCGCTGTTGCTCTGGCGGACGGTGATGGTATCGCTGCCGCCCGCGATGTTGGAGGCCCGCCAGATCTGCATTCCCGTGTTAAAGGAACCAGCCGCGTAGTAGTTGGTGTCTGCCGTCCAGATGTTGTTCTGGCTGTCGGTGGGCGGGCTGATGGCGCCCCCGATGTTGACGAAGACGGCGGCCAGGATGGTGTCACCCGCTTTCGTGGTCGCGAAACTGACGGCGCCGGAGCCGTAGCTGGCCGCGGAATGAGCGCCTTGCACGTAGGCCACTCCGGCGCTCACCGCTCCCGCCGCCTTGTAGGCGACCATGATGCCTTCGTTGCAGCCCAGCGATCCGCCCACGGTAGCCGCCCCAGCGTAAATTCCCGTGGAGCTCACGATGTCGTCTTCGACCAGCATGGGGTCGCTGGAGGTGGTGAAGGTGTCGCGCGGGGTGAAGCCCGATCCTGCGCTCAGGGCCGAGCCTCCGGGATCGGCGAAGAAAACGAAGACCAGATCATTGGCGTTCGAGGTGGCAATCGAGCCGGCGGCGCCGCTGGCGGTTCCGCAGCCGGAACTCTCGGCATAAACCCCGTCCACCGGGCTGCTGGTGGCCAGTCCTGAGTATTCGTAGGCGTTCACCGAGACCAGCGCGTTGCCCACGGTTGCGCTGTTGCTCTGGTGGACGGTAATGGTGTCGTTGCCGCCCGCGATGTTGGAGGCCCGCCAGAGTTGCATTCCCGTATTAAAGGAGCTGGGCGAGTAGTAGTTGGTGTCGGCCGTCCAGGCATTGTTCTGGGTATCGGTGGGCGGGCTGATAACGCCCCCGATGTTGACGTAGATGGCTACCAGGATGGTATCGCCCGCTTGCGTGCTGGTGAGACTGACGGAGCCGGAGCCGTAGCTGGCCGCAGAGTGGGCGCCTTGCACGTATCCGATTCCGGCCCATGCGGAGGAGCAAAAGAAACCCAATACTATGATTACGCACAACTTAGAGCGATTCGACATAGGCGATCACGGCTGATGCTGGAAAAAGCGAAGATATGATGTCGCGGAACGGGGGGAAGATGTTCTGCGACCGAAGCCTGGGGGAATTCAGCTCGGCTCTAGCTGTTCAGCGGGACTAGTCTGCTCCCGCGAGACGTAAGACTACATGGTTACAGCGGTGGATTCAAACGGTATGGCGGATTAGTCGGGCGCTGGCTGTCGCAACTCCGCGGCTCCGGTTTTGTCTTCGGCTCGGGACGGCTGGCGAACCGCGGCTGCACGAGCCAGCCATCGCAAAGCTGGCGCCAGCGCGACCAAGCCGGGAAGTGCCGCGTTCCACATGCGGCAGAGACGCGGAGCGATCTCCACGGTCACGGGCGGAGGACACACCACGCGGCGCGGGGAGAATCGGTCTTTGAAGCGGCTCACCGGCGGACTCGCCGAACCAAAACTGTAGTAACGGACGCCGGCACGGAACATATCTCGCATAGCCGTCCAGTGCAGCAGGGCGGAACAGCTCGGCTTCCTCAACTCGGCGGCGGCACGCAGCGCGACCGCGGTGTTTCGGTCGCGCACCACCAAAGCTGCCGCGATGGCGCGCCCCTCGCAATACACCGTATAGGTGCGCGCGCATTCGTGGGGGCGCGCCAGGCGGGTCATTTCAAGGTACGATTCCACCGGCCAGTGCATGGGGAAGCCTTTTCTCTTACTGCAAGCGGCGAGTATCGGCCAGGCTTCGGCAACCGGTTCGGGGCCGTCCGAAGAGCGGACCTCGTACCCCGCCTCGAGCGCTCTTCGTATCTGCCGCCGTGCCTCACGGTGAAAGCCCGCCAGGGTGGCTCGGTCGTCACCCTTTTGGTCGATCACCAGTTCGCATGGCGCGGCCGCGTACCCGGGATACAGGGGGAAGCTGTCACGGCGCTGGGACGCTCCAATGCCGGCGATGCGCCCCAGCAAGCCGGCATCGGAATGGCTGAAGCGCAAGAACGCATAACCGTGCGCTTTTGCCCATTCGTAGAGACTGCTGACCGCCTCGTCGGTCAGCGCTCCCGGCGCCAGTTCCACCGGCCCTCGTTGCACCACCCCGATGCGCAGGCCCGCTCGTATGGTCACAATGCAAACGTATGCCAGGGGTGAGAGTCCGTCACCGTACACCAGATACACGGGACGGCAATGCAGCACCCGATAGGCGTCGTTCCAATAGGGAAACTGCAGGAAGGAAGCGTCGGTAAGCAGAAGCCGGCGGTTCCAACTCGGCAAATGTGTTTCCGGGATTTCCTGCCAGTTCACGTTGAGAGAACACCCTCGCAGCCGGGCCGTCTCCGCGGGCTTACTGGGCATGGCCGTTTGATATCTTTCGGGTGGATCGTCGGGAGCCTTAGCCTATACTGCAGCGTTTCTTCTGGCATGATCGGCCGGCGGATGCTGAAACGACTCCTGATGCTCGCGCTGCTAGCGCTGCCGCCCTCGGCCAGTGCGTCCGCCTATTACGTCGACAATTGTGTGGCCGTCGGCAATGACTCGAACAATGGCACTGCGCCATCGACGCCGTGGCTTACGGTGGGCAAGGTCAACGCTTCCACCTTGCTGCCAGGGGACTCTGTTTTGTTCCAAAGAACCTGCACCTGGCGTGAGCAACTGACTCCACCTTCAGGCGGATCCTCTACCGCTCCCATCACGTTCGGGGCATACGGCGCGGGAGCATTGCCGGTGCTCAATGGCAGTTCCCTGGTGACGGGCTGGACCCTTTCTTCGGGCAGCATCTATTACGCGTCTGCGTCCTGGAGTCCCAACCTGGTGTTTCAGGACGGGACATCGCTCACCCTGGAGACCAGCACCGCAGCCATGGTCGCTGGCAGCTTTTACTACGATCCCACGGCCTCCAGGCTCTACGTGTGGGCGACCGACAGCGCCAGCCCAGCCACGCATGCCATCGAGGCCTCCCACTACGGCGCAACTTACTACGGGCTCATTTTCGTCCTCAACCTGAGCTACATCACCATCGACAGCCTGCACCTGACGAAGTACAACTACAACGGCGTGGAGATCGCCGGGACAAGCAGCAACATCACCATCCAGAACAGCAGTTTCGATTACGGCTACCAGAACGACGTAACCACGGCGGAGACCACGGCCACGTATTCCAATATCAACGTCCTGAACAACAGCTTCAGCCACGGGGGCATAGCGCGGACACGCACCAGCGGGCCCGGCGCCGCCGCCGAAGGGGTTGCGGTCAACGGCTTTGGATTCCAGGGCGGGTCGATCAAAGGCAACACCATCGGACCCAGTCCGGCGGAAGGAATCCAGGTGCTGGCCGGCGCGCAGAACGTGGAGATCGCTTCCAATTCCGTGTCCAACGCGCTGGTGGGAATCTACGTGAGCGCGGGTTACGGAACCAACGCCGATACTCAGAGCATCACCGTCCGGTACAACAAGGTTTTCAACAGTTCCATCCACAACTACCAGATCGCGCTGGAGAATGGCGCCAACATCAACGGAGTGGACTTCTACGGCAACGTCTCGGACACGGCCACGGGCGGCGATTGCCTGCTGTTCGGGTACGCCGGCCCGGGAACCATCAAGAATGCCCACGTTTATAACAACACTTTCGTGAACTGCAATAATGGGGTGGAGGCCTTTGGTCCCACGGCGGACGCTAGCAACCAGTTCAAGAACAACCTCATCTCGGTGAGCGGTAGCGGTTATCCTTGGGTCCAGCAGGACCCCAACGACAGCAACTATTCCCCTGATTACAACCTGCTGTACAAGTCCGGCTCGTCCAGCGCCATCAACTGGCTGGGCAGCGCCTATGCGCTGGCGGCTTTTCAATCCGGGAAAAGCAAGATGATGCATTCCCTCAGCGCGGATCCGCAGCTCAACAACCCGGCCAGTGGGGACTATTCCCTGCTCAGCGCGTCGCCGGCTATCGACACCGGCGCCAATCTCGGGGCTAGCTACCAGCTCGGCCTCGACCCGCGCACTCGATTCCCCTGGGGCACGCTCAACCAGAACAGTTATGGCGCGGCCTGGGAGATTGGCGCCTTCGTCTTTCTTCCCCAGACCCGTCCGGCGCCACCGACATCGCTTTCGGCTATCGTAGATTGAATGGAGATCGCCGAAGGCGGTTTTCGTATCGTCCATTTCGCTTCAAGTGACTACGCCGTCGCCGGCATCGCCGGGCCGCCATTGCCGGGAGCATGCAAAGGACTCCGTGAAGGCGGGAGCTTGGCTGTGCGATCAAACGGCGGCGCCGCTACCGCATCCGGCGCAGCGGCGACGATCTCATGCGTATTGAACTGCGATAGAAATGCATGATTGACGTAACGCGGATTATCCAGCCGCCTTAGCCGGCCCGACTCCAGCAGAGTCTTGATCTCCTCAATGCCATCGTCAATCGAGTAAGCCGGACTAAAGCCAAAGGCCAAGCGGGCTTTTTCACTGCTCACGCGATAGTTTCTTGTGTCCTGATACTTGGCCTGGCTGCGATCAATCACAATATCGGGAAAATGGTTCCGTACCTGGCAGGCCAGATCGGCGATGCGTACGTTCTGGCGATGCAGGTTGAAGACTCCCGTAGTGTCCGTGCTGAGATTCGCCATCACCGCACTCGCCACGTCGCGCACATGCAGCAAGGGCCGGGATTGATTGCCTCCAAACACGCTGATCTTCCCTCTCTGGTACGCCGCCATCGTGAGCGCATTGACCACCACATCGAGACGGATGCGAGAGAATCGATCTCCGACGCCAAACAACGTGGCCAGCCGGAAAATGATGGCGTTCCTATCGGCCAGATAATTCTCCGCCGCCAGCTTGGTGGCTGCATAGACAGACAGCGGGTCGGTTGGCGCTTCTTCATCCAGGATCGAATCATCGTGAGCGCCATAGACCGAGCAGGTGGAGGTGAAAATAATGCGGCCATCATAGTTCTCCGCCAGCCAGCGCACCGGCGCCTGGTTGATGCCTGCGCTCACGTCCGGACTGAGCTGGCATGCGCCGTCGCCGACCAGAGCCGCGAGCCAGACTACTGCTTCCGCCCACTCGAGCTGAGGCTTGAGGCGACTCTCGTCACGCACATCCCCATAAACGAAGTCAACCTCCTTGCGATAGGATTCTTCATATAACAGCGCATCGTAGACTCGAAACTCATGGCCGCTTTGGAAAAGCAAGTCGGTAACTGCGCCACCTACATAGCCCGCTCCACCCACGACTAAGACCCGCATAGGAGCCCTCCCTTTTGACTGGTCAGCACCTGCTAATTCTTTCTACAACGAACATGAGGGAGGTTGGCCTAAGCAACAGCAAAAACAGATGTCGGTACGGAAGCTGCTTTCATGATCTGCTCTACCACGTTGCACGTCGCGCGCATATGTTTCTCATCGAGCGTCGGATGGACGAGAAACATCAGGCTGGTTTCTCCAAGTTCGCGAGCGACCGTCAGGCGATCCTTGGGGCGCCAGGCGGCGGGGAAAGCTTTTTCCAGATAGATCTCGCTGCAGCTTCCGGAGAAGCACGGGACGCCACCAGCGGTGACCGCCTGGATGATACGGTCGCGGTCCCAGCCCTCGCGCAACCGTTCGGGCCGCACAAAAGCGTAGTACTTGTAATAGGAGTGCCGGAGGTCAGCCGGCGGTACCGCAACCCGAAGCGCCGGGATATTCGCAAAGCTATCCGTGAGGATAGCGGCGTTGCGCCGCCTTATCTCAACCCAGGCCGCTACCTTGCGCAAGGCTACTCGTCCGATTGCGGACTGCATCTCGGTCATCCGCCAGTTGGTGCCAAACGATTCGTGCAACCAGCGAAATCCAGGCGGGTGCGCGCGCCGGTGCGCGGCATCATAGCTCTTGCCATGATCCTTGAAGCTCCAGGCACGTTTCCAGACCGCCTCGTTGTGGGTGGCCAACATGCCGCCTTCGCCTCCGGTGGTCATGATCTTGTCCTGACAGAACGAGAAGGCGGCCGCATCTCCCATCGAACCAACCGGACGGCCCTTGTAGGTGGCCCCAAGAGCCTGGGCACAATCTTCAATGACCTTCAGACCGTGTTCGCCGGCAAGTTGAAGAATTGGATCCATGTCGCAAGGCCAACCCGCCAGATGCACCGCGATGATTGCCTTGGTTCGGGGGCTCAGCGCGGCGCGGATCGTCTCGGCGGTCACGTTCTGGCTGTCGCGGTCGACATCCGCCAGGACGGGGCGCGCGCCTCGCATCACGGCACAGCTTGCCGAGGCAATAAAGGTGCGGCTGGTTGTGATCACCTCATCTTCCGGCCCGACCCCCAGCGCATGCAGCGCCAGTTCCAGCGCCACCGTCCCGTTCGACAGCGCAACCGCATGTCCGCACCCGACATAAGCCGCAAACTCATCTTCAAACCGCCGTCCCGAATCTCCCGTCCAGTAGTTCACCTTTCCGGAGCGTAAGACGGAGGCCGCGGCTTCGATCTCATCCGCTTCGAAATACGGCCAGGATGGAAACGACAGATGAGCGCTGATTTCCGGTGACGCCGCTGGCGCGCCTTCCGGCCCCTTGATCGGCCCTTGGGTTCCACCGTTCATAGGCTTATACGGTCTCGTCGGGCGTAATTACGATGCGAAGCCGGTGCCGCTCACCATCGACCTCGAAATATGCCGCTTCGTCGATCCGATTGGTGGTGAGGGCTCTCCAGCGGGTTATCAACTGGCGCGCGGTTGCGGGCTCGTCCAGGTCGATCTTTTGAACTTCCGGTTGGAACAGATCCTTGCGCTTGTGGAACGTTCCCGTATTCGGGTCCTGCGGAATTCGCGTGGGTTGCCCCGAGAGAAGTTGCGGCCAAGCCTCGTGAAATACCTCCAGCTCCAACTTCTTCAGCTTTCTATAAAGGGTGTCAGCGGTATCATCGTCCGCAACCTGCAACTGCTTTTGATGGACGATGTCCCCCGTGTCGAGCCCCCTGTCCATGAAGTGCAGGGTCGCGCCGGCAGGAGTGCCCTCCAGGATCGCCCAAGTCGGCGTATGCCATCCCCGGTTGAATGGAAGATAAGCGGGATGAAGGTTCAGAAAGCCGCGGCCGCTCGCGTCCAACACGGCTTCCGGAATTATGTAAGGAAAATGAAGCCCCACGATGTAATCAAGCTGCAGGCTCCGCAGCAGTTCGATCCCGGATGGTTCGCGGAAGCGCGCACCCACAAGGATGTTTTCCTCCGCTAGATAGCTGCACCGGCTGCGTAATTCCTGCCCGTGGGAGGCCTTGGATTCGTCCGGCAGCAATAGAGCTACAGGACGGACATCCTGGGACAGCAGGAAGTCCAATACCCACACGGCAATGTCACGATCGCCGGCAAATGCCAATCGCAACTTGCTCATGCCGACACTCCGTTTGAGTTGCCTTTAAAGTATTCCACGGTGGCTTCACCCGGCTGGTTGATACCTTCGCAGGCCAGTACCTTCCAGGTGGTGCGGGCGAGGATCTTTACGTCCAGCCAAAGCGAACGGTGCTCCACGTACCAGACGTCCAGCGCAAACTTCTTGTCCCACTCGATAGCGTTGCGGCCATTGACCTGTGCCCACCCGGTAATCCCGGGCTTTACCTCGTGCCGCCGGGCTTGCTCGGAGCTGTACAGTTCGAGGTATTGCAGCAGCAGCGGACGAGGGCCAACCAGGCTCATGTCGCCGCGTGTGACGTTGAACAGCTCCGGCAACTCGTCCAGGCTGAGGCTCCGCAGAAACCCGCCAAAACGCGTAAGCCGCTGCGCGTCGGGCAGCAAGTTGCCGGCAGGATCGCGCGCTTCCGTCATGGTGCGAAATTTCAGGAAGGTAAAGGGCGCTCCGCGAAGTCCCGGCCTTCGCTGCCGGAACAGTACTGGCTTCCCCAGAAGCAGCCGCACCAGGAGGGCGATTACCAGCATCACCGGCGATAGGATTACGATGGCCGTCGATGCCAGCACTAAGTCCAGCAGCCGTTTTCCTCTATAACCGGTAGAACTCATAAGAGCCATGCTTAATCTGCGGCCAGCGCCTCGGCACGTTCGCGGGGCAAAGTCAGTCCTTTGCTTCGTAGCATGCGCCGGTACTCTTCCAGCAGCGCCTGCCCTACCGCTTCCTGACGAAACTCTCGCACTACCAGCGCCCGGCCGCTCTGTCCCATGCGTGCGCGTAGTTGCGGATCGCGGAGCAGCTGGTCAATTCTGGCGGCAAGCGCTGGCGCGTTTCCCACCGGGACGAAAAATCCCGTGATCCCATCCACAATCGAGTCGACGGCGCCGGTGGCTGTCGTGGTGACCACCGGCACGCCGCAGGCCTGGGCCTCAATCGACACCACCGGAAAGCCCTCGCGATAGGTCGGCAGCGCTACCACCTCCATCAGCCCGTAATACGGAGCGGCATCGGCGACGAAGCCGGTGCGGACAATGTGAGAGTCGGTTTCGATCTGGTGCCGGATGCCGGGTGAAACCGGATCGCCATCTTCGAAATCACCCACCAGCAACAAGCGCAGGTCGGGCCAGGTCTGCCGCAACTGCCCAAAGGCGGCCACCAGCTCTGGGATGCCCTTGTCGCGCGTAAACCGGCCCACGAATCCAATCACCGGCACGCCGTTCGGGATACCCAGGCGTTCCGCAAGGCGGTTCCTGACTGCTGCGTTGACCACCTGTGGGGAGAAGCGCTGCACGTCGACGCCGCACGAGCTACCGCTCCCCATGATCGCCGTCTTCTCGGCGGAGACCAGCTTCAGCTCGACGGCTCGCCGGCGAAGACTCGGGCTCACACAAATCACACGATGCGCACAGCTACACGCCAGGCGCTCGGTCCAGCGCAAAAGCGTCCGCTTCCAGCCCGCGGTGGTTTCCAGGCGAAGCCCATGCAGGGTGTAGATGCGGCAGGGCACACCCGCCAGCCAGGCCGCCAAGCCTCCCAGCAAGCCTGCCTTGGGAGTGCCCACGTTGGTGATCGCCGGCCGCGTCCGCCGCATAAGCCGGTAAAGCCGCCACAACGACTTGAGGTCGCTCAGAGGGGCAATCTCCCGGCGCATGGGAATCGCCGCGTGCTGCACACCCGTCTTCTCGGCAATGTACTCGAGCTGCTCCCCGGGTGAGGACATCAGGATCGGATCGAATCCTCCGTCTCGCAGCGCTCGGACCATCTCCTCGAAGAAGATCCAGGCCATGGCTGAGGTCACGGCAAAAGCGGTTCTTACCGGCGAGTCGAAGTCATCTCCTTCTTTCGACGACTGTGCTTGGTTGCCCGGCAGTTTGCAACCTGCCTCCAGGTTGCCGGCGGCGCGGGCGCGAACTTCACTCAAAAAACGAGTGCGAGTTTCCGTCAGCACTTCCGGCCGGTAACCTTGTGCCATTTCCAGGTTGCGTTCGATCATCCGCAAGAGCAATTCCCGATCCGCCACGAAACGTCCAATGGCGGCGGCCAGTTGAACTTCGTCCGAAGGCGGCACCAAGGCCTCGGGAACAAGAAGTTCGGGAATCCCTCCGACCGCGGAGGCGATGCACGGACAGCCGCGCGCCATGGCCTCCACCAGCGCGCGGGGAAGGCCTTCGGTGCGCGAAGGCATAACGAAGATGTCGATGGAATCCAGGAAGTCGAAGACCGCTTCGCCGGCGGGAAGCTGCCCGTGAAAATGCACCGACTTGGCAATCCCCAGCTCGCGCGCCAGGGATTCGAACTGCGGGCGCGACCTGCCATCGCCGGCCAGGTGGGCTTCGACGGCAAGCCCTTGCCGCAGACAAACGGCGACCGCTTTGACGAGAACATCGGCGCCCTTATAGTGCACCTCCAGGCTTCCCGCGAAGCCCAGCCGGACTGGGCGTCCCACGCCGGCAGCCAGCTCGCCAGCTCTCCGCTTGCGTTTGGCGATAGTCTCGGCATCCGCCAGGCGCCCGCCCAAAGCGACGTCCGAAAACGAGCAGGTGTAGGCTCCCGCCCTTGCGGGATAGCGACGTTGAAGAGCTTGCTTGGTCACATAGGAGGCGGCGGCAGCCTGGCTGCAATCCCGCCGCAGGCTTCTCGTCATGAGCCGTCGATACAAGGGGCGCAGCGGCGTGCGAACCGCTCCAGGTGAGAATACTTCCCACGGATCACCCAAGACCTGGACTGCAAATTCTCTCCCCAACCGTCTAATCTCATGCGCGGCCAAGCCCCCAATAGCTCCAGGCAGGCGCAGGATATACGCATCGCAACCAGCCACCGCTGTTCGTATCTCGCGACGCAGCCGACCGAGGTTACGAAGATACTCCATGGGGCCGAAGTAATTGGGCAGCCGCCAAAAGGTGACGCCGGGCCCGTCAGCGCGTTGCTGCGCCGGCTGGAGCTGCGCGGTTTCCCCCACGCGGGCGAGCACTACGATTTCCTCAAAGGTATGGAGATATTGCCGCCAAAATTCATATCTTGGTGGCGCCGAGGTATAGATGTTGCCATCCGTAGCGCGGAGAAAACGTTGTTCCAGGGCTATAAGAAGTCTCATCAGCACTTTTGTATGGACTTACGCCTCTACGGTAACCGGCATACTCGCCTGCGGATACGCACGCCGCCGCGCCAGACTCCTGGTTCCAATGATGCCAAACCCCACCAGCAGCCACGGTCCCCAATACAGCCAGTGCGTGATTTGAATATTGGAGAAGTCGTACAGCGTGGTAGCGGTCAGCGCATAGAGGCAGACGGCCATGCCATTGCTTCGATTGTTCTTGAGATAGCGGTACAAGTACTTATGAAACACGCCCAGCAATGCGAACCCGGGCACGATGCCCAGATAGCCAAAATTCATGTACAGAACACCAGCATAGCCCGGAGGCCTGCCGCTGGATTCATCAAAGTAGATTTCGCCGAAAACGTGGCCTTCCAGGATCGCCGGTTTGCCTGTCCACAGCTTGCTGGGAACAGGCAACGTCAGTAAGTTCAGCCAGGTCCGGCCCCACTGGAATTGCAGGTGGGCCGGCATATCATCGATGAGCACCGCAAAAGCGTCGAGCGAGGTCTGCTCCTGGAACAGTTGGGTGAAAATGTCGTTAGGAGTCCACTTCGATTCTTCCAGGACTTCGACGCCAACCTGACGTTCGGTGGCAACGGAATCGCGCAGGGTTTTGTATCCCACGGCAAAAGTCACAAAGCAGACGGCGACCAGCGCAAGGCGGGCAAAACTGATGCGGCGCGCCAGGTAGTGATGGCAGATGAAGCAGAGGAGCACCGGGTAAAGAAGGAATCCGCGTCCACCCAGCGTGCTGAGCAACACCAGTACCGGGATGCCCATCAGCACGTAAGGCCAGAGCTTCTTGTGATGGGTGGTGGCATAGACGAACGCGATCACCCAGGCGGCGGCGATCGCTTGGATGGTCTCAATCAGCGGCCCCTGGCCCTCGGACACTTCATTACGAACATTGATATGTGAAAGAAAATAACCTAAACCACCCACCTGCCACATGAATATGGCGTAGGCCGCTAATCCGATCGCAAAGTAAGCCGGTACCACAAGCCACAAGCGGCTCGTCGACCAGCTTGGCTTAAAGCGTGGCAATACCCTGCTGGCCCCGCGCAAGGCGGGCAGACCGTAATAGAACAGATAGTAGACTGCGAATCCGACGTACACGCAGACGCTCGCACGCACACACGCGCGAAACACCTGCCCGGGCGATACCTCGTAGCCTGGCAGGACGGTTCCCCCCAGGCTCAACCAGAACAAAGGACGCAATAGTTCCGAGTAGGTCAGCAAAGCGGCGATGACCGGCGGCTCAAACAGGTCCAGGGATCCGGCTTTTAGGCCGTGGTAAACGGGATAAATGGTGAGTATTATGCCGGCCATCGACAACGCCACCAACACCCGATGGTTCGAGCCGGCGTACAACACCAGCGCCGCGCCGATCGACAATAACATCAAGAACAATGCCGTTAATAAAGACTTGCCAGGAGCACCAACCGTCACGCCCCCTGGACGCACGATGCTGGCGCTCTCTTGACGGTAAAGCATCCTTTAGTCTTTCTCCAGGAAGGCGAGTGCGGCTTCGCGCTCTGCTTGCACGCTCGTAAAGGATCGGACTGCCTCACACTTCCCGGCCCGAACGGCGCGCTCGGCCACGGCCAGGATTGCGCTGTTGCCCAGGATCAAAACCACCGCCGACGCCAGCAGCGCCAACGCGGCGCCGAACAACCCGTGCCTCGGCACCAGCAGGACAGCGGCGGCAAAGCCGGCAAGCGTTGCCGCGCCAATGACTGGCACTTGCGAGTGGAAACGGCGGGTCGCCGTTACTCCGAAGCCCAGAATCAGGCCGACTGCGCTCACGCCCGCGACTGCCACCATGATCGCCAGTAAGGGCGCATACTTCGCATATTCCGGGCGATAGATCAGGGACAACAATGGCCTTCCGCACAGGAGAGCAACCGGGGTTCCCACCAAACTGATAGCGGCTCCGAAAAGAGCCAGTTTTCTGAGAACGCCGTTGAAACCAGCCAGGTCACCCGCGGCGAACATTTGTGCGAGACGGGCCGAGGCGGATTGTCCCATGGCGTTCACCACCACGTTTACCGTGGCGATCAGGACGTAGGCCACAGAGACGAAGATTCCCAACTGAGCGGGCCCGAGGTAGTGCTGTACGACGTAGCGAGGGATGTTTACGTTCAATGCCGCGAGAGCGGTTACAACTCCCAAGGGCAGACTGACGGTGATTAGCAGTTTCAGGCTGCGGCGGCTCGAACTCAAGAAACCATTCCCGCCAGCCCACCGGCGCGCCAGCCGAAAATCGTAGGCCAGCAAAACGACCACGCACGTGGCCGCCGAGGCACAGACGGCCGCTACCAGACTATGCGAGGTAAAGAGCACCACGGCAAATACAATGGCGGAGCCGGCGCCGCGAACCATCTGGGTCCGTGCGGCCTGATCCAGGCGCTCAAATTTCTGCAGCAGCCCGGCGACAACGTCGCTCAATTGTTCCACCGCTTTAGCCACCGCGACCAGCAGCACCACCGCCGAAGTAGCCTTGTCATAATGCGAAACAACCACGATTGCGGCGATCAACACCACGCCAGCGACCGTGCCCAGGCAGCGCAGGGTGAAGTAGTCGGCAAAGCTATGCTCGGAGCGCGCATCGGTGGCCTGCACGCTACGCAGTTGCAGATTGGTTAGCATGAACACCGGCGCCGCGATCGAGAGTCCCAGTGCAAACTGTCCCAGGGCGATGGTCGAGGAGAGCTTGGCGACCGCGGAGATCATGGCCCATTGGGCGGCCGCGTAGACCACGCTGGCCGCCAATGTCCAACTGGCTGCGCAGCGCAATGAGGGGATTGCCTTCTCCATTGGTCCCAGGTTCGCGAATTCCAGCGGAGCGTCCATCCTGACTAGTGAGGTCTCAATGTTGTGAGGGATCGCCGGAGGGCCGAGCTAGACCGCCTCCACGTCGTAGCCTTCGATCCGGATAGCCACCGAGCGCTGGATGGACTCGATGGAGATCACCAGGCTGTGATCCTTGTTCTCGGAGACCAGGATCCCTTCCAGCGCATCGAGGCAGCCGCCGCGAATTCGCACCCGCTGCCCGGCTTTGAGGAACGGGTACGCGCGGCAGGCAATCTCGTGGGCGAGGAGCCGCCGCACGTCCTCGAGTTGGTGCTCGGGAACGGGAACCGGGAAGCCGTTCATCATCACGAATCCGCTCACCCCGGCGGTCTGGAGGACTCTCAGCCGCTGCGCCGGGGAATCCGACAGGCAGACAAAACCGTAGCCCGGAAACAACGGGGTCTCGACGACCTGGCGCCGGTCGCTCCAGCGGTGGACCTGCTTGACCAGAGGCAGGAAGATCTCGATGCCTTTGTTTTGCAACTGAACGGCAACCTTCCTCTCAAACCGGCAGCGGGTCTGGATCGCGTACCAGCAAAGTTCTTCCGGCGCGCTCTCGACGAAAGGTACGCTCGGCTCAGCCATCCACCCTACTCGTGTTGTTGACGTAGCTCCGCCCATTGAGTCCCATCCTGACTCCCGGAAATTCTTTTCCTCATCATTTCCCGCCGACGAATCGGCTACTCACGTTCGTACTACAGCTTCCGGTAGAGCTTCTCCGGAATGGGGAAGGTACGGTCGTTCAGCACCGCTCCCAGCAGCCGCACTCCGGCTGCTTCAAGAGCTTCCTTGGCGCTTAGCGCGGCGACCCGCCGCGTCGCGTTCGCTTCCAGCACCAGAACCACTCCGTCCGCCGCCTGGCCTAGCGCCGCGGCATCGGCTTGCTGGCCCACCGGCTCGGCATCGATCAGGACGTAAGTGAATTCCTTGCGAACTTCCCGCAGGCTCGACCGCAATGGTTCGGCGCCGCAGGCCAAATCGCCGTTTGAAAGCAGGCCTTCCAGGGCAAGAAACCACAGGTTATTGCCCATTTGCCGGGCGTGAAACCGCCCCGATCCCTTCCCGCGCGATGTGGACAATCCATCGCTATGGAAGAAGCGATGGAGCGACGGAACGCGCACCTTGGCGTCTACCACGCAGACGGGCAACGGCTGTTCGCTCGCCAGGATTTCACCCGCACCAACACAAAGCCGGCCGCTGGCATCCCCCTCGTCCACCCCGCAGAACAGCACCTGGTGTGGCCCGCTCGTCCCGCCGGAAAGAAAGAGCGTGTGCACCAGCCGCTGGATCTCCGCCCGGGCGCAAGCATCAATGCCGTTGCTGCCGTTGCTGCCGTTGCCGCCGTTACTGCCGTGGCTGCCGTTACTGCTGTTCACCGCCTCCTCACGCTCCTCGGGAGGAGGAGCGGCCGCGGGCACCAACAGACCGGAAAACACGCCTTCCTGTTTTTCCATCTGTTGCAGCAGTTCGAAATTTCTGCTCATCGCGAGTTCCTTGATGCTGTCTGCTGCTCTCCGCCCACCCGGCTTGTGCCGCCTTCGCCTGCCACGATGACCGGAATACGGATCTGTTGGCCGACTTCCAGATGGTCGGGATCACCCAAGCCGGGATTCAGCTCGCGCAACTTAGCAAGAACGGCGGCGTTGTACTCACCCAGGTAAAGCTTGCTGATGTCGGTCAGCGTCTGGTGCGGCGCGACCACCACCAGTTCGTGCTCGGGCGCAGCCGGTTTGGGAGGATCGCTGTCTGGAACTGGTTCGGCGGCCGGCGCCGGTAGGACGGGCGGAGCCGGTGCGTCGAACAGTGTCACCACCGGTTTGAGCGCCAGGGGCAGATGTACCAGCGGCCAATGGGCACGCCAGGCATACAATCCCGCCGACGCGCCCAGAACCCCGGCGAGGAGCATGGCGGCGGCCAGCAGCGCAGCCTGGCGCATTCCCGACCGCCGCTGGGGAGCGGCCACAGCGCGCCGCGGCGCCGGGTTCGCGGGCGGCGGCGCCGGATTCACGGGGGGCGCCGGATTCACGGACGGTGGCGATGGATTTTCCGGCCGCAGCAGCGATTCGAACTTCCGATCCTGCAAAGCTTCTTCCGCCACCGCCCGGTCGATGCGCTTCTTGCGCAGGGCGCACCCGATCGACAGGGCATTGAAGCAGAGATTGTTAATGTTCCGCGGGATTCCCCCGCTGCCCCGCGCGATGATCTCGAGCGCCTCGCTGGTGAACAAAGCGGCGCCCTGGTGCCCGGCCATCTGCAGGCGATGGGCGATGTACTCCCCGGTCTCCTGCCGGTTGAGCGGCCGCAGGTAGCTGAGCATCGCAATTCGCTGCTTGAGCTGTTCCATCTCGGGCCGCATCAGGGTGCTGATGAACTCCGACTGGCCGGCGAGGATGATCTGCAGCAGCTTGCGTTGCGAGGTCTCGAAATCGGAGAGCAGGCGGACGGTCTCGAGCACCGAGCCCTTCAGATTCTGGGCCTCGTCGATGACCACCACTACCCGCCGGCCGGCCCGCGCCTCCTCCAGCATGACCTGGTTCAATTGCTCGTGCATGGAAGCCAGGTCCGGGCCCGGCGTGAGGCCAAGGTCCCGCAGCAGGTAACGGAACAGCTCGCGCGAATCGCACTGCGTCTGGAACAGGAATACCGTCCGGGCGCTGGCCCGCAGATGGCTCAGCAACTGGAACAGCAAGGTCGTCTTACCCATCCCGGGCGGAGCGGCCAGCACCATGAAGCCACGGTCTTCCTGGATGCCATACCACAGCGACGCTAGCGCTTCGCTGTGGGCACGACTCATGTAAAGGAAGCGGGGATCGGGGGTTGCCCCGAACGGTTGCTGGCGCAGGTTGTAGTATTCGAGGAACATTTTATTTCCCCCTCTTGGGGAGCGAGGCCAGCACGGGCGCGCCCAAGTACGACGTGACCTCAGTCGGAGTGCGGAACGACGGATCCAGGAAATCCGAGGTGAAGGCCATCCCCAGGCTGGCCGTCCCGGCCAGGAACAGGCTCAGCAGCCCGTAGAGCAGCGTGGAGCGAACCGGCAGCGCCGGAACCGTGGGCTGCTCCGCGATGGCGACGTTGAGAATCCCACGCTGGTCGAGCGCATCGTTGATGCGGGCCTCTTCCTGCTTGCGTTGGTAGAGAAGATAGTTTTCCTCCGCGGTCTTGGCGGTGCGCAGCAGGTCCTGCTGGACCACGGTTGATTCCTGCAGGTCGCGCGCCGACTGCCGATAGGAGCTGAGAATGGCGTTGGTGGCAGCCGCCTTGGCCCTGAGCGCGCTCAGGTCGGTCCGCGCCTTGGCCATCTCCGAGTTCACCCACAGCGAAGTCGGGTTCTGGTCGGTGGTCTGCTCGCGGACGGGCGCCTTGTCCTCGGCGGCAATCGCCGCCCGCGTCTCCGCGATCTGCTTGTCCAGTTCCTGCACCAGCCGGTAACTGGGCTCGAACTTGGTCAACAGTTCCGTGCGCTTCAGCTCCAGGGTCAGCAGGGTGGATTTCATTTGCTGCAGCAACTGCGGGTTGTCGGAGGTGCGGACCTGCGTGGTCAACCGGCCAGGCAGAGAGGCTTGCTGTTGCTCCAGGGCGCGGACGCGCTGCTCGGTCTCCGCGATGGCCGCCTGGGTCTGCTTGTACGACACCTCGAACTCGCTCAACTTCTGCAGCGTGATGTCGCGCTCCATTTGCGCCGACACCGTCCCATGCTGGCGGGTGAAGTCCGTCAACTTCTGTTCCGCCAGTTGCAGTCCTTTGCGATACTGCTCGGTCTGCTGATCGAAGAACTTGAACTCACCCGACGGCCGGTGGACTTCCAAATGTTTCTCCGTGTACAAGCTCGCCAGCGCGTTGAGCACCTTCGACGCCAGCTCGGGATCGGAAGACTCGTAGGTCACCGAAATCACATTGGTCTTGCGCAGGGGTTCGATGTGCAGGTCCTTGCCCAGCCGGCGGACCGCCTTGGCGATCCTGACTTCCTGCTCGCCGTGCTCCTGGTTGTGGAGTCCGGTGGCCAGCACCGCCTTGCGCAACAGATCACTACTGTTCAGCAGCTCCACTTCCGAGTTGAGCTCGGCCTCGGTGACTTCCTCGCGAGCGAACTGCAGCGAGTTGGACTGTGACGTCACCACCGGGTCAACACGCTCCCGGCGCACCAGGATTTTCATCTCGGCGCGATACTTGGGCATCAGCACGCCCGAAAGCGCAATCCCCAGCAAGATAACCACGAACGACAGCAGCAGGATCTTCTTCTGCCGGAAGATCATGGCCACCACGTCGCGCGTGGTGGGCCCGCTCGGCCGGTGGTCCATCCGTTCCTCGATGAATTCCTGCTGCATCTAACTGCCTCAATTCCTCAGAAGTGAGCCGGGTCTAAGTACATGCCCGTGCTCGGCATGGTGATAAACCGCTGGATCTTGGAAATCATGTTCTGCGGCACGTAAATCATGTCGCCGGGCCGGAGATGCGCGTCCTCGCTCAAGTCACGCGACTGCAGCATCTGTTTCACGTTGAACAGCCGGGCCTCCACCAACTGGTCCGACACCCGCCGGAACAGCACCACCTGGGAGTGCTTGGAGTTCGCCGTGAATCCGCCGGCGATGGCGACCGCTTCCACCAGCGTGAGATCGCTGCGCAAATCGTACTTGCCCGGTTTCGCCACCTGGCCTGCAGCCACGAAGTACGGCTTCTCGAAATCCTTCAACGCCACCGTCACGACGGGGTTGTGAAGGATGTTCGCGTAGGCTTTCTTGATGGTCTCCGTCAGCTCGGGGATCGTCTGCCCTTCCACGCGCATGCTGCCGGCGCCGCGCAGCGTGATGTAGCCATCGGGTTGCACTACCACCGTCTGGTTGAATTCCGGCGAGAAGGCGAAGTCCACGTCGAAGCTGTCGCCCTTCAGCAGGCGGTAGCGGGGATTTCTCTCCTGAAAGCCAGCCGCTGCCGCGGATGGCGCCTGCCCTTTGTCGTTCGCGGCGTCGCTATTATTGGTGGAAGTTTCGGCGGGACCGCCTTGGGCGGCGCAAGGCGCACCCATCACCAGCGCCAGGAGCGCCAGCCCCAGCAGGCTGCGGCCAGGGAGCATCCCCATCATCCGAAAGTGCCGTTTGGCCATCACTGAACCTTCCTTGAACCGAGAACCGTAGCGGCGTCGGAACATTCAGCGTGGAACACCACCGCGGCGGCGAAGCCCGACTCCTTGGCCTCCGCTACGCATGTCCGAAGCACAGTGCCCTCCCCGTGCAATTGTGCGGATCGGGCGGCGGTGCTGACCGCCGGGAGGTGCACATCCACCTCCACGCGCACACCCGGCGGCGGCAACTGTTTCGCCACGATGAATACACCCCGGTCGCTGATGTCGCGCGTGATCCCCTGCGCTTCCTGCAATGTCCCATCCGCGCTCTCCCACCAGTAAAAGGCAGGCGCATTGAGACGGTAGCGTGTAGCTTTTCTGAGCTCCATCGGTGCAACCATCCGCTGCGATCTGGTGACCGGACTCGACAAGGCTTCGCCTCAGCAGAAACCTACGCGTGGAACCCTCTTCCCACAATGGACACGGAGTCTCTCACCCTGCGCTCTCAGCGCGGGTGAGGCAGGGCGACTATGGCGGATGGGACTGCGACTCAGGCAGCGTGAGCTTGCGCCCTATGAGAACCTTGTCTCACTCCCTGCCCGTGGCTGAGAGCACCTTCTCACCGGGAGAACCGACCCCGGAGCCGCCTGGCAGTGCAATCGTTTGCATAACTCGGCACCGAAATTGTCACCGCCGCCGCGCATCGCTGGCTTCCAAGGGTGTATCTCGCTGCTGTTCAAGGCACCTAGCGCTCCCGGCAAAGGGCGATCTTGGCAGGGCAATTGCACCGCCTAGGTTGCCGGGGATGCCGAGCAACGACCCCAGAACGAGTGTCTGCAGCACGGGCCGCTCTCTTTGCTCCCAGCTTGAGGCTCTAAGATAAGCTCCAAACCAATCGCGCGGCCAGGTGTGCCATCTTCCCGCCAGCCCGGGAAGGGGTCCATTCGTGTGCTCGTGGCCGATGCCACCCTGATGGCCTGCGGTCTGGTTGCGGAAGGTTTAAGGAAACACTCGCAGTTCAAAGTGGTGGGCCGCGCCGCGACCGTCAAGGAGTTACTCGATCTGTTCGCGCGCGTCCAACCCCAAGTGGCCCTGATCAGCGCCACTCTTCAGGATCGCTCGCTCAACGGGCTCGCGGTGCTGCCGCAGATTCGCCTGAAGTATCCTGACGTCCGGCTCGTGCTCATGGTCGACCATGCGGACCCGGAATTGGTGGTAGCGGCATTCCGGGCGGGGGCGCGGGGCATTTTTTCCCGCTCCGAGTCGCATTTCGACGCCCTGTGCAAGTGTGTTTCCTGCGTGCACCAGGGACAGATCTGGGCCAATTCGCGGCAACTGGAATATCTGCTGGAAGCGGTTGCGCAGACGCCTTCGCTGCGCCTGGTGAGCGCCGATGGCAGAAACCTATTGAGCAAACGGGAAGAAGAGGTCGTGCATCTGGTGGCCGAAGGTCTGGTCAACCATGAGATCGCGGAGCAACTGCATCTGAGCGACCACACGGTGAAGAACCACCTCTTTCACATCTTCGACAAGCTGGGCATCTCCAGCCGCGTGGAGCTGGTGCTGTACGCGGTGAGCAGCTCCAGACGGCCGCCCACGCCGGTTCCGGATGAAGAAGATTCTCCTGCACTCCTGCCCGGCGACCAAAGACCCTGAACGAGGCCGCCGGCGACTAGCGGCGGGAATGTCCGCCACCGGAAGGATGTCCTCCACCCGACGGGTGTCCCCCACCACTTGGAGCGGAATGGCCTCCTCCGCTAGGTGACCCGCGATATCCGCCACCGCTGGGATAGCGGCCACCGCCGTACCCTCCAGAGGACCGTGGCGTGACGATGGGCTTGCTCATATTCAGCGTCGGCCGGCCTCCGTACCCGCCGCTTCCATATCCGCCACGGCCGTAAGCGCTGCTTCCATAACCACCGTTTCCATATCCGCTACGGCCGTACCCACTGCTCGCTTGGCTGCGGGCCGAAGGCTGCGGGGCTGCCGAGTGGGGCTGCGGTGTGAAGCGCTGCCAGCCTGCACCACGGTCCGGAGTGGAGGAACGTGGAGCGGAGTTAACCGTCGGCCGTGACGCGGTGTTCCCCGAGGAAGCTGCCCTGCCCGATGGCTCGCTCGGCCTTGCGGCGGTCGAGCTCCCCGGGCGCGATGCGTTGCCGGGAGCAGCCGGCCGTGAGTTCTGCGCGTGCATGTTCTGGCCCGAGGCAAAGCGGCCATCGCGCTGGATAGACTGGTGTACCTGCGCTGCCTGCCGATCAAAGGACCGCGACGCGCCCGCGGTGCGGCTGCCGAAGAAGTGCTGCGCCCCGCCACGAGTGGTGGACGGACTTGCCGCACGGCCGCTGGCCGACAAACTCGCCCGCGTGGGGGTCACGGGCAGATTCCCGGTCATGGCGTGAGCGCCGCTGAGCATCTCGCGGCTCACTGGCGTCGCCGCAACCCGGCCCTGGCCGAAGCGCCCGGCCGGAACGCTGGAGAACGCATTGCGCATGCGCTCATTGTTCATCGCCATGCGCACGTTGGAGAAGCGATCTCCACCATGCAGGGGTCCCCATCCGCCACGGAAACCGCTGAAGCGATCGATGCCTACCGCACCAAAGCGCCCGCGATAGCCGCCCCACCACGGAAAGAAGCGGTCACCTGGCCCGATGGGCAGCCATCCAAACGACCCGAAACCGCCGAAGCCGACCCCGAATCCAAAGCCCCCTCCGCCAAACCCGAAGAAGGAGACGTAGGCCGGCGCCCAGATTGGCCGGTAGGGATACCCGAAGCCAAACCCGCCGACTGGTCCGGGCCACCACGCCCACGAATTGCCCCACAGGAACCAGCGTCCGTAGTGATACGGAGCCCAGCCCCAGGGTTCATAGGACACCCAGGTCCAACCCCAGTACGGCTCCCAAACCCAGTTGCCGGCGCGATAAGGCACCCATCCCGGAGCGACCGCCGGGACCCACACCGGACCGTAATCCGGAACCGTGGTCCAGCTTCCGTGGGCGTCCAGATCTTCGCTTCCAACGTAGTAGCGATCGGTATGGCCCCAAGCCGCGGCATCGCGGATGATGTGGTCCCGGTCGTTGTTCCACTGATCAAAGTTATCTTTGGAGGGCGCTTCAGCGACCTTGTATTGAGCGTCGTTTCCGGTTCCTCGCACCGTGATCAGTTGGCCCTTTGCGACACGAACACTGCCGCTCGGAGTTGAGATTTCCGCCTCGCCCTTGCGGACGATCACCTCTGACTCCTCGGGCGAACTGACCAGAATCCGGTAGCTGCCCTCTTTGCCGATCGGGTGAATCGCCAGGTTGGGTGTGTCGATCTCGACTTGAGCTTCGCCGTCCTTGAAAGCCGTGTAGCTGGCGAGACCCTGTGCTACCTGAACCTGGATACCGGTCCGCGTAAGAGTCGCGATCTGGGCCTGCGCATGGTCGCCCAGGCGAAGCACGTCCGCGAAGTCGAGTTGCACCTCGGCACTGGCGTTGTCGCCGGTCGAAATCTTATCGCCCGCCATCATGGGAGCATTCAGCGCCGCCGCCGACCAGTCACCGGAATCGCCGCGCTGGGTGGAAACTTCGCCGCGAATCAGGCTGATGCGTGCGGCTCCCGGCTCGGGGCTGGCTTGCGCTGGCGCGTTGCCGGCTTGCGGGCCCGGCCCTGGGTTTTGCGCTCCCGGCTCGGGGTATTGCGCGCCTGGGTCGGCGCCGTATTGCGGATCGGGGCCGGCTTGTGCGCCCGGCTCTGGGCCGTATTGCGCCTGCGCGCGGTTGGCGCCAAGCCCCGCCACCATCAGAATTATTAAGAGTGCTGTTGCGAGTCTGCTTCGCATGGCCCACTTTCCCAGCGGGAATGTCCTCGACGGAGACATCCCCCGCCCAGGAGGATTGCATGTGCCATGCCAGAGGCTCGACCGAGAGGTCGGCTGTAACTTGATGAGCCACAAGGGGTAATGGAACGGACTGCGGGCGTCCGAAAGGCGGCTGGTGGCCGGTTTCAGCCGACGTGGTTGATTTCAGCCACCGGCGGGGATCGCGGGCTGTTTAGGCGGCGGAGATTCCCGAGTTCGACTACCGGGTCGGTTAGTGACATAGCGATTTTTCACTAATTGACGCGCAGAAGAGCGGGATAATAGGGATGCCCTCGAAGGGGACGCAATGGAGTCATTGGCAAAGCCGACGTGGTGGGGCTGGCTGCTGGTCATCGTGGTCGTTGGGCTGCTCGCTGTCCCCATCGTGTTTGCGGCATTGCAAGGTAGTGCCGTGTGGTGGGGCGCTGCAAAGATAATTGCGGCGCTGCTGGTATTGGCAGAGCTCTACCGACGTTTCTCTGGCGAGTGGAAGAAATAGCCGCGTGGATTCCGACGTGGTGCTCAAGAAATCATGGGAAGAGTTGCGGTGGTGGCACAAAGGCCTTTTTTATCTGGGTGTTGTCCTCTTTCTCTGGGTGATGCTCCTTTGTTGGCCCGGTACCTGCTGGCCGTTTTGGTAGGCCGGGGCTCGTTGCCCCGATTGTTAGTAAGGCAATTTTTCGACAGTTAGGGGCGTTTGCGCGACTCAGGACGCAGAGACTAGCGGGCCGCTATCCTTCTCTCCACCTTCGGGGCCATAGAAGAGCACCCAGACAAAGAAATCATCGCTGAAGTTTTCGAAGCGGTGCTCGACGCCTGCAGGGGCGAAGAGGAAGTCGCCAGGGGAAAACGGCTGGCGTTCACCCGCGTAGAAATAAGTGCCGCTGCCTTGGGCAACGATGTACACCTCGTCGCGCGTATGTGGCGTCTGCGGGTCCTGC
>Ga0181521_10002191_pt1 | contig 23753 bp, 22 predicted proteins | sample PEATcosm2014_Bin_32_FD_119764 | JGI IMG/M metagenome (GOLD analysis project Ga0181521, IMG submission 119764) | Peatland microbial communities from MTU Mesocosm Facility, Houghton, MI, USA - PEATcosm2014_Bin02_60_metaG | ecosystem: Environmental > Terrestrial > Soil > Wetlands > Peat | place...
CGGTTCGTCCGCTCCACGGACTCGCTGAGACCACCGAGACTCAAAGTCGCGACGGCTATCTGCGGTCATGTAGTTCACGATGGGTTGGCCCTTGAGCTGCCTCGGCGAGCGGCCCAACGTTCGTCGGAACGACCCATTGCAATGGATGACGTGAGTAAAGACGGAAATCAGAACCACACCGTCCGTCATCCGTTCGGTAAATCGGACGAACGACAGCGCGGACGACAAGATCGTGGCTCGGGCTGGTGTCGGCTTTTTCTGCTGGTCCATGAGGGGAGGAACCTCCTATGTACCGCATCGCGGAACAACGCCGCGTCCGCCCAAGATCCGGAATTCCCGGTCCGCGGCGATAATCAAAACGTTCGGAATTCCAGCTTATAGGCTTCGTTTCTGTGCTAGTCCAGCATTCGGACGGCGCAATGCCGCGAGGACCGTGCATGAATGCGGTGCGTCTTTGTAGAGGAGTGTCGACATGGTGCAGCTAGCCGTAGATGAGATGTCGCACTGACGCGGCAGGGTCTGTCATCTGCCGGCGCTGCGGTTCTGCACGACGCGTTTCGCTTGCGCCGGGCTAGAGCGCACATCGTTGCCAGGCACCATCGGTCAGCTGGACCCACAGGCTGTATTGCTGTAGTCGGCCCTGATCGTTGTAATACTTCACCTTGAGCGCTGGACGACCGCGCTCTCGGGACAACTCCATCGACATCTCAGCGATGAACAATCGGATGCCGTCGTGGCTTCTCCAGGCCATCCACGCGCCGTCAGCCTCCACCGCCTTAATTGCGAGTTTCTGTGAGGCCGCAGAAAGCGCGCTGCGGTCCGTGACGCGCGGCACCTCTGCCGGAACCCAGTGCTGGTTCATGACCAGCGAATCCAGAAGCGATTCAAGCTGCGACGGCAGCTGAAGTGCGCGAAGCTTCATCGTGTGCATCAGCGGCACCGTATCTCTGATGGCGGCCGGCGCCTTTCGCCGGACGTGCAGCCTCCGGCTCGGGCACTTCCAATACAGCCAGGTTCTGGCGCGGAGAACGTCCGGACTGGATTGACAGTATCCAGCCGGTGGCGGTGTGCGATGACCGTCCGAGGCAGCGATCGAGAGGGGCTTCGCGCACCGCGACTGATGGGCGACATCAAGTCGCGCGCACCGGCCTTACCCGCACGAGACGAACTCGTGCGGTTATGCGACGCACGCCCCACGGTCTGGTGACGGAGTGCGGCGGCGCACAATGACTGCCTACTCCAAGGACGGCGCCCCCGACTGCCGCTTCTCGGTAGAGACTGCACAGCATTTCATCACTGTCGCGACTGTCCCGGCTCTCTCACTTTGCTTCTGCCACGCCGATGACCAACATTTGCGCGTCCTGCCGAAAGGGCATGCTGCACCACGCTCAATATGATGCAGGTGAGGTGATGAGCGCGCCTGCCGGGCAACCAGAAACGGGGGTACGCGGTGCGGGTGGGGTGGTGGACGGGGTCGTTCGATGGTGGTGATCGAACTGCTGTGCGTCCGCCGGTAACGGATGATTCGGGGTGCTCGAGAGTGGACGCGACGAGCCGATGCGGGCGTGCGGTCGGTTGCCGTGTGATGGGCGGCAAGCGTCTGGCGAAGCGCGAGATTGCCGAGTCCGAGCGTTAATTCTAGGATTCCCGACGATGCCCGTACGCTCAGACACTTATCCTTAAGTCACGCCATTATCCCCCCCACGATCGCGTTACTGTCTAACTATAAGGACATCCCAGAGCGGTTAGGCCTCATGGCGGCTTCCGTATACTACTGGCGCTTGAAGACGTCGCTGCGGTCGTAGTCGGGGCGGCCCGATCCGTCAGTAAAGTGCGTATGGCGTACGACCCGAAGGCGACCATCCTGAAGCAAGGTCCATTGCTGCAACTCCGTCTTGAATGAAAATGCCTTGCTAATTAAGAGGGATCTCTCCTTGATGGCGCTTGTCGGGGCTATCTGAATACCGTTGTCGCATTCAGTCACATCGCATCGCCCCCAGGCGTGAAGGTAGAACTTATTCAAGCGCTGATGAATATCCACTCGGGTGATGCCATCGGTTGACGAGTTTTCATTGACCCACAATCCCGCAAACAGTCCCGCGACGGCTAGTGGGGACGCGGGCGTCGGATGATCAGTCGTAAACCACCAAACCAGTAAACCAGCGACTACGGCTGCAGCGACGCCGCCGAGCCACGAGAGTATTGCGTTCCGCATATGCTGACCTCTTGGTCGCGGCCCAAGGCCTTCCAGGAGCCGAATAGAAGCGTACGCAGACGAGGTGAAGGGGCCCGGGCAGGTCGGGGTACATGAGCCGTGCGCACCCTGTACTTCGCCAATAAGGGTCCCACAGCTCGCAGAGGGCCGAAGCACTATTGCCTTCGGCCTGGAAAGCACTCGGAAAACGGGCACATTGAGTCGTTCAACAGCAAGCTGCGCGACGAGTTTCTCAACACCAACCTGCGGACTCCATGGCATGCTGGGGCAGTATTTCACGTGATGCCGGGCCGCGCAAAAGGGGTACTGCAGGGTTTGAACCGAAAGTAACGGTATCTTGCCAATAGCTTTTTCGAGCGACTGTGAAATTACGCTTCTGCAAGTGCCCGTAAGCTCGCGCTTGGCGTCGATTGCGAATACTCATTGAGTCAATTTCTTACGCACGGAATCCGTGCCGATTGGTTGAGACCCATCGCACCCCTAACAACAGCGGGCCCTGGACGGACCTCGAGTGGGGGATGCAATCGGGCTGCCACGTCACCTGTCCGACGCGTCGCATGCGATGGATGAGAGTTTTGTTGCGCGCCGACAGATACTCTTTAAAAGGGGAACGACTCCACGCAGCTCTTGTGCGTGAGTGAGCACTTTGGCGCCGAATGGGAGCAGAACGCACGAAGGCGGATGGTGCGATCAGCCATGTATCCGACGGCCGCGGAGGGTCGGCTGACGCGTCTGGACCGTGGCACTCATGTAAGCCGATTGGTCGGCGCTGTGATAACTCGGAGCCAGATGTGATAGTGCCGCCGACAGCACAAATCGGAAGAGCTTTCTGCGTGTACCGCTAGGTCGGCTAGCTCAGGAGCGGACAAGTCATGTCACTCGCGGTGTGGTCTTACGCCGACACAGTGCTGAGATATTTCAATCCATCGCGGTCACCGTATTACGCGATCATCGCCGTCGGCGTAGTGTCGCTTGAGCTGGCGGACACTGATCTCAAAGGCACGAGGTGGGCGATCGTCGCGACGATTCTGCTCACGGTCATCGCTACGGGCGTGTCGTTTTCTCTTGTGAACAAGGCGGACATGGCCAAGGCCGAGTATCTCGATCAGCTGTCGTTCTCGCGCAGTATATGCGTGTCGGCAGCGCTCATATCGTTGTGGTATTTCGCTAAAGCTTATACGGATGACTTCAGGTTCTGGGTGGTGCTTGCTTTTACGGGACTGCAGGTAATTACATTCCTGCTTTACATCTGGGCCAGAGCCGACAAGCCAGAAGAGCTGCAGGATACAAACTACGTCCAGCTGGGACTCATCACAACAACTTTGTTCGTAGGGTTCCTATTTCTGCTAAAGGAAGCCGTTCTTTTTCACGGCTCAACGGCCATTGATTGGTTCTCCACGTTCACGGCAAATGTCGCAGCGACTGCCTTATTCATTCTTTGGCTTTTGTGTCTTCGTGTCTGGTGGCGTCTGATACGTCGACTGGTGATTCTATTTGGGCGGCGGTCTCCGTAGGACATCGCCATCCCCGGCTGGTCCGCCTCCGGCGAACCGGCAGTTTCTAGTCCACCGATGGATCTACCGAACTGGACATAGTCGTACGCCAGGGCTTAGTCCAAGCCTCTAGCAATGTGGCTATGTCCGGTCCAAAAGGGGGCCGCTCTAGCTGCAGAGCAGAGATTCTTAGATTGGGGCCAGGCCCAACGTGATCCCGAAGCTCTTCCAACTCGCGGTAACTGTGGAGGACGCTCGATTGACTGAAATGCCTCCCGACGGCGCCGACAACGAAGATTGTCGACGTCGCCGGGAGGCGAGGAAGGGATCGCCGTTTTATCGGGGGGTCGGCGATCCCGAGACGCGAGAGTCTCGATGCGGTGTTTCGCCGCGCGTCTGAGAACCAGTGAGGTCGATTTCGCGTCTGGTGGGCTGAATCGACGCATGAGTCTTGGAGCCCGAACGGCGCTAGCCGCCGGCGGACGCCCGCTGACGCGCCTCGCGTGCCAGCACACGAGCTGCGGCCCTCTCACAGAGCCAGAGTCCGATGGAGCACCGGCGGATTCCGAGTCAGGGCCGGTCCGTCACCGCGGAGGGCCCGAGCCGCCCCCTTCCTGCAGCACACCCACCTGTCCCGGAGCCGCCACCAGAGTCGCCGTCTTGGCAATCACGAGATCCGCGATTTCGCTGCCATAGACCGCATTGAACGCATAGAAAAGGCGCACCGTGTCGTACCCGACGACACCGTTCGAGCCCACGTACGGAAGAACGGTCTCAAGCCGAATCGTCCCAGGCTTGCCGAGGTTGTTGTTGGGACCGTTGATCATGTCCCGGTAGATTTTCTGAGTCTCCGGCGTTCCATCCCACGGGGGAAGGCCGTGGATGCCCTCAACCGGGACGGTGCCGACGGGGGTGAACACCGCACCGTACCAGGGATCCCCGATGAACCCCGACGCACACTCGGCGGTGAGTTGGGCGACCACGAGACCGCCTTGCGCATTGCGCATGTAGCGGGCGCGCAGTGCAACTTCGGGATTGCAACCAAGCGGCGCACGGAGCAGATCATCGGCACCTGGTCCCCACGCGTCATTGAACGTGATTGTTTTGTCTATCCAGCACTTCACAGACTTATCTCCGATGTTGGTGGTCGTGTTGACTTGTCGCGCTCGTCAGCGGTTGATCATCCCCGTCGATTGTGACGACCGATACCTGAAACGGCGCCCACAGTGCAGGATCCGCGGAGGGATCGGCATCGAGGACAGATCGCATGGCCATTGCCAGTGCCTCCGGCGGACGGACCGATTGATGCAACAAGTTCCGGTAGAACTCTGTCATGAGTCGGGCGCCACTCTCATCCGGAACCTGCCAAAGAGAGGAGACAACCGCATGGGCACCCCGTGCGAGCGTTGCGTATCCGAGGCCCACGAGCCCCTCATTCAGCACGACCTTGCCGAGGGCAGTGTCGCACGCGCTGAATGCGACGACATCCGCATGGAGCGTGAGCAGCGTGAGATCTGCTGCCCGGAGCGCGGACTCCACCCTCTGCCCCTCCTCGTCGTACGCTCCCAGAATCAACGCCGAGAGTTGCGGGATTGTGGCGTCGACGTGGCCATGAGAGGCGATGTGGATGAACCGGTATTGCGACCAGTCGAGCGCCAGCAGGCGCTCACGGGTGGCAGATAGTCCGGTCAGCCGGTCGACGTCACGCGCTGGGAATTCCGCGGCAATCTGCTCGGCCTCCCGACCCGTCCACGGGATTCGTCCATAGGAGCCTTTCTCTCCGGCCACCGCCTCTGGCAAAGATATTCGCGATGGCGGGGCAGTCGGGTGACTCCCGAGCGCGGCCAGGCGAGGGTCGGTGGACTCGTACACCGGGTCCGACACCAGAAGCACCCGTCCCCCGCGTCGCGAGGATTCAGGGCGCTCGCGCGAGCGGAGCAACCAGACGGCAGGAGAGAGCGCAATGTCGTGCCCTGCCACGACAAACGAAGACCTCGCACCAGTTCGGCGCAAGGCCGTGATTGGTACATAACTCAAAGCGCCGTCGGGGACCACAAACCACCGGCGGTAAGGTGCAATTGCGGGTTCGACAGGCTCGAGGATCTCGGCATAAAGCGCGGCCGATGCGGCGAGGCGCCGATCTTCTGGCACTTCGATGAAATGACTGAGAGCGGCGTGGAACGCGCGCGCCGACGCGGTAATGGTCGAGGGGTCGTCCAGGCGAAACCACTCGGTTCCCTTGGGTGTCACGGTCCAGGCATACGAGCGATCCGCTCCAAGCCAGTAGACAAGGATTGCGACGTCGGACGGCAACGGCGCGCTGTTTCGACCGGCGCCGTCGTTCGCGCCGCGTTGTGCCAAGTTCTGCGCGGCAATGGTACTGTTGACGGTGTCAATTTCCCTTTCGAGGCCAGCGATCTCGCTCGCGAGCGCATGCGCCCGTGAATCGTCGGCGCCGGACAGGTCCTGGTGCGATTCGAGCGCATATCGCCGCCCGGCGATCTCGCGATAGAGGGTCGCGCGATGCGCCAACTCCGGGCCGAGTTGATGCTGGCGGTCGGGCGAGAACTCCTGGGCAGCGACGTCGGCGAACGACCGGGCGCGGGACGAATCAGCGCTGTAGAGCGCTCTTTCGGCCAGTCGACGCGCCCCGCCCCCATCGCCCGCCCGCGTTGCCGCGTCGAATGCGTCCCACAGGAGGTCCAGTTTCAGATCGTACGCCGGCCGGAGCGGAGCCTGGAGCTGTGCCCGCAGTTCGGGATTGGCCGTTTGCGTACGAATCGCGTCCGACCGAGCCAATGCGCGATCAACCGCTGCGAGGGCATCATGACTGCGGTTCATTGCACGAAATGTCCGCGCACGCTCGAGTTCTGCAGCAAACTCATCGGTCACGCTGCCGAGATTCCGAAACGTCCGAAGTGCGGCATCCAGATCAACCAGGGCGGCCGCTGGTCCTCCCTCCTGACGCAAGATCACGGCCCGTCGCACGCGTGCCTGTGCCCTGGGCAACTCGTCGACCTGCTTGTCAGGTGCGAGAGTCTCTTCGAGAATCGTCAGGGCCGCGTGTCGCTGCCCGGTGTCGGCCAGGTGAGCGGCGAGCTGGACCCTCACACGGGCACGCCCGGACGGAGCGGTCGCGAGCTCGAGCGCCTCACGGTCGGCGTCGACCGCCCGGGTGAAGTCCCCGCGTTCGGCGTAGACGTTTGCGAGCGCACGAAGCGAGGCCATCCTGCCGCGCGCATCGAGTGCCACCGTCCGAATGGCGAGCGAACGCTCGAGAAACTCTGCGGCGAGGTCGCGATCCCCGAGCGCATAGTACGTGACTCCGATGCCGTAGAGACTCTTGGCTTCTTCGCGCGGCGACTGAACACGGGTCGCGAGCGACAGAGCATCGTCATAAAGACGCAGCGCCGCATCGAATTGCCCAAGGGCATAGTTTGCGAGCGCTGCGTTGTTCTCGGTCAGAATGTAGAGCGGCGGGAATGAGCCGGGTCCCAGGTCTTTGAGCGCCTGCTCGAGCGCACGCAACGCATCCGGTAGATGCCCTAGACCCCAGAAGCACAAAGCCCGATTCTGCCAGGCGAGGGCCCGGCGGGGAGTCTCGCCGATCGCACCGAACGCCCTACTCGCGGTGAGGAACTTCGCGGCGCACTCGCTAAACCGCTCGTCGTAGAAGTACGAGAGGCCAATGAAATTCGTCTGGAGCGCCGCGTCGTAGCGCTCATGCCGGGCCGTATGAAACGCCTCTAGGCGCTCGAGCACGCGCCGGGTGCGTTCGAGGACATCGTGGGCATCGGCGCGCCCGGTTGTGGACTGATTAGACGCCGATGCGGAGGCTGTCTCCAGCCACGCGTCGGCGGCGAGCGATTCAGCCCGCGCGGAGCGGTAGGGGTCAATCCCTCGCAGAATCCGTTCGGTCTCTGCCGCCCACCGAAGCGTCGCGTCCCAGTTCACCAGATTGAAGCAGTAGAGTGACGTGAGGGCGAGAGCCGTTTCGCCCCGAAGCTGCGTGTCCGCGGGATCCACCAGAGCCAATTCTGCCGCGAGATAACCTTCCGCGGCGCGCAGGTAGAAGTGCCGCGCCAGCGCGTGCGGACGGGAGGCAGCCCGGCCGAGACTGATGTCCTGGCCGTCCGCAAAGTCGCTGTCGGCCGCGGCCAGCCAGCGGTAGATCTTCACACACCCGGGACGCCTGGAGGGTTCGGAGAGATCAAAGACTCTGACATCGACCGCTCCCGTGACCCCGGCGTGCTCCTTTCCGGTGATGCGCAGGCGATAGGCCCTAGAGTCCGGCGTCGTTACGATGACCCGGCGCGCGCCGGTTCGCCGCTCCGGATGGTCCGCCCGGGCGAGCATCCGCTCGTCGTCCCGCACCTCGACGGTGACGTCGTTTCCCTCCTCGCGCACTTCAACGAGGAGCTCATGGCCAGGAATCCCGGTCAGGACCGCCTCGACGGGCTCCGTTCCGATCGCGGTCAGATGCTCTTGGAGGATGGGGTATTGGGATTCGAGCCCCAGAATGCACGAGGTCGTGGAAGAGCGTGCCGCAGGTGCACCCTCCGCCGCAGGCGCCATCAGCCCGACGACGGTGCTAGCAACGGCTGCGATTATCGATCGCGACCACAGCCGGTTATCGTCGTGCCACCCACCACGATATTTGTTGCATATACTCGGGCAATGGACCCCCCGGTCGAACACGACACACCGCCGGCGGCCGAGCCGGCTCGGCCGGTGCGCCCGTGTGGGCAGACGACTGACGGATTGGCTCATCTTGCGGAAGTCTATCGCGACTTTCCGGGCCTTCGCGCACTCATCTTGAGGCGGGTTCACGATCCGGAGGTTGCCGCGGACATCCTGCAGGATGCAGCTGTCACGACGCTCGAAAAGCTTCGTGACGGGGCGATTGCGAACCCGGAAGTGATCGGCGGATATCTCTATCGCGTCGCGCTAAACCACGTGCGCAATTACCGACGCAAGGACCGCACGGCGCTGTCAAGTCCAGCCCAACTCGAGTCGTTGCCAGCGCCCGAGCGTGACATTGAGTGGGATCAGATCGGGTGCCCGCAATGGGCGACGGCGGCGCGCCGGGTGCTGGAAGAATTGAAGACCCCGCGGGACCGGGAACTGCTCGTGCGTTTCTACCTGAACGACGAAGGCAAGGAGTCGATCTGTGCCGGTCTTGGTCTCTCCGAAGAGCACTTCCACCGGGTCATCTTCCGCGCACGCAATCGGTTCCGGGCGTTGTTGGAGAATCGGGGGTACCGGCTGAAGGACTTCTTATCGATCGCTGCGGTGGGGCTATGCCTCGCGGTTGGCGGGGCGACGGCATTCCATCGCGAACTCGTGCTCCCGGATCCGCCATCGTCCGCGGACCGCATCGCTATGACCGCGAATCCCGCGATAGGCGTGCGATGACGGACACCCGCACGAATTCGGAGCGCATTCGCGATTATGCGGCCGGACGGCTCTCGGACAGCGACACTCGTGCCTTTGAGGCCGAGCTGTTGGTCAACTCGGCTCTCGTCAAGGATCTCGAGGACTCACTTCGGCTTCGGGAGGGTCTCGAGGTCCTCCGCGACCGAGGAGAGCTCGATCCCCAATTGAAACCGAGGCGCCAGTGGGCCTTACAGTGGTCGCTCGCCGCCGCGGCCGCCGTGATCGCCGGCATTGGAATCCTCCTGTGGATGAATTCCCCCGGCGGTCGAGTAGCTGCGGTCGCTTCCACACTCGAGGCGCTCGGCCGACCCCACGGGGAGCGACTCTCCGTCGTGGCACGGTATCCGTTTGCCGCAATGCGGCACGAATCGGCGCTGCTGGTCCTGGTGTTGCCACCTAGGGGTGCACTTGAACTTCGCGTGTTGCCCGGGAGCCCCGCTCCGGCACAATCCTATCGGGTTGAAGTCGACGAGATCTTGACCGAGCCACATTCGATTGGAGTGGTGACGGGACTCCTGCGGGATTCCACGGGGTTCGTCACGATCTACGCTGACGCCTCGCGACTGCACGTTGGGCGTTACGCCCTTCGCATCACGCCGGAAGGCGAAACAAACCCCTCCGAGGAACGGATCGAATGGCGCTTTGACGCTGCGCCCGCCGTGACTCCGCGGACCCTGCCGTAGACGGGTGGGCTTAGCCGCAATGCAGACCTGCTGACTGCGTTACATGGACCGTCGCGGTGGCGGCCCAATATGGATCTCCCGCTCGGGCTCCACGGCAGTCACGCCCGGGACCAGCCGAAGTCTCGGTAGATCATCGGCATCGACAAATCCCGTCAGCACGCCGACACCCCGCAACTCGGTGTCGAGCTCAAAGCCCACGGCCTGACACGCCCTCGCGATCTCGTCGAGGCGATCGAGCATGTCGTCGGCGAGCGCGACGGCGACCTTGACCCGGTTCATGCGAACCTCGATTCCCAGGACGGTTAGCTTACGTCGACCGTGCCCACGGTGCGAAAAGCAATCTGTCATGGAGCCTGCACCAGACCCGCGCCCGCGTCGCGCGCGGGGAGCGCTAATGCCAACGCGCCCTGCAGGAGAAGCGCCTGAAGCGCCGCGCCGCGCGCGCTTGGGTTGGCTTCCGCGAGTAATGCCGCAATCCCGGACGCATACGGGGTTGCCATGCTGGTTCCGCTGTCCGTCTGGTACAGCGTCGGGCGAGGCCAGGCTGAGAGTACCGCGACGCCCGGGGCGGCGAGGTCTACCTCACCACCGTCGGGATTGATACCGCCGCACGAGAACACGGCAATCTGACGATTCACATCAATTGCCCCGATGGCCATAATTGACGGGCAGTTGGCGGGGTGATTGACCGGCGCGATGTCATCCGGTCGGGAACTGTCGTTACCGGCCGCCGCGATCATCAGTGTGCCGGCGGCGAGCGCTCGCTGGGCCACCTGCTCGAAGATCTGCGAGTAGGGTTCGCCCGGATCGACGGGTGAGCCGAGCGACATCGAGACGATTGCGCACCCGCTTCGCAGTGCCCAATCCATGCCCGCGAGAATGTTGCCGTCGGTTCCGCTTCCGTCGTCGCCCAGCACTTTACCGACGTAGAGAGCGGCATCGCTTGCGACTCCGTACCGCGGCAGCTGAGTTGGTTGCCGTGGGCCACAGGCGACCCCGACGCAGAACGTCCCGTGGCCGTGCCCATCCATGACCGCCTCGCCGGTCACGAACGATTCGGAGACGACGGTTCGAGTGACGAAGTCCGGGTGTTGAAGGTCAAGGCCTGTGTCGAGGACCGCGATCTGCACGCCTCGCCCGGAGAACTGCGACGGCAGCACGCGCGTGAACTGCAGGCCCCAGGTGGCAGTGGACTCGTCGATCGATGTGCCCGGGGGCGGTGGAGCCGTTGGGGGGGCGTCCTGCACGGTCGGGGACAATGCACTTCCAGACGGGCGATCGGGACCCTGAACGACCGCGCTCGGCACTTGAAGCACGCTCGGTCCGGTCGCGTACACGAACCGCTCGAGTTCTGTGGTGAGGACGGCCGCATCACTGCTCGCGCCGAGTGTTCGAAGTCGGTCCGGCGTCGAGTGGACGAGCGCGGCACCGAGGCGCTCAAATAACAGCGCCTCCCCATCCACGAGATCCGCGGTTCTAACCTTTCCCTCGAAGTCCGACGACACGCCGACGCGAAGGCCGCCGACCGTCCGCAGCGCCGGGAGTCCGGTCCGACCGATTCCGTCACGGAAGAGCAGCAGGTAACGTCCGGTGTGCCGCGGACGATTGGGCCTAGCCGTCACTCCGCCGCCCGCCGGCGGTTGTCGGCCGCCCGATGTTGTCTTCTCAGCCATGGCTCGATCCTGCGTGCGTTCATTGACGGGCCCGACAAGGCCAGGTCGCTGACGCGTTGAACGCGCACCCATTATCTGTCAATCCGCCGAACACCGTCTCAGTGGCGGATGCTCGAGTCCGCTGGCGCTAGTCGCACGTCCTGGATCTCTCGGCGCGATCCGTTGCGCATGGAGTGAGAGCGCCGAGGACATCGTGACAGAAGGACAGTGTGGTGGTCCGTTCGAAGGGAAACGTCACCTCGTGGTGCAGTCGATCGCGCGGACGGCTGCGACGCCTGCGCCATGCTCAGGCATCCCACGCAAGTATGGCGTGGGATGGGCATGCAGCCGGTGCTGGCCTTTTAGAGGTTCCTCACCGGCATGGCCCGCCGTCGCCGCTGTGTCGCGCGCAATCTGGCGGAGCCGCGGGACTCAACCTACAACGGTTAAGGTCAAGCAGAGGCTGGTACAAATATGAACCCCAAGCTTCGGACTGTCGGTCTGACGTCAATACTGTCGATCGCGATGCTATCGGGATGCGACGCGGACCGCCTCGATCAGTACTCGGAATTTGCGACCGCCGGAACGCTCTACGTTAGCGGCTTTCACCAACTCATTACGCAAGCTGGTTCGGCGATGATCGCAGTCGATTCGGTCGTCATGATTGTTGACCACTCACTGATAGCGCCCGACCTGAAGGCCAATCAGGCGAAGTATGCGGCGCAGGTCCTCGACCATGATCAGAAGCTGAGCACGCATCTCGCGACGCTGCAGCTCATCGACGGCCACGCTACACTGCTCGGATCGTACTTTGCGGCGATCTCCAGGCTGACCAGTACCAAGACTGCCGCGGATACAACCTCGGCCGCGACGGATGTGCTGAAGTCCATTGAGACCCTGAACCCGAGCGTCGCCAAGGCGACGTTTCTCGGGAAGTCCGTGCAAGACTATGTCACCGTCGGCACGCCCTTCGTTGTTGCGCACCTTGAGGTCAAGGCCCTTGATGAGCAGCTCCAGAAATCAGCGCCAATCATCGATCAGGCGCTGTCTCTGCAAGAGGCTGCTGTAGCTGCTATCAGCGCGGAGATCAAGGCGTCACTCAGCGACACGCTGGCGTCCAGGGAGCAGACCGACGTCGTCGCTCCGTATCTGCGGAGCACAGACCTACCTGCCAACTGGAATACGAATCGTGAGGCGTTCCTCCGGGCCCGTGTGACCCTGACGAATGTCGAATCTGCCCAGGCTGCCATCAAGCAGCTGCACGTCAGCTTCAAGCAGCTGGTCGAAAACAAGGCCGCCAACGTCGACCTGCAGACGTTGATCGGTGAAATTACAAAGATGACCGCTTACGTCAACGCCGTTGATTCGACGGTAAAAGCCGGTGCCCCGAAGTGATCACCGACGCGTCCACCACTGCCGGTTCTGAGGAGTAGCTACCGTGACGCCGAGTGATTTATATACGACGCTTCTGACCAGCCTGACCAATGCGCGCTCAGTGCTTCTATCGCCAGCGTGGATCAACAGCTTGGGAAATGAGTCGATCGAGGTTCGCGTGGCGGCTGGAAACGCCGGCAATCAATTGCAAAGCGCGATCCTGACGCTATCCAACGAGAGCCTTGGCGACATTGCGGCGGACATGCAGGCCAATGAAGCGGACTTGACCACTTGCACGAAGGATCTCGGCGCTGCCCTGACGGATGTCACGAAGGTGCAGGCGGTGTTATCGAAGATCACCAATGTACTCAACGTCGTGGCCAAGATTGTGCCATTGCTCTGACAGTTCCTGCGTGACCTGAATCGGGCACGGAGGCTGTGGTTGTCGTTCAATCGTGCCCTTTGTACCTGTGACTGCGTCCTGAACCAAGGATCGAATGGGGCGCGCGCGGCGTGGCGGTCGCGTCTACTGCTCCAGGCGAGGCGCGTTTCCAGATTGTCAGCGGAATCAAACAACAAGCGGGTCCGCGAGCGCCGTATGCGGACCTGTGCGTTTCGGCGCTCCGCACTCCACCCCCGACGATACGGTGTTGTCGCGCGTCGATCGATTGCGGCAATCAACGTCGATGATGACATCAGGTCGCGGCACTTACGAGCGGTCCATGAAGTAGTGAGATGGATAGCGGTGTCGCGACAGGGACATCTCGAGAGGGACCTGCGGCCAGCCAACCGTGCAGAGGAACACCGACGGCGAACGAGCATGGCTGTCTGGTTGCGGGCGGCTCTTGCGACGTCGGTTCGACGGTGGGTATTTCGATGCCCGCATAGCGGCGCGACCCGTCAGGGTGGGGCGAGTGTGCGTCTGCGGTGCCTCAGGCCGTGCCTGGAATGACGGCGATGGGGCGTCGGACATTGACATCTAACAGGGGCGATAGGTACGGGCTGGCTTACGGCTGAAGGGCGGGTTCGGGGCGGTCGGCCCGCACTCTAATCCCGCGTCTCCATTATGAGTGCAATACCAACGTCCGCGTTGAATTCGCGCAAATCAGTTCCGCGGAACGGTTCGTACGTTCGTATATCGGAGCGGGCATAGACATGAATCAATGCCCAACACTTTTGGCCGCATGTCTGTCTTTGGCCACCGGCTCCTCGCGACCGTCCCGGTTCGAAGTCGACTTACGTCTCGGACCAGGACGCCGCGCGCCCGTTGCCGGAGTGCGGCGAAGGGAGGGACTCCGATGAATCCGAACTCGTCGCGTCGGCGACCCGCGCTGCTCGTGCTGCTCGCGTTCCTAGTCGCCGGCGCAGCTTACGCTGTGCCTTCGCCTGCCCCGGCGTCTGCTGTACCGGTCGACAGCCCCCCGGTCGCCGCACCGGCATCGAACGCGACGGCGCCGAACCTGAGCGAGGAGCCGCTTCGCATCGCGAACCTCCTTGACGCCGCCACCCGCAAGCCGGCCTCCTGTCGGGTCGGGCTCAATCACACGCTGCGTGTCGTTCTCAACCACGCTCCGACATTCGCCGCGGACCGTTATGCTTTGCTGCTGAACGGAAACGAAGTGAAAGGCTTGGCGTCGGCGACGGACGGGACGGAAGGCAGCCCCGGCCAGGCGGCAGCCTACTGGCTCGACTTCAAGCTCCAGCGTATCAAAGGCAACGAGGATCTTTGGACGGGTTTGCTAGGCTCGCCGACGGACCTCACGGTTCCCGTGCTCGTCTCGTTGCGCGAGACCCCTCCAGCCTGCATGTCGGGGCAGCCGTCCTGCAATTCGGCGCCGATCACAATCAGGGGCGACGCTGGCGCCGTGAAATTCAACTTCGTGATCTTTTCGCCGGCTCGGCTTGCGGGGGCGTTCGGTGCCATCTTCGCAGTCATCGTCGTCGTGTGGGGCCATGCTCGGACCCGCGCAACGTTGCGCGATAACTTGCTGCCGCAACTCAAACCGTCCTCCCAGCCCTACAGTCTCGGCCGCTGGCAGATGACCTTCTGGTTCACGCTGATCTTCTCGGCCTTCGTATTCCTGTTCGTGCTGCTTGGAGACTACAACACGCTGACCGCCCAGAGCCTCGCGCTCATGGGCATCTCCGGCGCCACCGCTCTCGCGTCGGTGGCTGTCGACGTCGCCAAGGACTCGCCGGCGGATGCGGCTAATCGCGGACTCAAGGCGCTCGGACTAATGAGCTACGCCGACGTCGAGCGCGTGCGACAGGAGATCAAGGACCGCGAGGACAAGCTGGCAGCCACGCCGACGCCGGCCCAGCGCGCCGTGTGGCAAGGTGAGATTCAGGATCGAAACAACATCCTGCGGCTTTACCGGGACAAGAGTCAGCCGTTCGTGACGCAGGGTTGGTTCAAGGACATCACCACGGATCTAAACGGCACCGCGGTGCATCGAGTGCAGGTCGTGTGCTGGACCGTTCTGCTGGGTGCCGTGTTCGTGATCGGCGTGTACAACAACCTTGCGATGCCACAGTTCAGCGCGACGGTGCTGGCGCTGATGGGCATCAGCGGCGCCGGATACGTCGGCTTCAAGTACCCGGAAGCGAATAACTGACGATGGCCGATATCAAACACGTGGTCGTGCTCATGCTGGAGAACCGGTCGTTCGACTCCATGCTCGGCTGGCTGTATCCGGGAGATCCGGGCTTCGACGGACTGACGCTCGGCGAGTACAACGCTTACGCTGGCACGACGTATGGGGTGTGGAATGACCCGGGCATGACCGCGGAGACGTCCTGCATCCCGAAGCCCGATCCGGGCGAGGCGTTTACGGACATGAACTTCCAGCTGTTCGGGTCCGCCGGCCGCGGAAATTACCTGCCTACGATGTCCGGGTTCGCAGAAAACTATGCCGGGCAGGCGCCCTCCAAGGATGGCGTGCCGCAGGCACGCGACGTGATGCATTTCTTCACGCCGGAGCAGGTTCCGGTGATCAGCACGCTGGCCAAGGCCTTCGGGGTCAGCGACCAGTGGCACGCCTCCGCACCGTGCCAGACGTGGCCCAACCGGTTCTTCGCCCACACCGGCACAGCGCGCGGCTTCGTGGATAACAATAAGTTTCCGATTCCCTTCCCGGCGCCCAGCCTGTTTCATCGTCTCGAAAAGGCCGACCGGACGTGGCGGGTCTATTTCCACGATATGCCGCATTCCGCACTGCTCGGCGACATCTGGCTGTACGCGCTGTTTCATTTCCGCTTCTTTCATCAATTTCTCGCGGACGCCCATGCCGGGTCGCTACCAAGCTACAGTTTCATTGAGCCGCAGTTTTTCTCAGACCTGTTCGGGAATAGAATCCCCAATGACGAGCACCCGCCACACAACGTGCTCTATGGGGAGCAGCTGATCGCCGATGTCTACAATGCGCTGCGCAGCTCACCGTGTTGGAAGCAGACCCTGCTGATCATCACTTACGACGAGCATGGCGGCTGCTACGACCACGTGCCGCCGCCGGCGGCGGTTCCGCCGGACGCGAATGCGCAGAACGGCTTCTCGTTCGATACCTATGGTGTGCGCGTGCCGGCGGTGATCGTGTCCCCGTACATTCCGCCGGGCAGCAGGATTCGGCCCCCGCCGAATGCCAACGGGCCGACGTACCCCTTCGACCACACGTCGATCATTGCCACCGTGCGCGAACTCTTTCTCCCGGGCGACCAGCCGCTAACACAGCGGGATGCCAATGCACCCAGCCTGGTCAGCGCGCTGAGCCTCGCGGTGCCATCCAATGACGGGCCCGCCAGCGTCACTGCGAGCCTCGCCCAGCCCGATCCTACTGCGGTGCAAGACCGCGCCAGCGCCCCGCCGAATGGCATGCAGGCTAGTCTTGCATCCGCCGCGGCAGCGCTCCCGGTGGCGCCACCGGTTGACGCCACTGCGGTTCCGCCGCCGGCCGTACCTGCGGATGTCGGCTATGCAACAACAGCGACAGCGCAGGCCACGGCCATGACCCGCACGCAGCTTTTTTTAGGTCTTTAGCCCATTTGTCGACACCGGCCGGCGCGAATTCGGTCGTGGGATTTAGGCTGGCCGCAAGCAGCTTCGACCAGTGAACGTCAACTCACGGGCCGTCTGCGGCTGTCCACCGAAGGTCACGGTCTCTTGTCGACGTTTTGTGATTCCCCACGGTGAGTCCAGCGTTTACGCGCGGACGGCAACGCGCACCGGACAACAGTCACCTTCTATTCACAAAGTCTGCGTCACGTTCGCTTGAGCGATAAGCGACGGCGCTGAGTCAACAACACGGCGGGAGACCAATCATGGCCACACGCAAGACCACTCGATCGACGCGGACACGACGCGCCAAGAACGCTTCCACGCGGGAACCGGCCGGCACGATGGCTGTACCCGTCTTTGCTGCACACGTGGCAGCCGGTCGGCCGCCGCTGTTCCCCGTGGTGCGCCGCAACCCGAAGCTTCACGTTCGCAAACCCCAACGGTACGGCTGGGTTCCCGACCTACCGGATTCCCGCGATCATCTCTATGCAGCACCACTGGCCATTGCACTTCCGGCGAGCTACGACTTACGCGATCACTATGGGCTACCCCCGGTGTATGACCAGGGGCAACTGGGATCGTGCACGGGTAACGCCGTCGCCGGCGCCATCCAGTTCGAGCGTATGCGCCAGAATCTCGCGTCCGCGAACCTGGTCCCCTCCCGCCTCTTTATCTATTACAACGAGCGAGTCATCGAGAACACGGTCAATGCCGACAGTGGGGCCCAGATTCGCGACGGAATCAAAAGTGTCGCCTCTCAGGGTGACTGTTTCGAGGGACCGGGCGCAAACCAGTGGCCCTACGTGATCTCCAAATTCAAGAAGAAACCGCCGCCTGCCTGTTATTCGGAGGCACTGACCGATCGAGCCGTCAGCTACAGCAGCGTGACTCAGTCCCTGGATCAGATGAAAGGCTGCCTCGCCTCAGGGTATCCGTTTGTGTACGGCTTTACGGTCTACGCGAGTTTCGAAAGCCAGCAGGTCGCGAGCACCGGCGTCGTCCCGCTTCCCGCGACGGGGGAGCAGGTGGTGGGGGGTCATGCGGTCATGGCGGTTGGGTACGACGATGCATCACAGCGATTCACCGTCCGCAATTCGTGGGGAAGCACCTGGGGGCGGCAAGGGTACTTCACAATCCCGTACGCCTACTTGACCAACGCCAATCTCGCCAATGATTTCTGGACGATCCGGCTCGTGTCCGCTGCGGCGGCAAATGCGCAGTAGTGCACAGCTATCCGGAGGTTTTGTGTCCGGCAATTACCTTCAGGCAGTCAATCACATCGTCGTGTTGACGTTGGAGCATCGCTCCGTCGATCACATGCGGGGGTTCCTGGATGCCGATCGGGGTAATGTGTCGATCACGGGCCAGCGCTCGCGCGTCGAGGCGCATCACTGCGGTCGGTGATATACCGCCGGGCTAGGACGGCGGGTTGAGAGCAACAACGGCGACGTGGCGGGCTCAATCTCGGGAGAGACACTCATGACCGGACTCCAGGACTTTGCCAACCCGCGATCGATGATTACACCAGGAATCGCGGGGGCCATCACGATGTTCATTACGAACGCTCTCGCAGCGCAGTTTGACCTGCCGCATCAGTGGGTTGGTCTCGGAATCAGTTTCCTGATGGGCTTGATCGTTTTCGCCTCGCAGGTTGGCAGCGGTGTCGAACGTGGGAGTCTCTATGTTGTCAATTCGCTCATCATCTTCTCTACGGCCTTCGGGACAAACGGCGTCGCGGTTCATGCAACACAGACTAGCGCGACTCCGGTTGCAATTGAGACTTCAGCGACCGCTCCAGAGACACCCGCAGCGACGTCACAGCTGACGCTCCGCCAGAACGCGCTGGATGCAGCACAGCATGACCTTACAGTCGCACGCGAGCGTCAAGCGGAGATCCTCCGAGCGCATGTCCCACCGATCGCTAAGGCGGGCAAGCCACCTATTGCGCATGCGGATCAGGAGCGGGCAGCGGAGGAGTTCGCAGCTAGACCTGCAACTGGGGGAACCACCGCTGACATCGAGGCAGTTGACGCCATGGTGACCGCCGCGCAGAGAAAGGTCGACGATGCCCAAAAGGCGGTCCTAAACGCCAAGAGGGAACCAGTTTCGCCTGCCACCGTCGCGAAGGTGGCGCCCGGACGCCTGATCAAGCCGTTTTTTAGGGCATGGTAGTTGGACGCAGAGCATGTGTAACTAGGAGACCGCTTAGCGTCCTCGACCGTGAATGAGAGTTTCTGCTCCAGAGCGAAGAATCGCGTTACCACGCGGGACTCGGCGATGCCGCCTTGCCGCCAACGAAAGCGGATGCCGTTGGCCGTACACGCGATGGGTGTGGGCGCCTGCCCCATGCCGAATGCAATTATCGACGTGATGAGTGTTCGCAAGCGAGTGTCCCACGGTTGGAGCCTAGGGTTCCCTATCTGGGAGTTGGGTACATGGTGCTCACTGCACTGCAGGGTTATTGAAGGGGGTGTGCTATGAACGGAACACGAGGCGTTCGCCTTTGGCTTCACCTGGTGCTGGTGGTCGCAGCAATTGGATTCTTGGCAGTGATTGGGTCGCGAGGATCAGGCGCCGAGTTCAAAGCCGTTCAGAACGTCGTCAATTCGAGTGCCGGCAACATTCTTTACTACGCCCTCGTCGTCGCCTCAGTGGGGACGGTATCAATGGCGATGGTCGAGTTCATCAAGGCAGTCGGCAACATCCGGCGATATTTCCATGAATGGCAAGTACGGCGGTGGATCCGTGACCCACGAGCTCTCCTCGACTTGCTGTTCCTCGCGATCGGCGATCGGGGACGATCAGATGCGCTGTTCGGCCAGCCGATAGAAAAAATGATGGGCCAGGTACAGGCCGCGGCCAATGTGGCGTTGGATTTTCCCGACCGATATTCGGAGCTCTATCGATTCTTGACGACGACCGACGTTCAGGCGCCTCCGGTACGCGGCAACGTAAACGCAGTCGCCGCGGGACTACCAACCGCGACCGACCGTGCGGGTGACGATCGCGAGTTCTGGCACCGGCACATCGCGGCGAGCCGCACCCGCCAGCCCCCTCCCGCAGCGGCAGCCGCGCCGCTCGCGACACCACCGAGCCCTGACCAGCTGGACGCCGCCAGGGCGCGCATCCGGTTGGGCAACCTGATGTCGCGCAAGCTCGATGCGTTCCAGACCCGCACTCAATACTACTGGGATCGATCCAACCAGCTCGCGGCCGTCCTTCTCAGCATGGCGGTAATGGATTACGCCTTGGTAATTGCCAACAACGGAAAGTTGCCGACGATACCGGTACTCCTGCTGGGGTTGCTGAGCGGAGCAGTCGCCCCGTTCGCCAAGGACCTGTCGAGTGCGCTGGCTCAGTTCGGGCAGAAGACCTGATGTAAGTCCGCCACATGCCAGAACTCGCTCAGATCAGTTTTCGGGAAGCCAATCGCGGCGGCGCCGTCGATTTGACGAAGGCGTGGATCGATTCCGAACAGTTGCGCGGGAAAGAGCACCTCATTGTCCTGATTCACGGGTATAACAACGACCGCGCGGCGGGCGACGCCGCGTACGCGGCGTTTCGTGGATTGCAGCAGGGGCTTGCGGGGGAGGGCCGAGACTGGGCGCCGGGAGCAACTGTCGTTTGCGTGTACTGGCCCGGTGATGCCGATTGGGGAATACTGTCGGCCGCGTACTATCCGTGGGCAGTGCCCCGCGCCCAGGAGATTACGAGTACGCTCAGCGCAATTCTGATTAGTCTGAGTGCCTACTCCTCGAGCCGCCTGGCAGTGGATTTCGTTGCGCACTCGCTCGGTAACCGCGTTCTGCTCCGCACGCTTGCTCTCTGTGCCGGCGAGAACTCTCTGTGGATTCGTCGCGTCGTGCATATGGCGGCAGCCGTCCCCACCTGGAAACTGGAAGATGCTCGGGACGCGGACCGGCTCGCGGATGGTTTTGCCCGCGAAATTGGACCGGACGGCCGGACGTTGAGCATGTTCTCACCGAATGATCGAGTGCTCCGATGGGCGTTCCCGCTGGGCGAGACGTTCACGGCCGCGCGCGACGGACTTTTCCCCACAGCGCTCGGACATGCGGATTGGGCAGCAGGCGATGCGTTGATGGGTCTCTCGCAGATTGAGGCCCGGGGAGCGGACCATGGGGATTACTGGGGATCCAGCGACACGACACCAGCCGAACTGCGGGACTTTGTGAGCCGCGAGGTGCAGCGTGAATTGGACCTCGGGGTGTTGGCAGCCCGAGCCACGCCAGCGACGCTCACGCTAACAGCTCATGGCGCACCGGATCGTGAGGCGCCTCCCGGCCGCGCACTGGACATGCGCGGCCTCGCCAGCCGCACAGTCGGCGGTGGCGCATAACTGTTGCAGGTCGCGCACCCGGTGACGAACGCCGACGGCGAGCGTACCTTACCTGGCCGAGCGCGATTTCGCATGCAATTAACACCCGAATGGATCAGACACCCGTACACGAGGGATACAACCCGGACCTTCTGGCCATTCTTCCTCGATCCGCCCAACGAATCGTTGAGGTGGGGTGCAGTTCAGGAGGTCTGGCGCGGGAGTTCAAGAGGCTCGGAGGATCAGCGTGCTACACGGGCATCGAACTCGTTCCGGAGTACGCCAACCTCGCGAAACGCCATTGCGATCAAGTGCTAACGCTCGACATCGAGGCCGTCGACGTCGACTACCTGAGATCAACCCTACCGTGCGATTGCTGGATCTTTGGGGATACGCTTGAGCACTTACGTGATCCGTGGGGTCTGTTGGCTAGAATTCGGGCAGTCATCCCTGCGGCCGGGTGCGTGGCCGCGTGTATCCCGAACGCCCAGCACTGGAGCCTTCAGGCAACGCTCGCTTGCGGGGCTCTTCGGTATCAAGCGTCGGGATTGCTCGACAAGACGCATCTTCGCTGGTTTACCCGGATCACGATCGCCGAGATGTTTGAAAACGCAGGATTTCGGATCGTCGAGTGGCGCCCCCGCATCTTCAACGAGCCCGCGAGGGAGCGTGTTCTACCCTACATCCGGGCGATGGCAGCCGCGATTGGTGCGGATCCGGACCTGGCCGTCAAGGACGCCATCCCGCTCCAATACGTCGTTCGCGCCGTCCCAGAGTGATCTCGACCCACTGAGTGCTCCCCGAGCCTAAGTGAGATGGCAGGACCGGTGACGACAGAGGTAGGCGGGGGATCAGGCCTCGCCGTACTTCGCCAGATACTGCCGGTATGCCGTGCGCCACGCGTCGACTCCAAGCGTGCCCGGACTCCCGTGGACCAGAGACATCGCGCAGGTCCCCATGCGAAGTCCGCGCGACTCGGCCTGGCGGCAGAAATCGAGGTCATAAAAGTGAAAGGCGAACTGCGGATCGAACCGCAGCGTGTGGCGCACCAGCGTCTCGCTCCTAACGGCGAGAAGCACGCCGTCGAGGAGCTTGACCTCCTGACCGGGCGGGCCGTACACGCTGAGCTCAATGAGGTCCGGAAATCCCTTGCCGTGGCCCAGGACTCCACTCAGGTTCTCATCCGAGTCGCGCCGGAACGAGCCGTCGAGGTACATCCAGGAGGCTTGAGCACGCGCGCGGCGTCGATTCCCCGCGAGCCCCACAATATCGAACGTTTTCAAGCCTTCGAGCAGATGCTGCGCCCAGTAGAAGTCGCTCAGGTACACATCGTCGTGAATGAATATCAGGATCGCCGGGTTCGACGTGGCTTCCTCGATCGCCGTGTTATACAAAACTGGCAGCCCCGCCGAGTTTTTCGGAAACAGCCGAAGCTCAATGGCCTGGCCGCGCGGAAACGCTCGATAGAACGGCAGGGACCGGCCGAGTGGCGCCGTCGCGAAAAACTCCTCTGTCGACAGGCGCGTCGCGCACACGAAGCGGATTCTTTCTGGCTTTGTAGCGCCAGCGGTCGACGATGAAGGGTCGGGGAGCCCACCTGCCGCAGTGTGAGTACCGCCCATCATGTGTTGCTCGGCGAGTCCATCACGTGGGCTGGGCGCGCATTCAACACGGTCGACCCCTTCACTTGGTAGCCGGTGGGCCTAGCCGCCCGAGGAGGCGGGAGCGCGGGACACAGGCGCGGCGACCGGAGCCGGCACGGACGGCCGCGCGACACTCGCGAGGAGGCGGAGGTGGGCAGGTAGACAGACGGTTCGCAGATCATATTGATCGACGATCGTCTGACGCGCGTTCTGCCGGATCGAATCGTGGCCCCGCCGGTCCTCGAGCGCTTCGATGACCCGCTGGGACACTTCGGCGTGGGAGAAGAAGTCGACCAGTACGCCATTACCCGCGTGGTGGATCACTTCTTCAACCGGTTGCGTCCGCGATCCGACGATCAGGCACCCGGCCGACATGGCCTCGAGCATGGACCACGACAACACGAACGGGTACGTGAGGTAGACGTGTACCCGGGAGACCTGCAAGACCTTGACGAAGGCGGGGTAGGGGATCTTCCCGAGGAAATGCACTCGCGACAGGTCGAGGCTTCCTTTGAGCTCGGCCAGCATCTGCTCGCGGAAATTGAGCGGGCCGGTCGGGCGGCTCCCGTAACTGACCTCATCCCCGCCGACGATCAGAACGCGGGCTTTGGGTCGCGCGGTCAGGATTGCCGGGAGGCTGCGCATGAACGTCGGGAAGCCACGATAGGGTTCGAGGTTTCGGGCGACATAGGTAACGATCTCATCGCCGGCCGCAATTTCCGGTCCGTCGGCCGTGATCTTGACTCGGGCCGTGGGATCGGGCGTGACCACCTGGCTGTCGATGCCCTCGTGGATGACGTGCAGGATCGGGTGATACCGGCGGGGATACACGGACTTCTGCCACTGCGTCGGCGTCTGGCCGAGATCGGC
>Ga0181521_10002192_pt1 | contig 23747 bp, 19 predicted proteins | sample PEATcosm2014_Bin_32_FD_119764 | JGI IMG/M metagenome (GOLD analysis project Ga0181521, IMG submission 119764) | Peatland microbial communities from MTU Mesocosm Facility, Houghton, MI, USA - PEATcosm2014_Bin02_60_metaG | ecosystem: Environmental > Terrestrial > Soil > Wetlands > Peat | place...
CCGGCACAAATCTCGTCGGCAAGCCGGCGCTCGCCGGCGGTGCCAAGCACAACCGGCGCAATCCCCTGCGCGATCAGCCAGCCGGCAAGGGCGCGGTAGTGCGCCGCCGGCCACCGCTTCACCGGGCGATGCGGCGCGCTGCCGGGCACCAGCAGGGCGAAGGGGCGCGGCAGGGCGAAGCGGGCGATGTCGCCGCGGCACCAGGACAGGTCGGCCGGAGGAATGTCGGCGATGCCGGCCTGGCGCAACTGGCCATGCTGGCGGTCGATGTCATGGATGCGGTCGCGGTCGGGATCGCGGTCGGGGTGGGAGCAACCGGGCGCGATACCGGACCACTCGGGTCGCGCGGCGCGCGGAAACAGGCGGAAATAGTGCGAGGAGCGGCTGGAGGTTTGCAGGTCGTAGACGCGGTCGAAGTCTCCGCCGCGCAGCATGCGGCGGAGGCGCAGCACGCCGGGCAGGTCCCACCAGGCGGGCCTGGTGTCGATCAGCACGCGGTCGAACCAGGGCGAGGCGGCCATCCAGTCGGCGTAGGGCGCGGTGGTGAGCAGGGTGATGCGCGCGTCGGGGTGGTGTTGGCGAATGGCGGCGAAGGCGGCGAGCGACAGCACGATGTTGCCCAACGCGCCGAGCTTGAGGACGAGGATGTTCTTCACTTTTTACCTCTCCCGCCGCGCGGGAGGGGGCGGCGCGAAGCGCCGGGCGAGGGTGCCGCGAACGCCCCTATGCGCGCCGCTTTGCGTGACGCGTCGCGGGCTGGGGAAAAGGGGGTACCGGGCGTTCGCGGCACCCTCACCCGTCGCGCTCCCGCGCGCCGACCTCTCCCGCGAAGCGGGAGAGGCTTTTCGTTGCCACATAGAGCCATTCGTCGCGCAACAGGCCGTAGCGCACCTCCTCTTCCGGGGGCAGGCGGAAGGTCGTTACCGTGAAGCCTACCTCGGCCAGGCGGTCGGCGAAGTCCAGGCCGTAGTAGCGCACATGGTCCTCCGCGCTGAAATGCGCGTGACGCTCGGCCGGCGCGGTGATCGCCGGATTTTCATAGGTCTGCCGCCGCGAGGCGTTCAGCGGCACGGTCAGCAGCGCCACCCCGCCCGGCCGCAGCAGCCGGAACAGCTCGCGCATCGCCTGGCGGTCGTCCGGGATATGCTCCAGCACGTGGTTGGCGATCACCACGTCGTAGCTGGCGTCGGGCAGCGCCACCCGGGTGATGTCCACCGTGTGGGTCACGCCGGGCTGATGCAGATCGGCGGTCTCGTACAGCGCGTTGCCGCGCATCTGCCGCATGACGATCTTTTCCGGCGCGAAATGCAGGATGCGCTTGCCGGCGAGCCGGTTGCCGCCGCCTTCGGTGATCCAGAGCCACAGCAGCCGATGCCGCTCGCGGCTGCCGCAGTTGAGGCAGCGGGCGTCCCAGCGCGGCGGATGGCCGACGCTGATGAACAGGCCGCTATAGCCGCAGATCGGACATTCGCGCGACAGGCGAGGCTCGGCGAACTGACGGCGGTCGTGCAGCCAGGCCGCGGCGAGGCGGCGGCGCTGCGTCCAGGTGCGGTTCGCGGCTTCGGTCATGGGATCAGCGGTTCACGGTGTTATGCTGCACTGCGGCATAAGGGTCCGATATCAGCCTCCCGGCGCGGCCGCAATCGGCGCCGGATGGGTGGCAGCCCAGTGCCGCGCGATGTCGAGCCGGCGCGTGGTCCAAACGCCAGCGAAGCGGCCGACATGGTCCAGCAGGCGCTCCAGCCCGGCGGCACGGGCCGGATGCCCGATCAGCCGCTGGTGCAGGCCGATCGATAGCATGCGCGGCTGAGTGCGGCCCTCGCGATACAGGAAGTCGAAGGCATCGCGGCAATAGGTGAAGAAGTCGTCGCCGGTGGCAAAGGTGCCGCGGCCGAACTTCGAATCGTTGGTGGAGAGCGAGTAGGGCACCACCAGATGCGGCTGGCCGGACACTGTCGTCCAATACGGCAGTTCGTCGTCATAGGCGTCGGAGTCGTAGAGGAAGCCGCCATGCTCGACCAGCAGGCGGCGGGTGTTCACGCTCGGCCCGTGGCGGCAGTACCAGCCGAGCGGCCGCTCGCCCATCGTCTGTTGCAGCGAGGCCACCGCGCGCGCGATGCGCTCGCGTTCCTCTGCCTCGGTCAGTTCGTAGTGCTTCTCCCAGCGCCAACCGTGGCAGCACACGTCGTGCCCGGCGGCACGGATCGCGGCGGCGGCGGGCGGATGGCGTTCCAGCGCGAGGGCGCAGCCGAACACCGTCAACGGCAGGCCACGTTCCGCGAACAGGCGCATGATCCGCCAGAAGCCGACGCGGCTGCCATAGGCGAACATGCCCTCGGCGGAGAGGTCGCGGCCGGGCACGTTCGGGTCGACCCCGCCGTTCTCGGTGAGACCCCACTCCGATGCGGGATCGCCGTCGGGGATCGAGGGTTCCGAGCCCTCCTCGACGTTCAGCACGAAGTTCAGCGCGAGGCGGGCAGCGCCGGGCCATTTCGGGTCGGGAGGGTTGGCGCCGTAGCCGATCAGGTCGCGGTCCATGGGTGGTCCCTTGGGTGGTGGGGGAAGGATAGGCCGGCAACGGGGTGGGTTGCGACGGGTGAAGGGCGGCAGACGCTGGTGTCGTGCTCTCACGTTCGACCCCATGCTGCCAGACCCGCGAGGCCGCTGCGGTATGCAGCAGGCGAGCAGGGGTCACCGCAAGGTCAGCCGGCGGGCTCGGCCGCACCCGCATGGCTGAGAATGCCGGCCGTCGCACGGTCCGGGCCGGCGTCGCCGGCTATTTTCATGGCAGATACCAAGGCACGAAGAAACGACTCTTCGTGGCTTGGTGTCTTCGTGGTGAATCCTGCTCGCTTTCGTTCAGCGCCCGGGACCGAGGCGTTATTGTCACCAGACAAGTGTGATGCGCCTGACGGTTCGGTGCCACGGCCGACGTCGTCATGACGTGCGACGCCAAGCAATCTCCCCGAGACATGGCACCACCCGTCGCAATGACAGGCGCTTCAAGCCGCGCCATGACATGCGGCCAACGCGTGGGTCTCAATGCGTATGCAGCACGGCCTCGACGAAGCGCGCGCACAGCGTCGCCAGGTGCGGCGGTTCCAGCATGGTCGTGTGTCCGCCGGTCACCGGGACGATGCGGATGTCCGGGTAGGCGGCGCACCAGCCGACCTCATCCGGAGCGAAGGGCTCGGTCTCCGCCGCGCGGAACAGCACGAGCGAGGTGACGGACAACGGCGGTGGCGGATCCCGCCGCAGCCGCCAAGCCTCCAGCAGGTCGCGCCGCAGCCGCAGACCCATGCGACGGTTCAGGTGGAAGCCGAAACCGAACGGCAGCCACGCGTGGCGCAACCGCGCCGCCAGCCGCAGCAGGCGCGGCCGCGCGACCATCCGCGTAACGATGAAATCCGCCAGTCGGTTGGTGGCTTCGCCGGCGCGGATCCAGGCCGGGACCTGGCGCAGGTTCTCCATGCGCGTCGGGCGTCGCTGCGGCGCCAGGTCGGCAAAGGTCAGCGGCGAGGTGGTGGTGTCGAGGATGCCCAGGAACGCCACGTTGCAGCCGGCCTGGCACAGCGCCGAAGCGACCGCCACGGCAAGGTGGCCGCCATACGACCAGCCGGCCAGCCGCAGCGGACCGCAGGGCGCGCGGTCCATGATCTGCTGGGCCAGGCTGCCGGCCAGGGCCGCCAAGTCGAACCCCGGCGTGATCAGCGCCGGCCAGTCGCCCAGTTCGACCAGTTCGACCCGCAGGGCGGAGCGGCAGACGGCGCGAAAATTCACCAGGCGCGGATCGTCGCCGCCAATGGCCGGCAGCAGGAACACGTCGGGCGCCGCTTCGGGGCCTGCATCGTCGTCGGCCGGTTTGCGCAGGCAGCGATCCAGCGCGCGCGCCATGTCGCTCGGCCGCAGGTCGCCCGAGAACGGCGCCAGCTCCAGGCTGATCCCGCACTGCGACTCAAGTTCGAAAATCAACCGGATCAGCCGCAGCGAGTCGCCGCCGGCCTCGTCGAAGGGCAGATCGGCGCGCAGGGAACGCCGGTCGAGCACCCGTACCCAGGCGCGCGCGACCGCCTTGCGGGAGCGGCGGGTTGCCGGCGCGGCCGACACGGCGCGCGGTAGCGGCAGCGATGTCACGTGCGCCGGTGCCAGCCATGCCGCCGACGGTGGTTCCGGTTCAAAAGTGGTCTCGTCGCCCGCAACGTTTGTCAGCGACACGTTCGGCTCTCTCCCCCGGGGTCGATTATCGGCGTTGCCGCAGTGGCAATTTCGGTGCGCAATCGATTCGCTCGCGTCGACTTTCGCTGTGACAGCAGGATCACCATGCCCGGCGCTGTAGCGGAATGTCATCCTGCGCTGCAAACGTTCAGGACACAATCATGTGAACCCATAAGGCCGCATCAACCAGCAGGAATGTGTAACGCATCGTAACACATTCCTGCCGCGGCCGGTGCCGCCGCCACCGGTCGACACGATCGTCCTGACACCGCAACACTCCCTGCGCTGGCAAGCATTATTCATCCGGGGTGTGGTTTCGCCGCGATCCAGAATCGACAGCGCCGCACTGGTTATGGTGATGGCGCGGTTGATACATCGGCGCGCCGTCCCGCGCCGCGCAGCCAGGTCCGGACGAGGGTAAACACCCCGGGCGCGTCTTCCGCCGCCAGCGCACGCAGCACGGCGAGGTCCGGCTTCAGGCTGGGCAGCAGCGGGATCGCCGGAACCACATGGATGCGCGCCGGCACTTGCTGCGGCGGCAGCAGCGCGGCCAAGGCCGAGCGCCAGCCGCGCGCGAGCTGCGCCGCGTTCCGGGCGGCGGGCGCCGCTGAAGCGTCCCGCGCGAAGGGCACGACGAAGGCGAGCAAGACCGGCGCGTCGGCATCGCCGTGTACGAGGACCACGACGTCCGCCACGCCTGGTAGACTGCGCAGCGCCGCCTCGGTGTCGCCGGGCTCGACGCGCATGCCGTTGATCTTCGTCTGGCGGTCCGCCCGACCGATCGGGACGAGCATGCCGTCAGGGCGCAGCAGGACCATGTCGCCGGAGCGATAGCGACGGCTGTCGGGATCGGACGGATCGGCGGGGAAGGCCGTCGCATCGAGCCGGCCGGCGACCCAGTGCCCCAGCGCGACGTAGCGTCCGCGGACCACCAGCTCCCCCTGCTTGCCAGGCGCGACAGGGTTGCCGTCCGCATCCTCCACGCTGACCCTCTGGCCGGGCAGCGGCGCACCCACGGCAAGACGCCCGGCTTCCACCGGCGCGTGTGGATCGATCAGCCGCTGTGCGAGTGTCGTGCCGGATTCAGTCATGCCGAACCGCAGTAAAATCCGCGCCGTGGGCGCCAGAAGGGGCGCCAGGGCGGCGATATCGCTGCCGGTGACGGTGTCGCCGTTGAGGCGCAGGATACGCAGGTGGCTGAGTGCCCGGGCAGCGCCGTCGGTTGCCAGGATGGCACGTTCCACGGCCGGGACAGCCGCACACACCGTCATGCCGCCATCGCGCAGCAAGGTCAGCACGCGTCCGAGCCCATCACGCTTCAGGTCCGCCGGAAACAGGCTGGCACCGGAAACCAGCGCGGCGAAAGTGTCACTGGCACCTGCGGCGGTGGACGGGGGATTGAGCGATAGCAGCCGGTCGTCTGGGCCAAGCTTGCAGAACGCGCGGAAGCTCATCGCCTTGCGCAGGTGTGAACGCTCGTGCAGGGCGACGCCCTTCGGCCGCCCGGTGGAGCCCGAAGTGAGCAGCACCAGCCCCACCGAAGCTGGCGGGAGTCCGCTGGGCAGCGGCGCCGGCTCGGGACCGGGCTCCGCTGTCATGGGGACGCGCGGCAGGCCAGCGGGAAGCCATGCCGCGAAATCCGCCGTCGCAGACGGGACGATCGCCGCGGCGAGCCCGGCCTCGGCGACGATCGCCTGGTTGCGCATCGGCGGCGCCGATGGATCGAGCGGCAGGAAGGCCCGGCGCGCAGCGAGACAGGCAAGCCAGGCAACCGGATAGAGCGCGCCGGTCGGCACGAGGACCCCGACGAGGCCGTCCGCCGGGACCAGGGCGGCGAGCCTTGCACCCAGCGCCAGCGCGCGATCGCGCAGCCCGGCATAGGTCAGGCGGGCGGCGCCGTCGTCCACCGCGAGGTGGTCCGGCTGGCGCGCCGCGACTTCGGCGAACACGTCGAACAGCGGACGCTCGAACGCAGCGTCGTGCTCGGCCAGGGCGAGGTCAGCGGACGGATACGGGAACTGCGACAAGGTGTGATTTACCTATCCTGCCTGCCGTTTTGCGCTGCGTCCTTCTCGAGGAAGAAAGTTCGGCCAACCAGCTCGCGGCATCGCGCGGCGAGTGCGGCAAGCGGCGGCCGGAGCAACGACGCTCGACGCGGAGTCCCGGCCAGCAAGGCCTGCCGGTCGACCTTGCCGCTCGGCAAACGCGGGAGACGTGCAAGCATGACAATCCGCGCCGGCCGCATGATCCTGGGCAGGCGCTGTCGCAGCGCCTGCCGCACCGCAGTGTGCAAAGACTGCGGTTCGGTTCCGGGCGTCGGCACGATGAAGCCCAGCACGATGGGCGAAACCCCGGTTCCACCGGTGACGATGACGGCTTCCGCAACGCCGGGGATATGCCGCATGACTTCCTCTATCTCGGCCGGCTCGACCCGCTGTCCGTTGAGCTTGATCTGCCGATCGCCGCGCGCGACGAATTGCAGCATGCCGTCCGGGCGCATACGGACCAGATCCCCGGTGGCAAAGATGCGGCAGGCGGGATCGGTCGGGTCAGGTGAAAAGCGCCCCGGCACGCAGCGCCCGTGGCTGAACTCACCGAGCGCAACGACGCGGCTGCGCACGACGATCTCCCCGACCGCGCCATCCGCGACCGGCTCGCCGTGTTCTCCCAGAATGGCAAAATCCACGCCGTCGCATGGATAGCCGGCGGGGATCAGCGCCTCGCTGCCGCTATAACCCTGCGGCACCCACCAATGCGTCACGCTGGACTCGGTCATCCCGTAAGTGATGTTGATGTGGCAATGGGGCGGCAGCGCGACTCGCAACGCGTCGAGTTCGCTTCGCCGCATCCCCTCGCCGGTGGAACGCACCATGCGCAGGCTGGCCAGAGCGGCATGACTATCCGCCTCGGCCAGCATATCCAGAATGCGCGGCAGCCCGATCAGGACGGTGATCCGCTCCCGTCGCAGCACTGCCCGCAGATCCCGGAGCGAGGTCAGGGCGAACTGCAGCAGCGTGCCGCCGGCCAACAGGATGGCAATGATATAGCTGCAGCCGTTGACCGTGCCGAGCGCACTCAGCGGCAGCAGCCGGTCCGCACGATTCAGATGCGAACCGGCGATGTTTCGCTGCACGCGGTACAGCATGCAGAACTGCGACAGCACGACGCCCTTCGGCCGGCCGGCACTGCCGGAGGTGTACAGCACGATCGCAGGCGCATCCGGCGCGGCCGGCTGCGGCGGTTGCCAGGCAGCTTGCGTCTCCGGGATATCGGCACCCGTCGGCGCGATGCGCACGACATCGGCCGGTAAGCCACCTGGCAGCGGCGCCGACTCTGCGACAACGATCGCTGCCGGAGCGGCGTCCCGCAAAATTGCGGCGTTGCGCTCTGGCGGATGCTCGGCATGCAGAATGAGTGCGACGCGACGCGCGGCAAGGCAGGCCAACAGAGCCACCACCGCATCGGCCGACTGTCCGAGCAGGATCGCCACGGCCGCATCGGCCGGCGTAACCGCATCGATCCGCTGCGCCAGAGCAAGGGCACGCCGGCGCAGCATGTCGTAGCTGACCCGCGCATCGCCGGTCACCACCGCACACGCCGCAGGATCGCGCGCAGCGGCAGAAGCGAACAAGACAAAGATCGGCGTCTCGGTAAAATCCGGCGGCAGCGGATCGAAAGCCACGTCCACCGGCCCGTTCAGATCAGGCGGCCGGTACGGTGACGTTCGCCAGGACGGACTGGAGGATGGTCGCTGAACCAAGCCAATTGTCTCCATGTCATCGGCCTTCTAGGGGATGCGCCGGAGTCCCGCGGGACAAACGCATTGGCCGGGCACGTCGGTTTGCCTGCACGCTACGGAGGAACGTCAGGCGATGACTGTAACGCACGGCGGCGAATCAAGCTTTTAACACGGCGCAGGCTGAGAACCACCGAGAGCCACGCAGGACGCACCTGTTGCGGCTCGCCCGCCGGCGGTTGGCCAGCGGCCCGGATGCAGCAGCCTGCTGCGTGGCGCGGCGTGGCTCTCGGCCTGCGCCGTGCCACAAGCGTGCCCGCTGCCAGGCCGGACGATCACGAACTTGCCGGCTGTCAGGCCGGACGACCACGAACTTGACCGCTGTCAGGCCGCACGATCACGAGCTTGCCCGCTGTCATGCGGGACGATCACGAACTTGCCCGCTGTCAGGCCAGACGACCGCGCAGAGGCGCGGGGGCGGTGGCGCGGTCATGATGCGGCATCGTCCCTGCGGGGCGGCCGTCGTTGCAAAGCCGGCGGGGTTCGCAGCGCGCGGCGCCGCAGCTTGGTCCAGGCGCCTGCCAGCATCCCGGCCGGGTCGCCTGGTGCGTCCGCGGCCAACGACGCCCGCAGTGCGGCCAGGTCCGGCTTCAGGCTCGGCAGCAACGGGATGCCGGGCACCACGCGGATGCGCGCCGGCACAAGTTGCGGCGGCAGCAGCGCCGCCAACGCCTTGCGCCAGAGCCGTGCGCGTTGCGCCTCGGTCCGCGCCGCATGCGCGGTCCCCGGGGCCGGCACGACAAAGGCGACCAGCACCGGCGCGTCGGCATCGCCGTGCACCACCACGGCGGCATCTGCCACGCCTGGCAAATTGCGCAGCGCCGCCTCGGTGTCTCCCGGCTCGACCCGGATGCCGTTGATCTTGACCTGACGGTCGGCCCGCCCGAGTGGGACCAGCATGCCGTCGGGCCGCAACAGCATCACATCGGCGGAGCGGAAGCAGCGGCTGTCCGGCGCGGACGGATCGGCGGGGAAAGCGGTCGAATCCAGTTTGCCGGCGACCCAGTGCCCCAGCGCCACATAGCGTCCGCGGATCACCAGTTCCCCGGTCTCGCCGGGACGAACGAGCCTGCCGTTCGCATCCTCCACGCTGACCGTCTGGCCGGCCACCGGCCTGCCCATGGCGATGCGTCCGGCCTCCACCGGCGCGGCCGGGTCGATCACCCGCTGGATCAGCGCGCCGCCTGCCTCCGTCATGCCGAAACTGACCAGGATCCGGGCGGTCGGCGGCAGCCGGAGCGCCAGGGCGGCGATATCGGTGTCCATGATCACATCGCCGCCCAGCCGCATGACGCGCAGGCCGCCGAACGCCTCCGCGGTGCCATCCATCGCCATCAGGGCACGCGCCACCGCCGGCACGGAGGCGCACACCGTGATGCTGCCGCCGCGCAGCAGGGCCAGCGCCCGCGCCAGCCCCTCGCGCTTCGGGTCGACCAGATGCAGGCTGGCGCCGCACAGCAACGCTCCGATGGTGTCGCGCGCGCCAGCGCTGGTGGTCGGCGGATGCAGCGACAGCAGCCGGTCGTCCGGGCCAAGGCCAACGGTGCGGTAGTTCAGCGCCTTGCGCTGGGTCGAGCGTTCATGCAGGGCGATCCCCTTGGCGCGCCCGGTGGAGCCCGAGGTGAACACCACCATCCCCACCGGCGACGGCGGCCGACCCGCCGGCAGCGGTCGTTGCGCCTGGCCGGGCTCCGATGCCATGCAGATGCGCGGCAGGCCGGCGGGCAGCCCGACCGCCTGGTTCGCCATTGCCGGCGGGAAAATCGCGGCGGCGAGGCCGGCCTCGGCGACGATCGCCTGATTGCGCGCCGGCGGCAGGTAGGGATCGAGCGGCAGGAACGGGCGGCGCGCCGCAAAACAGGCCAGCCAGGCCAGCGGATAGAACATGGTGGTCGGCAGGGCGACGCCGACCAGGCCGTTCGCCGGCACCAGCGCGGCGATGCGCGCGCCGAGCGCCAGCGCTCGATCGCACAGCTCACCATAGGTCAGGCGGCTCGTGCCGTCGTCCACCGCCACGTGATTGGGCTGGCGCGCGGCGATGTCGGCGAAGATGTCGAATAGCGGACGCTCGAACGCGCATTGGTCGATGGCGGCCGCCCCGTCGTCCAGCCTCGGCAAGGGTGCGGCCTGTGCGATCGGACTCTCCCAAGCGATGGGCACGGACGGCATGGCAAGACCCGTGCGACAACCGGTCGTTCCGGCATAACCACGGCACCGCCGGCTGTCCACTGTGCCGCCGCGGCGGTCCCGCGGATCGCATTTATACCAATCGCGCATGAGACTGTCACACCGGGGGCGCACCGACCGCCCCCGTGCCATGGCCAGCGCCGGCCGGCCATGCATGACCTGCCTCGTGCGACGCGACGTTGCCGCGCGGGCAGCGGACGCCTATGTGCGACGCATGAGCGAGCATGAGGACAAGCCGGCGCATCAGCCGCAGGTGACGGAGAAGCCGCCGGCCTCCCCGCCGCCACCGAAGGAGATTGGCGGTCCCAAGGGGCCGGAGCCGACTCGCTATGGCGACTGGGAAGTGAACGGACGCTGCACCGACTTCTGACCGTCAGCCACGCCGGCGCAGTGCCGCGGTCACGGTGTTCTCCAGCAGGCAGGCGATCGTCATCGGCCCGACCCCGCCCGGCACCGGCGTGATCGCGCCTGCCACGGCGGCGCACTCCGCGAAGGCCACGTCGCCGACCAGGCTCCCGTCGGCCTGGCGGTTGATGCCGACATCGATGACGGTCGCCCCCTGCCCGACCCAGTCGCCGCGCACCAGCTCCGGCCGGCCGACCGCGGCGATCAGCAGCTCCGCCCGGCGGCACTCGGCGGCGAGGTCGCGGGTGCGGGAATGCGCGATCGTCACGGTGGCGTTCGCCCCCAGCAACAGGGAGACAAGCGGCCGGCCGACGATCGCCGAACGGCCGATCACCAGCGCGCGGACGCCGGCGAGCGCAACCTCGGCCGCGCCGAGCAGTCGCATGATGCCGAGCGGGGTGCAGGGGACGAGGGCGGGGTTGCCGGCGGCGAGACGCCCGATATTCATCGGATGGAAGCCGTCCACGTCCTTGGCTGGATCGACCGCCTCCAGTACGGCCTGGGTGGAGATCTGTGGCGGCAGCGGAAGTTGCACCAGGATGCCGTCCACCGCGGGGTCGGCATTCAGTCGAGCGACCTCCGCCAGCAGCGCCGCCTCGGCGATGTCCGCTGGCAGATGGATCGTGCGGACCGCAATCCCGGCCTCGTGGGCGGCACGGTCCTTGTTGCGGACGTAGACGGCGCTGGCCGGATCGTCGCCGACCAGGACCACGACCAGCTCCGGACGAAACGCCAGCGCCGCGATCTGCTGTGCCAGCCGCGCCCGCATGGTGGCGGCGATCGCCTTGCCATCGATGACCCGCGCGCTCACGGCACGATCGTCCGTGCGGTCACGGCACGACGATCCGGGCGATCAAAGCGCCGCCAGGCGGGGACCGAGCACCGCCGGATCGCCGCTGACAAACAGCAGCTTCTCCCGCGCGGCGGCGCCGGCGGTGACACGCACAGCGGACGTACCGACGTGCAGCGCGTCGGCCAGCGCGGCGCAGGCCGCACGGTTGGCGCGGCCGTCCTCGGGCGGTTCGCTGACCGCGATGCGCAGCCGTAGCCCGTCCGCGGTGGGCGCGGCGCCTTGCAGGCCCGGCCGACGCGCCTTCGGCTGCACCTTTACCGCCACGGTCACCCCATCCGGCGTCGCGCGCCAGAACGCCGTCACAGCAGGACCGAGCTCCACAGCCCGGTCACCAGGCCGGCGTAGATCCGGGCGAGCAACATGCGGGCCGCCATGATGATCAGGATCAGGACGAGCGGGCTGATGTCGATGCCGCCAAAATTGGGCAAAATGTTGCGAATCGGGCGCAGCGCCGGCTCGGTGAGGCGGTACAGGAAATCGCCGATCGTCCAGACGATTCGGTTGCGCGTGTCCAGCACACCGAAACTCGCCAGGGTGCTGACCACAGCAGCGAGGATCACGGCCCAGAGATAAAGCCGGAGGACAATGTCGAGCAATTCGAAGAGGATCGTCAGCAAGGGATAGGCCCTCCGTTGAGTCGGCGGAAGCTAGCGGCGGCCGGAACGGTGGGCAACCTGTCGCAGGTGGTCGCGTGAACCGAAGCAAGGTCAGGGGCTTTGCCCCTGAAACCCCACCAAGGGCGGAGCCCTTGGAACCCTTCACCTGGCGTGGTTGGACGGGAGGGGGCCTGTGCCGCCGCTGTGTTTCAGACCGCGGTCTGAAACAACAGCGGCGGCACAGGCCCCCTCCCGTCCAACCACGCCAACGGATGGATTGCAAAGGCCCTGCCTTTGCTGGGGGTCCAGGGGGCAAAGCCCCTGGCGGGTTTCAGGGCAGCGCCCTGATCTTCCGTCGATTCACCCGCCTGCCGCCGCTTGACTTCACCGGGGCCGCTGCGCATGTTCCGCGCCCTGCGACGGCCCGAGGCCTCGTAGAGCGGGACGGGGCTGTAGCTCAGTTGGGAGAGCGCCTCGTTCGCAATGAGGAGGCCAGGGGTTCGAATCCCCTCAGCTCCACCACCGTCCCGCCTGAGTTGTTGAAACACACATCGCATTTTTCTGATGGTTGAATAGCCCACAGTTCGGCGCTCCGTGGATGGTCGGCGGCTGCGATCGAGGCGCGTCTTGAACCGCGGCGCCAACGATGGTGCGAATGGTTCTTTGGGTTGGCGGGGAGGTTGGCATGCCGGAGGGTGGGGCACGAACGATCGGGGATCTGGCGACGCTCGACTACGTGGAACGCCACATCGGCGCGCGCTACGCAGTCTTGCACCGCACGGATGAAATGCAGGCCGGTGTGTACGTGCTTGCTCCGGGCGGCCGCATTCCGGCCCACCGTCACAGCACGAGCTGGGATTTCGCGCTGGTGCTGGAGGGGGAGATCGAAGCGCAGGTGGGCGAGGGTGGCGCTGCGCGCGTGATGCGCTGCGGGCCGCATGCGGTGAACCTGGTGCCGCCCGGCACCGTGCATGCGATACGTAACCCGAGCAGCGACGCTGCGGCGCGGTTCCTGCTGGTACAGAGCCCGTCGAAGGGATTCGACTTCCTGCGCGCCGCGGCGTGAGACCCGGGGCCCAGCCCTGGGACACGCGAGGAGGCCGCCCCAAACGGCGATAGGGCGACCGCGGCGACTACCGCCGGATTCGGCCCCAGTGCGACCATTCAAGTCGAGGCAACCGCGCTGTCCAGGTAGCGGTTGATCCGAGTCTGCAAATCCTCCTGCCGGCCCGAACGCGGCCGCTGCTCCGGACCGTCTCGCTCCACCCGCGCAGAGGACGAGTTCGACCCACAGACGCCTCACGCGACGGTTCGAGGCGCGGAATACGGGTCAGGCATTTGCTGGAAACCTTCCGTTCCACCACCCGGACAGGACGTGAACGCCCCTATCACGGTGTGCACCGACCGTTGCACAATTTCGCAGCCAGAAGCGTTGGGCCCGAACCACGGATCACGCACGGCGTTCTCCCGGGCGACCCGCCGGCGCAGACACCCTGACCGCTCCGTCGGTCAATGCAGCGCCGCAACGCCCGTGACGGGAACGCCGGAAGCACCAGGCCGCCGCGCGCTGAGCAAGCGCCGTGCCTCCTCCAGCCGGCCGGCGTCGAGATAGGCCTTCAACAACGTAAACTCGATCAGGTCGTGCTGCGCGCGGCTGCCGCCAATGCGTTCGCTCTCCCCGGCGAGCGGGGCGAGCGCCTCGATCGCCGCGGAAAAATCCCCGCGTTCGAACGCTGCGAAGCCGCGTGACAGCGCCGGGAGGTAAGCGCCGGACGGGTACCGCCCCGCACGCGCCAACTCCTCCATCTGATGGGCACGTTCATCGAGCGCCGCGGCATCGCCGATCACGGCCTGGGCCAGAATGACGTGCAGGTCGGCGAGCCCGGCGCCCGGCCGCGGCAGCGCGCTCTTGGCATAGTCGTACAGCGCGCGCCACGCGGCCGTGTCGCGCGCCTGGCCGGCGAGTTCGGAGCGCCACAAAAACGCTGTTGCATCCGACATCTGCTGTTGCGGTCCGCCACTGTGCCGGTCGAGCGCCACGGCGTCCCGATACAGCCGCAACGCCGCGGCCGAATTGCCGGCCTGGAGTTCGCATAGCGAGAGATGCCAGCTCAGATGGCCATGGAAGAATCCATTGCGCGGATAGGTGGTGAGCCAGGAGGACAGATAGGCGCGGGCGGTGTCCGGTTCGCCACTCTCGTAGCAAACATGCGCGAAGGCGTGCGCACCATGCGCGTTGTTCGGGTTCGCCGCCACGGATCGCTCGATCATCGGCCGGGCGGCAGCGATCCGCCCATCCTCGGACAGCGCCATGGCATGATGCGCCAGGAACCACCAATCGTCGCCGTAATGCGGGGCGAGACTGTCCATCAGCGCCGCGATCTGGTGCTTCTGGCCGATGCGGCCGGAGGCGCCAATCAGGCCGTTCGGGTTCGCGGCACTGGCGAGCACCAGCGCGTCGCGCGGCCACGCCGTCAGGTGCGCGTGCAAGACGGCGATCGCGTCGTCGGTCCGGCCCGCGAACACCAGGTCGAAAAACGCGATATGACTGGCCTCGCGCGCGGGCAGGCCGGCGGCCACGTCCTTGGCCGCCGCCAGAGCTGCCCGCGCCGCCGTCACGTTGCCTTCCCGCATCAGTACCTGGGCCTTGCCGGAATGCGCCAGGGCAAAACCGGGGTCGGCGGCGATGGCGCGATCGAAGGCCTCGACCGCGCCGGGATAGAGGGTCAGCGCCAGATCGCAGCCTTGAACGTAGGCGTCCCGCGCGGCGGCGACGGCCGTGGACAAAGACAGCTCGTATCGGTCCGCGTGCATGGTGGATCCTCCTGGCCGATCTTGTTGCAAATCTACCGCGCTCTTCGGCCATCACAAAAAGCCGCCTGTCGGCCGCGCGACCGGGGCGGCGATGAGGTAGCCATCATTCCGCCGACTTGCAAAACATCTCACGGTAGTCGATCAGGCGCGCCGATCGTCGGGTAGCCCTGAATTGCTCGGTTCGACGTCACGGTGCCGCCCGCCATTGCGCCGCCGCGCGGGCCATTCCCGGGCGGCCATCCGTAGTCCTTGCTCTGCTCCGCGACTCCCGATAGCCATGCCCTATGCCCGACTCGTCCAACTTGCACCCGGCATCCCGGGACGCACTGCCGCATGCATTATCGTTTCCCCTCCGCTTCGATGGCCGGGGGCGGATGCACGACGCGGACGACACAACCCCATGCACCGCCGCGGGCATCATCGGCTCGGCGTCCGCACCGCTGGTCTCGCTATGCGTGAGCGCCCACAACTATGGCCGGTTTCTCCCCGCCTGCATCGAGTCCATCCTCGGCCAGTCCTATCCCAACATCGAATGCATCGTGGTGGACGATGGCTCGACGGACGACACGGCCGAGGTGCTCGCCCGCTATGCCGATCGCATCAGGATCGTGCGTCACGCCGTCGCGCAGGGCCAGCTCGGTGCGATGGTGGCCGGATTTCGCCTCACGCAGGGCCAATTCGTCAGTTTCGTTGATGCCGACGACTATCTCTATCGGGACTTTGTACTCATGCATGTGACGGTTCTCATCTCGTCCGAGACGTTCGCCGCGATGTCGTCCTCGATGCAGCACAATGTCGATGGCGCGGGCCGGACCCTCGGCATTCATCCGGTTGGAGCGCATTGGCCGCAGCAACGTCTGCCGCGCGGCACTTGGCGGCGCAGACGCGTCGCCAGCGCGGCACAGGGCAGGATTCCGATCGCGATATACGATCCACAATGCAATTTCGCGCATCAGTGGCTATGGGGGACGACCTCTTCGATGATGTTCCGCAGCCATGCTGTGGCGCTGATCTTCGATCCGCCGCCGCGTGGCGGCCGCGGGTTCGGCGACGCCTATGTCGCGCGGTTCTGCCATGCCATCGGCGGAACGGTCATCATCGAGACGCCGCTGAGTGCCTATCGCCGCCATGACGGCAACATGTTCGCGAACAACGCCCTGGTGGGCGGCCTGGCGCCGCTGTCGACGCACACGCACGCCGATCTGGATGCCGCGCCGCTGATTGCCCGCCAGCTCGCGATGCACGGGCACAAATTCCGCCGCGCGCTCGGCGCGCGCCGCTTCGTCGTGACGCTGGAAAAATTCTGCACCCTCCGGATCATGCTGCGGTCGATGTCCGACCGATCGATGGAGCTCGGCAGCAAGTCCCTGCTGCTGTTTCTGCTCATGCGTGCGTCGCGCTGGAGTCGCATCCGCGCCGGCCGCCTCTCGCTGCTATGGGCGATCGCGCGGCTGCGGGAATTCGCCTGATCCGCGCGGCCTGTCACGGCTGGTGAACCTGGTTTGGTTGCGGCCAACGGTTGCGCCGAGACACCCCGTTGCTGGCACGGCCGCATCCGCCTGGCAGCGACGGGGATGACCGGGATGATCCGAGCTTGCACCATGGCGCAGTCCCACGCTCCAGCAGGCGGATTCCGCGGGCTGCAACGAGGCCGGCATCCTGCCGGCAGGATCGACGCACCAGGCGCGTGCATCACCCTCGCCTTGTGTCGCAGCGGATCGACTGTCTAGAACCACGTCATGCTTCCCGACTCCGCCCCCCGCCTCACCATCGCCCCCAGTCTGCTGGCCGCGGATTTCGCGCGCCTGCGGGAAGAGGTGGCGGCGGTCGAGGCCGCCGGCGCCGACTGGCTGCATCTCGACGTGATGGACGGGCATTTCGTGCCGAATATCAGCTTCGGCCCGGCCATCCTGAAATCGTTACGGCCACACACCAGGCTGCCGTTCGACGTGCACCTGATGATCGCGCCGGTCGATCCGTTCGTCGCCGCCTTCGCCGAAGCCGGCGCCGACCACATCCTGCTGCATCCCGAGGCCGGGCCGCATCTGCACCGCTCGTTGCAGCTCATCCGGTCGCACGGCCTGAAAGCCGGCGTGGTGCTGAATCCCGCCACGCCGCTGGAGACCGTTGCATGGGCGCTCGATCTGGTTGACATCATCCTGGTGATGTCGGTGAACCCCGGATTCGGCGGCCAGGCCTTCCTGCCGTCGCAACTGCCGAAAATCGCCGCGCTGCGCCGGATCATCGACGCCGCGGACCATCCGATTGCGCTGTCGGTCGATGGCGGCATCACGCCGGCCACCGCGCCGCAGGCGATCGCCGCAGGCGCCGACACGCTGGTGGCCGGCACCGCGGTGTTCGGCGCGCCCGAGTACGCCGCCGCGATCGCCGCGTTGCGCGCCAAGCCCGGCCGCACCCCCCTTGCCGGCGCCACGCCTGAGCGCGCCCAACCGGCGGGCGCGACCGCGCAGCACGCCAGGCCGGAACATGCCACAGCGGAACGCGCCAAGCCCGGGCGCTCCGGGCCGGGCGGCGGATGAGCGGGACGTCGCCGCCGCGCCGCTGGCTGCGTGACGCGCGACGCGCGCTGGCTCGGCTGCCCACCCTGCGCATCAGCCGCATCCCCGACGCCCCTGCCCTGCCGGTCCGCGATCCCTGGCCCGGCGACCCCGCCCGCGGCGCCCGGCTGCTGAAGGGCGAGCTGGAGCTCGGCGGCGCCATGCGCATCCTGAAGCCGGGCGCCTGGAACGACAGCTCCGGCTCGGCCGTGCTGCGCACCGCGGCGCACAACTTCTCGTGGCTGCGCGACCTGCGCGCCCTGGGCACCGATGCGGCACGGCTGCGCGCCCGCGCCCTGGTCTCCGAGTGGATCAACGCGCCGCCGCCCGATCCGGTGGCCTACCGGCCGGACGTGGTGGGCGCGCGCGTCGCCGCCTGGCTCGGCCACTACGATTTCTTCGCCGCCACCGCCGACGACGTGTTCCGCCAGCGGCTGATGGCCCGGCTGGTGTCCGACGCGCGCGGCCTGTCCGCGGCGCTGCCGGCGGAAGAACTCGACGCCCGGGCGCTGACCGCGCTGAAGGGGCTGATCGCCGCCGCAGTGGCGCTGCCGGAGCATGCCGGCTTCCTGACCCGCGCGCTGCGCTTCCTGCCGCAGGAGATCGGCCGCCAGGTGTTGTCCGACGGCTGCCACGTCGAACGCAGCCCCGCCGCGCAGCTCGCCGCCTTGCAGGACCTGACGGAAATCCGCGCGCTGCTGCAAGCCGGGCAGACGCAGCCTCCCCCGGCGCTGACCAACGCCATCGAGCGCATGGCTCCGGCGCTGCGGGTGCTGCGCCACGGCGATGGCGGTCTGGCGCTGTTCAACGGCAGCAAGGAGGAGACGCCGCCGCTGATCGACCTGGTGCTGACCCAGGCCGGGCGCGGCGGACGCGGGCCATCCTCCTTGACCGAGGGCGGGTTCCAGCGGTTGCAGGCCGGACGCAGCGTGCTGCTGGTGGATTGCGGTGCGCCGCCGCCGCCGGGGGTGGATCGCTACGCCCATGCCGGCACCCTGTCGATGGAGCTGTCGATCGGCCGCGACCGGCTGATCGTCAATTGCGGCGCGTTTCCCGCCGGCCCGCCGGAGTGGCGCGATGCGGCGCGTGCCACCGCGGCGCACTCGACCCTGGTGATCGCCGACCTGTCGAGCAGTGAGCTGAAGCCGGACGGGCTTGGACGGCGGCCGGTGGTGGTGGAGGCGCAGCGCCAGGAGGCGAACGGCGCGCACTGGCTGGAGGCCAGCCATGACGGCTGGAAGCAGGTGTTCGGCGCGGTGCACCGTCGCCGGCTGTACATGGCCGAGAGCGGTGACGACATCCGCGGCGAGGACGCCGTGGAAGCCGCGACGCCACAGCCCTTCACGGTGCGGTTCCACCTGCATCCCGACGTGAACGCCTCGGTGCAGCAGGACGGCGAGGCGGTGCTGTTGCGGCTGCGCACCGGCGGCTGGCGGCTGCGCGCCGACGGCGCGCGCATCACGCTGGAGGAGAGCATCTATCTCGGCGGCCTGGAGCCTCGCCGCAGCGAACAGGTGGTGCTGACCGGGTATGCGGATGGGCCGCAGCAGGTGAAATGGGCCATCAGCAAGGTGGGCTGACCCCGCAATTCTCCCCCTCCCCTTGTGGGAGGGGGGTGGGGGGAGGGGTGCGCGCGCCCCAGGCCAACAGCCGTTCGCACCCCTCCCCCCACCCCCCTCCCACAAGGGGAGGGGGAGTATTCGACCCTCCCGCCAGGCGCCGCCCGACGCTGCCCCGACTGTCCTCGGTGGCGCTGTCCGCCGCGTGAAAATCCTCGAGATCACCAACGTGGACTTCTCGCTGCGGCATTTCCTGCTGCCGCTGATGCGTGCCCTCCGCTCCCGCGGCCACGACGTCGTCGGCGTCTGCGCCGAGGGTCCCCTGCTCGACGGCGTGCGCGCCGAGGGCTTCCGCGTGGTCGCCGCGCCGTTCGCCCGCCGCGTCTCGCCGCTGGCGCATTGGCGCGCCTTCCGCGCACTGGTTGCGCTGCTGCGGGCGGAGCGCCCCGACCTGGTGCACGCGCACATGCCGATCAGCGGCTTCCTCGCCCGGCTGGCGGCGTGGCGCGCCGGGGTGCCGCGCATCGCCTTCACCTGCCACGGCTTCCTGTTCAACAACCGCGAGGGTGCCTGGCCGCAGCGCGCCGCCAGCTTCGCCATGGAGTGGCTGGGCGGCCGGGTGACCGACGTGTTCCTGACCGTCTCGACGGAGGAAGCGGCGGACGCCCGCCGCCTCGGCATCGCGCGGCACGCCGTGGCGGTGGGCAACGGGCGCAACCCGACAGTGTTTCGCCCGGACCCCGGTGCGCGCACGCGGCTGCGGGCGGCGCTCGGCACGCCGGCAGATCGCGTGGTGATCGTCGCGGTGTCGCGGCTGGTGGCGCGCAAGGGCTACCGCGAGCTGGCCGCCGCCATGCGCGCGGTGCCCGAAGCCGAGCTGTGGGTCGCCGGCGAGCGGCTGGACTCCGACCGCGGCGAGGACATGGTGGCGACGCTGCGCGCCGCGGGCCTGGGCGACCGGCTGCGCCTGCTGGGCTATCGGGACGACGTGGCGGCGGTGCTGGCAGCGGCCGACGTGTTCGTGCTGCCGAGCTATTTCGAGGGCCTGCCGATGTCGGTGATCGAGGCGATGCTGACCGGCCTGCCGGTGGTCGCCACCGCGATCCGCGGACCGCGCGAGCAGGTGGTGCCGGAGGTGACGGGGTTGCTGGTGCCGGCGCGCGCGGTGGCTCCCCTGGCCGCGGCGCTGCGCCGGCTGGCGGGCGATCCGGCGCTGCGTGCGGCGATGGGCGAGGCCGGCCGGGCGCGGGCGCTGGACCTGTATGACGAGGCGAAGGTGCTGGCGCGCACGGTGGCGCTGCTGGGGGCGTAGGACTTATCTTGCGCCGGAGCCGTGCATGTCGGGACCTGCGGCGGACCGATTTTGGCACGGGCCGTTGCGCCGGCGCCTGCCTTGGGGAGCCAACGCTGTCTCATGACCGTCTCATTTCATTGGATTCGAGACGGTGACGCCTGGGGTGAGAGCAGAGTACTGGGCGGCGGCCTGTCTCCCAGCCCGCATCGGCACGCCGACGGCGTCTCACCGGTGTCTCGTTTCGCTGTGCGGGAGACGGCGCCGGGCGGGGTGAGCGACGGCGGGAGCAACACCCGGATTTGGTAATGGCCCACCTGCCCTGCGCAGGAGCGGCTTGCGGTGGCTTGGCGTCTGCGCCCGGGGGTGCGTGCCGTGGCAAAGCAAGCAAGAAACAGAGAGACTCCCCCTCCCCTTGAGGGAGGGGGTTGGGGGGAGGGGTTGGTCGGTGCGAATCCCCGACCGACCCCTCCCCCCACCCCCTCCCACAAGGGGAGGGGGAGTCGCCTTATCTCCGGCGACCTCCACAGTTTCATTCAGGGCGGGTCGTCCACCAGCCGGTGGCCGACTCGCATGGGCCGCGCATGCCGTTGCATGGGCTCCTGCCCCACCAACGTTTGGGGCGATATGGCCGGGCCCGACGTTGGCACGCCGCAGCGACGCCGGCGGTAAGGCACCGGCGGCCTGACGCGCAGCATTTCCAGCCATGGCGGCGCGGCCTCGGCTGTGCGCCGCCACCGTGGCGAACCCTTGCGCTGCCGCAGGCCGCGACGGCCGCCGGGATGCGGCTCAGGTTTGCGGCATCACGTAGGGTTTGTAGGTGTCCGCCCAGCGCAGGTTGGAGCCGTTGCCGTGGATGATCTCGTGCAGCACATCGGGCGGCGGCGGCTCGAAATCGCAGTCCGGCGGCAGCCCGCCAAGCTGGCGGATCAGCTTGACGCGCTCGGTGTGGAGGATCGCGTAGCGATCGGCTTGCCACCTCAGGCGGTCTACCCGCTTCTCTTCGTCGGACCACTCGTCGTAGTCGCGTGGCGGCGGCGCCTTGGGCGGCGGGGCGGGCGCCGCGGCGGCCGGCGCGGGCGGCGACGCCGGCGGCTGGGGCGGCAAGCTCTCCAGCGCCTGGGTCATCAGGCCGAGCGTGCAATGCTCGGACCAGGCGGCGCTTTCGCGGGTCTCGTCGGTCGCCTCGCGCTTCTTGCGCAACGCCTGCATGCGCTCGAACTTGCCGAGGAAGCCGCGCGCCTCGCGCCCCATGCTGGCGGCCTGGGCGCGGAGCTTGCCGGCCTGTTTCAGGTCGGCCGTGTGCTCCGCGGCCTGCCGCAGGCAGTCTTTACAATGCGCCATGGCAGCGACGTGGCAGGCGGCGAGGTCGGCTTCCACGGGGTTGCCCGGGACCATGGCGGCGACCGTGGCGAGGGCGACGCGGGCGTAGCGGGCCCGCGCCTCCGGCGTGTCGTCGATCGGCGGTGGCAGCGAGGCGCGCAGGGTTTCGGCGGCCACCTGGTGGATCTCCAACTGGAGCCGGTGGGCGGGGTCGGGTGGCGGCGGTGGCGGTTGCGTGTCCATGCCGGTTAGATAATGTCAGTTAGTAATAGTGTCAAGAGGGGAGTTGCGGCGGGGCGTGACTGGCGCTGGGCCGGGGCTTTGGGGTGGGCTGCCGCTGGGCGGCCGGCCGCGGCGACTGGGGCCAGGCGACGTGACGTGCCGCTGTTGCGCGCCGGGCGGCGATTCGGGCCGCGCGGTGTGGGTTCCGCGCCGCGTCGGAGCAGCGCGACACGATGGCGGTGCTTATGACCTCGGCCGCGGGAACGGCGCTCTCATCCGTCCGCCCCCTGCCCTTCGATAATCGCGTGCGTGATCATGGCACGAACCGCCCGCCGGAAATCGCGGCGATCGTCGATGGCCCATGCGCCGTCGAACCAACCGACTGCGTGGGCGGCGTCGATCATGGCCTCGGTTGGGACGGTCAGCGGTTTCAGGGCGGCGATTGCCAGGCGACGGTAGCGTGCCGGATCCGCCGCGAGGGTTGCCCCGTCAGCCTTCGCGAGCGCCGGCGCGATGCGATGGGCCACGGCGGTGGGTTGGTCGGTTCGCTGTTTCGGCATGTTTGATCTCCCCACAGTCGGTCGGCCGAGAGAAATCGCCATTGAATCAATGGGTTAGACTATATCCGATAAAGGACGTTATCAGATATAGGAATCATCGCTGACGTTGACCGGCAAAGGCTAAGATCAGCCCATGGTGACCATGACTACACAAATGGCCTTCCGAGAGGTCCAGGCGTTGCCGTTCTGCTACGTCTGCGGTCGGGACTTCACGCCGACCGACAACAAGGATCGCGACCACATCCCAGCAAAGGCTGTGTTCGACAAGCGCGATCGGATGCCAGCCCTCTGGCTCCCCACACACAAAGCCTGTAATGCGGGGCATGGCACCCTGGACCAGAAAATCGGTCAACTCGTCGCACTGAAGCGTCATCAAGTTCCGACGAAGCGCGACCGGCAACTACGCTTCAGGATGTTTCGGCAGAATGTCGGTGCCATCGAAAATCTGGACATTCGCTCGGTGGTGTGGCGTTGGGTTCGCGGCTTCCATGCAGCACTATATCGTGAGCCGTTGCCTGCAACGTGGTTCATGAGTTCCTTGCAGACACCATTTCCGAGCGGCACAGCCACGATATTTGGCATGAAGATTGATCCTCTGCCACAGCAGCACCTTGCTTTTGTCGAAACCATAAAGGTGCAGCGGGCAAAACGGAATCTCGACACGATCAGATCAAACAACGGAAAATTGACCTACGAGTGCGTTTGGCACCAGGCCGACAACGGAGGGCCGTGGCTGTGCATATTCGCGCTCAACCTCTATGACTGGAAGGACCTTGGCGTCACTCCCGGTCAGCCGGCTCGTGGGTGCGCTGGTTTTTACAAACTGCCATCAGGTATGTCGCCGGGCCGTGCCACGCGGACCGTCACGACGTCAATAATCATCCCAAATGTAGATCGGCTAGACCCCTTTGCTCCGTAGCCTCATGGGAGCGGAAACTACGCTTCAACGTCGGCAGCAGTCTTACCCTCTTGCCATTCATGGTAGTTGAGTTTAGAGCCAGCAAGATACCAACGGGTTCGGCCATTGGTGTTCCGATCAAGAACAACTGAGCCTGCGGCTGATGGACTTTTGAACGGATAGGGGCGGGTGAAACGATATTTCGTTCCGTCCGGCGCAGTCTCCAATATATGGTCGTCAACCAATTGCCGTTTTAGTTCGGCGTAGCTATTGTGAGCGTAACCGGCATCTTTAAGTGCTTCTGACCCCTCAAGAACAACAAACTCACCTTCCTCTTCGACTGCAAAGGCTTTTATGCCCGATCTGTGACGCACCTCGAAGCGTACTTGAGGCGACACTGTTGCTGTCAACCCGGAAGCCGATGTCTCGACTTTTACGCTTCCCTGCGGGCGTGGTTTCAAAAGGTCTAG
>Ga0181521_10002193_pt1 | contig 23742 bp, 21 predicted proteins | sample PEATcosm2014_Bin_32_FD_119764 | JGI IMG/M metagenome (GOLD analysis project Ga0181521, IMG submission 119764) | Peatland microbial communities from MTU Mesocosm Facility, Houghton, MI, USA - PEATcosm2014_Bin02_60_metaG | ecosystem: Environmental > Terrestrial > Soil > Wetlands > Peat | place...
CCGGAGCCCATCCGCCCCGGCCCTGCTCTCACACCCACTTCCGGCCATCCACGACGGCCGGAGCCCATCCGCCCCGGCCCTGCTCTCACACCCACTTCCGGCCATCCACGACGGCCGGAGCCCGTCCGCCCCGCGCCTGCTGTCATCAACGTCCGTACGCAGCCTTTTCCGGCCGACGGCCACGTCCCGGATCGGATCCGGGACGTGGCCGAAGCCGTCCTGTCCGGGGCTTGCGTGGTGTCTTGACATGCGATCATGAGCGGCTTTAGCGTCTACGGCGTTCCGTCGGACTTGGGCCTATCCCGATACCGGCGACGAATCAGCGATATGCCGTGCCGCACAAATACGCGGGTCCGGGGAGCGGAAGCGTTTTCCGCCCGCGCCGCGACTTCGTTCGGAAATTCGTCGGAAGGCGCTGTCAACCCAGCGGGTCCGCCCCGGGACAGCGAGTGTCCCGGGACAATTCCATGGAGGTCCACATGAAGGAAAAAGTCGACCCAGTTGTCGACGAGGCGGTAGAGACCCTCAACATGAAGGACGGGCCCGCGCGCCGCAAGCTGCTCAAGGGCGCCGGGCTGTTCAGCGCGACGGCGGCCGCCTCGGCGCTGATTTCGGCCTGTTCATCATCGTCGAGCAGCAGTGCGAGCGCCACCAAGTCCGTGGCCGGGAACTTCCCCAGCACGCCGAAGTGGCAGTTCTGGTACGTCAACCACGTCACGACGAACCCGTTCTTCACCCCGACCCAATACGGCCTGGCCGACGCCGCGGCGCTCCTTGACCTTCCCACGCCCAAGTGGGGCGGCTCGGAAAACTCGGTCGTCTCGCAGATGACGAACTACATGCAGACCGCCATTTCGGCGAAAGCCGACGGAATTGCCGTGCCGGTCATCGACCCGACCGCGTTCACGTCGCCGGTCGCGAGTGCCCTGAACGCAGGTATCCCGGTGCTCTCTTACAACGCGGACGGCAGCTACGTCAACGGCAAGGCGGTGATCGGCACGAACCGCCTGGCCTACGTCGGGCAGGCGCTGTACATCTCCGGCCAGCAGATGGGCGCGGAGATCGCCAAGCTCATCCCCGGCGGCGGCGACATCGTTATCTTCATCGCCACCCCCGGCACGGGCAACATCCAGCCCCGGTACGACGGCGCCGCCTCCGTGCTGACGGGCAAGGGTTTCACCCTGAATGAGGTGGCCACCGGCGCCGCCACCTCCGCCGAAGAACCAGCGGAGAAGGCCTACCTGCTGGGTCACAAGAGCATCAAGGGCGCCTTCGCGGTGGACGCGGGCTCGACCGAGTTCCTCGGCACCACGCTGCAGGCCGCGGGCCTCAAGGTGCCGTCCGGCGGGTTCGACACGCTGGGCAACACGCTGACCAACATCAAGTCCGGCCTGATGGACTTCACCATCTACCAGGACCCGTACCTGCAGGGCTTCCTGCCCACGCTGTACATGTACCTGTACAACATCTCGGGTGGCACCCTGTCCCCGCCGGACACCGACACCGGCCTGACCATCATCACCAAGAGCAACGTCGACCCGTACACCACGGCCAGCCGCTACCAGGGCTCCACCACGGCGCAGAAGTACATTCCGCGCCCGTCCGGCGCCATCAGCTCGCCGCCGGCCACCACGAGCACCTGACGCCGGCGCCGGCGGCAGGCGCGCCCCATCCGCGAACCGGGTGGGGCGCCTGCCGCTGGCGTCTGGCCCGCGTCACCGTCCGGGCCGATGATGGGTGTAAGACTGGTTTTGCGTCCCGGCGACCCGCCCTGGTCCCACCGGACCAGCGGCTTTGTGGGCTGCGCAGCCTCACATGCGCAACGGCCGGGACCGCCTGGGACCGGCGTAGAGAACGGAAGAGCAAAGTGAGCGGAGCCGTAGGCAAGAGGACTGACCGGCCGAGCGGCCCCCCGGGCGACGGTGCTCCAGGACCAGGGGCCTTCGGCTTCGTCAGAATGGGCGGCGCGGCGTTCCTGCGGCAGCGCGAGGCGACCGTGCTGGTCGTCACCGTCGCGCTGATCATCTATTTTGCGCTCGCCTCCTCCAACTTCCTGGGTTCCACCAACCTCACCACCTGGCTGTCGGAGGACGCGGCGCCCATCATCATCATCGCGATCGGCGAGGTACTGCTGCTGATCTGCGGCGAGATCGACCTCTCGGTCGGGTTCGTCTACACGCTCTCGCCCTTCCTCATGTACTACCTGATCGACTTCTACCACGTCCCCGGCATCCTGGCCATCATCATCTCCCTGCTCATGGGCATCGCCGTCGGCTGGATCAACGCCTTCCTCACCGTCACGGTCGGCCTGCCGTCGTTCATCACCACCCTGGGCACCGGGTTCGTCCTGCTGGGCATCGTGGACACCACGTCCCACGCCGAGCCGGCCAACATTCCGTCGCAGGTCGCCGGCATCGGGCACTGGATCGGCAACAACGGCTGGGCCGAGTTCATCTGGGCCGTGATCCTGGTGGCCCTCTTCCACGTCATCCTCACCCGGACCCGCTGGGGCCTGCATACCGTCGCCGTCGGCGGCAACCTGCTCGGTGCGCAGGAAGCGGGCATCAGCGTCAAGCGGATCAAGTACGGCAACTTCATGGTCACCGGGCTGCTGGGCGCGTTCGTCGGCCTGCAGGTCGCGTTCCAGACCGCCACCATCGACCCCACCGCGGGCGGCTACACGCCCATGTTCTACTCCGTGACCGCGGCGGTGATCGGCGGCACGGCCATGCTCGGCGGGGTCGGTACCATCCTCGGCGCCTTCCTGGGCGCGGTCGTGCTGGCTACCCTCACCGACGGGTTCCAGATCATCGGCATCAGCGCCAACCCGCTGGACATCATCTTCGGCGGCGCGATCCTCGTCGCCATGATCGCGAACGTGCAGCTGGCCAGGCTGCGGGAAGCGGGGCGAAGCTAAATGACCAGCACGTCATCGGACGCAGCCGCTGCCGCGTCGGCCGCGAGCGGCGACATCCTGCGCGCCGAGCACATCTCCAAGCGCTACGGCGCCGTCACCGCCCTCACCGACGTCAACGTGCACCTGGGCCAGGGTGAGGTGCTCGGGCTGCTCGGCGACAACGGCGCCGGCAAGTCCACCCTGCTCAAGATCCTCTGTGGCTTCCAGCCGCCGACCAGCGGGCGGATCCTGCTCGATGGCCAGGAGGTGGTCTTCAAGAGCGTCGACCACGCCCGCTCGCTGGGCATCGACGCGGTCTACCAGGACCTCGCCCTGGTCAACCAGCTCAGCGTCTACCACAACATGTTCCTCAACCGGGAGCAGGTCAACGGGCCGATACTCAACAACCGGTCCATGCGCAGGCTGGCCCGGGAGCACCTGGAGGAGATGGGGATCAAGATCCCGTCGGTCAACGTCGAGGTGGCCAAGCTGTCCGGTGGCCAGCGCCAGGCGATCGCGGTGGCCCGTTCGGTCTACTCCAACCCCAAGATCCTGCTCCTGGACGAGCCGCTGGCGGCGATGGGCGTCAAGGAGGGCGCCATCATCCTCGACCTGGTCCGGGAGCTGAAGGAGCAGGGCAACGTCTCGATCATCATCATCGCGCACAACTACGCCCAGGTGCTCGAGGTGTGCGACCGGGTGAACCTCATTCAGCACGGCGAGATCACCGTCGACAAGCGCAGCGCGGACACCTCGGTCCAGGAGCTCACCAATATGGTCGTGGCCGAGTACCGCAAGGCGCTGGAGGAACGGCACCGGCTCGGGGAGCGTCCGCGCCTCTCGTGACCGTGCCGCCCGAAGGCCGCCCCTGCCTCGCGGCCCACCGTCCAGCGGGCGGGCGCGCCTCCGGGCCGGAACGCGTCTGGTCATGCTGGTCTTTGCATCGGGCCCGTTCGGGCAAGATGGCGGCATGCTGCTCCGCCAACGGTTTCGCCGGATACGCCGGGCCCTGCGCGCCCGCCACGCCGTCACGCTGACCGCCGCCCTGTCGGTGGCTGGCGCCGTTGCCCTGGCGGGCTGCACGTCGAGTTCCTCCGGCTCGCCAGGCTCATCGGGTTCGGTCGGCAGCGGCGCGGCGGGCGCCGGGAGCGGGGCCGCCGCCGCGGCGCAGCCGGCCGCGCTGAAGTGGAGTTCCTGCACCATCAGCGGGGTGCAGGGGGTCCCGATGAAGTGCGCGAACCTTCAGGTCCCGGTCAACTACAGCGATCCCGGCGGGCGGAAGATCACGCTCGCGCTGTCGGAAGTCGCGGCGACGGCCCCGGCCAGCCAGCAGCAGGGTGACCTGCTGGTCAATCCGGGCGGCCCCGGGGCCAGCGGCCGGTCCCTGGCGGCGGCCGTGGCGGAGGGCATCAACCCGAACGTGGCCGCCGAGTACAACATTATCGGCTTCGACCCGCGTGGCGTGGGCGCCTCCGTGCCCGCGCTGAGCTGTGAGCCGAATTTCTTCTCCGGCGTCCGGCCGAACTACATCCCCGCCAGCGCGTCCGCCGAGCAGGTTCTGATCAGCCGGGCCAAGGCGTACGCGGCCGGGTGCGAGCAGCGGTTCGGCTGGCTGCTGCCCTACATGACGACCGAAGACGTGGCCCGGGACGTCGATTCCATCCGGGCCGCACTGGGCCAGCAGAAGATCAGCTATTACGCCTTCTCGTATGGGACCTACATCGGCCAGGTGTACGCGACGCTGTTCCCGAACCGGGTGCGCCGCATGGTGCTGGACAGCACCGTCGACCCGCAGGGCGTCTGGTACACCGACAACATCGACCAGGACTACGCCTTCCAGGCCCGGATGGAGGCGTTCTTCGCCTGGGTGGCCCAGTACAGCAGCACGTATCAGCTGGGCTCCACCGCCGCGCAGGTCCAGCAGGAGTGGTACACGGCCAGGAAACGCCTGCAGGCGAGCCCGATCTCCGGGCCGAACGGCCCGGAGATCGGCGAAGACGAGTTTGACGACACGTTCCTGCTCGGCGGGTACGATGACACGCTGTGGCCCGGGCTGGCCCAGGCCCTGTCGTCGTACCTGCTGCAGAACTCGACCAGCGCGATGGCATCCCAGTACCAGCAGAACGGCGTGCAAAACGAGAACGAGTTCGCCGTCTACAACGCCGTACAGTGCTCGGACGTGAACTGGCCGCGCAGCTGGGCCAAGTGGAACAGCGACAGCGAAAAGGTCTACCAGACCGCACCGTTCCAGGCCTGGGACAACGCCTGGTATAACGCGGCGTGCGCGTTCTGGCCGGTGCAGGGGCCCGCTCGGCCGCTGAAGATCGGGGCCAGCGGACTGCCAGGGATCCTCATGCTGCAGGGCACCCTGGATGCCGCCACGCCGTACGCCGGGGCGCAGGCCGCCCACCAGGCGCTACCGACCGCCCGGATGGTGGTGGTCGAGGGCGGCGGCAACCACGGGCAGTCGCTGGAGAGTCCGCCGGACAACTGCGTGCAGGGCTACCTCAGCAACTATCTGGCCAGCGGAGTCCTGCCCGAACATCCGGGATCCGTCAACGCCACCTGTGCGGCCGTCCCGGACCCGACCCCGCCCGGCTGACCCCGGTCAGCCCGGGCGACCCTGAGCCGCCCCGTGCGGCGCTGTAGCCGGTCCGTGATCACCTGGTCGGCGCATCGCTGACATGGCGCGGCCGGGCCCAGCTAGGCTGGAGTGGTGCTCCGCGTGAAACCGGTACGGCCCGGGCCGCTGCGCATCCTCGATGATCGCGACCGCGACGAGGTGCTCAGTATCTGCGACCAAGAGCCGGTTACGAACGTCTTCGTCGGCGCCCGGGTCCACGCCGTGGGCCTCAATCCCGCCCGGCTGGGGGCACAGATCTGGGGTCACTATTCCGGCAGCCGGCTGACTTCGCTGTGCTACGCCGGCGCCAACCTGGTTCCGGTCGCCGCGACCCCGGACGCCGTTACCGCGTTTGCGGAGCGGGCCCGGAACCAGGGGCGCCGCTGCTCGTCGCTGGTCGGCCCGGAACCCGACGTGTCCGCTTTGTGGCGGCTGCTGCAGCCGCACTGGGGGCCGCCGCGGGACGTCCGCGCGGTACAGCCGGTGCTGTCCATGTCCGGGCCGCCCGCGTGCGCGGCGGACCCGCTGGTCCGCCGGGTACGGCCGGACGAGCTGAACGTGCTGATGCCCGCGTGCGTCGCCATGTTCACCGAGGAGGTAGGGGTCTCGCCGATGACCGGCGACGGCGGCGCCACCTACCGGGCCCGCGTGTCGGAGCTCATCCGGGCCGGGCGGGCCTTCGCCCGGATCGAGAACGGCCGCGTCATCTTCAAGGCCGAGATCGGCTCGGTCACCCCGCACGCGTGCCAGGTGCAGGGTGTCTGGGTCGATCCCGAGCGCCGCGGCGCGGGCCTGGCCGCGGCCGGCATGGCCTCGGTCGTGCGGGAGGCGCAGCGCAGCATTGCCCCGGTGGTGTCGCTGTACGTCAACGACTTCAACGCCCCCGCTCGCGCCGCGTACCGGCGGGTGGGATTCGTGCAGGTCGGTACGTTCATGTCCGTGTTGTTTTAGTCGCGTTCGCGGATCTTCCGCAGGTGCCCGATCACCCCGGCGTAGCCCTCCCGCAGCGCGGTGAGCTGATCGACGTCGAGCAGGTTGATGAAGTGGCGGCGGACACTTTCCACGTGGTGCGGGGCGACCCGCTCGATCGTGTCCATTCCCGCGCCGGTCAGCACCGCGAACAGCCCCCGCTTGTCACCCGGGCAGGAGTCGCGGCGCACCAGCCCGTTTGCTTCCATCCGGGTGATCTGGTGGGACAGCCGGCTCCGGGACTGGGCCGTCGCGTCGGCCAGGTCGGTCATCCGCAGCCGGTGCTCAGGAGCCTCGGACAGCACGACGAGGATCTCGTAGTCGTTGATGCTCAGCCCAAACGGGTGCAGATCCCGGTCCAGTTGCCGGGTCAGCAGCTTGCTCGTGGCCAAGTGCGCGCGCCACGCTTCCTGTTCCTCCGCCGACAGCCAGCGGGGCGGTCCGGAGGATGGTGCCTCCGGGCCGCCGCCCACGCCGCTGGCGTCCGTCTCTGTCTCCAGCGTCCCCATAACGGGAAACCTACCCCCCGTCGCAGGCAGATCAGCCTGCTAATCAGACCGAGCTGACCGCATCCTCACGATCCAGCCGGGGGCCCGGCCGTACCAGGCACCCTCGCCGGGCTTGCGGACAACTTACCTGAAAATTCAAAAATTCTGCGACGAGGGTGACAAGACGGACGCGAGTGACGACCGAGCCGGTACGGCGGCGACCCAGCCGGTGCCGCGGCGGACGAGCCGGTGCGGCGGCGAATAACTTGTGCGCGGGCGTGACACGATCAGAGGGTGGGACTCGACATCGAAGGAGCGACGACCAGTGCGGACCTGCGCGCGCACAACTTGGCGCGCCTGCTCCGGGCGGTCCACGACGGTGGCGGGATCCGAACCCGCGCCGAGCTCACCCGCCAGCTCAGCCTGGCCCGGGGCACGGCCACGGTGCTGGTGCGGGACCTGGCCGACCGTAACCTCATCGAAGAGCTCCAGGTCAGGGGCGACGAGGCGGTGCACCGTTCCCGCGGCCGGCCGACCGGTGTGCCGTCCCCGCACCCGTACGGCCCGGTCGCCCTGGCGGTAGACCTGCGCGACGACTCCTTTTCTGTCGCGTCCTTCGAGCTCACCGGTCGCGGGATCATGCTTGAGCGGCGGGAGCGGCAGTCCGCCTCCGGCTTGGACCTGCTGAACAGCCTCGCGCAGCGGCTCGCTGTGCACCGGACGGACCTCGGCCCGCGCCTGATCGGGATCGGCGTGGCCGTGCCGTCGCCGGTGAGCCAGGGCCGCATGGTGCAGCCCGGGCTGGCCGCCTGGGACGGGGTGGACGTGTCGGAGGTGCTGGACACCGGACCCGAGGGCGCGGTCCCCGTGCTGGTGGGCAACGACGCGCGGCTGGCCGGCCTGGCCGAGGCGCGGCGCGGCGGGCTCCGTAACCTCTCGGTGGCACTGCACCTGCACCTGGCCACCGGAGTCGGCGGCGTGCTGCTGTCCGGCGGCGTTCCGCTGACCGGGGCCCACGGCGCCGCGGGAGAATTTGGCCACCTGCCCCTCACCGGTGGCACCGGACAATGCCGGTGCGGCTGCGTCGGCTGCTGGGAACTGGACGCGGGGACCCGTGGCCTGCTCCGCCGGGCCGGCCGCACCGAGCAGGGGGACCGGGTGGAACTCGCCCTCGGCGTCATCAAGGAAGCCGCGCGTCACCCTGGGTCTGCCCGCGCGCTGACCGAGGTGGCCGGGGCGCTGGGCCGCGGCATGGGTGCCCTGGTCAACGCGCATGACCCCGAGGCGATCGGCCTTTCGGGCCTGGGCCGCGACATCTACCAGGCCGCGCCCGACGCGGTCCACGCCGGTTACGCGTCCACGCTGATGCGGTTCCGCCGGGATGCGCCGCCGCCGCTGATTCCGTCACGACTGGGCGACCTGGGTGTGCTGACCGGGGCGGCGGAACTCGTCTTCGACGCCTTCCTGACCCCCCGCGGCCTCCTGGCCTGGCCCGCGGCCGCCATCCCGGCCGCCGCCCCGCTCAGCTAGCTGCCCGGCCGGCTCGCCACGGTGTGCAGGGACGCGTCCGCGCTGGCCGGGGCGGTCGCCGTCATCGCCGCCGACCAGCAGGTGCCGGAGCTGTCGCGGCTGGTCACGGGCCATCCGGTAACCGCCCGCGGCAGCGCGCACTGCGGCGGGAATCCGCTGGCTGGCGGGAAGTTCCGCGAATTTCCCCATCTGCGGTGCAGCCGCTACATGACGGCGGCATTCTGGAATGCGCTGACACGCCCAGCAGCAACCTGTACACCAGGAGTAACGGAATGATGACGGTCGAAGCTCAGCGGATGCGCGAGGCGAGCGAGGAACAGCTTGAGCACCTCGAAAAACTGGGCGAGGAACTGACCCGGCGCGGCATGCAGGTCCGGATGGTGCTGCCACCCGGCCGGGTTCCCAGCTTGTACGTGGTCAATCCCGAGGCCCGCGCGCTCGAAGAGCACATCTACGCCGGCTGCGGCAGCGACGGCACCTGGTGGTTCTGGTGGTCGTGGGCCGAGCGCATCTCCGCGACCGAAGACCTGCGCACGGCGGCCACCGCGATCGTTCGCGTCCTGGCCAGCCACCCGTCCGCCGGATAGCGCTGGGCTCGGTGCGGCGGTAATCGCCCCAGCGCGGCCCGTTTGGCTAGCCGGATTTCACGGCGCTGGCCGGCAGGCCGGGGAACGCGGTCGTGCTGCCCCGCCAGGATGCGGCGCGGATGGCCGCCGCCTGCGTCCCCAGGGCGCCGAAGGTCCGCAGCGCCTGATCCTCGAGGGCGACCAGGCCCAGATAGGCCCGGACCACACCGTCCTCCAGCGCCGCCGCCAGCGACACCGCTGCGCCCGCGCTGTTCAGCGGGAACGGGGGCCGGTAGGCCACCGCCGCGGCCCCGGGCGTCGCCCCGCGCTCCGTGATCATGGCCGACAGGGTCGCCCGGGCTACCCGGTGCACGGTCCAGTCCTGCTGCGCGGCACTGAGCAGGCTGCCGGTCAGCTGCGCGCCGGCCAGGCCATAGCCGTAGATAGCGGCGTTCTCGGCCGCTAGCACCGACTGCAGTGCCGCGATGTCCGCGGAGCCGGCCGCATCCTCGCGGCCCGGTGCGCTCGCCGCCATCAGCCGTCCCCCGGATTCAGCGCGGACAGCGCCACGGCGTGCGTCGCCTCGGACGCCGCGATGCTCGCCAGCAGCTGGGCCAGCGAGGGAGTGGCCGTGGCGAGCCGGCCCAGCTGCGCACCAGCAGCGGAGCGCTCGGCATCACCGAGCATGGTGACAGCGGCGCGCGCGGACGCGGGCGCCCTCGCAGCCGCGGACGGTGCGGCCAGCGGGGTCACCTTGACGTGCGGTGGGATGATCAACCGGCTTTTCAGCTCGGCCAGGTGCTGGTCGTGCTGGATGAGGAACGGCTGCAGCATGGCGGTCAGCGCCGGGTACGCGGCCAGGACCCGGTGGTATCCGTCCACCAGAGACTGCTCGGCGGTGATCGAGGCGCGCAGCGTGCGCACGCTGGGTGACGGCCCCGGTGGCGGCGCGAGGAGATCGGGCGCGCCGCACGACGCGGTGGCGGCGACCGGCAGCATCATCGTGGACACGGCGAGTATGCGGCGCCGCGAGAACGTCCGCGCAGCCGCGGGCCTTTCCGTCACTGTCCGGTACCCTCTCCGGCCGTCCAGCCAGCTGCCTGGCCGCGCGCGGCCGCCCGCGTGTGCCTCACCCTGCGGGCATAAGGATGCCATGATGCGGTGACCGCATCGCAAACCGCCGCGACAATGAAAGGCAGCCGATCTGGCCGGCTGCGGATAGGCTAGATCGCACAACGGAACAGTGCAGGTCATGGACGTGAAGGAGGCCGTGATGCGAGGTGGGTCCCGTCACGTTCCGGCGCGTCCCGGGCGCGCGGCCGGACGTTCCACGGCCCGGAAGCCGGGGAAGGCGTCCGCTAAGCGCGGCGACGCGGCCACGGACAGCGCCTCCGGCCCCGCCGCGCCGGGCGGCCGCGAGGCGGCACCGGTTGTGGCACCCGACACCGACAAGATCATCAGGGTCGCGGAGCCCGTCGTTCACGCGCTCGGGATGGACCTGGAATCGGTCAAGGTGACGACGGCCGGGCGGCGCCGGCTCCTCCGCATGGTGGTGGACAGCGACGGCGGGGTGAGCCTGGACGACGCCGCGCTGGCCAGCCGGGAACTTTCGGTCAAGCTTGACGCCTCGGACGTCATGGGCGACATGCCCTACACCCTGGAGGTCTCCTCCCCGGGGGTGGACCGCCCGCTCACGGAGCCGCGCCACTGGCAGCGGGCGGTGGGCCGCCTGGTCCGCGTCCCCCTGACGGCCGGCGCCGGCCAGGCGAAGCCGGCGGCCGGCCACGTCAAGGCCAACACCGGCAAGGCGACCGCGGGCACGGGAAAGCCCGGCGCGGGCCAGGGCAAGTCTGGTCACGGCAAGTCCGGGGCCGCGGCGGGTGGTGCCGCTCAGGGCCGGGTGGTGGCCGCCGACGCGGGTGGGGTCACGCTGGAGATCAACGGAGAACAGCGCCGGTTCGGGTACGCGGCCCTGGGTGCCGGCGTGGTTCAGATCGAATTCGACCGGCCGGAGGATGCGCCGGGCACGGGGACGTCACCGGAAGACCGGGGGCCGGAATCACGGGGACCGGGAGCAGAGCCCGATGGACATTGACCTCAGCGCACTCCGGATGCTGGAGAGTGAGAAAGACATTTCGATGGACACCTCGGTGAAGGCCATCGAGGACGCATTGCTCGTCGCCTACCACCGCACCGAGGGCGCCGCGCAGGCAGCGCGTGTTCAGGTGGACCGGAAGACCGGGCACGTGACCGTGTGGGCGACCGAGGCGGCCCCGGACGGGGCCGTGGCCCGCGAGTACGACGACACACCGGACGGATTCGGCCGGATCGCCGCCACCACGGCGCGCCAGGTGATCTTGCAGCGTCTTCGTGATGTCGAGGACGAGATGACCTTCGGGGAGTACGCGGGCCGCGAAGGGGACATCGTCGCCGGGGTCATCCAGCAGGGCAAGGACCCGCGCTCGGTCCTGGTCGACCTGGGCAAGATCGAGGCCGTGCTCCCGCCCGCGGAACAGGTTCCCGGCGAGCGCTACCTGCACGGCGAGCGGATCCGGTGCTACGTGCTGCACGTGCGCAAAGGACACCGCGGGCCCTCCGTCACGCTCTCGCGCACCCACCGCAACCTGGTCAAGAAGCTGTTCGCGCTCGAGGTCCCGGAGATCGCCAGCGGCGCCGTGGAGATCGTCGCGATCGCGCGTGAGGCCGGCCACCGCACCAAGATCGCGGTCCGGTCCAACCAGCCCGGGATCAACCCCAAGGGGGCCTGCATCGGCCCGATGGGCAGCCGCGTCCGGAACGTTATGGCCGAGCTGCACGGCGAGAAGATCGACATCGTGGATTATTCCGACGATCCAGCTTGTTTTGTCGCCAATGCCCTATCGCCCGCCCGGGTGACAGCCGTACACGTGATCGACCCGGACGCCCGCGTCGCGCAGGTCATCGTCCCCGACTACCAGCTCTCGCTGGCCATCGGGAAGGAGGGCCAGAATGCCCGGCTCGCCGCCCGCCTCACCGGCTGGCGCATCGACATCAGATCCGATGCCCAGCCCGATGGGCCCGATGGGCCTGGAGGCGAGAGCGGGCCGAGTGCCTCCGGCGTGTCCGGTGCGCCCGGAACCCCTGGCGCCGTCGGGGAGCACGGCGCCGCGGACGCCCCGGCGCGGTAGAGTGAAAAGTGGCATGGCCGGTCCATCCGGGCGGGCCGCGCGCAGTGCGCCTCCGGTACGTACGTGCGTGGGCTGCCGGGAATGTGCGGCCAAGTCCGGCTTGCTCCGCCTCGTGGCCGCCGGGGACCGCCTGGTTCCCGATCCCGGGGCGCGCTTGCCTGGCCGTGGTGCGTACCTGCACCGCAGCCAGGAATGTTTGGAGCTTGCGCAGCGCCGGCGGGCGTTCACGCGTGCCTTGCGCGCGGGGGGACCGCTCGGCGCCGCGGAGGTGAATGAGTATCTCGGGAGCCAGCCCGCGAGTACGTGTCGGGCCCCGGCCCGCGAGATTCTCGAGAATCGGCAAAGCGGCACCCTGGAGGCTCGCCCTTCCTCGGCATAGCATAAGGACGGGTGGCCAGAGCCGCACTGGTTCTGGACGTTCCCCAGGAGCGTCACGTCCCTCCGGTTCGACGTAGCCCGGCGAACCGGGCAAAGTGAAAGGCAAGAACGGCAACCTGTCGGGAAAGCAGGTCGAGACAGCGATGAGCGCTCGATGAGCACAAGGCGATGAACACCACAGGCTGACGTCAGCCCGGAGCACGCTCTGCCCCGGACTGGCGCGATAGTCCGAGGTAAATAGGCCCGGTAGTCCGGGCCGGGCAGAGGAGCGTAGTGGCGAAGGTCCGGGTTTACGAACTCGCGAAAGAGTTCGGCGTTGAGAGCAAGACCGTGATGGTCAAGCTCCAGGAAATGGGCGAGTTCGTACGTTCGGCGTCCTCGACGATCGAGGCGCCGGTCGTGCGCAGGCTCAAAGAAGCTTTTGGCCCCGAAGGGGGCAAGCAGGGACAGGGCGCCGGGCGCGCCGCCGGCGGCTCAGTCGCGCCGCGCGCGGGCCGGGCTGGCACGCCATCGTCCGGAAACGGGCAGGGGAACCGGGGCGCAGGCCGCCCGGGTGCGCCGCAGCCCACCGCGGCCGGCACAGCGGAGCCGGTAACCACAGCGGAGCCGGTAGCCGCATCGGGACCGGCCGCACCCGCGGCCACCGGTCCTGCGAGTCCGGCGACGCCTGCGGCGAGTCCGGCTGGCCCGGCGACGCCTGCGGGCGGTACGCCGTTGGCCGACGGTGCTGTGCCCGGCGACCATACCGAATCTCCGCGTGCCGCGGCGACCCCGGCCCCGGCGCCCGCACGCCCGGCGGCGCCGCGGCCCGTTCCGCAGGTCCCCGGTACGTCCCGCCTCAGCCAGGGCAGGGCCGAGACCACGGCACCCGAGGGCGGTACCGATGCCCCCAGTGCGCCGCGACCGGCGCCCCGGCCCGTGCCGCAGGTCCCGCAGAGCCCGCAGGGCGGCCGCGGCGGCCAGTCCGGCGGTCAGCAGGGAGGCCAGCACGGCGCAACGCGCCCGGGCGGCAGCCCGCGCCCGGCACCGCCTGGCCGCGGTTCCCAGCGTCCCGGCCCCCGGCCGGGTAACAATCCGTTCAGCTCCACGCCGACCGGCATGGGCGCAACGCCGCCACGCAGCGGTCCTGCGCCCGCGGGCCAGCAGGGTCACGGCCCGGGCGCCCCGGCCGGACGGCCGGGAGCCCCGGCCGGCGGCCCGCGGCCCGGTCCCGGGCGTGGCCAGGGCCGCCCCGGCGGTCCGGGCGCTCCCGGTGACGGTGGCCCTCGTCCGGGTGGTCCCCGGCCGAGCCCGATGAACATGCCGTCCCGCCCGGCCGCGTCCGGCCCGGGCCGTGGTGGCCCGGGTGGCCGCGGCGCGCCCGCGGGTGGCCGTGGTGGCCCTGGTGCGGGTGCGGGTGCCCGTCCCGGTGGCGGTGGCCGTCCCGGTGGTGCGGGCCGTCCCGGTGGCGGCGGCGGAGCCGGCGCGGGCGGCGGTGCGCGGCCCGGTGTCGGCGCTCCGGCTCGTCCCGGTGGCGGCGGCCGTGGCCGCAGCGGCACGCAAGGAGCCTTCGGGCGTCCTGGTGGCCGTCCTTCCCGCGGCCGGAAGTCGAAGAAGCAGCGGCGCCAAGAGTTCGACAACATGCAGGCCCCGTCGATCGGCGGTGTGCAGGTTCCGCGCGGCAACGGACAGGTCATCCGGCTGTCGCGAGGTGCGTCGCTCAGCGACTTCGCCGACAAGATCGGGGCCAACCCGGCCTCGCTGGTTCAGGTCATGTTCCACCTCGGTGAGATGGTGACCGCGACCCAGTCGGTCAACGACGAGACGCTGCAGCTGCTCGGGGCCGAGCTCAACTACAGCATCCAGGTGGTCTCCCCGGAGGAAGAGGACCGGGAGCTGCTGGAGTCGTTCGACATCGAGTTCGGCGAGGACGAGGGCGGCGACGCCGACCTGGTGGCCCGGCCGCCCGTGGTGACCGTGATGGGTCACGTCGACCACGGCAAGACCAAGCTGCTCGACGCGATCCGGCACACCAACATGGTGGCGCGCGAGGCCGGTGGCATCACCCAGCACATCGGCGCCTACCAGGTGACCGCCGAGGTCGACAATACCGAGCGGAAGATCACCTTCATCGACACCCCCGGCCACGAGGCGTTCACCGCCATGCGTGCCCGCGGCGCCGAGACCACCGACCTGGTGGTCCTCGTCGTGGCGGCGGACGATGGCGTGAAGCCGCAGACCACGGAGGCACTGAACCACGCGCAGGCGGCGGGCGTGCCCATCGTGGTGGCCGTGAACAAGGTGGACAAGGAGGGCGCCGACCCGTCACGGGTCCGGGCCCAGCTCACCGAGTACGGTCTCGTGGCCGAGGAGTTCGGCGGCGACACCCAGTTCGTGGACGTGTCGGCGACCAAGGGAATCGGGCTCACCGAGCTGCTCGAAGCGATCATCCTGACCGCCGACGCCTCGCTGGACCTGCGGGCCAACCCGGCGCAGGACGGGCAGGGCGTTGCGATCGAGGCGCACCTGGACAAGGGCCGCGGCCCGGTGGCGACCGTGCTGGTTCAGCGCGGCACGCTGCACGTCGGCGACTCGATCGTCTGCGGTGAGGCTTTCGGCCGCGTGCGGGCCATGCTGGACGAGAACGGTGACCAGGTGAACGAGGCGCCGCCGTCCCGGCCGGTGCAGGTCCTTGGCCTGACCGCCGTCCCGGGCGCGGGCGACAACTTCCTGGTGGTCTCCGACGACCGGATGGCCCGGCAGATCGCCGAACGCCGCGAGGCCCGCGAGCGCAGTGCCCAGTTCGCCCAGCGGCGGCGGCGCGTCACGCTCGAGGACCTCGATTCGGCGCTCAAGGCCGGCGAGCGCGAAGAGCTGCTGCTCATCATCAAGGGTGACGTCTCCGGTTCGGTGGAGGCCCTGGAGGATGCGCTGCTCAAGATCGACGTCGGCGAAGAGGTCGGCCTGCGCGTGATCGGCCGCGGCGTCGGTGCGATCACCCAGGACGATGTCAACCTGGCCATCGCCTCCGACGCGGTGATCATCGGCTTCAACGTCCGGCCTGCGGGCCGGGCAGGTGAGCTGGCCCAGCGCGAGGGTGTGGACATCCGCTACTACTCGGTCATCTACCAGGCGATCGACGAGGTGGAAGCCGCGCTCAAGGGCATGCTCAAGCCGGAGTTCGAGGAGGCCCAGCTCGGCACCGCGGAGATCCGCGAGGTGTTCCGGGTGCCGCGGATCGGCAACGTGGCCGGCTGCCTGGTGCGGTCGGGCACGATCCACCGCGGCAGCAAGGCGCGCCTGGTCCGGGACGGCGTGGTCGTGTCGGACAACCTCACCGTGGATTCGCTCCGCCGCTTCAAGGAGGATGCTACCGAGGTCCGCGAGGGCTACGAGTGCGGTATCGGCATCGGCTACAACGACATCAAGGTCGAGGACGTCATTGAGACGTACGAGATGCGGGAGAAGCCCCGCGCCTGATGCCGATGATCGCCGGGGCCGAGGACGCGGACGAGGACGCGGACGGGGACGCTGCTCATCCGGCAGCGTTCCCGGTCGGCCGCCGGCCGGAGGATTCAGTATGTACGTGGCCGCTCTGACCCTGGACGTACTGCTCGGCGATGTGCGCTCGCTGAAGCAGAAGCGCTCCGTCGTCCGGCCGCTCGTCGCCGAACTCCGGCGGCGCTATCCCGGCGTCTCCGTCGCCGAGACGGGGCACCTCGACCTGCACCGGCGGGCGGAGATCGGCGTGGCGGTGGCCTCGGCCACGGCCACGCACGCAACCGGCGTACTGACCGAGTGCGAGCGCATGGTGGCCGGACGGCCCGAAATCGAGCTGCTGTCGGCCCGGCAGCGGCTCTTCAGTGAAGAGGAGTGACGGACCATGGATGCCGCCCGGGCACGCCGGCTAGGCGACCGGATCAGCCAGATCGTGGCCGAAATGCTGGAGCTGCGGATCAAGGACCCGCGGCTGGGCTTCGTCACCGTCACCGAAGCCCGGCTGACCAATGATCTGCGCGAGGCGACCGTCTTCTACACCGTCTACGGCTCGCCCGAACAGCAGGCGGACACGGCCGCGGCGCTGGACAGCGCCACCGGCGTCATCCGTTCCGAGATCGGCAGGCAGACCGGCCTCCGGCACACTCCCTCGGTGACGTTCATCGTCGACGCGGTGCCGGGCAACGTGCGGCACATCGAGGAGCTGGTCGAGGCGGCCCGGCATGCCGACGAGGACCTCGCCCGGATCCGGGAGGGCGCGGTGCCCGCGGGTGACCCGGACCCGTACCGCAAGCCGTCCAGCGACGAGGACGAATGACCACGGCCCGCAGGCCCGGCGGGCCCGGCGGGCTCGTGATCGTGGACAAGCCCGGCGGGATGACGTCCCATGACGTCGTCGCGCGGATCCGCCGGATGGCGGGGACCCGCCGGGTGGGGCACGCCGGCACACTCGATCCGATGGCGACCGGTGTGCTGGTCGTGGGCGTGGGAAAGGCCACCCGGCTGCTCGGGCACCTGGGCCTGGCCGACAAGGAGTACCTGGCCACGATCCGTCTTGGCCAGGCGACCGATACCGACGACGCCGGGGGAGCCGTCATCGCGAGCGACAGCGCCGCGGGCGTCTTTGAGGACGCGGTGCGCGCCGCGATCGTCCCGCTGACCGGCGAGATCCAGCAGGTCCCGCCGGGGATCAGCGCGATCAAGGTGGACGGCAAGCGCGCGTACCGGCTCACCCGCGAGGGAGCCGCGCCCGAGCTGAGGGCCCGCCCCGTCACCGTCGCCGCGTTCGAGATCACCGGGATCCGCCGGAACGGGGACCTGCTCGACGTCGACGCGGCCGTGACCTGCTCCAGCGGCACCTATGTCCGCGCCCTGGCCCGCGATCTGGGGGCCGCGCTGGGCGTGGGCGGCCACCTGACCACGCTGCGCCGGGTCCGCTCCGGGCCCTACCGGATCGAGACGGCGCAGACCCTGGACGAGCTGGCCGCGCACTTCACGGTGACGCCGCTGGCCGACGCGGCCGCGGCCGCGTTCCCGCGGCTCGACCTGACCGAGGAGCAGGCCCGCAAGGTCGCCCACGGCGTGCGCCTGCCCGCGGCCAGCCTGGGAGCCGGCCCCGCTGCGGGCCTGGGCGACCGCGCGGCCGGCGACCCAGCCGATGACCGGAACGCCGGCCCCGTCACGGGCCTCAGCGACGGCCCGGCCGCGGTGTTCGGCCCCGACGGCATGCTCCTCGCCCTCATGCGCGAGGAGGGGGGCCAGGCCCGCTCCCTCGCCGTGTTCGTGCCCTGATCCGCCCGGCGCGGGCGGCCCGCGCCAGCCCCGCCAGTTCCTCCGCGCCGCCGAACGGCCGCCCGGTGGCGCGGCCAGCGCCATTCTCATGGCAGGCTTGGACCGGGGGCGATGTCGCCCGGAAGGACCCCACCGATGATCGCCGGAAGGAGCGGAGCGTGCACCGCTGGTACGGCCTGGATGAAGTGCCGGAAGACTGGGGTGCGTCCGTCGTCACCATCGGCGTGTTCGACGGCGTGCATCGCGGCCATCAGCGCATCGTCGGCCGCGCGGTCGAACTGGCCGCCGACCGGGCAGGCCAGGGCGCGGGAAGCGCGCGGCTCCCGGTCGTCGTGGTGACCTTCGACCCGCACCCAGATGAGGTCGTGCGGCCAGGCTCGCACCCGCCGTTCCTGTCTACCGCGCGCCGCCGCGCCGGATTGCTGGCCGGCCTCGGCGTGGACGCCGTCTGCATGCTGCCGTTCACCTACGAGTTCTCCCAGCTTGGCCCCGACGAGTTCGTGCGCACCGTGCTCGCCGAGCGGCTGCACGCGGCCGCCGTGGTGGTGGGGGAGAACTTCCGGTTCGGCCACCGGGCCGCCGGCGACGTGCCGCTGCTGGCCAAACTGGGCGAGAAGTACGATTACAGCACCGAAGGAGTCCCGCTGCTCGTGGCCGACGGGATCACGATCTCTTCGAGCTACATTCGCGAGCGACTGGAGGCTGGGGAGGTCCGGGTCGCGGCCGCGGCGCTCGGCCGCCCGCCCCGGGTGGAAGGGGTCGTCGTCCGCGGGCACATGCGCGGGCGCGCGCTCGGCTTCCCGACCGCAAACCTGGAGTGCCCGCCGCACACCGCGGTCCCCGGGGACGGCATCTACGCGGGCTGGCTGCTCAACCTCACCGCCGATGGCGAGGAAGACGGCCGCTGGCCGGCCGCGATCTCCGTCGGGCCGAACGCGACGTTCGGCGAAGCCGAACGGACCGTGGAGGCCTACGCCCTGGACCGCGACGACCTTGATCTGTACGGCGCGCACGTGGCCATCGACTTCTCCGCCCGGCTCCGCGGCACGGTCCGCTTCGATTCGGTCGAGGACCTGGTCGAGCAAATGCACCGGGACGTCGACGAGGCCCGCGAACTGCTTACCCCGTGATACTGTGAAACGTTGCTGGCTTGCGCCGGCAGGGTTTGCTGCACCCTCATGCGGCAACCCAAGGGACCAGCCTGGCCCGGAGATCTCAGGCGGCTAACGGCCGCGGGGCCCTTCGTGAAACGGCAGTCCTACCACCGAAAGGCCCCCAAACGGCGTCCTGCGCGGCAGCGGACGGCGCCGGGACGGGCCGTACCGATAGATGCGAGTCTTAAGGAGCCACGTGCCGCTCGACATTGCCGTCAAGACGGAGATCATGGCGGAGCACGCGACCGCTGAGGGTGACACCGGTTCGCCGGAGGTCCAGGTCGCACTGCTGACCCGCCGGATCAATGACCTGACTGAGCACCTCAAGGTGCACAAGCATGACCATCACAGCCGCCGTGGCCTGCTCCTCCTCGTGGGGCGCCGCAGGCGGCTGCTGAAGTACCTGGCCAAGAAGGACATCTCCCGCTACCGTGCGCTTATCGAGCGCCTGGGCCTGCGCCGGTAACGGCGCGGGGACCGGGAGCCGGACGGGTCCCTTCCTGCCCGGCTTGGCCAGGTCAAGGGTCCCGGGTGCCAGCCGGCACCAAGGGCATCCGTGCGCAGCCGCGCACACACCGGACAGACACATAACTACATAGACGAATAAGAGAGACATCCCGCGGCCCGGTTCCGAGCGATGGGCCGGTCCTCGGTAGTGGTCCTCGGGTCCGCCCTTCGCGGACTGACCCGCGGGCTTCAATCGAAGACCGGCCGCAGGCCCAGGCGGGCGATGCCCGCTGTGGAGTTCTGGGTGGTTATCCGCCCCGGCCGCGCCCTTCGCAGGGAGCCCCGGGAGGAAGCTGCTCCCGGCCAGAACGGCCATCCAAAGCGGAACGGGCAGTGCGGGATTCACCGCAAGGAGGTCTCACCCGTGGAGGGTGTGCATATCGCCGAGGCCGTCATCGACAACGGTTCGTTCGGCATTCATAAGCTCAGGTTCGAGACGGGCAAGCTGGCCCGCCTGGCGGCCGGATCAGCCGTCGCGTACCTGGACGACGAGACGATGGTCCTGTCCGCGACGACCGTGGGCAAGCAGCCCCGTGAGGGCTATGATTTTTTCCCGCTCACCGTGGACGTGGAGGAGCGGATGTACGCGGTCGGCCGGATCCCCGGCTCGTTCTTCCGCCGCGAAGGGCGGCCGTCTGAGGACGCGATCCTCACCTGCCGCCTCATCGACCGGCCGCTGCGCCCCTCGTTCGTGAAGGGCCTGCGCAACGAGGTCCAGGTCGTCGAGACGATCATGGCCCTGAACCCCGATCACCTGTACGACGTGGTGGCGATCAACGCAGCCTCGCTGTCGACCCAGCTCTCCGGGCTGCCGTTCTCCGGCCCGATCGGCGGCGTCCGGGTGGCGCTCATCAAGGGCCAGTGGGTCGGGTTCCCGAACCACTCCCAGCTCGAGGAAGCCACGTTCGACATGGTGGTCGCGGGCCGCGTCATCGAGAGCGGCGACGTCGCGATCATGATGGTCGAGGCGGAGTCCACGCCGCGCACGCTGGGCCTGCTCGCCGCCGGTGACGGCACCGCAATCGCGCCGACCGAAGAGATCGTCGCTCAGGGCCTCGAGGCGGCCAAGCCGTTCATCAAGGCGCTCTGCGAGGCGCAGCAGCGGATCATCGAGCAGGCGGCCAAGCCGACCCAGGAGTTCCCGGTCTTCCTGGACTACTCCGAGGACGTCTACGAGGCGCTGGCCAGCGAGTTCTCCGACGAGCTGGCGAAGGTGCTGACGATCGCGGGCAAGCAGGAGCGAGAGACCGAGACCGACCGGGTCAAGGCACTGGCCGTCGAGCGGCTCGGTGTGCGGTTCGAGGGCCGGGAGAGGGAGATCACCGGGGCGTTCCGCGCCCTGACCAAGAAGCTGGTACGGGAGCGGATCATCCGCGACGGCCTCCGCATCGACGGCCGTGGTCTCCGCGACATCCGCCAGCTGTCCTCCGAGGCGCACGTGCTGCCCCGGGTGCACGGTTCCGCGCTGTTCGAGCGCGGTGAGACCCAGGTGCTCGGCGTCACGACGCTGAACATGCTCCGCATGGAGCAGATGATCGACACGCTGAACCCCGAGCGCACCAAGCGCTACATGCACAACTACAACATGCCGCCGTACTCGACGGGGGAGACCGGCCGGGTCGGCTCGCCTAAGCGCCGCGAGATCGGTCACGGCGCGCTGGCCGAACGGGCCCTGCTGCAGGTTCTTCCGCCGCGTGAGGAGTTCCCGTACGCCATCCGCCAGGTGTCGGAGGCGATCGGCTCCAATGGCTCCACCTCGATGGGCTCCGTCTGCGCGTCCACGATGTCGCTGCTGGACGCGGGCGTGCCGCTGAAGGGCATGGTGGCCGGCATCGCGATGGGCCTCATCCACGAAGGCGGCGAGTACGTCACGCTCACCGACATCCTCGGCGCCGAGGACGCGTTCGGCGACATGGACTTCAAGGTCGCCGGGACGCAGGACCTGATCACCGCGCTGCAGCTGGACACCAAGCTGGACGGCATCCCCGCCTCGGTGCTGGCCTCGGCCCTCACCCAGGCGCGCGCGGCCCGGCTGACCATCCTCGACGTGATGCGCGGCGCCATCTCCGCCCCCGCCGAGATGAGCCCGTATGCCCCGCGGATCATCACGATCAAGGTCCCGGTGGACAAGATCGGTGAGGTCATCGGCCCGAAGGGCAAGATGATCAACTCGATCCAGGACGACACCGGCGCCGAGATCACGATCGAGGATGACGGCACGATCTACGTCGGCGCCACCGACGGGCCGTCTGCGGAGGCGGCGCGCAACGCCATCAATGCGATCGCGAACCCGCACATGCCCGAGATCGGCGAGCGGTTCCTCGGCACGGTGGTGAAGACCACCACGTTCGGCGCCTTCATCTCGCTGCTGCCCGGCAAGGACGGCCTGCTGCACATCACGCAGATCCGCAAACTGCACGGCGGCCGTCGGATTGAGAACATCGACGACGTCATCAAGGTCGGCGACAAGATCCAGGTCGAGATCCGCGAGATCGACGACCGCGGCAAGCTTTCGCTGGTTCCGGTCGAGGTCGTCGAGCGTGAGGCGGCCGGCGAGGACCTGTCCGGGCCCGGTGGCGGCGACGGTGACCGGGGACCGCGGGACCGTGACCGGGACCGGGGTGACCGCGGTGACCGCGACGGCGCGCACCGGACCCGGCAGCGCAGCCGAGGGCACCGCGACCAGTGAGCCGCCCAGTAAGCGGCCCAGTAAGCGGCACTGACCCGGGGGCCGGCTTCCCCGCCGACGGCGGGCCCGTGCGCCAGACCGTTCTGCCCGGCGGGCTCCGTGTCGTCACGGAGTCCCTGCCGGCGGTGCGGTCTGTCGCGCTCGGCATCTGGGTCGGTGTCGGGTCCCGGGACGAGGACGTCCGGCACGAGGGCGCCACGCACTACCTGGAGCATCTGCTTTTCAAGGGCACCAAGCGGCGGACGGCGATGGAGATCTCCTCGCAGATGGACGCGGCCGGCGGCGAGATGAACGCCTTCACCACGAAGGAGTACACCTGCTACTACGCGCGGGTGCTCGACGCCGACCTGCCGCTGGCCGCTGACATCCTGTCGGACATGGTGACCGACTCGCTGATCACCCCGCAGGACGTGGACGCCGAGCGGGGCGTCGTGCTCGAAGAGATCGCCATGAACGACGACGATCCGACGGACACGGTGCACGAGGCGTTTGCCGCGCACCTGTTCGGCGACACCCCACTGGGCCGCCCGGTGCTCGGGACCGTCGAGTCGATCAACGCGATCACCCGCGACCAGATCTACGAGCACTACCGGGCCAGGTACAGCCCGGAGCACCTGGTGGTGGCCGCGGCGGGCAGCCTGGACCACGAGGATCTGGTGGAGCAGGTCCGGCAGAGCTTCGGTCAGGCCCTCCACGGGGACGTCGAGCCCGCCCCGCCCCGGCTGAGCGGGGAGTACGCCCGGCCGGGGCCCGGCACGGGCACCGGCCTGCGGCTTGTGTCCCGCGGGATCGAGCAGGCCAACCTGATGCTCGGCTGCGAGGGGCTGTCCCGCAACGATGACCGCCGGTACGCCCTCGGCGTCCTGAACGCGGCCCTCGGCGGTGGGATGTCCTCCCGGCTGTTCCAGGAGATCCGGGAGAAGCGGGGCCTGGCCTACTCGGTCTACAGCTTCGCGTCCCAGAACGCCGACACCGGCATGTGGGGAATCTACGTCGGCTGCCTGCCGTCCAAGGCCGACGAGGTGCTGGCCATCTGCATCAGCGAGGTGGACAAGCTCGTGTCCGGCGGCCTGACCGACGCCGAACTGGACCGCGGCAAGGGCCAGATGCGCGGCTCGATCGTGCTCGGCCTGGAGGATCCGTCCTCGCGGATGAGCCGGCTTGGCAAGTCCGAGCTGGTCTACCCGAGGCTGGAGCCGGTCGAGGAGACGCTCGCGGCCATCGAGGCGGTCAGCCACGACGACGTGCGGGCGGTCGCCGCCGAGGTTCTGGGCCGGCCCAAGGCACTGGCCATCGTCGGCCCGTTCGACGACGGCAGCCCGTTCGCCAACGCCCTCCGCTGACCATGAGCCGGGCGCAAGCCCCGTCGTTCAGGACGGGGTCTAGCCCGGAGGCTGGGGTAAGCTGTAGTCGCGTGCAAGCGTCTACCGCCGGGCTGGCGGGAAGTTAGGTCTGTGGAGGGGACGTAAGACCAGGAGCAATCCTGGCGTTGCCCCGGTGAAACAGA
>Ga0181521_10002195_pt1 | contig 23738 bp, 23 predicted proteins | sample PEATcosm2014_Bin_32_FD_119764 | JGI IMG/M metagenome (GOLD analysis project Ga0181521, IMG submission 119764) | Peatland microbial communities from MTU Mesocosm Facility, Houghton, MI, USA - PEATcosm2014_Bin02_60_metaG | ecosystem: Environmental > Terrestrial > Soil > Wetlands > Peat | place...
AATTCTCATACCTCGCACAAACTGCCTGCAGTGTGTAGCCGCCGACGGCAGTCGGCGCCATCTTTCGGGACTGAGAATCAGCGCTGACTGCCGTCGGCGGCTACACACTATGAACCTGGAAGCCGCAGTTGAAGTCTGAGGAGATGCTTGTTTTGGAGTCTCGACCTTTGAAATGTTCGCGAGAAGGCGACTTGGGGTATCAATCGAACATCGGGAACTCTTCACCTGACAGGTGAACCATTCCAACTGCGGCGCAGTTGCGGTGCATCCCTGCGAAGTGCTTGATATGGCGAGACTTCTGACTGGCCGTGCGCTTGAAATCACGGGTCCAAGTGCGGCTTCTAGGTTTATCGGTCCATGCTCCGAAGCAATTGAACACAGAATGAGTTGTTTAACTGGGGTGACTCTTCATGTATTCGATCACGGCTGGAGCAACGGCAGGATTGGCTTGTTGCGCTGCGGCGATGTCCTGGGGGGTGAATTTGGACTGCGATACCTCAATCTCTTTAGTGATGGCCTCTGGTTTAACACCGGCCGAAGTAAGTGCCTTGATGTCGTCCACGGTCAGCGGGATGGGTGCCCCGGCCTGGGGCGGCGTTTGAGCCGGCGCCCCCTGTGCCGCAGCCGGCGGTGGCGGTGGTGGCGCCGTTGGCTGCCCTTGGGCCGCCTGTTGCTGTTGCTGATAGACGGCATCGTTATACTGGATGGTTTGCCATGTTTGCGGTGACTGCTGCTGCAACTGCCGTTGCTGTTCCCGATCAATCATATTCCCGATCAGCCCGCCCGCAACTGCGCCAATCAGGCCGCCAATCAAGGCGTGCTCCCCGGCATGACGCCCCCCTCCCAACCCGCCCGCAAGTGCCCCAGCCAGACCACCCACCAAAGCGCCCGTCCCCGTATTGTTTGGCGTCCCATTCGGGTTCTGACACCCCGTCGTCAACACGAGTCCCATGGACACGAGCAGGACACCAATCGTTCGACACCTAATCCTCATACTTATCTTGCTTTCTGTTTTGCATTGTTGATGGTTCGTTAACCGTTAAGCCTGCTACTTCTTCTTTGCACTGGACGAGGCTGCGGCCGGCTTTGCTGCCGCCGCCGCCGGCGGCCTGAATACCTTGCTGGCGCCCGCTTTCTCACCCGCCTTCTCACTCGCTCCACGCGCAAGTGCGGCGCGGTCTCCCACCGGCCTTCTCTCTTCGAAGTGTGCTTGTTCCACCCGGCCACGCGTGGCGCGCGCCATGCGATCATGCCCTATTCCTTCGTTGACAAACCGGCCGTGCTCATCCCTGCGAAATTCATTCCTCAGAACGCTCCTTCCATAGAACGCATGAAACCGATCCCCGCCAATGTGCCAGGCCCATTCCCTGCCCCGCATTCGGAAAAACCCTTCATGGAAGTGATCGTAACCCACAAATACGAAAGCGCCTTCGCCCAGGCCAAAGTCAAAATCCACCCCCACCCGCACCCCGTGATACATAAACGCCCCACCCACAAACACCGCCCCCACCGGCAAGGGCGCCCATCCGATCGCCCCGTCCGCTTCCGCATGACGCCAAAAAACCCAGGCCGGACCCCACTCCAAATCCGGCGCCCAAAACCAGCCCCTGCCGGGAACCATCACCCAACGGCCATAGTGAAAAGGGATGTCTCCCCACGTATATTCCGACTGCCAAAACAATCCATTGTCCGTCTGAACCCACTGCCCCATATCGTAATAGGGACGCCAATCTGGATTGGCTCGCATCGCCGAATCGGGACGCCAACACAGACCATATCCCGGCACTTCCACCCAGGTTCCGTAGGGCGCGAGTTGCGCGTGAAAATACTCAAGACTGACCTGCGGCTCGGCAGAGGGGGGCGCGGCGCCCAAAGGCGCCATCATTGTGGCAGCCGGCCCGGGCGGCACCGGGCCTGCCGCGGCGGGAGCTGGTGCATACGCCGCTGGGGCGGCCGGAGGAGCAGCGACCGGCGGCGCAGGTGTTGCCGGAGAAGAAGCCGCCGGCGGCGGGTTTGGACTGGCGGATGATGCGGTTTGGAGCGCGCTGATTACGCCCTGAGACACTCCCTGACTGCTCAAATAAACCAGGTCGTCCGCGCCCAGTTTGTAAGATTTCCCCGAACTCCGAATGTAATTCACGATCACCTCATCGCCCATGTGCGATTGGGAAAGTCTAACCACTTCCTGCAAGTCGGGTGACAGATTTGACGGCGGGGTTTGGGCGCTGCCAATAGTGCCGCCGCTCCAACACATCCAGCCGATGGTTATGGCAACGGCAACCTTCAGGGTCGCTCTCATGCTCATCAGTTCTTTGCTTTTCATAATTGTTCTCCAGCTTTTAAGTTCTTTTGCTCTTTATTGGCCTGCTTCATTTCTTGTGGCCTCATTGGCCTATACTCTTTCTTCCGTGAAATCTTGCAGGATATTCATCTCCGCTGATGGCGCTCGTGCCTCTCGGCGCGGCCAAACCGCTTTCGAGACGCTTGATTTGACCGCAAGAGAGTTTCCGCTGCTCTTTGAAACACCGCCAGTTTGCATGAGTTGCGATGTTATCTCCCTGCTGCCATTCCGCAACACTAATTTGACATATCTTCAAGGATGCTCCGATGCGGAAAAGGCCATCTTGCGGACGGCATGGTTGCTGGTGTCCGCCACATAGATATTTCCCGCATTGTCGGCCGCCACTCCACCGGGACTGTTAAATCGTGCATCCTTTCCGATGCCGTCAGTGGTGCCGCTGGTTCCAGCCAGTCCCGCCAATGTGGTCACCACTCCCCATGGCGTGATTTGTCTGACGGTATGGTTGCCGGTCTCCGCCACATAGATATTTCCCCTGTTATCAACCGCCAGACCCTGGGGATTCCCAAACCGCGCGGCCGGGCCGAGCGCATCCCTGTTGCCGGAATAACCGGGCAGCCCAGCCAGTGTGCTGACCCTCCAGCCGCCGGATGTAATCTTTCGGATGGTGTTGTTGGCGCTGTCTGAAACATAAACATTGCCGGCGTGGTCCGTGGCCACGCCGTGAGGAGCATTAAACCGCGCCTGGCTGCCGGAACCATCAACACTGCCGGCCATTCCGGCCTGACCAGCCAAGGTGGTTACCACGCCAGCCGGTGTGATCTTCCGAATGGTATCGTTACTCATATCGGCCACAAAGACATTGCCCGTTTCGTCCGCTGCCACACCCCACGGATTGCGAAACCGCGCATTGGCGCCGAGGTCATCTTTGCTGCCGGGATGGCCTGCCAGTCCGGCCAAAGTGCTCACGACGCCCTTGGGTGTAATCTTCCGAATGGTATTGTTGGCGGTATCCGCCACATAAACATTGCCGGAACGATCCACCGCAATGCCAAACGGAGCCCAGAAACGCGCATTACTGCCGATGCCGTCGGCACTGCCGTGACTCCCGGAAACCCCAGCCAAGGTGCTGGCGACTCCGTTTGGAGAAATCCTTCGGATCGTATTGTTGCCAGTGTCTGCCACATAGACATTGCCGGCACGGTCCACAGCGACATTGTTTGGCAGCCGAAATTGAGCTTGGATTCCGGCGCCATCAGCGTAGCCGCCGACCCCGAGCTGTCCAGCCAGTGTGGTGATGTTCCATGCTGACCGGCTGGGAACGGAAGGAGGAATAATAACAACCGGGGAGCGTTCACGCCATAACATCCAGCCCACCAATGCAATCCCAGCCAGGCACGCCGGAAGCCAGATGACTTTCAGCACGCCACGAATCTGAGAGAACTTGTCGCCCGCCTCTCCTTTGAATCTACGTTGGCCCATTGGCTGCTTGTTTTCCTTGATCCGCTGCAAATCACTCAGGACATCCCGCATGTCGGCGTAACGGTCCCGGAGTTCTCTCGCCATACAGCCTTCGGCCACGGCAACCAAGCCGCGATCTGCATTGGGATTCAAGCTGGTGATTGGCTTGGGCGGTCCCGCAGTGATTTGATCCAGGATTTCCTTTTTGCCCCGGCCTTCGTAGGGCGGGTGTCCGGTCAGCATTTCGTAAAGCAATGCCCCAAAGGAATAAATGTCGCAGCGCGTGTCTTCGGCGTCGCCAGCCGCAACCGCCGGTGACATATAAGGCGTGGTTCCCTCCAAGTTCCGGTTTTCCACATCTACAATCGTGTCATTGAAGAGGGTTCGCGCCAGACCAAAATCCGCCAGGCAAGCCTTGCCACTTGCCTCGAGGAGGATATTGGCCGGTTTCAGGTCCCGGTGAATAATGCCGCTGCGATGCGCGAAGCTCAACCCTTCGGCCACCTGCGCGGCAATGTCCAATATGGACTCGCTGTCCAGGGGTTGTCCGGGTTTTATCCGGTTAGCCAAACTCCCTTTTTCAAAATAGGGCATGACAAAGTAGGGACCGCCCGCCCGATCTGAAATCTCGTGCACCGGCACCACGTTCGTGTGCCGCAACCGTTTCAGGTGCCCCGCCTCCTTGAGAAAACGGTGCGCGACATTTTGATTCGTCACCAGGTCAGATTTGACAAGTTTGATGGCCACATCCCGGCCGGTATGCGAATCACGCGCCAGCAGAACAATGCCCATGCCCCCGCCGCCGAGAACGCGCAGGATTTCAAACTGATCCAGAATGGCCAGCAACCCTGGCCGTGGCGGCGGAGAAAGCATCCGCTGGGCGATCAGCTCGGCAATCGGTCCCGTGAATGATGAGACGGGTGGCGCAAACGCCGGCGGGTTCTCCTTGGGCGCGTCTTCACTCATGGCACGACTCCTTTCTGGCCGTCAGATACTTTTCCCAACGCTTCGGCGAGCAATTCTCTCGTTGTTTCATCAAGCCAGGCTTGCTCCATGGTCCAGCGCAGGCCACGCTGCAAATCGGCATCAGGCAATTGAGAAATGCGCGCGTCCAGACGGACCAGCGCGGCGGCGATGCTCGTGTAGTAAAGCGCGGCGGCAATTTCGTCCGGCAGCCCGCTCTCGGGATGATCCAGGTTCGCCTTGGCAAAATCCTTTACCAGTTCCAGAAGTTCAATGAGTGGTGTCGGATGGTGAAAGAGGTCGGCGAAACTCCTCAAGAGCAAACCCTGGGCTTCACTTCTGGTCCTTAATCTCGTTGCGGTGCGGGGATCAAAAGTCCCCAAATCCACTAGCATCGGCGCGGACATCTGGTGCCGGAAAATTGCCGCCAATTCGTCGGGACGCCAAAGTCTGGCGCGTTCTTCACCCGTCTCCAGCAAGGTGGCCAGCTTTTTCGCGCGGCTCTTGAACACCGCCGCCGAAGAGTCAAATTCGGACATAACAACACGAATCAGCGGCCACGCGCCACTGATTCCCGGATTGCAACTGAGACGTCATCGCAGGGTTCGCTGCCTCCGGTTTGTTAGGCAGCCCGGCTCACTTCTTGGCGAGCAACTTGGCCTTCTGAGCCTGATACTCTGTATCCGTGATAGCTCCGTCATCTTTGGCTTTCTGTAGGTCAATCAACTGCTGTCCAATGGTTGGGGTCTGGGACTTGGTTATGGAGTCAGGTCCAAGCTGCAAGCCCAAACATCCGGTGAGGAGGGTCATGGCTGAAACACCAACCATAATGAGAACGAGTAGTCTTTTCATATGTTTTGGTTGTTGAGGTGTGTTGGATTTGTGGTGTCTGATGTGTTCAATGCTGCATAACAGTTCTGCCTTCTGTTACGGATTGATGCTTGGCATCTTGCATGCTTTTTTCACCCCCGTTTCGCCAATCGAACGAGGAAATCTTCCAGTGCCTGAATTTCGATGGCAGTGGCGGCATCTTGTCCCGCGTATTCTTTGATCACTTTGCTCAAGTGCGCCTTGAAGATGCGCTTGGCGCTCAGGAGCGTATTGGAAGCGTCCGTGGGAGACTTCAGACCGAATTGGTCAATCAATTGGTCGTAGGATGGCTGCGCCGCGTCATGGAAAATCGGCTCCAGCAAACGAATACGAAACATTTCCCAGATGCAGCCGCGTCGTGGCTGGTCTTGGCCGGCATTTTTGCAATCCGCCTCCATTCGCCGCAACGTTTCTGCCAGCACAGTGCGCGCCCAGGCCAGATCGAATTCTTCGGAAGGCGCGTCCGGTTGCGGCAGCTCTTGCTGCAATTCCTCTATTGAAATGGGCGGGTTTTTCGCCTCCGCCCGGTTCAAGCGGTCCAGTACAAAATTCCGCAGACTCGTCTTCAGAAAGTCGCGGAACCGTCCCCGGTTTTGATCGGCTCTTCGCAACCATCCCTCTTTGAGCAATTTGTCCTCCGCAAAGTCCTGAAGCAGCAGGTCGGCCTGATTCTTCAAACCGGGGAATGTGGCCGCCAGAAAAATCCTCAAAGGCTCCCAATACAGATGTATGAGCCGGTCAAGGCCTGCTTCATCCGCCTCCGCCGCCTTGCTCAATTCCGCCCAGTCGGTTCGAGGGAAAATCGAACTGGCTGATGATTCAAGAGCCATACTGTTTAGTGCGCATATTGCCGGTCTCGGCTTCAATTCCCGCCACCATCGGCAGGCTGCCTTTCAGATTCTTTGGCGGGCATTTTACCAGTTTGGTTTGCCCTTGAGCAACTCCGATTGGCTTCCGCAAATCAGCGCCAATCCGGCGGGCAGCAACCGGATGAATCTGCTTTGCCTGTCCAATTTGCCGGCCAGCGCGTATCTTTTCCTTGACCCTGCCGGTGACGGCGAGCCAGCGGGCGAGCCAGCGCGGTTTTATCGGGCGTTTATGCAGTGAGCGGGGGCGGGGCGATGTTCTGAATTATATAATCGTTGTCCCGGACGCCGGATCGAAGAAGTGGACATGGCGCAGGTCGAAGAGGAGCGGGACTTTCTGGTTCACGCTGACGCGGTCCGCGGCTTGGACGCGGGCGACGAAGGAATGGGCATGGCTGGCCAAATAGAGATAGACTTCCGACCCCATCGGCTGGACAACCTCGACCACTGCTTCCGCCGTGCATCCTGGCGGGGTCTCGGGCAGGGGCGGGCCGCAGGCAATGTTTTCCGGGCGAATGCCGAAGACGACTCGCTGGCCGACGTAACTTCGGAGGGGCGGGGCGGAGGCGTCCGCCAATTGGAACGTGATGGGGTTCGACACGGCAGCACTTTGGCTGGGTTGTTCCCGGAAGAAAAGCGCGTCCCCTTTCGCCAGCAGCGTGCCGTGGAAGAAACTCATGGGCGGGGAGCCGATGAACCCGGCGACGAAGAGATTGGCCGGATGCCCGTAAAGAGTCATGGGGTCGGCGACCTGCTGGATCACGCCCTCTTTCATGACCGCGACGCGGTGGCCCAGTGTCAGGGCTTCAACCTGATCGTGAGTAACGTAAATCATCGTCGCGGCAAGGCGGGTGTGGAGCCGCGCAAGTTCGGCGCGCATCTGCAGGCGGGTTTGGGCGTCGAGGTTGGAGAGGGGTTCGTCGAGCAGGAACAGCTTGGGCTGGCGGACGATGGCGCGGCCGAGCGCGACCCGCTGGCGTTGGCCGCCGGAGAGCGCGGCGGGATGGCGGTCGAGACAGGGGGTGAGGTCGAGGATTTGCGCGGCGTCCCTGACCCGCCGGTCAATTTCCGCCTTGGGATAGCGCCGAAGCTTCAACCCGAAGGCCATGTTCTCATAGACCGACAGGTGCGGGTAGAGCGCGTAATGCTGGAAGACCAGGGCGATGTCGCGGTCCTTGGGCGGAAGGCCATTCACGATCTGGCCGTTGATGGCAACCGTGCCCCCGGTGGGTTGCTCCAGGCCGGCAATCAGGCGCAAGGTCGTCGTCTTGCCGCAGCCGGAAGGCCCGACTAGCACCAGCAGTTCTTTGTCTTCAACGGCGAGGCAGGCGTCTGCCACGGCGCGGACATTCTCGCCTCCCGGGCCCTGGAAGACTTTGGTCAGATGCTCGAGGACAACCTGTGCCACAGAGGAATTGTCGAGAGGCAAGCAATGAAAGTCGAGGCTGAATGGAGCGGCAGACACCTTGACCCGTGGGAATCAAGGGAGCCTGTCGATTTCCCCTCACCCGCCCTGAATGGCACCCTCTCCCCCTCCGAGGGGGAGAGGGATGGGTGAGGGGGCTGACGCCAGTTGCGTGGTCCACTCCAGTCCAAGTGGGCTGGGGCAGCACTTCTGAGCCCGAATCGCGTTGACGGTGCCGGCGGCTCCTTCGCATTATGGAGCCAAGGTGTGACGGCGGCTTGCGCTGTCACATGCACCTACAGGACTGAACGAACGGAAGCTGAATTATGAACCAAGATACTCTTTATTCTGAATTGACTTTGAAGACCAACGCCAAGGTGGCGCTGGTCGTGCTCGACGGCGTGGGCGACGTGGCGACGCGCGAGCAAGGCTATCTCACGCCGCTGGAAGCCGCGGTCACCCCCAACCTCGACGGGCTGGCAGAAGACTCGGCGCAGGGACGAATGATCCCGGTTGCGCCGGGTATTACTCCCGGCAGCGGGCCGGGGCATCTCGGCTTGTTCGGCTACGACCCGCTGGAGTTCCAGGTTGGCCGTGGGGTCATTGAGGCGCTGGGGTTGGGCCTGGAACTGCGGGCTGGCGACATGGCGGCGCGCGCCAACTTCTGCACGATCGACGCCAAAGGCATCGTCACCGACCGTCGGGCCGGACGCATCGAGACGATGGTGTGCGAAGAGCTGTGCGCCTTGCTGTCGCAAAAAGTGAAGAGAGTCGGCGACGCCCAGGTGATCATCAAATCCGGCAAGGGCCATCGTTTCGTGGTGCTGTTCCGGGGCAAAGGTTTGGAAGGGCCGCTGACCGATGCCGACCCGCATCGTGAGGGCTTTCCCGTTCCGAAGGTCGCGCCGGTGGACCCCAAGTCCGCCAAGGCCAAGAAAGCCGCCAAGCTGGTGGCAGAATTTTACAAGGCCGCGCTGCCCATCATTGCGCAGAAAAAGCCGGCCAACGGTTTCCTGCTGCGCGGAATTGCCCATCAGCCGGCGATTCCGTTGTTTCAGGATCGGTATGGGTTGCGCCCCGCCTGCATTGCGGTCTATCCGATGTACAAGGGCCTGGCGCAGTTAGTGGGGATGGCCAAGCTCGAAGGGCCGCAGACGATCGCCGAGCAGTTCGAGCGGTATCTCGCCGAATACGACAACTACGATTACTTCTTTATTCACTACAAGTACACCGACATGTACGGCGAGGACGGGAACTTCACGGCGAAGAAGAAGGCGATTGAGGAATTCGACGCCGCGCTGCCGATCCTGCTGCGGAAGAAGCCGGACGTGCTGGCCATCACCGGCGACCACTCGACCCCCTGCGTCATGAAGGGGCATTCCTGGCATCCGGGACCGGTGATGTTGCATTCCGCCTGCTCCGGCTCGGACAAGCTGGAGCGGTTCACGGAAACGGGCGCGAACTCAGGCTCGCTGGGGGTGTTCGAGGCGAAGCATCTCATCCGCCTGATGCAGGCAAACGCCAGGATGTTTGATAAATTCGGCGCGTAATGGCCAAGCTGGTATTCGATATCGAGACCTCGGCGCTGCCGCTGGAGCAGTTCGACGAAGCGCAACAGGAATACCTGTTCCGCGAGTGCGAAAAGATAGCCGACGAACCGGCGCGCACCGCCCGACGCACGGAGTTGCTGCAACAATTCAATCTCTGGCCCTTCACCGCGCAAGTCGTCTGCATCGCGATGCTGAATGCCGACACCTCGCGCGGCCAAGTGCTGTTCACCGCGGCGGACTACGACGAGGAAGCGGACGAAGCCGGCCCGGTGGAGTTTATGTCGTGCGTGGACGAGGTCGAACTGCTGACGGCGTTTTGGGACGTGGCGAAGCATTATGAGACGATCGTGACGTTCAACGGGCGGGGGTTTGACGTGCCGTTCGTCTATCTCCGCTCCGCGCTGCTCAACGTGCCGATTACCCGCAAGGACTGGCTGGGTTATCGCTTCCAAACCGAGCCGCACTGCGACCTGGCGGAGCAGCTCACGTTCTACGGCGTCAGCGGCCGGGATGGGGCGGCGCGCCGGTTCAACCTGGACTTTTACTGCAAGGCGTTCGGCATCGAGTCGCCCAAGAGCCAGGGCGTCACCGGTTCGGATGTGAATACGTTGATGGCGGCGGGCCGGTATCGAGAGATTGCGGAGTATTGCTTGCGAGACGTGAAAGCCACGGTGCTGCTGTATCATATCTGGCGAGAGCGGCTGGCGGGCGTTAAGTGAAATCCGAAAACCGAAAACCGAAAACCGAAGGAAATCCGAAAGCCGAAACCCAAACGGTATTGGTGTGTTTTGCGGTCAGGGAGGAGGCGCGGGCCTTCCAGAAGTTGAGGGGAGAGCGCAGTGAAATCAAAGTCGTCCTCGTGGGCATGGGGAAACGCAATGCGGAGCGGGCAATTCGTGCGGCCCTGGCGAAGGAACGGCCGCAGTTGGTGTTAAGCTGCGGGTTTGCGGGCGGGTTGAGGCCGGACCTGACGATGGGCACGGTGGTTTTCGCCGCCGACCCTGAAGCGGGCCTGGAAACGGCGCTCCTGGCGGCGGGCGCGCAACCGGCGCGCTTTCATTGCGCGGACCGAGTGGCGGCGACGGCGGGACAAAAGCGGGCGTTGTGGGAAACGACAGGCGCGGATGCGGTGGAGATGGAGTCGCAAGTCATTTGCGCCGTATGCCGGGAGCAAAACATTCCCTGCGCGATCGTGCGAGTGATTCTGGACACCGCCAATGAAGATTTGCGGCTGGACTTCAACCGGTTGATGACGGCCAACCAGAAGATGAATTACGGCAAACTGGCGATGGCCCTGGCAAAGTCGCCGGGAAAGGTCGTAGCCCTGCTCCGCTTGCAAAAGCAGGCCCAGGCGGCGGCTGGGAAACTCGCAGAGGTTCTGGCCAGAATTACGGCGGCGTAGTTCCCGGCTCCCGGGCGGCGGCTGGCGGGGGTGACTTTGCCTTGACGTGTTCGCTGTAGCTGATCAGCGCGACGCCGATCATGATGAACACCACGCCAGCCCACCGGACGGAGGAAACCCGCTCGTGCAGGAACCACATCGCCGCAAACGTCGCAGGTACAAAACTCAGCCCGGTCAGCGGCCAGAGGAAGCTGATGTCGCTTTTGGCCATAAGGATCAGCAGGCTGGCGAAGAAGAGCGCCTCAAAGAACACGCCCCACACCACGCAAGGATTGGTCCCGCCGACTTTGACGATGCGAACGATCTCCGTGACGCTGACTTTCTTGACCTCGCCGACCTGCGTGATTCCTTTCTTGAGAAAGACCACACCCGCCGCTTCGAAGACCAGCCCGATGAGGAGGATGAGAAGCAATTTGGCCATATTACAAATCCTGATAGCGAATCAGCTTGATGCCCAGTTTTTGAACCTGTTCCCGCACCCGCGGACTGATTAAGGCGTCAAACTCATGCTTAGATTCGTCGAGCGAGGGGTGGGAGTAAAGCTCCGAATCGCCCGCGGGGAGCTGCGGGAGCAACCGGGTGAGGTAGGCTTCGTCCACGCGCGCATTCTGCAACAGGCCAAAGACGGCCTCCGTGTGCCGGATGCCCCGCCGGGCGAGGGCGGGCCGGGCGCGCGCGGAGAGCGGATGAAAGACGGCGGCGTGGAGGACGCGAGAGGCGAGATGGCCGGAGGCCAGGCGCAGGTTCAGCCGGAGCGGATCGAAGGTCAGGCGCAGGCGCTGGAGGCCGAGCTGGCCCGAATCAGCCATCAGGAGGCCGAACACGGTCGGATGCAGGTGCAGGTGCAGATGGCCGTTGACGTGGTCGAGGGGCAGACGGGTGGCGTGGAACTTCTGAAACTGGGCGTGAATTTCCCGTCGCAATGGCTCGCGCAGACCGCGTTGGAAGAAATAGCGGAAGCCGGCGCTCACCGGGTTGTGGCTGAATTCCCCTTTCGCATTCACCAGTCCTGGAATGTCTTCGGGCGGCAAGGCTGAATGACCGCACAGGAGGGTTAAATGCAGGCCAACGCCCAACGTCGGGTTCTGGCGGGCGAGCGCGACGGCTTCCTCAAAGGCCGGTTCGTTCACCATCAGGCTGGCGGTGGTCAGAATCCCCTCGCGGTGGGCGCGGAGGACAGCCTGGTTGATGGAGGCCGAATGGCCGAAGTCGTCGGCATTGACGATAAGGCGGCGAGGACCCGAATTGGGGCTTGGCCGCCTAGGCGCCATAATTGGGCGACATGGCGCCGGAAACGAATCGCCACCAGGAGCGCAGAAGGAGCAGCGCCTTTTGCCCCTTGTTCAAGCGCGTCAACTCGGGGCCGAAAACGTCGAAGCGCTGCCGCTCCAGCTTGCGCAACAGCCGCCAATAGACCGAGCCCATTAACTCGGCGGCGACCATCGAACGTCGGTCGGCGGCGGGCAGGGTTTCCCGGGCGAGCCGATAGAAATGCCGGGCGCGCTGGGCCACGCTGTTGGCGAGTTCCACAAAACGCGGCGAGTATTCCAACCGCAGGATCTCTTCGGGCAAAAGGCCAAAACGGACCAGTTCGGACAGCGGCAGATAAATGCGGCCGCGTTGGGCATCGGAGCGCACATCGCGCAAGATGTTGGTCAGTTGCAGCGCCTGGCCGAGGCAGATGGCGTACTGGCGGCAAGCGGCGTTTTCGTAGCCGAACACTTCGATGCTCAGCAGGCCGACGACTGAGGCGACGCGGTAGCAGTAAAGCTCCAGTTGCTCGTAGTTTTGGTAGCGGTTGATGTCGAGGTCCATCTCCACGCCTTGCAGCAGGGCGTCGAAATGTTCGAAGGGCAGATGATACTGGCGGATGACCGGCTGCAACTCGCGGTTGACGGGGAATTGGGGAGTTTCCGGGCCACAGGCGCGGCGGACATCGGCGCGCCAGGCGGCCAATTGCTCGCGGCGCTGTTGAACCGGGAGGGACTCATTGTCGGCGACGTCGTCCACCTCGCGACAGAAGGCGTAGAGGGCGGACATGCCGTCGCGCTTGGCTTTGGGCAACAGCATGAACGCCAGCGCCAGATTCGACGCGCTCTTCCGCGTGATCGTCCGGCTCTGTTGCATGGATCAGGGCTGGGGGTCGGGCGGGCCTTCCGGGCGGACGGGCGGCAACCCCCCGGTTTCAGCGAGCGTTGGGTTGCGGGAGCGGTGTCTGCGCCGGGAACGCCGCCATTTGTGGCGTTTCGGCGGCGCAGAGGCAGTATCATCGTCGTTTAGGGCCTCGGGAGCTTCGGCTGGCGTGGATGAGTGCTGGTGAGAATGATGGTGCGAGCGCCGCCGGTGGCCGCGTTTCCGGAGGAAAACCGCCCAGACCAGGGCCAGCAGCGTAACCAATCCTATCGCACCGAAGACCAGCAGACCTGCGAGGGTGGAAGGGTCCATAAACCGCCAGGACTCCAGTATTTGGTCAGTCTCCGCGTCGGCCAGGAAAAATGGAATTGTGCTCATGATAACGGGGCTTTTCCCTCAGAGGCGCCCGCGTCTTCTTCGGTGTCGGTCCCCAGGGCGATATTCAAGCGCTGCATTCGGTAGCGTAAGGCGTGCCGGCTGATTTTCAATTGCTCGGCGGTCCGATTTAAGCTGAAGTGGTTTTGTTCCAGCATGGCGGTGATGAGTTCCCGTTCGAAGTTGGCCATTCGGTCGTCGAGCGACTCCGCGCCGCCCAGTTTTGGCGCCGCCGTCTTGTGCAACTGCCCTTCCAACTGGAAATCCGGCAGGCTGCCGGGCTGGATTTCGCTGGTGGTCTCCAGGATCAGCGCGCGTTCGATCACGTTGCGCAGCTCCCGCACGTTGCCGGGCCAGTGGTGCGACAGCAGTTTCTGCCGGGCCGCGCGGGAAATAGTCCGGGTGTTCTTATTCATCGAAACGCTGAAGCTCCGGAGAAAATAATCCGCCAGCAGCCACACGTCTTCTCCCCGCTCCCGCAACGGCGAGAGCCGCAACTGCACCACATTAAGCCGGTGAAACAAATCTTCCCGGAACTGCCCTTCGCGAATTGACTCGATGATATCGCGATTGGTGGCGGCGATCAGCCGGACGTTGACCCGGAGTTCCTGCGTCCCGCCCACGCGCAGGAAGGTGCCGTCTTCCAAAAACCGGAGCAGCTTGGCCTGGAGCGGCCGGCTCATGTCCGCGATCTCGTCCAGGAAAATCGTGCCGCCGTCGGCTTCTTCCACCCGGCCGGGCTTCTGTTTCAAAGCCCCGGTGAACGCGCCCTTCTCGTGTCCAAACAATTCGCTCTCCAGGAGAGTTTCGGGAATGGCGGCGCAGTTAATGCGCACGTAGCTCGCCTGGGAGCGCTGGCTCAAGCTGTGCAGCGCGCCGGCCACTAACTCCTTGCCCGTGCCGCTCTCGCCGAGCACCAGCACGCGAGCGTCGGTGGGCGCGACGGTTTGAATCAATTGGCGCAGTTCGCGCATTTTGGGGCATTCGCCCACAATTTGGTCCAGCCCCCAGGTTTCGGCCGCGCGGGCGCGCAGGCGGGCGTTATCCTGCAGCAGGCGATAGCGTTCCGCGCAACGCGCCACGGCGTGCAGCAATTCTTCGGGCGCAAAGGGCTTGGGCAGGTAATCGATTGCCCCGGCCTGGATGGCTTCGACCGCCAGCTTCGGCGTGGCGTAGGCGGTGATCATCAGCACCGGCAGGTCCGGCCATTGTACGCGCGCCTTGGCCAGGAACTCGTAGCCACTCATCCCGCCGAGCCGCGCATCGGTGATGATCATAAAAAACTCTTCGCGCTCCAACAGGCTGAGGGCTTCCTCGGCGGATTCGACCGCCCGCACGGAGTAATTCTCGTCTGCCAGCACCGTTTTGAGTGACAGGCGCATGTTCTTCTCGTCGTCCACCACAAGCACTGGGGGCAGCCGGACGTTCATGGGGACAACCTCGAGCTGGGCGAGGCAGGCGTCACTCCAGCGTTTGCCGGAAGCCACGGGCGCGGGCTCCCGCACTTCGACCATCCATTCTTATTTTCAGGCGTTTTCAATTCTGCTTGGCCAGCTTAATTAAGGCTCTGGCGGGGAATACTAGAATAAACCGCGCTCCCTTTCCAAGGGCAGATTCCACCCGCACGGCGCCGCCGTAAAGTTCGACGTTGTGCTTGACCGTAGCCAAGCCCAATCCCGTGCCCTTTTCTTTGGTCGTATAGTAAGCCTCGAAAATCTTCTCCTGTTTGTCTGGCGGAATGCCCGGCCCATCGTCGCGAATAGTCACTTCAATGGAGTAGTCGGCATGGCATTGCGCGCTGATGAAGATGTTGCCGCCCCCGTCCCCGAGGGCTTCGCGCGCGTTCTGCAGCAGGTTCACGAAAGTGTCCAACAGATGCCGGCGCTGCATGAACATGGGTGGGAATTCACCCTCACAATCACGGTGGATGCGGACCGGGTAACCCGCCGCGGGTGGAAATACCTGGGCGACGGCCAAATCGAGTTCTTCAATCAGGTTCAGTCTTTCCACGTGGCCCTCGCTCAACTGCGCATAGCCCATGATTTGGGTGATGATCCGGTCCGAGTGCTCGACCTCCTCCTGAATAATGCGGATTTGTTCGGAAGAGACCGCCTTGCCTTGTTTGAGCGCGCGTTGCAGCGAGAACGCCGCGTTGTTGATAATAGCCAGAGGGTTCTTGATCTGATGCGTGAACTCGGCTGCGACACGCCCCGCGGAGCGCAACTGGCCTTCGCGCATCGCAAACTCGCGCGCTTCTTCCACCGCCCGCCGCTGCCGTTCCAGCAACACCTGCACCCCGTAGCAGCAGACCGTCATCAACAATAGCAGCACCAGGCGCAGCGTCAGCGTCTGGGCGAGATTGTCCGGCGGTTCGTAGGGCCCCAAATTCTCCCGGAAGTATTGATCCGGATTGTCCGCCGGGGGAATGGCGATGCGCGGACGCGACTCTGGAGCAGCAGCCTGGCCAGGGGCTGCGCGCGCGTGGCGGGGTGGCGCCTGGTTGGCGGCATTAAACCGGGCTTCGTCCAGCAGGGTCCTGACCACGTAGATGTTAATCACCCCGGCCATCACGTAGCAGGCGGTCAGCGTCAAATTGAGCAGGATTTGCGACGTCGCCCGTGGCACGCTCACCGCGCCGCGCACGATCAACCCCAGAAAGAGCCAGTAGAGGATGCTGTCGTAACCCCCGGTCAGCGCGACCAGCGCCGACAGGAAGATGCCATCCACCAGACTTATGGCGAAAACGGCCCATTGCACCAACGGCAGAGGCACCCGGCGCATCGCCAAGAGCAGGCCGGCCACGACCGCATTAATCGCGATGTAAATCCACAATAGGTACTGGGTGGCTTCCACGGCGATTTCCAGGGCGCCCAATTCCTTGTTCACAATCCAGGCCCGCTTGAAATAAAATGAATAAAGGAGCATGGCGATCGCGGCTGCCTTGATCGGCAGGATGATGTCCCGCTCCAGCGCGGTAATGCGGTCCACCAGTTGCGCCGCCGCGGGCGCCGGGATTTTTAACAACTCGACGGCCCGCCCCGGGAACCGTAGAAGAGCCTTGGCCAGGTCCCCGACGCTATAATGCCTAAGTCTTTGCCACAGACCGAAGTTCATAAACAACACCGCAGCGGGGAGCGGCCAGATTGCCGGCGCCCACGGCTCCGGCAAACCGCGCCCAGGAGCGAATCGGCCCAATCGGCCTCATCGGTTTCCCGTCCCGCGCCGCCGCAGCAGCTTCAGCGCGCGTTGGGCGACTTTCTCCACCGGCCATAACCGGCCCAAGCCCTCGTAACCGCAGGCGAGCAGACCTTCCTCCGGGCCGATGAATTCCGCGCCGCGCGACCGGAGTGTGGCCACATTCTGCTGCGTAGCCGGATGCAGCCACATCTTTCCGTTCATGGCGGGGGCGACCAGGATTTTGGCCCGGGGGTTAAGCGCCAGCGCCACGCAACTCAATGCGTCGTTGGCCAGGCCCAGTGCCAGCTTGGCAATGGTGTTCGCCGTCGCCGGCGCGATGAGCAGCAAATCCGCCTCGTCCGCCAGGTTGATGTGCGTCGGCTGCCAGCCTTCCTCTTCGTCGTACAAATCCGTTACCACCGGATGACGCGACAAGGTCTTGAAGGGCAGCGCGGTTATGAACCGCAGCGCGTCAGCGGTCATCACGACCCGCACGTCGCAACCCTGTTTGGTGAGCAGGCTCGTCAAGTCGGCGGCCTTGTGAGCCGCAATCGAGCCGGTCACGCCCAACACTATGTTCTTGCCAGGGCTCATGTTCAGTCATTGAAGCGTCGAAGGGCCGTCCCGGCTGCGCCTGGCGGTTTCACCGTTTCACCTTTGCATGCTTCCATATCTCACCCACATCAAAACTCAGGGGCTTGCACCCGCAGCGACCGCATCTTCTCTGTTTCCACGATGGCCAGCATCCGCCGCAAGTCTTCGTTGATGCTGCTGCTGAGCAGCAGATAGTCAAACCGCTTCCACTGGGCGATTTCTTGCCGGGCGGCGCCCAGCCGTTTTTGTATGACCGCCTCCGAATCCGTGCCGCGCTTGCGCAGCCGCTCTTCCACGATCTCCATCGAGGGCGGCGTCAGGAAAACCGAGACCAGCGCCCGTTTCAATTCCGCGTCTTCCTGCGCCTTCTCGCGGATCGTCGCCGCGCCCTGCACATCGACGTTGAGCAAAACGTCTTTGCCCTGCCGCAGTTTGCCCAGCACCTCCGCCTTCAGGACGCCGTAACTGTTGCCGAACACCGTCGCGTGCTCAAGAAAATTGCCCGCTTGCACCCGTTTGAGGAAGGAAGCGGCGTCCAGGAAGTAGTAATCCACTCCGTCGCGCTCCCCTTCGCGCGGCGGGCGCGTGGTGCACGTGACGGCGCGCGTCATCTGGGGCCGCGCCGCGAGCAACTGCTTGCAGAGCGTGGTCTTGCCCCCGCCCGAAGGCGCTGAAATCAAGACCAGCAGCGGGCTGGGCGGCGGCCCCGCTTTGGTTTGGCTCTCCATTATCGGTTCTTGGATTTCGACGTTCATCACTCCACATTCTGTGCCTGTTCGCGGAACTTTTCCAACTCTGCCTTGAGCGTCACCACCTCGCGCGAGATCAAGCTGTCGTTGGCTTTGGAGCCAATCGTGTTGATCTCCCGGTTCATTTCCTGCGCCAGAAAATCCAGCATCCGCCCCACCGGCTCTTTCGATTTGAGCCCATCCCCGAATTGCTGGAAATGGCTTTGCAGCCGCGTCAGCTCCTCCGAGATGTCGGAGCGGTCGGCGAAATAGACCACTTCCTTCAGCAAGCGTTCGTCCTCCGCGCCAGGCGCTTCCAGATGGGCGCTCTGGATGCGTTCAATGAGTTGCTGGCGATACCGTTCCGCGACGGTGGGCGCCTGCTTCTGGATTCGGGCCGCCGATTTTTGCATTACCGCAATCCGCTTCGCCAGGTCCTGTGCCAGGTGCGCCCCTTCCCGTTCCCGCATCTTCACCATCCGGGACAAGGCCTTCTTCAGCGCCTTTTCCACGGCCGGCCAGAGATCTTCTTCCACCGCCAGCTCTTCGTCGGTTTGGAGCACTCCCGGCGCGCGGGCCAGTTGATCCAGCGTCACCGGTCCCGGCAGCTTGAGCTGCTTCGCGAGGCGATTCAACTCCCGCGCATAGGCCTTCGCCAGCGGAACATTCAAATGCATCCGCGCCGAGGCGTTGCCGGCCCCGGCGTGCAGTGACACCCGCACCGTCAGGCGGCCACGCGCAATGTGGCGATTGATCAGGTCGCGAACCTGCGCCTCGAGCAGCTCCATCTCGCGGGGCAGGTTGACGGAAATCTCGGTCTGCTTGCGGTTCACCGAGCTGAGCTCCACGGTGATCTTGAAGCCGTCCTTCGAGCAATCCCCGCGCCCATAACCCGTCATTGATTTCATCAAGAGCCAGTATGCGAAATCCGGGGCGGTCAGGCGAACAAAATCTGCACCGCCGCCGCACAAACCCGTTGAAGCGCTTATAGCGGCTTGCTATCTTCCGGGCGCGTGCAGATCAAATTCGGCATCATCCTGCCCGAGGTCATCGCGCTGGCGCTCCTGACCGGGGGTTGTTCCGCTGATAATTCCCCACGCGCCCGCAGTGTTTCCGGCACCATTGAAACCGATGAGGCGCGCCCCGCCTCGCGTTACGGCGGACGAGTGGAGAAAATCCTCGCGGCGGAGGGAGACCCCTTGAAACCCGGCCAGGCCCTGGTCGAGCTGGACGCCGCCGAACTGCGCGCCAAACGCGATCAGGCCGCCGCCCAACTCGCCGAACTCGAAGCCGGCCCGCGTCAGCAGGAGATCGACGCCGCTAAACACGATTGGGAAGCGCTGGTCGCCGAGGCGGACCAGGCGCGCGTGGACGCGAAGCGCGCCGACGAGCTGTTCGCCCAGAAAACCATTTCCGACACCGAGCATGACCAGGCGGCAACCCGTGCGCGCACTTTAGATAAGAACGTGGCCGCGGCCAAGAGCCGTTACGACTTGCTGCTGGCGGGCACGCGGGCCGAGCGCCTCGCCCAAGCCCGCGCGCAACTGGCGGAAATGGACGCCCAACTGCGTGAAATGAAAATTGCGGCGCCCTCGGATGGCGTGCTCGAGGTCTTGAGCGTGAAGGTCGGCGATGTGCTGGCGCCCAACCAGGCGGTCGCCACCTTGCTTCTGACCAACCACCTTTGGGTGCGTGTCTATGTTCCCGAGCCGTGGCTGGGCCATATCCAGCTCGGCGAACAGGTAGCGGTGCGCGTTGATTCGGACCCCGGCAAAGACTTCTCCGGCGTGGTCGAACAGATTGCCCGCGCCGCCGAGTTCACCCCGCGCAACGTGCAGACGGTGGGGGAGCGCATCAAACAGGTCTTTGGCATCAAAGTGCGGCTGGACCCTCGCGAGGGCAAACTCCGCGCCGGCATGGCCGCGGATGTGACATTTCCGAACGCAGGGAAGTAAACGAAGACCGAGGCCGTGCCTGTTGATGCGATGATCGAGTGCGAAGGGCTGACCAAACGGTTCGGCCACTTCACGGCCGTTGACCATGTCAGTTTTAAGGTCGCCAAAGGCTCCATCTTCGGCTTCCTCGGCCCAAACGGCTCCGGCAAATCCACGGTGATTCGGCTGCTGTGCGGCCTGCTCGAACCGAGCGACGGCCAGGCGCGCATCGCCGGCCTGGAGGTGGCGCGCGAGTTGGAGCAAATCAAGGGCCTCATTGGCTACATGTCGCAGAAGTTCTCGCTCTACGACGAACTGACGGCGCACGAGAACCTCAGCTTCTATGGCCGGCTTTACGGCCTGCGCGGCGCGGCGCTCAAGCAACGCTACGACCAACTGGTGGCCCTCACCCACATCGAGCCGTATCTGGAGCGGCGGGCTGGGTTGCTCTCCGGCGGCTGGCGGCAGCGCTTGGCTATGGCCTGCTCGCTCATGCACCACCCGACGGTGTTGTTCCTCGACGAACCGACGGCGGGGATTGACCCGGTAGCGCGGCGGGAGCTCTGGGATTTGCTGTTCGAGTTTTCCAGCGCCGGCATGACGCTCTTCGTGACCACGCATTACATGGACGAAGCGGAGCGTTGCTCGCACGTCGGCTACATCCACACGTCCAAACTGGTGGTGTGCGGCGAACCGGACGAGTTGAAGCAATTGCCGTTGGTGAATCCGAACGACTCCCGGCGGATTGACGTGACTTGCGACCACGTCACGGTGGGCCTGCAGGCGCTCCGGCGGTTGCCCGGCGTGCGGGCGGCAACGGTTTTCGGGCAATCCATGCACTTGCTGGTGGATAAGGCCCTGGCGGAGGAAGTCATCCGCGCGGAACTGGCGAAGGCGGGCATCCCGCGCGCGGATGTCCGGCCCATGGCGGCGTCGCTGGAGGACGTCTTTGTGGCGTTGACGGCGGGGCGGAACGGGGGGGCGAAATGAAGGTTCCCTTCCGCGGCTTCAGCGCGATTCTGTACAAGGAGTTTCTGGTCGTGTTCCGCGACCCGCTGACGCTGTTTTTCATGTTCGTTCCGCCGCTCATCCAGTTGGTCGCTTTTGGGTACGCCCTGGACACCGACGTGAAGCACATAGCAACGCTGGTGTTCGATGAAGATCGCACTCGGGAGAGCCGCGAGTTGATCGACCAGTTCGTGAACACGCAGACCTTCCGCGTGGTCGGCGAAGTGCGCAGCATCGCGGAACTGGCCGACGCGATCCGGCGCGGCCAGGCCTACGTGGGCCTGCAAATCCCGCCCGGTTTTGCGCGCGACCTGCAAGCTGGCCGCACCGCGCGCATCCAGGTGCTGATTGACGGCTCGAATTCGAGCATTGCTTCCTCCTCGCTGAACACGGCGCTCAATGTCGGGTTCCGCCAGGCGATGCTGCAATTGGCTGCCCGGACCGGCGGGCGCGAGCTGCCGGTCGAAGTGCGCCCGCAGATTCTCTATAACCCGGAGATGCGCAGCCCGAACTTCTTTGTCCCGGGCGTCATTGGCCTCGTCCTGCAAATCGCCACGATGTTTGCCGCCGCCATGTCGCTGGTGCGCGAGCGTGAACGCGGCACCCTGGAGCAGTTGATGGTCAGCCCGCTGTCGCGCTGGGGGCTGATGCTGGGCAAGCTCACGCCGTATCTGTGCATCTCGATGCTGATGGCGGTCGGCTTGATCGGCATCATGCAGTGGGTGTTCAACGTGCCGATTGCCGGCGACTTCAGCGCCCTGTTGGTCGCGACGTTGCTATACGTCTTCGCGCTGCTGAGCCTGGGGCTGCTCATCTCGACGCGCGCGCAGAACCAAATCCAGGCGCTGCAGATGTGCATGATCTTCATCCTGCCGTCGGTGTTCTTCTCCGGCTTCATCTTTCCGCGCGAGACGATGCCGTGGATTTTCTACGCCCTCGGCGCCGTGCTGCCGGCGACCTACTACATCGAGCTGCAGCGCGCCATCGTGCTGCGCGGCGCGAGCCTGGGGGACTTTTGGCTCAACATCGTCGTCCTCGCCGGGATGGGTTTGGCGCTGTTCAGCCTGTGCGCGCTGCAATTCAAACGAAGAATTGCCTGAGACCGAAGGGAAATTTGCTCTGGCTTTGCACGAATCGGCCCGGGTATGGTGTCTATGGAAGTAAAGACTGCGTATGATGAAACCAAAGAATGTCGAGCGTGACGGGCGCAAGCCGCCGAAGCCACCACCGGTCTCCCTGCCGGCCCAGGTTCCGCCGTTGTTCCGGAAGCTCGACTGGCTGGCGCTGGCGATTACGTTCGGGGTGGTGTGGACGGTGTATCTGCTCACGCTGGCGCCCGAGTTGACGCTGGAGGACTCCGGCGAATTGGTGACGGGGGCGTTTTATGCGGGGATTCCCCACCCGCCCGGCTACCCGGTGTGGACGATTTATAGCTGGCTGTGGACGGCCCTGCTGCCGATCGGCAACATGGCCTGGCGCGTGTCGGTGGGGCAGGCCTTCTCCGGCGCGCTGACCTGCGGACTGCTCGCGCTGATGGTTTCCCGGGGCTGCAGCATGTTCATGGAGGGCATCGAGGAACTCAAGGGGATGACGGGCAAATGGGAAAGCGCCATCTGCCTGATCTCGGCGCTGGCCGCGGGTCTGCTGCTGGGCCTCGACGGGTTCATGTGGAAGGAGTCGGTCGTCGTCAACCGCATTGCCGTCACCAGCGTGCCGTGGTATCTGGCCGTGCTGATCTGCCTGCTGCGGTGGATTTACGCGCCCCACCAGTTGCGTTACGCCTACTGGGCCGCCTTCCTGTTCGGGCTTTGTATCACCCTGCATCAAAGCCTCATTGTCGCCGCGCTGGGCATCGAGGTGGCCATCGCCGCGGGCAATCCGCGGCTGGGCCGGGATGCCTTCCTGGGCAATTTTATCATTTATTTGGGGGACTACGTCATCCTGATGCTGACTGGCGACCACATGTTCCACAATATTGGGGCGAAGCCCGGATTACTATTCCTCTTCAACGTTATCGGGATCGGGTCGCTGGTCGCCAGCATCTGGCTGGCCGTCCGGACCAAGGGCCTGGGGACCTACTGGAAGCCGGTGCTGATCATGGCCGGGCTCTGGGTGCTGGGGGTTTCGTTCTACCTTTACATGGCGGTTTCGGGCATGACCAATCCGCCGATGCAGTGGGGCTACCCCCGCACGGTGGAGGGGTTCTTCCATGCGATCAGCCGCGGCCAGTACGAACAGCCCAACCCGACCAACCTGATCACGGAGCCGGGCCGGTATCTCAGCCAGTTGGGCATGCTCATTGAAGGCGCCGCCGATGAGTTCAACTGGGTGTATCTGTTTATCGCGCTGGTGCCCTTCGTGTTCTTCTTCAAGATGCAGAAGCGCGAGCGCGCCTGGATCATCACCCTCACCGCCATGTATATCTGCCTGGGCGCGCTGCTGCTGATGCTGCTCAATCCCTCGCCTGACAAGGCCTCGGCCGACCTCAACAAGGTTTTCTTGTGCTCATCCCACACGATCGTGGCCTGCCTGATCGGCTACGGCCTGGCCCTGACGGCCGCTTTCATGGCCACTCATTACCAGAAATTCCGGTTTTGGGGCCTGGCGGGGGGCATTGTCGGGGTGGTGCTGGCCCTGTTTTGCCTGTGGGATGCGACCGGCAAACACTACTTTGGTCCTGCCGGTGTGATCGGCTTCTCCGAGTTGCCCTGGTGGATCGCCCGGGCCTTTGCCCCGAATCAATACGGCCTGCCCATTTACGCCAACCTTCTGCTGGTCGCCATCGCGTTTGCTTTCGTTCTGGCGCTGATCGTCTATCGCCAGCGTGGCCCCCTGTTTATCACGCTGGGCCTCTTTGCCGCCATGCCGCTTTACTCCGGCCTGGCCCACTTCTTCGACAGCGACCAGCGCGACCACTGGTTCGGCTACTGGTTTGGCCATGACATGTTTACCCCGCCGTTCAAAGGGGCGGAC
>Ga0181521_10002197_pt1 | contig 23733 bp, 19 predicted proteins | sample PEATcosm2014_Bin_32_FD_119764 | JGI IMG/M metagenome (GOLD analysis project Ga0181521, IMG submission 119764) | Peatland microbial communities from MTU Mesocosm Facility, Houghton, MI, USA - PEATcosm2014_Bin02_60_metaG | ecosystem: Environmental > Terrestrial > Soil > Wetlands > Peat | place...
GAAGCCGCGCGCACGCTCGCCTCCCCGTGAGCTCGAAGGCTCCTTAGACTTGACACGACGGTTTGTCCGCCATCGCGGCGATCGTGCGTCACAGTGGCGACCGCGCCTGAGGATCGAGGAGACTTGCCTGCAAATTTTGAGGCTTGGCTGCGAGGACTGCCGCGCTCGACTGCGCAGATGAACGCGGTCGACTCCATCTTCGGCGAGCTCAGCAGGCGAGCACGAGGATCTTGACCTCGCGGAGGCCGGCGGTGGTCACAAGCGCTCTTGTCGTGGCGCTCGCCGCCTGCGGTTGGTTTGTTGCCGCGATGCCTCCCTTCGGTGTCGAGTCGAGTGCCGCCACGTTCTCTGTGGCCGCGGCGATGCTCGCTGCGAGCGCGGTCCTGACAGATCGAAGCCGCCCAGCATTCGACTTGCGCGTGCGCGAGCCGAACCTCGGCCAGCCCCTCGTCCCGGCTCTTGAGCGTGCACCCGCCCGTGCACCCGCCTGTGTCCCCGGCGAGACGATCAGTGATACCTCGTTGCGCTTGCGGGGCATGATTGCGTGGCTGCTCGCGGTTCTGCTTGCTCTCGCAGTGGAGCTGTGGGAGCTGTTTCACGCTCCGAGAAGCTCCTATCCGACGCTGAGCTCCCTCGCGAACGAGGTGCTGGGACCCGGTCATCGAATCGCACGCGCCGCGGCGTTCATGTGCTGGGGTGCTTGCGGTCTGGTTGTCGCCTCTCGTCCTAGGCGGCGCGCATGAACACCGCCCTGTGGGTGGTCGCGGCCGTTGCGCTCGTCATGTGCGAGGTGGCGAGCCGCACGTTCAAGCGTGGTTGGCCCACCGCGGCCGGGCTACTTGGCGGCGCGCGAGGACACGTCGCGGGGCGGCTCGTTCTGGTCATCGGCTGGGTGTGGCTGGGCTGGCACGTATTCGCGCGCTGAGCAGCCGACGAGCACTGCCTTTCGTCTGCTGGCGCCCCCGGCACCAGTGGGCGCGCCGGTTCCAACCGGATTTTCGGCAGGCAGGGCTCAGTTGCCCGTCGACCAGAGGTCCTCGGGCTCTTTTCCACGCGTCTCGGGCAACAGCGCGAAGAGGCCGACGGCGGGAATCGTGGTCGCGAATACCACGACTGCGGCGAGCCCGAAGCGATTGCCGACGTCGGCTACCGCACCGAAGGCCAGCAACCCCGCGGTGGCCCCGAAGACGCCCACAGCGATTTCCCACCCGATGACCGAGGCTCGGACGGAGGTGGGGAAGAGCTCGTTCGTGAGCGCTCCTGCCGCGGGAGCAAAGACCGACGCGGCAAGTACTGCGAGCAGATAGCCGACAGCCGCACCCGGTCTTGTCCCGCTGTAGGTCAGCATGCCGAGGAGCGCCATGGCGATCATCGCGCCACCTGCTGCAAGACGACGCCCGACTCGGTCGGCGAGGAAGCGGCCGAGCAGTAGCCCGGCGAGCCCGGTGACCCCGGCGGTCGCGACCAGCAGTGCCGTGGTCGCACCGGAGAAGTGCAGGACGTTCTGCGCGTACAAGAAGAAGAAACTGTTAGCAGGCCCGGTCACCACCGACAAAGCGAAGGTCAGCGCGGCGACGATGATCAACCGGCGCCGGAAGAGCGGCCCGACCGCCCCGAGCACGGGCAGCGGGTGTTCTTTGGCGGCTGAAGCGATCTTGAAGCGGTCGGGCTCGACGACCCATCGCGCGATGAAGGGCAGCCCAGCCAGGGGGAGAAGTGCAAGGAGCACGACCCCGCGAAAGCCGAGCGTGCCAGCTCCAAGGCTGTGCACGATCGCGATCAGGCCCGACCCGATCCCATAGCCGGCGGCAATGAGCGCGACCGCCTTGGCTCGCTGCGATGATGCCGTTTGCTCGGCGGCGGCGACCTGTGCCACTCCAGAGGTGGCGCTGAGCAGCGGCCGCCCCAGGGCGAAGATAGCCACGAACCACCAGTAGGTAGGGCTTATGGCGGATACGGCAGTGAGCGTCAGCCCGATTGCGCACGTCGTGAGAAGCATCCGGCGGCGCCCGAAGCGGTCGGCCAGCCCCGCGAGTGGCAGGCCGCCGAGGGACGCAAGTCGGATAACAGCCAGGCCGATCCCGAGCTTGGTTCCCGACAAGCCGGCCTGCTCGGCGATCGTCGCACCATGGGTGATGTGGCCGAAATGCTTAGCGACGTCGCCGAGCGCCGCGACAGCTCCGAATTGTCCGAAACCAGCTGCCGCGGCCAGCAACGCCGCGCCCACTACGGCCGGCTCGCGCCAGCTGTGGAGATGCAGCCGCGACTCGAGCTTCGCGCTGTCAGCCATGACGGCGGCGGTCGAACCAGAAGGGGAGGTCGAGCACGGCGAGCAGAGCGAGCGCAACGCCCGCGGCGCTGACGATGTACCAAGGCCATGGTCCGAGGAGCTTGAGCAGGGTCCAGTTTCCGGGTGGACGTCGCAGGAACATGTAGTTGGCCCCGCTGAGCGCGTCCACGAGACCGACGAAGGCTGTGTAAGCGAGCGTGATCACGAAAGTGGTGGCCACCGATCCGGGACGAGGCGCGATTCGCAACCCTATTACGAGGTAGAGGGCCGCAAGGACGATCCCGAGGTGGCCGCCGAGGTACTGGAAGAACACCAGGTGGGGGAATCCGGCATTGAGGTCTGGAGTGATGACAGCCTGCAGGGTACCGGCCAAGCCCCAGAAGTAGGTGAGCTCGACGAGGCGCGGCTTGCGCCACCAGCACGCTGCGGCGGCTACCAGAACGGCAGCGTCGCAGAGAGCGAAGGGGAGGTCGGTCTTTGGGGACCAAGTCCCGGCCACCAGTTCTGAGACGACGAAGCTGATCGCATCGGAGACGAGCGCGAGCGCGATCAGTCGAGCGGCGACGACAGTCCATCGTCCTGGCTTGCGCCGCGCACCGACGCAGAGGGCAATGCCGGTGGCAAGTGCGATCAGTACGGCTGCAAGATAAGGCACCGGGGTGACGAGCCCCAACATCGGGCCTCCTCTCTGTGCTCAGCATTGCCCAGCAGAAGGTGCAGATGGTGTCAACGCTCGAGATCGGTGCGGTAGGAATGTGTGCGGTCTACGCTCGCTTGACAAAGCAGGTGGTCAGCGTCTGACCGGGGCGGTGCGGGAGTGCACCCACGAAGAGGTGGTCGAGCATGGATATTCTGTCCGCTGCATCCCGAGCCGGTGGAGGTGCTCTTCTCATCGAGCTCATCTTCCTCGTAGTGGCGATCGTGGCTGCGGTCAAGATCCTCCCCAAGGCCGGCTACTCAGCATGGTTTGCTCTTCTGCTCTTGATCCCGCTCGTGGGATTCGTGATGATCCTCGTGTTCGCGTTCGCGGACTGGCCGGTCGACAAGGAGCTCCGGCACTATCGCCAGGGCGGTTACGGGCCTCAATCGGGCGGATACCCCGAGCCGCCATGGCCCGGACAGGCGTCCCCCGGTTACCGGTCCGGCGGTCCCCAGTTCCCTCAGTCCGGTGGCTGGCCACCACCGCCGCCCGGAGGTTCGGCGCCACCACCACCACCGTCCGGAGGTTGGGCGCCACCCCCGCAGCCGCCCGGACTGCCGGGTGACTCGCCTGCACCCTGGCCAGGTAGCCCCATGCCCCCTCCAATCGAATCGACGCCGCCCTGGCCGGGTGCCCCGATGCCACCGCCGCCAGAGGAGTCGCCTCGCTAGTAGCCAGATGGCTCGCCACTACGGTGCTGTGGCTAGGTGGTGTAGTAGCCAAGTGGCTCGGCAGGCTCGGCGCGGCCGGGCAGCTGACACAGCGGCCGTTCGATCCAGCACGAGCACGAACCATGGATCTTTTGACGACGGTCGAGTGTTCTGGTCTGCGCCTCGCACCGACGCGGGCGCTCAGCCCGCGGTTACCGCGTCGTGCGGGCTACGCTCGCCCTGTCGGGGCGGTGGTCGGCGCCTGAACGAGGCGGTCCCGGAGCGCACCCGTTAAGAGGTGGTCGGGCATGGTTATCCTGGCAAGCGTGATCGGGCCGGACGGTGCGATCCTCGTCATCATCTACTTGGCGATTGTCGTCGCCTCGATTGTGGGCACCGCCAAGATCATCTCGAAGGCCGGTTATTCGCCATGGTTTGTGCTCCTGGCGTTCGTCCCGCTTGTGAACCTCGTGATGTTCTTCGTGTTCGCGTTCTCGGACTGGCCGGTCAACAAGGAGCTTCGGCGCTGTCGCGCGGGCGGGTACGGACCGGGGTACGGCGGGTATCCACCGGCCCCGTGGGCAGCCCAGCCGGCTCCTGGTTACGGCTCGGGCGGTCCCCAGTTCGGGCCGGGCGGGTGGCCGCCCCCGCCATGGCCAGGAGCCTCGCCGCCCCCGCCAAGTGGCTCGCCGCCGGTGCCATGGCCAGGAGCTTCGCCGCCCCCGCCAAGTGGCTCGCCGCCGGCGCCTTGGCCAGGAGCTTCGCCGCCCCCGCCAAGTGGCTCGCCGCCCGCGCCGGGCAGCTCGCGGCCACCATCGCCAGGTGATCTGCTGCCCCCGCCGCCAGCGCCCGGCGACTGAGTCGGCCGTTCGTCGACGAGCTGATAGCCGACACCTGGGTTAGTGCGCAGCAGCGGGCCGCCCTCGTCACCGAGCTTGCGGCGCAAGCGGCTCGCGTAGACGCGTAGGTAGTGCGTCTCGTTTCCGTAGCCGGGTCCCCAGACCTCACGCAGAATGGTCCTGTGGGTGCAAACCTTGCCGGCGTTGCGGGCCAGATATGCGAGCAGGTCGAATTCCCGCGCGGTCAGCTCCATCGGGGTCCCGCCGACCTTGACGACGCGTGAGGCGACGTCCACATGAATGGGACCCACGGTCAAGGCCGCGGGCGCCGCCGACGGATCGCGGGCCGCCGCGTGCCTTAGCGCGACCCGAAGGCGTGCCTCGAGTTCCTGCATCCCGAACGGCTTGGTGACGTAGTCGTCGGCGCCGCTGTCGAGCGCGAGTACTTTCCGATCCTCGCTGTCGAGCGCGGACAGCACGATCACTGGCACGTCGGTCCACTGCCGGAGCCGCCGACAGACCTCGACACCGTCGATGTCCGGGAGCCCGAGGTCGAGCACGACGAGGTGAGGCATACCCTGAGCTGCGCGTGACAGGCCTTCGGCGCCTGTCTGCGCAACGGTGACCTCGAAGCCTCTTGCTTCAAGGCCGATCCGCAGCGCTCGCAGCAGCGCCGGGTCGTCGTCGACGACGAGGACACGCGTCACAGCGGGACCTCGTCCTCTGCGGGAAGCTCGGCGGCGAAAGAAGGGGCCGCCGGTGCTGTCAGCATGAAGCGCGCGCCCCCTCCCCGGGCCGTTCCGACTCCGATGTGGCCACCATGGGCCTCGACGAACGCCTTCGCGATCGCCAGCCCGAGTCCGGCCCGCCCGCCATCGGCTCCGCGGTGGAACAGCTCGAAGATCCGTTCGCGCTGCTCAGGCGGGACCCCTGGGCCCGAATCGGAGACCGCGATCTCGACCTCGTTCGCCGATCCTCGCCGGCGCGTCGCCTCCACCAGGATCTCGGCGTCGGGAGGGCTGTGTCTGGCGGCGTTTTCCAGCAGGTTTGCCAGTGCTTGAGCGATGAGTGCCGGGTCCACCTCGAGTGGGGGAAGGTCGGCTGCCACGACCCTGCGTAGTCGCGAGGTGTCGAGCGAGCGCTCGACGAGTGCGGCGGCTTCGTCGATGAGGTCGTCCACCACGAGAGGCTCACGTTTCGGCTTGAGCGCGCCCGCCTCGAGTCTCCAAAGGTCGAGGACGGTGCTGACGAGGCGCGTCAAGCGATCGGTCTGCTCCTCGATCGTCTCGAGCAGGTCCCAGCGTGCCGCGTCGGGGAGCACGATCGCCGGTTCTCGCAAATCGGACACGGCGACCTTGATCGAGGCGAGCGGCGTGCGTAGGTCATGCGCAACGGAGCTGACCAGTGCCGCACGCCACTCGTCGACCTTTTGGAGGAGGTTTGCCTGCAACGCCTGGTCGCGGAGCTGGGCCCGTTCGATCGCGAGGGCAGCGTGATTGGCATAGGTCGCGATCAGGCCACGGTCATGAACGTCCAGCGCCCGGCCGCGCAAGACGAGCAACCCGACTGGACGGCCCGTCGCCGTCAGCGGTATTTGTCGCAGCAGCGCGCCGGCGACGACGCTGCCGGTGAGTGACGCAGGGGTGCCCGGGGCAGGCAGGAGCCGGTCCAGCGACTCGTCCCCGAGCTCGGGCCCATCGGACGCGACGATCTCGAGGTAGCCGGTCCCGGCCGAAGGCAGCAGGAGAGCAACGGTCTCGAGATTGAAGGCACTCCGGACGCTCGAGGCGACGACGGCGAGCATCTCGCGGACCGGCTTGTCTGCGACGAGCAGCTCCGACAGCTCGAGGAGCCGCCGCGAGTCGGCTGCGCGCCGCGCCGCGTCGGTTCTGAGCTGCTGCAGTCGCGATACGACGGTCGCGACTAGAAGGACGACCGCGACGTACACGATGAGCGCCAGCCAGTTCTGGCCGCTGCCTACGGCCAAGGTCCAATACGGCGGGATGAACGCGAGATCGAGCACGACGAAACCGAGAACGATTCCCAGCAGTCCGACTCGCGTGCCGCCGACGAGCATGGATCCGACGACCGGTAGGACGAAGACGAGAGCAGCCGCAGCGAAGCTCAGACTGCTGCGAAACGGGAGCATCGCGCCTGTCGCAGCTCCCATGCTCACGACGAGGGCGATGATTCCTAGCCTGAAACCACGCCAAACAGGAGCTTGTTGCACGCTCGACAGAGTTTAGGGCCTGGTCGTGGCCGCGGTTGGCGGAGCTCTCCGCGGGCAGGGTGGGGGAGAGATGCAGGGTAGGTAATATTCGTGATGCGCTTGGGTGATGATGCGCTAATTCGACAACGGCCAGGAGGTCCAGGTGACCCGTCTCGGCACGGTCAGTTGAGCGCGTCCGCATCGAGCCAGGTGACTGGCGCCGGCGGGAGCGCTGGCGCAGCGGTGCAGGCGCGACGGCTGACGAAGTGCTTCGGCGAGTTCACCGCTGTTGACGCGGTCGACTTCGACATCCACGTCGGGGAGGCGTTCGGGTTCCTCGGCGCGAACGGCGCGGGCAAGACCTCGACGATGCGAATGATCGCCTGCCTGTCGCCGATCTCGGGTGGAACGTTGCAGGTGCTCGGTCTGGACCCGATGCGCGACGGCCCACAGATACGGAGCCGGATCGGCCTTGTCCCCCAGGACGACACTCTCGATCTCGAGCTCACCGTGCGGGACAATCTCTATCTCTACGGGCGCTATTTCGGCCTTCCCAAGAAGCAGTTGCGCGAGCGTGTCGACGAGTTGCTCGAGTTCGCACGTCTGACCGAAAGGGCCGATGAGCGGGTGGACCCTCTGTCGGGCGGTATGCGTCGCCGGCTCACGATCGCCAGGGCACTCGTGTCGTCACCGAGCCTCGTGATACTTGACGAGCCGACAACCGGTCTCGATCCCCAAGCGCGCCATTTGCTATGGGACCGTCTCTACCGTCTGAAGAGGGAAGGGGTGACGCTTGTCATCACCACCCACTACATGGACGAGGCGGAACAACTGTGCGACCGGCTCGTGGTAATGGACGCCGGGCGCATCGCGGCTGCCGGCTCACCTCGCGAGCTCATCGAACAGTGGTCGACCCGTGAGGTCGTGGAGTTGCGTTTCGAGGCCGAGGGTCACCAAGTTCACGGCGACAGGCTCGCGGACCTTGCCGAGCGCGTCGAGGTGCTGCCCGACCGGCTGTTGCTGTACACCGACGAGGGAGATGCGACGCTCGACGCCGTGAGGTCCCGCGGGGCGTCCCCGATCGCGGCACTGGTGAGGCGCTCGACTCTCGAGGACGTCTTCTTGCACTTGACTGGCCGGAGCCTCGTCGATTGACCTTCACACGACCGCCGCCGGATGCTGCGAACGTGTCGCCCGATGCCGTACGCCCACCGCGGCGGTTGCGCATGTCGCCCGCACTGAGGGCATACCAGTACAACCTGCTCGCCTACAAGCGAACCTGGAGGGGATCGCTCACCACGACCTTCCTGTACCCCGTGCTCTACCTGGCCGCGATCGGCGTCGGTCTCGGCCACTTGATCGATCACGGATCCAACAAGGCGGTGGGCGGGGTGCCCTACCTCTGGTTCCTCGCGCCCGGGCTGCTGGCGGGGACGGCGATGCAGATCGGGGCGAACGAGTCGACGTTCCCGGTGATGGCGGGGATCAAGTGGCTGAAGACCTACTTCGCCATGCTCGCCACGCCCCTCGAAGTGACCGACGTCCTGTACGGCCACCTGCTGTGGATCTTGACTCGTGTCACCCTGGCATCAGGCGTCTTCCTGGCTGTCATGACGGCGTTTCACACGGTGCCTTCCGCTTGGGCGGTGGCGGCGTTCCCGGCCGCAGTCCTGACAGGCGCGGCATTCTCTGCTCCGGTGATGGCCTTCAGTGCCACCCGGGAGACCGACCGGTCGTTCGTCGTGCTCTACCGCTTCGGCATCGTCCCGCTCTTTCTGTTCTCGGGGACGTTCTTCCCCGTCACCCAGTTGCCCGGATGGCTGCAGGTCGTCGCCCGTTGCACGCCGCTTTATCAGGGCGTGAGTCTTTGTCGAGGTCTCGTGCTCGGGCGTCCGGGGGGCTGGGATGCCTTAGGCCACGCCGGGTACCTCCTCGTGATGTTCGCCGGCGGTGTGCTCGCGGCGAGGGTCTCCTATCGCCGGAGGTTGGTGCAATGAGGCGGCGCTCGTGAGCACCTCCGGCGTACCGGCATTCGCGCTGCCGCTGCGGGTCCTCCCGCCGATCAAAGTGGGTCGCGGCCGGGCGCGCCTCTTGGTCGAGCGCAATGTCGTCGCATACCGGCGCGGATGGATATTCCTCGTGTCCGGCTTCTTCGAGCCGCTGTTCTACCTGTTGTCGATCGGTCTCGGGTTGAACCATCTTGTAGGCCACCTCCCCATTGATGGTCGTTCGATCCCGTACACCGACTACGTCGCACCCGGTCTGCTCGCTTCCTCGGCGATGAACGGCGCCATCTTCGACGCGACCTTCGGGATCTTCTTCAAGCTCAAGATCGCGAAGACCTATGACGCCGTGTTGGCGACGCCGCTCGGGGTTCGCGACGTCGCGATCGGGGAACTGTCCTGGTCGCTCATTCGTGGCACCGTCTACTCGATCGCATTCCTCGTGGTGATGGCCGCGCTTGGGCTGATCGCCTCCTGGTGGGCTGTGCTCTGCCTGCCCGCCGCCATGCTGGTCAGCTTCGCGTTCGGAGGGGTAGGGATGTTCGGCACGTGCTACATGCGAAGCTGGCAGGACTTCGATCTAGTCTCGCTTGCGATCGTCCCGTTGTTCTTGTTCTCGGGCGTGTTCTACCCGCTTTCGTTGTACCCGGGCTGGCTTCGCATCGTGGTCACGCTCACGCCGCTGTACCAGGGCGTTGCTCTGCTACGCGGCCTCGACTCGGGGGTCCTCGGTCCTGTGCTCCTTGTGCACGCGTGCTATCTGGGATTGCTCGGCGCGGTCGGCCTGGTAGGCGCGTCCCGTCGGCTGGGTCGTCTGCTGCTTCCGTAAGGGACATCCCGAGCGGGCCTCCTGAGCAGGCGGGTCGTGCCACTGCGGTGGCCCGCGGCCAGAGCTGGCACGGGCCGGCACACCGCCGAGGGTCGAATGGCTCTCGCTGCTGGTGCGCCCAGAGCGCGCCGGTCGCGGGGCTGTGGTCAGGATGGATGAGCCGTCCGATGGGAACGATCGCGACTACGTCAGCGCCGCCACGCGCCAGCGCAACCGCGGCGCTCTGGGAGCGGGCGCCGGATGTGTAGGTGTCGTCGAGCACCAGCACTCGCCGGCCAGCCACGGGGCCGACCAGGCGGAAGCCCCGCCTGCTGGCGTGAAGATGCCCGAGCGGCTCGGCACCCTTCGCGATCACCGGTGCCAGCGCCAGCCCGGGCTCAGCCACGAGGGCCGCGGCGATGAGGCCGATGAGAGGGTGCTCGCCACCCCAGGAGGGGCGTTGCGCGGAGCTGGACGGCACAGGCACGGCGAGCGTGGCGGCGTCGTCGTTGAGGATCGGTCCGAGGAGGCAAGGGAGGTGGAGCTCGAGGAACTCGCCGAGGAGCCTCGACAGGGACGCTTGTCGCTCATCGCGCGCTCGACGTGACGGCGCGGCCTTGTAACCGACCAGGAGCTGGTGCAGCGGCGAGTCCGGAGCGAAAAGCGAGATCGGAACGGTCCGTGTGAGCTCTGTCCCGAGTTGCCGGCGGACCACGTGACAGCTCCAGCAGATCGGGTGCCCGCGGGATGTAGCTGCGTGACACACGGTGCAGACGCCGAATCCTGCTCGACGGCCGGTGGCTGCCCCAGGAAACGGGACCGGGATGGCGACACAGCTGAGCGCGACACTCGACACGGCGCTCAAGCTAGGACGCGGGTGCGCGCCGGCGGCCGGAAATGGTGCTGGACTCGTCGCAGCTCACGGCTGGCTATTCGGTCGCCACAACGGTCAACTGGTACGAGGGCGAGGACGTCATCATCGTGAGGCCATAAGCGAGGAGAACGCCAAGGAGAAGTTCCCCAAGGGCTCCAGGGCGGTCAAGCTCTACCTGCGCTACACGCCTCAGACCGGCCTCTGAGCAGACGACCGAGCCCACGCAAGCTCACCCACGTTCGTGGGGCTGACCTTGTGCGCTCCCGTCGCGTCGGGCCAGCGGCCCGATACGCTCTGAAGAATGGCCGCGATCACGGGCAGGTTGCTCAGCTGGCGTGATCGGCTCGTTGCTCTCTCGGTGCTCGAGCAGGACGCCCTCCTCTATCTGATCGCGGCGATCTTCGCGTTGGGCACGATCGCCTTGGCCGTCAGCGACGACTACCGCCAGTGGGCAGAGATGGCACTTGGCCCCTATCTCGTCGCGGCGGTCGTCAGCTGGGCGGTGAGTCGCCGCCGCGCCCGGCGCTCCAATGCGAAGGCGGGCACGGCCGGCGACCGATTACGCCGCTATCTGGTACTGGGGCTTCTCATCACGGTGGTGCTGGTGCCGCTCAGCGTCGAGGTGATCCTGCGCGCAGAGTCGAAGCCGGGTGCGCACGTCCAGAACGAGGTGACAGTCATCGAGGCCTGCGCGGATCGGGTCGCGCACCATAAGAACTGTTACCTGTCCAACCCGAAGTCCATCGGCACATCGGTGACGAGCCAGTCAGAGAACTCGTTCTTCCCCTACCTGCCGGGGATGATCCCCTTCGGCCTCGTCAATGCCACATCCGGGCCGCCCGAGTTCAAGGACGCGCGGCTGCCGCTCACCGGCTTCTCCCTGATCGTGATCGCCGCGGCGCTTCTCGTCGCGGACACGACCTCACGGCGGCGCTGGCGTATCTTCCAGGTGGTTGCCATCCTGCCGAGCGGAGCCCTGCCGATGGTGACCGGCGGCGACGACCTGCCCGTGATCGCACTGATGCTGCTTGGCCTCGCTCTGGCGACGCGTCGAAGACCCGTTTCGTCGGGATTGGCGATGGGGCTCGCCGGCACTCTCAAGTTCACGGCGTGGCCATTGCTGATCCTGCTCGTTCTGGGCGAGTGGGACCGGCGGGGTCGCCGTGCCGTCTGGCGGTACTCGTTGGCGGCCGCGGCGGTCGTGGTCCCTGTCCTCGGCGTCGGCGTCGGCCTTGCCCCTCACGCGTTCATCCTGAACGCGATCAGGTTCCCGCTCGGTCTCACGAAGGTGAAATCGCCGGCGGCCAGCCCGCTCCTAGGTCAGGAGCTGGTGTCGCTCTTCCCGGGGGCCAAGCCGGAATTGATCACGATCCTCACGCTTGTGGGCCTCGTCGCGGTGGGCTACGGGCTTTTGAGGTGGACGCCCACGACCCCGAAGAGCGCCGCAGGCTTCAGCGGTCTCTCCATGCTGCTCGCCACACTTCTCGCCCCGGCAACGCGGTTCGGGTACCTCATCTATCCGCTCGACTTGCTGACCTGGGCCGTCCTGCTCAGTCCACTTGTCTCACGAACCGGGGACGGGTCCCGAGATCTTGGTCAGGGTCAAGAGCCGCTGTCGGGGACCTCGAACAGCCGAAGTCTGAGTCCCGTGACAGCCGAGGTCTGCCCGTCACCGGCGAGCGAAGGCGAAATCGAGGGGTTGACGGCTGTGACCGCGACGCCTACCTCCCATTCGTAGCCATCGGACCCGGTCCGCTGGGCGAGGACCTCGGTCCCAGCACTGGGCAGCGGGTAGGTCCCGAGGAGCGACCAATGGGCCCGCCTCAGCTCCGTTCGATAGAATTTGAGGAGTTCGGTGGAATTCGTGTCGATCTGGAAGTAGATGCTCCGGTCGTACTGGTCCACGCCGGCGTCTTGCGCGGTCGTGCTGACGATCCGCGCGCCATTCGGCACGACCAGCGCCCCGAGGACGTCGGATGGCGGTGTGCCGCCACTCGAGATGCGTTGGAGCACGTGTGACGCGCCAACTGCCGAGAGGTTCACGCCCGGCACCGGTGTCCCGAGGCCGGCGACAATCGGTGGGGTGGCCTGCCCGCTGCCGATGAGCGCAATCGCGAACCCACCGAACGACAGGACGACAGCGCAGGCGAGGACCACGAGCGCGGGCCGGAGCGACGGTGGCCCGGCGCGCCGGAGCGACGGCGGCTCGGCGCGCCGGGCTCGAGTTGGCTCGAGTCCTTCGTCCAGTTCGAGCCCGACATCCGGAGTAGTGCTCACGGAGTGGCTCTTTCTGCCGGCGGCGTTTCAGGCTTTGGGTTCGTCACGGTCCTCAACAGGGAGTTTAGTTGGGCTGCGAGCGCGATCGACCGCCGACTTCGCGCGAACAGGCTGGTCCAGTCGCCCTCAGCAGGTAGATTTATGTCATGTCCGTGGTCGATCCTGTGTTGGCCGGGTCGACTGCCGAGCTGGCTGAGGCGTCCCCGGAGAACCCCGCCCGGGCCCTCATCCCACCGCCGACCTGTGAGGTCGAAGGCATCCTCTCGACTCTGAGCGCCCGGCGCGGTGGCGAGGATCTCGATCTCGTGAGGCGGGCGCACGCCTTGGCGACCAAGGCCCACGAAGGTCAGCGCAGGCTCTCCGGCGAGCCGTACATCACCCATCCGGTCGCGGTTGCGACGATCATCGCCGATCTCGGCCTGGACACCGTCAGCGCCGCCGCTGCATTGCTGCACGACGCGGTGGAGGACACGGGGGTGACCCTCGCCCAGATCGGGGAGGAATTTGGCCCTGCGGTGGCGGCGATCGTGGACGGCGTCACGAAGTTGGACCGGCTCCGTTTCGATTCGAAAGAGGCGCAGCAGGCCGCCACGATGCGCAAGATGCTCGTCGCGATGGCCAGCGACTGGCGGGTGCTGGTCATCAAGCTGGCGGACCGGCTCCACAACATGCGGACTCTGTCGGTGATGCCCGAGTGGAAACAGCGCCGCACCGCCGAGGAGACCCGGGACATCTACGCCCCCCTGGCGCATCGCCTGGGCATCCAGGAAGTGAAATGGCAGCTGGAGGATCTCGCGTTCGAGACTCTTCACCCGAAACGGTTCGCCGAGATCGCTCAGATGGTCGCCACCCGCGCTCCACGGCGTGAGGTCGAGCTCGCCGAGGTCCTCGCGGTCGTGCGTTCCCGACTCGGCGCGGCTGGGATCGAGGCCGAGGTCACCGGGCGTCCGAAGAACTTGTGGAGCATTTACGAGAAGATGGTCGTGCGGGGAAAGGAATTCGACGAGATCCACGACCTGGTCGCGATCCGCGTGATCGTGACCGCGGAGAAGGACTGCTGGGCGGCGCTCGGGGCAGTGCACGCTCTGTGGCCCCCCGTCCAGGGCCGGTTCAAGGACTACATCAACTCGCCGAAGTTCAACCTCTACCAGTCCTTGCACACCACGATCGTCGGCCCCCGCGTGAAGCCCCTCGAGATCCAGATCCGGACCCAAGAGATGCACCGGCGTGCCGAGTACGGGATCGCCGCGCACTGGGGCTACAAAGAGGGAGGCGCCGGCAAGCCCGGAGCCGCCGGCAAGCCCGGGGCCGCCGGCAAGCCCGGGGCCGCCGGCAAGCCCGGGGCCCAGCGTGGAGCGCGGTCGACAGACGAGATCGCGTGGCTGCAGCGGATCGTCGACTGGGAGCGGGAGACCCCCGATCCGGTGGAGTTCCTGGAGACGCTCAAGATCGACCTCGAGCAGGACGAGGTGTACGTGTTCACGCCGAAGGGCCTGATTGTCACCTTGCCCGCGGGCGCGACTCCGGTCGACTTCGCATATGCGATTCACACCGAGGTCGGTCATCGCTGCGTCGGGGCACGGGTCAACGGGCGCCTGCTTCCGCTCGACTCGAAGTTGCACTCGGGTGACACGGTCGAGGTCGTGACTTCCAAGACTTCCTCGGCGGGCCCGTCGCGCGACTGGCTGCAGATAGTCACCTCGCCGCGTGCCCGCAACAAGATCCGCCAGTGGTTCTCCCGAGAGCGCCGCGAAGACGCGATCGAGACCGGGCGCGAGGAGTTGGCGCGATCGCTCAGGCGCGGCGGGCTGCCGGTCCAGAAGCTGCAGAGCTCGCCTGCACTTGTTGCTGTAGCGGCATCTATGGGCTATTCCGATCTCGACTCTCTCCATGCCGCGATCGGCGAAGGCCACGTCTCGGGACAGGCGCTTGTCCAACGAATCGAGCGTGAGCTTCGCGGGGGTGAGGGCGAGGAGCAATTGCCCTCGACCGCGTTGCAGCCCCGCAGGCCGAGTCACCGTCGTGTCTCGACGGGCATCTACGTCGAGGGCCTTGACGATGTGATGGTCCGCTTGTCCCGATGCTGCACGCCCGTGCCGGGAGACCGGGTAATCGGCTTTGTCACGCGCGGTCGGGGAGTGTCGGTGCACCGGGAGGACTGCGCAAACGCGATCGCTCTCGCCGCTGACGAGAAGGAGCGTCTGATCGAAGTGGAATGGGACGAGGACCGGACGGGAGTCTTCGTCGCAGCGATCGAGGTCAAGGCACTGGACCGGAACCGGCTGCTGGCCGATGTCGCCAAGGTGCTCTCCGAGCACCACGTGAGCATCATCTCCTCGTCGACCCACACGACGCCCGATAGGGTGAGCCGCATGCGCTTCGAATTCGAGCTCGCGGACCCCGAGCATCTCGACTCGCTTCTGGAGAATCTCAGGCTGCTCGACAGTGTCTACGACGCCTACCGGCTCGTTCCCGGGAGGAGCGGTGCTCTCGCACCGGCCGGCGGGTGACCCGCTTCCAGTCCCCCAAGGGAACCCAGGACATTCTCGCTCCGGAAAGCGCGCGCTGGTCTGAGCTCGTAGGGCGCTTTGCAGCTCTCGCGCAAAGGTTCGGTTTCGGCCTTATCGTGAGCCCGGGTTTCGAGGACGCGGAGGTGTTCCGTCGGAGCTCGGGAGACTCCTCCGACGTGGTCACAAAGGAGATGTACGAGTTCACCGACCGCGGTGGCCGCGACATTGCGCTGCGTCCGGAAGGCACGGCCTCGGTGGTCCGTGCCTATGTGCAGCATTCCCCCGTGCCTCCCTTCAAGGCCTGGTACGCGGCGCCCATGTTTCGCTACGAACGTCCTCAGGCAGGGCGGTTCCGACAGCACCACCAGCTGGGTGTCGAGACGCTCGGCACCGGCGATCCCATGGCCGACGTGGAAGTGATCTCGCTCCTGGCCGCTTTGTATGCGGACCTCGGCTTGTCGTCGTTGCGCCTGCGAGTCAACTCCCTCGGTGACAAGACGTGTGCTCCGGGCTATCGGGAGGAGCTGGCCCGCTATCTCGAATCGCACGCCGTCGAGCTGTGCGACGAGCACCGTTACAAGTGGGCCGTGAACCCGCTTCGCATCCTCGACTGCAAGCGCCTCGAATGCCGCAAGGTGAGGACGGGGGCGCCGAAGCTGCGTGACGCGTTGTGCGATGACTGCCGCCGGCATTTCGCCGCTGTCCTCGGGGGCCTGGGCCGGCTTGCAATCGACTATGAGCAGGACGATTACCTCGTCCGGGGTCTCGACTACTACACCCGTACCACCTTCGAATATGGCTCCGATGCCCTGGAAGGCGTCGGCGGAGGCGGCCGCTACGACGGGTTGGTCGCCGCGCTCGGTGGCCCGGAGCTGTCCGGTGTGGGTTTCGGCGCCGGGATCGAGCGGATCCTGCTCGCGTGCGACGCCGAAGGAGTCTTGTCCGCAAGCGACCTGCGGCTCAGCGGGTCTCTGGATGCGTTCGTCGTGGACTCGAGTGACGAGGGGATGGCGCTCGAGCTCACCCACGAACTGAGGGCTGCCGGCCTCGCTGTCGACCGGGCATTCGACGCGCGCTCGATGAAGGCGCAACTGAAGGCGGCGGACCGATCGGGCGCGAGAGTGGCATGCATCGTGGGTGCGGACGATCTCGCGGCCGGCCTTGTCACCATCCGGGTGCTGCGCGGTTCAGGCGCGCACTTGCAAGAGAAGGTAGTCCGTGACGGGCTTGCAGCCCGACTCGGCCAGATCACGAGGTCGCCATGAGCATCACAAACGACGAGTCGTTGGTCCCGGTAGGGCTCCGCAGCGCGTATTGCGGTGCCTTGCGGGCGGCAGATTCAGGGAGGACAGTCAGCGTTTGCGGTTGGCTGGCGCGCCGGCGCGAGCACGGCGAGCACCTTGCATTCGCGGATCTCCGCGATCACACCGGGATCATCCAGTGCGTCGTCGACGGGGCGCGCGAGCTGCGGGCAGAACAAGTGCTCCGCGTGACGGGGACAGTGCGGCTTCGTCCCGAGGACAAGGTGAACCCCGGGCTGTCGACGGGCGAGGTCGAGCTCGGCGAGTGCGAAGTCGAGGTCCTCTCGAGCGCGGAGCCTCCGCCGTTCTCGCTCGACGCGCGGTCGGAGACCGACGAGGCGGTACGACTGCGCTACCGGTACCTGGACCTCCGGACCGACCGCATGCAGCACAACCTCAGGCTGCGCGCACAGGTGAACAGCGCGCTGCGCAGGGCCATGGAGCGCCAGGGATTCGTCGAGGTCGAGACCCCGATGCTCTGGACGCCCACGCCGGAAGGGGCGCGCGAGTTCGCGATCCCGTCGCGGCTGCAGCGGGGGTCGTTCTACGTATTGCCTCAAAGCCCCCAAATCGCGAAGCAGTTGCTCATGGTGGGCGGCATCGACCGCTACTACCAGATCGCGCGCTGCATGAGGGACGAGGATCTACGCGCGGATCGCCAGTTCGAGTTCACCCAGCTCGACATCGAGGCGTCCTTCGTGGGCCAAGCAGAGGTCCTCACCTTTGTGAGCGAGGCCGTGATCGAAGCGGCCTTCGCGGTCACCGGCGAGCGACCACCGGAGATAGTCACGATGACGTGGAACGAGGCCCTCGACAGGTTCGGGACCGACAAGCCGGACCTGCGGTTCGGGATGGAGCTCGTCGATCTAGGCGAGGCCGTCGCGGGCACGGAGTTCAACGCCTTCAAGGCGGCCTGTGTGCGGGCCGTTCGCGTGCCGGGGCCGGGCGCGGGGGAGTGGCCCCGGAGCCGTCTCGACGGGCTTGTCGAGCGCGCAGTTGAGCTCGGGGCTGCCGGCCTGGTGTGGATGCGAGTGCGCGCCGAGCGCGTGCTGGAATCGCCGGTCGCCAAGTTCCTCTCCGAGGCTCATCAGCGCCAAATTGTGGATGCAACCGCTGCCGAACCAGGCGACCTCGTGCTTGTCGTCGCCGGCGAGCGGGAACGCACGTGCAAGGTGCTGGGCCAGTTGCGCCTCGACCTGGGTCAGCCGGCCATCAGCGAGCGGCCGTTCCGTTTTGTGTGGATCACCGAGTTCCCGCTCTTCGAGGGCACCGACGACGAGGGGCATCTCGTCGCGGCGCACCATCCATTCACGATGCCGCACCCCGATGACATCGCCCTGCTCGAGACCGATCCCATGGTCGTGCGCTCGCAAAGCTATGACCTGGTGTTGAACGGCTGGGAGCTCGGATCGGGGAGCATCCGAATCCACAGGGCGGACGTCCAGCGCCGCGTCTTCAAGGCGCTCGGGATTTCAGATGAGGACGCGGAGTCCCGTTTCGGCTTCCTTCTCGGAGCATTCCGTTACGGTGCGCCGCCCCACGGTGGATTCGCAGTCGGCCTGGACCGGCTTGTGGCGCTGCTGGCCGGCGAGGACAACATCCGTGAGGTGATCGCCTACCCGAAGACCCAGTCCGGAGCGGACCTGATGTCGGGCGCGCCCAAACCCCTCACGGCTAGGGTCTTGGCAGACCTTGGCATCCGGGTTGTGGCGCCTCAAGTGCCGGGGCTTCCGGCGAGGGGGCTTCCGGCGACTGGGCTTCCGGCGACTGGGCTTCCGGGCGCGACCGGCACGAGCGGAGCGTGACGCCGAGCCCGCCCAGCCGAACGGGCAACAACCGCCCGCCCGACCTGTTCGATGTTGCCGCCGCAGACGAACTCAAGGTCCGGGCACCACTGGCGGCCCGCCTTCGCCCCACGCGGCTGGACGAGGTCGTCGGCCAGCGCCATCTTCTCGGTCCCGGCGCCCCCCTTCGCGCTCTGGTCGAGGACGACCGGCTCAGCTCAGCGGTGTTCTTCGGACCTCCGGGCACGGGCAAGACGACGGTGGCGCGTCTGCTCGCGGAGCACACGGCGCGGCGGTTCAGGGCACTGTCCGCGGTCGATGCCGGCGTAAAGGACGTGCGAAACGAGCTCGACGACGCCCGCCGGGCACTGGGTGCGGAAGGCCGCGGGACGATCCTGTTCCTCGATGAGGTCCATCGTTTCAACAAGGCTCAGCAGGACGCGCTCTTGTCCGGTGTCGAGGAGGGATTAGTCGTCCTGGTCGGCGCGACGACGGAGAACCCGTTCTTCGCGCTGAACGCTCCGCTGCTCAGTCGTTCGACTCTCTGGCGATTCGAGGCGCTCATGCCGGCGGACCTTCACGAGCTCGCCGAGCGCGCTTTGCGTGTCGAGGGGTTCGAGGCCGACCCGGATGCGCTGTCGCACCTCGTCGACCTGGCCGAAGGCGATGCCCGGGCCGTGCTCACCACCTTGGAAGTTGCGATGGCCCTCGCACGGGGTCGAGCTCGGACCAAGGCAATGGGGGCCGGCGCGGAGTCTGGCACGCCGCCCACGATCACGATGGAAGACATCGAGGGTGCTCGCGAAACACGAGCCTTCCGCCACGGGCGCGAGGAGCACTACGACCTCATCTCGGCTCTCATCAAGAGCGTGCGAGGTTCAGATCCCGACGCGGGCCTCTACTGGATGGCGCGGCTCATCGAGGCAGGCGAAGACCCGCGATTTGTCGCACGGCGCCTGGTGATCCTCGCTAGCGAAGATGTCGGAATGGCTGATCCCCACGCACTTGGGATCGCCACCGCGGCGGCTCAGGCTGTCGAGTTCGTCGGGCTTCCGGAGGCGGGCCTCAACCTTGCACAAGCGGTTGTGCATCTGGCGCTGGCCCCGAAGTCGAACCGCGCCGCGCTCGGCTGGTGGGCAGCACAGGCTGACGTCCGAGATCGTCCTCTCGGGGCGGTACCGCCGGAGCTTCGAGACGCGCACTATCGCGGTGCCGGGGCACTCGGGCATGGTCTGGGCTACGAGTATCCTCACGATGACCCGCGGGGGTTCGTCGAAGCCGTGTACCTGCCCGAAGGCCTGGTCGGGCGCCGTTACTACGAACCCTCGGAACATGGTGCCGAGAAGGTGCTCGCTGAACGCTGGAGGGCGCGGCGCGGCGACCAGGGGCCGGCAGAGCCCGGACAAGCAACTAGCGCGAAAGAGAAGTGAGGCAAGAGGTGAACGCGGACCAGCTGCGAAACACCTTCACAAAGTTCTTCGTCGACCGCGGTCATCTCGCGCTCCCGGCCGCGAGCCTGGTGCCGAACGACCCGTCAATGTTGTTCACGATCGCCGGCATGGTGCAGTTCAAGCCGTACTTCCTTGGCGAGTCTCCGCCGCCCGGGCCACGAGCGACGACCGTGCAACCATGCGTGCGCACCGTAGACATCGACGTGATCGGAACCACGTCGCGTCATGTGACGTTCTTCGAGATGCTCGGGAACTTCAGCTTCGGCGAGTACTTCAAGGAGCTGGCGATCGCCTACGCGTGGGAGCTGTTCACTGATGTTCTCGGCCTCGATCCCGAGCAGCTCTGGGTCACTGTCCACGTCTCCGACGACGAGGCCGACGCGTTGTGGCGCGAGGTTCCTGGCTTGCTCGAGGGTCGTTTGCAGAGACTCGACGAGGACAACTTCTGGAAGATGGGCGAGACGGGGCCGTGCGGTCCCTGCTCGGAGATCTTCTTCGACCGGGGACCGCAGTACGGGCCCGGCGGTGGTCCTGCCCAGGGGGGCGAACGCTACGTGGAGCTCTGGAACCTGGTGTTCATGCAGTATCAGCGCCACCACGACGGTTCGCTCACCGAGCTTCCCAGGCGGAACATCGATACCGGAGCAGGGCTTGACCGGATCCTCACGCAGATCCAAGGCGTCGAGTCGGTCTTCGACACCGATCTTGTCGCGCCGATCCTCGAGGCCGCTTCGGCCGCCACCGGCCGGGTCTACGGGAGCACCGAAGAGACCGACATCGGCCTTCGTATCGTCGCGGACCACGCCCGCACCTTCACGTTCCTGATCTCCGACGGGGTCTTCCCTTCGAACGAGAGCCGCGGCTACGTGCTTCGCCGCCTGATCCGCCGGGCTGTGCTCGTGGCGCAGCGCCTAGGTGCCAAGGGCCTCGTTACCCCAGGCGTCATCGACGTGGTGACCGAAGTCATGGGCGCGGCTTACCCGAAGCTGCAGCGTGACCGGGACCTCATCAAACGGATCGCCCTGCATGAGGAGGAGGCATTCCTGCGCACGTTGCGGTCAGGCACCACGTTGCTCGAGGCGGAGCTCGCGGCGGGTGGCTCTGCGGTCGGGGGAGACGTCGCCTTCCAACTTCACGATACCTACGGCTTTCCGATCGACCTGACCGAAGAGATCGCGCGGGAGCGGGGGATCGAGGTCGACCGTCAGGGTTTTGACTTGGCGATGGAAGAACAGCGGCAACGGGCCCGTGAGGCGGGCCGGGCGATTACCTCGGCGCCGGAGAGGGTCACCGCCGCATGGAGCGAGATCAGGACCGTGTTCGGCCCGACCCAATTCCTCGGCTACCAGGAGGCCGAGGTGGAGGCTCGGGTCCTGGCGGTCGTGCCGAGCTCGGTGGAGAAGTCGTTTGCCAATATCGACGGCGAGCAAGCGCCCGAGACTGCGGAGCTGATCGAGGTCTTCCTCGATCGAACTCCGTTCTATGCCGAAGGCGGCGGCCAGGTGGGAGACACCGGGTCGATCACGACATCCACGGGCCGGGTCCGTGTGCTGGACGCGACATCGGTCGTCGAGGGTCTGACACGGCACCTTGGCTACCTGGTCGAAGGATCGATCGAGGCGGGTCAAGAGGCGGGCGCGGCGATCGACTTCGACCGCCGGGAGTCGATTCGCCGCAATCACACCGGAACGCACCTTCTTCACTGGGCGTTACGGCAGGTGCTCGGTGACCACGTGCGCCAGCAGGGTTCGCTTGTCGCGCCGGACCGCCTGCGATTCGACTTCAGCCACTTCGGGCCGATGTCCGAGGAGGAGATAGGGCGTGTGGAGGATCTCGTGAACTCCGAGGTCCTGCGCAACGAGCCCGTCCGGATCTACGAGACATCGCGCCGGCAAGCCGAGGGTGCAGGCGCTATGGCCTTTTTTGGCGAGAAGTACGGCGACGTCGTGCGAGTGGTCGAGGCGGGTCACTACTCGGTCGAGTTGTGCGGAGGTACACACGTGAGCTCTCTGGGGACCATCGGCCCTCTTCAGGTCGTCTCGGAAGCCTCCATCGGCTCGAACACGCGGCGCATTGAAGCTGTCACCGGCAAGGCTTCGCTTGCTCGGTTCCGTTTGTTCGAGGGCGCGGTCGAACAGGCTGCGCAACGACTGCGCACTCAACCCTCGGATCTCGCCTCGGCGGTTGATCGGCTGCTCGCGAGCCAACGGACGCTCGAGGAGCAGTTGCGAACATTGCGGTCCGACCAATTGCGCAGGGATGCGGACGCGTTGGCTGCCGGTGGAGTTGGTGCCACGGGCGGCCCAATGGTTGGCCGGGTGGTCGGGCGCCGGGACGGGCTTGAGACGGCAGAGCTGCGGGATCTAGCGATCGCGGTTCGAGATCACCCCGGTGTCGAGGCCGTCGGCCTTGCCGGTGTCACCGGCCCCGAGCGGGTTGCACTGGTCGTCGCCGCGAGAAAGGGTTCGGGGATCGATGCTCGAGCGGCCGCGGTCTTGGCTGCTGCCGCGGTGGGCGGCAGCGGTGGCGGCACACCGGAGCTTGCGACAGCGGGTGGCCGGAACGTCGCCGGTATCGAGGAGGCGCTGGTCAAGCTGGGTGAGGCGTTGAGCCGAAGCCTGGGTGGACCGGTGCCCAAACCTGAGCTCGAATCTGAGACCGGGGTTGATCTAAAGCCGGAGCCTGAGCCTGACAGCCAGGCGTCGGCTTGACCGACGGGCGAGCCGACGCGGAGCCTCGTGGGATGACGGGTTCGGCGGTGGGAACGCGAGTTGTCGGAATCGACCTCGGGGAACGGCGCATCGGCGTGTCGGTGAGCGACTCGCAGCGTGTGCTCGCCACCCCGCACTCGGTGATCACAAGGGGCCGCGAGCCGAGCGCTGACCGCCGCACGATCGCCGCCCTCGTATCAGAGTTGGGCGCCGGCCTCGTCGTCGTAGGGCTCCCGCTGACCCTGGCGGGCGATCGGGGTCCTGCCGCATCGGCAGCCGAGGCCGAGGTCTCAGCACTCGAGACGGAGCTGGATGTTCCTGTCGTGTTGCATGACGAACGCCTGACGACCGTCGAAGCCGACCGCCGCCGCCGTTTGCCTCAGGAAGGGTTCGGCGCGGGTGGCAGGGGGCGAGACCGCTCGCAGGCCCGACGAGCTCGACCGTCCCGGCCGAGCGCCGCGTCTCGTGCAGATCGGGTGGGGATCGACGCCGTAGCCGCGACGGTGCTTCTGCAGTCGTGGCTTGACCAGAATCGGGGCAAGTCATGAGCCAGTTCGCCGAGATACCTGCCACTTCCCGTCCAATGGTCGCCTGGCCGACTTCGTCCACTGCGTTCGCGGGGGTTATTGGCTTTCCGATCCGCCATTCGCTTTCGCCGTTGTTGCAGAATGCGGCGTTTGCCGCCATGGGCCTCGACTGGAGCTACATGGCATTCGAAGTGCCACCCGGATCGCTGGACAGAGCCGTCGCCGGGGCTGCGGCGCTCGGCTTCCGTGGCCTGTCGGTCACGACGCCGCACAAGGACGCCGCTGCCCGCCTCGCGACCCGTCGCTCTCGGCAGGTGCGGCGGCTGGGGGCTGCGAACACGCTGATCTTCGGCGCAGGCACAATTCTGGCGGAGAGTTGTGACGGAGCGGGCTTGCTGGACGATCTTCGAGAGGGTGTGGGCTTCGATCCGGCCGGCAAACGCTGTGGCGTGATCGGTGCAGGTGGAGCAGCGCGGGCGGCAGTGCTGGCTCTGGCAGAAGCGGGCGCGCACGAGATCGTGATCGTGAACCGGACCGTGGCAGCGGCGTGGCGCTCAGTTGCATTGGCCCCGAACGTGGTGCGTGTGGGGCGGCCCGATGACCTCCGCAGGATGGACCTGGTCATTCAGGCGACACCTGTCGCCATGGCGAGCGGAGGTCTTGTGGGGGCGACGCCTGCCGGGCGCGCCAAGCGTGCGGAGCCTGCGGTGCTCACCGAGCGCGCGGAGCCTGCCGAGCCTGCGGTGCCTACCGAGCCCGCCGAGCCCGCCGAGCCCGCCGGGCCCGCCAAGCGCGCCGA
>Ga0181521_10002200_pt1 | contig 23710 bp, 18 predicted proteins | sample PEATcosm2014_Bin_32_FD_119764 | JGI IMG/M metagenome (GOLD analysis project Ga0181521, IMG submission 119764) | Peatland microbial communities from MTU Mesocosm Facility, Houghton, MI, USA - PEATcosm2014_Bin02_60_metaG | ecosystem: Environmental > Terrestrial > Soil > Wetlands > Peat | place...
ATCCGCAAAGGGGCCGCGACTCCCGCCCAGGCGCTCGTGTTATAACTCAAGAAGCCCCCCAGGAGCCATTACCAACGTGACCAGGTTTTCCCTTAGTCTTTCGCTTATCTTCGCCCTTCAGCCCAGCGTTGCGCAGCAATACACCGTCTCCACCGTGGCCGGCGGCGCCGCGCCCGCTTCCGCCGCTTCAGCCGCCCAGGTGTCCATCGGCGATCCGCCCCGCGTGGCCGTGGATTCGGCCGGTAACTTCTACTTCGCCGGCCTGCATTCCGTTTTTAAAGTCGCGCCCACCGGCGTCCTCACCCGCATCGCCGGCAACGGCCGCTGCGGCTACTCCGGCGATGGCGGCTCCGCTCTTTCGGCCCAGCTTTCCTATCCCGACGGCATAGCGGTCGATCCCTCGGGGAACGTCTACGTTGCCGACCTCACGGGCCACGTGGTGCGCCGCATCTCCGCCGCCGGTTCCATCTCCACCTACGCCGGCAACGGCGCTCCCGGCTACTCGGGTGATGGCGGTTCCGCCGCTGCCGCTCAACTCGACGCCCCCGCCGCTCTCGCGCTCGATTCCGCCGGCAACCTCTATATCGCCGATACTGGCAACAACCGCATCCGCAAAGTCTCCCTCAATGGAACAATCTCCACCTACGCCGGCACCGGCATTCCCGGCTACTCGGGCGATGGTGGAGCGGCCGCTTCCGCCATGCTCGATCAGCCCCAGGGCATCGCCGTCGATTCCGCCGGCAACCTCTACATCGCCGATACCATCAACAACCGCATCCGCCAGGTCTCACCCGCCGGCGCCATTGCCACCGTCGCCGGCAACGGCCTCGCCACTTACTCCGGCGATAACGTGGGCGGCACCGGCATCGTTTCTTCTTCCGGCGATGGCGGTCCGGCCACTCAATCGAGCGTCGATTTCCCCACCGATGTGGCCGTCGATTCCGCCGGCGACCTTTATATCGCCGACTACGCCAACAGCAAAATCCGTATCGTCAATTCCCAAGGCGTCATCGACACCTTGATCGGCAATGAGGATGGCATCCCCCTCGAGGACGGCCAGGCAGCCGCCGCCATCCGGCTCAACGGACCTACCGGCGTCGTAGTCGATCCCTCCGGCATCGTCTACTTCACGGAAGGTTCCATCGGCGACGGTTCGGGCCTCGCCGGCGGCGATTTCAAAGTCTGGAAAGTCGCCGCCGGCATCTTTTCCACCGCCGCCGGCAACGGCATCGAAAGCTTCGCGGGCGATGGCGGCGCGGCCACCATCGCTCTCCTCAACGCGCCCGCCGGAGTCGCCTCCGATGCCGCCGGCAACATCTACATCGCCGATTCCCTCAACAACCGCATCCGCAAGCTCTCTCCCAACGGCCTCATCGTAGCCGTGGCCGGCAATGGCGCGGCCGGTTTCTCGGGCGATGGCGGACCAGCCACCAGCGGCCAGTTCAACGGACCCCAAGGCGTGGCCGTCGATAGCAGCGGCACACTCTACATCGCCGATACGCGCAACAACCGCATCCGCCTGGTTACCAGCCAGGGCATCCTTTACACCATCGGCGGCAACGGCAACCCCGCCTTCTTCGGCGATGGCGGACCCGCCACCACGGCCGCGATTCACGCTCCCTCCGCCCTCGCGGTCGATCGCGCCGGCGATCTCTTCGTCGCCGATACGCTCGATCAGCGCGTGCGCGAAATCCTTCCTAATAACGTCATTCAAACCATCGCCGGCGCCGGCACTGCCGGCTATTCGGGCGATGGCGGACCCGCCGTCAACGCACAGTTGAACGCTCCCGCCGGCATCGCCGTCGATTCCTCCGGCAACGTCTTCGTCGCCGATACCGGCAACAATCGCATCCGCGTGATCTCCCCTTCCGGAACCATCGCGACGCTCGCTCCCGCTGCTAAATTCGCCGCTCCCGCCGGCATCGCGGTCGATTCCTCCGGCAACGTCTTCATCGCCGATACCGGCAACAACCGCATCGTCGAAGCGCTTTCCTCCGGCTCCGCCGTAACCATTGCCGGCGCCGGCGCCGGCGCCTGCTGCTACTCGGGCGATGGAGGGCCCGCGGCCTCCGCCTTGTTCAATTCGCCCGCAGGACTGGCGCTCGATCCCTCCGCCAATCTCTACATCGCCGATACCGCCAACAATGCCGTCCGCCGCCTGCAGTCCGCGACCGTCGTCCCCGCCATCAGCGCCATTGTGAATGCCGCCAGCAATGCCCCCGGCGCCATTTCGCCCGGCGAAATCGTGGTCATCCAGGGCGCCGGCCTGGGACCTCCCGAACTCGCCACCGCACCCCCCTTCGGCGTCACCGTCGCCATCGGCGGCATCTCCGCGCCCGTGATTTACGCCTCCAATACGCAGCTTTCCGCCATTGTGCCCTACGAAGTCTCGGGCGCACCCGCAGCCGTCTCGGTGCAATACCTGGCGCAGGCCGCCGCCCAGACCACCGCCCCGGTAGCCGCCGCCAGCCCCGCTATCTTCACCGCCAATGAGTCCGGCGCCGGCCAGGCTCTCGCCATCAATCAGGATGGTTCCAGGAACAGCGCCACCTCGCCCGCCCCGGCAGGCGCCCTGGTTACGCTCTACGCCACCGGCCTGGGACAAACCTCGCCCCCCGGCGTGGATGGTCAGATCGCCACCAACTTCCTGCCGATCCCCATCCTGCCCATCGCCGTGACCGTGGGCGGCCAATCCGCCGGCGTGCTCGCAGCCTCGGCCGTACCCGGCGCCGTCGCCGGCATGTTCCAGCTCCAGGTTCAGTTGCCGGTCGGCGTATCGGGATCGCAAGTCCTCGTTACCGTTCAGGCGGGCGCTTTCACCAGCCCTTCGGTCACCATCGCGGTCGCGGCACGGTAGAATCCGGGCTCATCCGTCTGCCGCCTCGCAAACCGTCTCGTTTGGGGCTTTTCCGGCACGCCGCGCTCTCCGTCGCGTTCCGGTTCAGTCCTTCCAGCATCGCTTCCTCGGGGAGCTCCGAGCGAGCTTCCGAGGTAGCGCCGCCGCCTGGCTGGCGGCGTTCCGCCGGGTCCGAAATCGCGCGGCACGCCTCCAGGCGCTTGCGGGGAGGAAGAGCCGGGAGATGCCCGGAAGCGCACCGCCGGATCGTTTGCAACCCGCGGATCAGGGGCTTTCGCCGGCGCTTTCGACGGCCAACCCGCCGCCGCTAATCGACGGGTACGGCGCGCTCGAAGACTACGTCCACGCTGGAGCCCTGCCGCAGTTCGATTTCCCTGCCGCGGGTGAGCAGCACGGTAGCCAGTCCCACGCCGGCGCCCGCGCCCGCGCCGATTCCCGCGCCTGTCCAGGTGCGTTCGGCTAGGCCGCCCACAGCCGCGCCGGTTCCGGAGAGGGTGGCTACGCGGGCGGCGTCGGCATCGTGGCCGGAGCCTTGTTTGATATCGTTTTCGGCGGGATCCACTTTCTGCGTCGAGCCGGCCGAATCCACCGAGTTGAGATGCGGCGAAACCTGAATCACCTGGCCGCTGGCAAGCGTCATGGTTTCGATGCGGATGGCCAGCTCGGCTTTGCCGCTGACGCGCCCGCTGCGGCGCGAGCGTGTGACGACTCCCTGCACGTAGGTGCCAACCGGGACCACGATGCGTCCCTCGGCGGCGATAGGCGTCGCGGTGCGCATATAGACGTAATCGCCTTCCTTGGCGGTGCGCGTGCTCAGCGAGTTCACCAGGTGCAGGGCCACGTGGCTTCCCTGGGGAATTTCGGCGGCGGCGCCGGCGAAGGAGAGCGAAAAGGCGAGCAGAGCGAAGCGCATAAACACTCCTATCCCTATGCTAAACCCCGGCGCAAGCGGAAGTCGCTGAACCACAGAACAATGGCCATCAGGACCGCCAGCACGGAATCGGTGATGTCGGGCGTGCGGCCGGGGAGGTACCGCTGCAGGAATTCCAGCGCCGCCAGAACGGCCGCCAGCACGCCTGCGCCGGCGGCGTAAGAGACCCCGGCGCGGCGCGCCAGCCACAGCATGACGCCGTAATCGAAAAGTTTGCGGCAAAAGACGATGAGGCTGGAATCGCGCCCGCTTTTGATGGAAGCGGCGAAGGGCACCCAGGAGAATCCGGCCGCGTGAGAAGAAAAATGGAAGGGCGCCAGTTCAGCTACCAGGATGGCCGAAGCCATGAGCCAGACGCCCGCGGTCAAGCGCGCCGAATCGCGCAGCACCAGCCACAGGACCACGGCTGCCAGAGCGCCCCAGACCTCTTCGATGCGCAGCGAACGTGTGATCACGAAGCAGCGCAGCGGCAGGCAAAGCATGACGGCCAGGAGCCAACGCGCCTTGAGACGTCCCAACAGGGCTTCGAGCACCAGCGCCACGGCGAACCATTCGGCGGCCGCGGCCCAGGTTTCGGCGGCGGAAAAAGAAGCGGGGGCAAACAGGGCGGCCAGAGCGCCGCGGAAGCGGGTGCGCCCGAATAGCGGAAAAAACGGGTAGAGTTGCGCGCAGATCCACAGCGCCAGCAGGATGGCGCCGGAGGCGATGGGCCGCCGGGCCCGCCGGCGCATGGCGCGCTCCAGGGCGGGACCGAAGAGCAGCGCGGCGGCCGCGCCGGCAATCGAGCCGGCGGTGTTGCTGAGGACGTCGGAGAGGCTGGTATCGCGCGAGGGAACGTAGGCCTGCAGGAGTTCCATGGAAAGCGAAAGGAGCAGGCCGAAGGCGGCCGCGGCGGCCCAGGCAAAGGCGCGCGAATGGCGCTGCGCGAAAACCAGGAAGGCCAGCCCGCCGATGGGGGCGTAGATGAAAACGTTGAGGGCCACGTCGCGCAGCAAAAAGCGATTCCAGACGGGCGGCCAGGAGAACAGCAGGAGCTCCAAGGGATGGACGTCGCGGTTGAAATCGAAATGCCACGGGTAGAGGGAGCCGTAGACGATCAAAGCCGCGGCCAGCAGAAGCAGACGGCGCATCAGTGCCTGGAGAAGCGCCGCAGGCGGAAGAGCTCCGACAGGGAAATGTACAGGTTGACGACGCCCAGCCCGGTGATGGCGCCGCGCACGTAAAGATTTTCCCAGTACGGCCGCCAGCGGACCAGCGTGGCGAAGTAGTTGCGGTCCCAGTATTCGGTCCAGGGGAAAATGGCCAGGAAGATGCCGATCTCCAGGCAGAACGTGATGAGCAGGACGGCGGACATTTTGTGATACCAGCGCCACACGGGCCGTGCGTCCGGCGCGGGGGCCGATGGATCGACGGCTTGCGAGCCGGGTTCGGTTGGCATCATGCGGCGCCCGCCGTATCGAACAATTCCATTTGAGGATTGTAGTCCATGGGAAAGAGCGCGCGGGCGCGGACCGGTTCGAAGCTCAGGCGGTGCAGCGGCGTGAGGCCGAATTGTTCAATGGCGCGGCAGTGTTCCGGGGTGGCGTAGCCTTTGTGGGCGGCCAGCCCGTAGGCGGGGAAGATTTCGTCCCAGGCGCGCATGCAGGCATCCCGATAAACTTTGGCGACGATGGAAGCCGCGGCGATGGCGTGACAGCGGGCATCGCCTTTGATGAGGGACCGCTGCGGCAGGGGGAGATCGATGGGTACAGCGTCCACCAGCAGGAAATCGGGCGCCGGAGAGAGCCGCCGCACCGCCATCCGCATGGCCAGACGGCTGGCCTGGTAGATGTTGACGCAATCGATGGTGGCGGCGTCCACCGCGGCGATGGCCCAGGCTGCGGCGCGTTCGCGGATGCGCGCGGCCAGCACCTCGCGGCGTTCCCCGTCCAGCAGTTTGCTGTCGTTCAGGCCGCGGATGGGACGGTCGGGAGCGAGAATCACGGCCGCCGCCACCACCGGTCCGAATAGCGCGCCGCGGCCCACTTCATCCACGCCCGCAACGGCCGAAAAGCCGCGCGCGCGCAGTTCGCGCTCCAGCGTGGCCTCGCAGCGAATTTTGCCACCCGCGGACTCGGGTCGCATGAGGAACCTGGCAGATTATTCGCGTTCCCGGAGACGGGCGGCTTTGCCCTTGAGGCCGCGCAGGTAGTACAGCTTGGCGCGGCGCACGCGGCCCGTGCGCACCACGTCGATGTGATCGATGACGCGCGCGTGGACCGGGAAAATGCGCTCCACGCCCTGCCCGAAACTGACCTTGCGGACGGTGATGCTTTCCCCCAGGCCGGTGTTATTGCGGGCGATCACGGTGCCTTCGAAGGCTTGCAGGCGCTCTTTATCGCCTTCCTTGATCTTGACGTGCACGCGGATGGTGTCGCCCGGCCGGAAGCTGGGGATGTCGCTCCGCTTGTTCTTGGCTATAAACTTGGTCAACAGCGCGTTCTGCATGAAGATTTCCTTGAAACTTCTATCTTACACGAAGTTGGGAGGAATTCGCGGCCTGGGGATGAGCCGGATGAGCCGGACGAGCCGCCGCCGAACAAGGCCGCCCGGCAGGATCTGGGGCTCGGCCCTCGGGCCAGGTTGGTTCAGCGGCGGCCTTCCAGGGGATCCGGCGCTGGGAGCTTCAGCCGGTACGCCGCCGCCGTTCGTCAAGCGACAAGGCTCCGGCGCCGAGCAGCGCGATTGCAAGGAGTCCAACCAACATACAGAAATCCGTGCGGGCCTCGTGCATAGCCGCCCAGAATCCATGTTGGAGCAGGATGGGGACCTTGGTGGCCGCAATTGCGACCGCAATGTCGATGAACAACGGCACACTCGCGGGAATAGTAAAGAGACCGGCAATCAGAAGTGTCCCGCATACGATTTCTACGACACCCACGAACGGACCCGTAAACCGGGGAGCGGGAATACCGATTTTCAAAAAGCGTCCCGCGCCGAGCGCGGCCGGAAAGAGAAGCTTCTGAATGCCTTCCGAAAGGAAGACCCAGCCCACCAGGATGCGAACCAGCAGGATGCCCGAAGAGAGGCGGCGTTGAGAATTGGGAACGATCATTTTTCAGAAAAGGTCAACGAAGGGAGGAAACGTCAGCACCAGGCCCAGGCCCAGCAGGATGAGCGCAATGGCGTTGGTTCGCCCCACGGCAACCGTCCTGTTTCGCCAACGCCATTCCAGAATCCCCCAGGTGAAGAGCCAGATCAGAATCGCGGCTGTGGTTACGCCGGAGAGAGGCCCGGTTGGTTTATAGAAAACCAGCAGGCTCTTGACGGCAGCCGATTTGTCGCCGGCGAAGGCCAGAACCGCCAGAGCAAAGGCGCCGATACCAGCCGAAAGGACAGCCGCTGCGCCGGAACCGTTCGGCATGGCGGGAGTGTCCGGTGAAATCGCGTGACCCGATGCGTTCATTTTTCTCCTCCGGCGCTTAGTTGAATCGTGTGGCCGCCTTGGACCGGCGCTTGTTTGTCGATGAGCGCGCCGAACAACCCGGCGACTCCCGCGGCAAGAAACGACACCAAGGCAAAGCAAAGCACCGCGGCGCGAAGCTGCCTGTGATTCCTAAGGCCGCGTCCATACCGGATGACGACGAACGCGACCATCGTGATCGAAATGGGAGCAAACCAGGCAACGTGTTCCTTCCACTCCATGCCGAATGAGTGCCAACCGATGGTTGTGGGACTGGATATGAGCAGCCGTTGCGGAAACATCGAGAGATCGGCGCTCCCCGCTGGGGGAATGGCGCGATACCACGGATAGACGACGTAAGCTCCGGTGAGCACAGCGACCCATGCGAGCAGAACCATCGCGATCAGGTAGACCTTCAGGAATCGCTCGCGGTTCGGCGCAGTTTCAGACGCCTGCGGCGCAGTGGTGAAGAAATAAAGCTCCGCCAGCGCACCCGAACAGGCCAGCAGATAGAGGGCGCCAAACCCCATGCCGTGTATCAAAGTCCAAAGACCACGCGCCGTAATTTCCATTTACTGCACCGCCTCCCAGCGGATCGGCCGTGACTGCGGCCTTTTCTCCGGATCATTCAAATCCGTTTCCGGTCATCGGCCCCTGCATCCAGTCGATTCCGGCCGTGGTCTTCTTGTCGTCTTTTCCCCAGGTCCAGTACAACCCCACGTAGGCGTAATTCTCCGTCTGGCCGGCGACCGAATGGCCGTAGCAGAACAAGAACTGCTGGCCGGGGTGATGCTTGAAGTGGTAATAGCCGCCGACATCGATCATCGCCGAGCGCCCGGTTTGCGCCGCGGCAAAACCTTCGCGCCCATGCGCAAAGAGCTCCACGCCCAGCTCGAGCCTCTCGTTGAGTTCCCGTTTCACCAGCCATCCGGTATAAGGAAAATCACGATAGTTCGTCTGCGGAACCACCTGATAGCCGCCGCCTCCATCAAAGAGCCACTTTCCGAAGTTCTTTTGCAGCCACACGGGGAGTTTGTACCAGACTTTTCCGACGCCGAGTCCTTTGTCATAATTCCCGGTTGGCATTTCAAACATCGTGAAGGTGCCGATTTGCGGAATGTGCCTGGTCTCTTTGATGATGGCGAGTTTCACGCCCAGTTCCATGTCGGTGAGGCCGAACGCGCGTGGACCCGTGCCGCCGGGCAGGTAAACGGGATTGTTCGAAGGGAAAATCCCTCCCCAGGGGAGTATGACGTGCAGTTGCACTCTGGGGATGGCGCCCCAGTTGAACTCGAAGGCCGGCCCCGTCGAGTCGATTTCCGCCGGTGTGCCATCGACACCGCCGAAGATATAGAACTCGTAGTGATGCAGGTCGACCGGCACCGGATCGTCGGTTTGATACGGAGGGCCCTGCGCCCGCAGTTTTGGCGCGGCGAGCATGAAAAGGAGAAACAGTGCCAGCCTGGAACACCTGCCGTTCATCCTTCGCGCCCCTCCTCCCATCGCTCCCCCGAGAATCGTGCAGCCCCTTTTGAAGCAAGTGTGGATCTCGAACAGTATATAGCGAGGGGCGATAACAAACAATTGGAAACCGAGCCGGATCGCCGGACAGGGCGGCAACCCGTGCTGCCGCCGGACGGCGCGCGCGTGGCCGCGTGAAATCCTTTGGCGTATGACGCAAACCTTTTTTGAGATCTTCGCCAGGGTGGCAGGGTCAAGGCTGAGCACGTTGGATCGCATCCTGTTTCGAGTCTCCGTACACCGGCGCCTTCCGTGAGTTGATCCGCGGTCAGAGACTCGAAGGGGGATGGGAGATTCGGAATTACCAAGAGATACAGCCGGACCTCTGGCCCGCCATACTGCTTTCCGAGTAGGCCGCATCGTGGAACGAGAACGGATAGTCCGCCACCGTGCGGTCGTGACGCCATTCGATCCGCTTCAGCGCGGCGAAAACGCGACGCGCCTCAGCCGGCGGCCAAGAGTCTCATGCGGCAATGTCGAATATCGCATTCGCCGAATCAGGAGGCAATTCGCCGTGGGCGATTCGGTCGAGGACAATCTCCCGCGCGGCCGGCTGAGCTCGTTGAATTGCTTCCTGCTTCGAATTCCCATACAGGAGGACATTCCATTCCGGCGCCTCGGCAATCCAACGGCCATCGGCTTCGCGGTCGAGCTCGATCGTGAGCTTCATGGCCGCAGCTCACCACCGATGGCCCGGAATGATTCGGAAGCCGGATTCGAGGATTCTTGATGCCCACCGCTGATTGGCGCTTCCTCGAAGGGGGACCTGGGGCCCGCGGTACCCTCCGCACAGCACTGGATCGGGCGTTACACGACTGCGGGCGGACCGGCCGCCGCGCGCCCGCGGCCGGCGCTGCCTTGCCCCAGATCGCCGGCGCCAACTTCCGGGTGCGTCGTAACACAGGAGTTATGTGCTTCCACATCAACCCGCGCGGCCGGATCGAAAGTCAGGTCCCAGAGATCCGCCCGGCCTCCCACGAACGCCATCCACGCGCCCAAGGCGCGCCACGTCCGCCGGCCCAAGTATTTGGGTTCCGGCGATAATCGCGGCGGTGGGCGGTTTCCTGTGCTATTCAGGTATGCTGCGACCCACGTGTACGAAGCTCACGGCGTGAAGAACTCGCTTTCGCGAGGTCGTAGGAGAACGGGTATCTTCAGAAGCGTTGCTGTGGGCGTATGTGTCCGCATCCTCCGGCAAAGATAAGGAAACTGAAGAAACGAAGCGGCACCGCATGGAGGCAAGTGATCAGTATTTTCAGGCGATCAACGCCTTCTGGCGGACACGGCTGGCGATGGAAATTGTATGCGGCAGGAAGATTGGCGAGCAGTTCCACTCAACGCGCAGACTGACCACCTGGCCGCCGACCTCTCGTGACGCCGAATACCGGCGGCAAGGTCCGGGCTGAGGAGGCCGCAATCGGGGGACTGTCCGGGTGCGCCGTCATCCAGGACTGGAGCCCTGGTTTGGAGGTACGGCCATTTCGAACCGGCGCCGGTCTCCCGGAAGAATGCCTTTCGTGTACAATTTGAAAGTTCCGACTCTGGACTGGACTGCTAAAGATTGATTTCAGGAAGGAGCGATCATGCGAAGGAGCATTTCGGGTTTAGGCCTTCTGGCCTTCGTTTTCCCGGTTGCGGCTCTGGCGCAGCTTAGCATTTTGCCAACGTCGCAGACGGTATCCAACGCCGGTAACTCGGCGACCTACGTCGTCACGATCACCAACCCCACCGGCACAACACAGGTCTTTGTCCCGTCCACAACCGGTATCAGTGCGGCCTGGGGGGTGCAGCTTCCGGCGAGTGTCACCGTGGGTCCGGGCGGCATGCAGAATTTCGATCTCGTGCTTACGACGCCGCTCAATCTGCCGAGCGGCTCTTACCCCTTCACGGTAATCGCGAACACCGCCGGCAACGCTCTCTCCTACTCGGTCCCTGCGACCCTGATCGTCGCGGCTGCGAGTCCGCCGGTCACGCCGGCTCCGCAGTCGCTGATCCTGATTTGCGCGGGACTGGCCTGCGCGGGCCTGTATGCGGTCCGCCGGCGGCTCCGGCGAGCCTTCCCGCGGGGATGAACGCCCGGCCCACGCGCGCGCAGCCGCGTCATCGTCGGCGCCAGGAAGGCGGCTTGCGATTCGCACCAACTCGCAACCCGGATGCGGTCCTCTAAAATAAAAGCTCCACATGCAAAAGAGAATCTCCCCGGTTTCCTCGATCGCGGGCAATATCGTGCTGCCCGGCGACAAAAGCATTTCGCATCGCTACGCCATGATTGCGGCGATTGCGGAAGGCGCCACGCGCATCCGTAATTATTCGACGGGGGCGGATTGCCATTCGACGCTGGGGTGCGTGCAGGCGCTGGGGATCGAAGTAGAGGGCGCGGGGACGGAGTTTACGATTCGCGGCAAGGGGCTGGACGGGTTGAGCGCGCCGGCGCGAGATCTGGATGCGGGGAATTCGGGATCGACCGTGCGAATGCTCTCGGGGATACTGGCGGCGCAGCCCTTTCGCAGCCGCATTTTCGGGGACGAATCGCTTTCGCGGCGGCCCATGCGGCGGATCATGCAACCGCTGGCGAAAATGGGAGCGCGGATTCAGGCGCGGGAAGGGAAGTTTCCGCCGCTCGAAATCGACGGCGCGCGGCTGCGGGCGATTCACTACGACCTGCCGGTGGCGAGCGCGCAGGTGAAGACCTGCGTGCTGTTGGCCGGGTTGTTCGCGGAGGGGGAAACGAGCGTGGGCGAGCCCGTGCGATCGCGCGACCACACGGAAATCGCGCTGCGGGAATTCGGCGCGGAGGTGACTTCGACGGCCGGGAAGATCGCCGTGCAGGGGCGTCCGCAACTGGAGGCGCGGGAACTGGACGTGCCGTCGGACCTTTCGTCGGCGGCGTTTTTTATTGCGGCGGCGCTGCTGGTGCCGGGATCGCGGCTGGCCATCCGCGGAGTGGGGTTGAATCCCACGCGTTCGGCGCTGCTGGATTTTCTGGCGGGGATGGGAGCGCGCATCCGGATTGCGGACCTCGAAAGCCGCAATGGGGAGCTGGTGGGCGAAATTGTGGTGGAGCATGCGGCGCTGCGCGGGGGGACCATTGCGGGCGGATTGACGGCGGCGTTGATCGACGAGATTCCGGTGCTGGCGGTGCTGGGCGCGGCCACCGAAGAAGGGATCACGATTCGGGACGCATCGGAACTGCGGATTAAGGAGACGGACCGCATTCGCACGGTGGTGGACAATCTGCGGCTGATGGGCGTGGAAGCGGAAGAACTGGCGGACGGAATGGCGATTCCCGGCCGGCAGAGGTTCCACGCGGCGCGCGTGGATTCGCACGGCGATCACCGCATTGCGATGGCGTTCGCGGTGGCGGCGCTGCGCGGGGATGGGGAAACCACCATCGAGGGTGCCGAAGCGGCGTCGGTATCGTTCCCGGAGTTTTGGGATACGCTGGCGGGAATTTGCGAAAAGCGGACAGACAGATCGATTTAAATGCGTCTGTCCCCTTTTTGAATTACTGCACCACCAGGTTGGCCCGCGGAAACGCGAACTTCCGTCCCACCTCGTCCATCACGTTCAACTGGCACACATACCGCCCCGGCGCCAGCCCCTTCAGCGGCACCTGAAGCTGCACCGGCACGGCGTTGGGCCGCGTGGATACGGTCTGGGACGCCTCCAGCGGAGCCGCTTCGAACGCCTTCACGCCCTTCTCGTTGAACAGGCTCATACTGACTTCCACATGCCGCTTGGCGGAATCCTTCGGATCGGGCACGGCGTCGTAGACGTCGAAAGAGATGTACATGTTCTGGCTGCGCCGGAACAGCCGCGTGATGTTGGGCACGATCTTTTCGTCGCCCACAATCAGCGGATTCGCCGCCACCGTTCGCCGCTGCACGTGCTCCGCCGCGCCCACCGCCGTCTTGATCGACTGCCTCTGGTTGCTCCAGATCACGGAGCTGGTTTTCAGCAGCGTCGAATCCGCCGCCAGGTCCGGCACGATGAAGCGCGCGTCGAACGTGCCCATCTTCCCGGATTGGTTCTCGCGCACCAGGAAGCGCATGCGATATTTGCCGGGCGCCAGCGTGAAGCCCGCATCGTAGTTGAAATTGCGCTGCGCCAGCCGCTCCGCGTCGTTGGCCGGAACCCTCACCTTGATGTAGTCCCGCACCACTCCCACCACCGATTTACGCTCGTCCAGCACGTTGCCGATGAAATCGAACTCCGTCTCGCCGCCGCTGCCCTTTTCCGCCAGCGCGATGACCGACCCCGGAATCTTCACCGTCACCGGCACGAAATACGCCGTGGGCGAAATGCGGAAGTAATCCACTTCCAGCGCCAGCGGCAGGTCGGTCTGCGGATCGCTCGCCGAGAGCGCCTCCTGCAGCTTTTGCTCTTTGTCGTTCGAGGTGAATTTGCCCCACACTTTGTCGGCGTAGTAACCCTGGCGGAATTCCAGCTTGGCGCTGGTGGCCGCATTCAGCTTGACCGTGATCTTGCGGTATTTGCCGTCCGGGTTGGCATTGCTCGTGTAATAGCCCAGGATGTAATAGCTGCGGTACTCCTGCTGCGCCTGCACGATTCCCAGGGAAAGATCGTTGCTGTCCAGAAACGCCTTGCCGCCGGTATCCGCCGCCAGCGTGGACAGGGTCTCCTGCGAATCGTTGATGCGCGAGCGCTGCGTATTGTAGACCGAGCCGGTATACACTCCATTGCCGCGCGAAGCGCCCACGCTGGCGCCGCCGCCCGGAGGGTCCCCCATCAGGCCGCGCGCGTCGATCGGGTAAATGGATACGTTGGCCTTCACCGCGGCGTTGATGGAAGCCTCCAGTTGCGCCTGGTTTTCGATGCCCGTCTTGCTGATCCCCGAAGTGACGTAGATCAGCACCTTCTTCTCCGGCAGCGCGGAAAGTTTCTTCACCGCGTCTTCAATGGCCTGCAGCTTGCGGTCCGTATTGAAGATGTTGAATTCGGTTTCGTCGGCTACGAAGGCCGCGCCGGTATCTTCGTTATCGTCGCTGCCATCGTCGGCCAGCGCCGCCAAGTCGCTCATTTCGCCGATCGGCAGTCCCTCGATCACGTCCTTCAACTGCACCCGGTTGCCGGTGAAATCGCACAGCACCGACACCACCGAAGTATTGATCAGAATGGCCATCAGGTCCGATTCGGTCATCTGCTGATCGAGAAACTTTTCGGCCGCTTCCTGCGCGCGCAGCTCTTCCGGAACGCCCATATTCGAGAAGTCGAAGAACATCACCAGAAGACGCTTGTCGTGATACTGCACCTTGCCGGGAGTCTCGAACGAAATCGCCTTCACGGGGTCTTCCGGCAGTTCTCTCTGGCTTTCCAGCGTAGGCGCCTCGGGCGGCGGCGCCGGCTCCATGGCCAGTTTCTGCCGCTCGAAAACCGAAATCTTCTGCGGTTTGCCGTCTTCGAAAACGCTGAAATCGTTTTGCGTCAGATTCTCGATGGCCGTGCCGCTCTTGGGATCTTTCACCGTCACGTCTACGATCACCAGGTGGGAATTGGCCGTAAACGTGACGCTGGTCTTAGCGGCCGGTTGGGTTGCCGATTGAGCGGCCGGCCGTTGCTGCGGCGCCGGCTGCTGCTGCGTTGACTGCTGTCCTGCCGCCGTCAGCGCCAGGAGCGCAAGAACTCCATAAGTCCGCATAGTTAAAATCCAAACCGAAGATTCAACGTGACCGTACGCGTGCCGGAAGCGCCGGTAGCCAGTCCGTACGTCGCCGCGTTCACCGTCGTGCCGAAACTCGTGATCTCCACGTGGTTCAAGGCGTTGTTCGCCGAAATGCGCAGTTGAAGCTGTCTGTGGGTATCGCCGAAGCGCCACGCGCGGTTGAGCGCGCTGTTCAGCGAGATTAAAAACGGCCCCGGAATGGTATCCCGGCCGGCGTTTCCGTATTCGCCCGCCGGTGGAAGCGTGAATGCCGCCAGATTAAAATACGGGTTGTCGCTGCCATCGATCGAGATGCCCGTGGCTTCCGCGCGGCTGTTGCCGATCGCCGCCGTGCCCCCGATGTTCGAAAGGTTGCCCGAAACGTATGCCGTCAGCGGAGTCCCGGTGGCCGCCGTGAAGGTGTTGCTCCACGTCCATCCGGCGAATAACCGCGTCTTCATTCCGCCGTTGCGCCACAATCCGTGAATGCCCACGGGCGACGAAACCAGGGTGGTCACCGACAGCTTGTGCCGCTGGTCGAAAGTGGAAAGCGCGCGCTCCGCGCTCAGATCCAGCGGATTCTGCACCAGGCTGTTGTTGAACGCGTCGTCGATCGACTTGGAGAACGTGTACAGCACAACCGCCGACATGCCGCGCGTAAACTGCCGCGTGATGCGCACCTGCCCCGCGTGGAAGATGGAATTTCCTTCCGACGTTTCGTAGGTGAACTGGTTGGCATCGGAGATGCGCAGCGATTGCGTGCCGCCCAGCGTCGTGGAGAGAGTTCGGTTCGGCTGGAACTGCACGTCCAGCCCCGTGCCTTTCGTGCCGATGTATTCCAGTTCCAGGAGCAGATTGTGCGGCAGCCTCTGCTGGATGGCCAGGCTCCAGGTCTGCGCGTACGCCAGCTTGTAATCCTTATTGATCGCGTACGTGTTGGTGACGGTGGTCGAAGGGGAGGTGGGGAACCCGTTTTCCAGCGTCAGCGGATCCGCCACATTGGTGGTGAGCGATGCCGTGGTGGCAAACGGCGGCTGGGCCGCCATCTTCGCAGCCATCCCGGCGTAATTCGCTCCGCTGAAGAAAATGCTGTAACCGCCGCGAATCACCCGGCTGCTTCTCTGCGACGGCCGCCAGGCGAAACCCAGGCGCGGCGAGAAGTTGTTCGGGTCGCCGTTGACCAGGCTGGCCGGGAACTTGCCCGAGTACGGTCCGGTGCCCCCGGCCGTAACAACCGCGACCTGCGTCATGGTGGAGTTTACGTCCAGATTCGCCAGGTGGCCGTACAGCTCCGTGTAGGGCGCGAAATATTCGTAGCGCAGCCCCAGGTTCAAAGTCAGTCCCGGACTCACCCGCCAATCGTCCTGCACATAGGTGTTGGTGGCCCAGCCGCGGTAATAGTTATTCGAATTGCCGATGCGCAGCGAGCTCGATTGCGGATACCCCAGCAGGAAATCGGCGAAATCGAAACCCGTGTTGGCCAGCGGATTGCCGCTCGCGTCCAGGCCGCTGGTCAATAGTCCACTGAAGCTGAACGAGCCGCGCGAATTGGCGTACGAAAGCGTATTCTGCTGCATGCGCCGGTAGCCGAACCCGATCGACAGGTTGTGCCTGCGGCGCACCACGTACGTAATGGTGTCGGTGAAATTGGTGGTCTGGTTGCGATTCAGCGAAGCCGAGGAATCCGAGAGGCTGCCGAAATTGGTGAAAGAAAGATTGGGCGGCCCGTAATCGATGGGCTCCTCGTCCGGCCCGGCGATTCCCAACTCGCCCGCAATGTTATCGCCGTAAGCGAAGTATGGCGCCAGCTTGGAAATGCTGCGGCTGAACGACAGGTTGGCGCTGTTGTTGAAGCGCGGCTTGAAGCTGTGCGTCCATCCGGCGCTGGCGCTCAGGCCGTACCCGTGGGTGGTGTCTTTGAACCCGAAGGTCTGCTCGCTGATGGAGTTGTTGCCGTTGTACTGGGTGTTGAAAGCCAGCCGGTCCTTGGTGGTTACCGAGCCATTGAGCCGCACGCCCACCGCGTTGGTGGCGCTGGGCGTGGAAGGAGCGATCTGGAAATTCTGCACCAGGTTGGCGTACATCGGCAGCGGGATGAATTTCATCAGGCCCAAGGCCGCCGGATTGAAACGATTCACGGGAATCACATTGCCCGGAAACGGATTGTTGCTGAGCGGATCGTAAATCGTGACCGGCACGTTGCGCACCTCGGCCGCCGAAAAATCGCCGCCGCGCTCCGCCTCCGTGGGAACCGAAGTCACAATGTCGCGGCCCGTGCGCCCGCGCGCTCCCTGCACCGTAAGGTAGATGAACCACTTGTCGTTGCTCACCAGGTGCGGAATGCGCACCGGCCCGCCAACGTTCATGGCTAGGTTTTCGCGCGCCGCGGGCGGCTTGGCCACGGTTTCCCCATTGAGCGAAAACGGCGCGGCATTCAGTGCCGAATTGGTGAGCGTCAAGGCCACCGACCCGCTATAGGCCGGCTGCACCCTGCGCCGGTTTCCGAAGGCCGCGAACTGTCCGTTGAAAGGTCCCCGCCCGCGTCCCGGTTGCTGGCCGCCACGGCCTCCCCGGCCGCCGCCGCCACCCCCGCCGCCGCGTCCGCCGCCTCCGCCGCCACCACCACCACCACCGCCGCGTCCGCCGCCTCCGCCGAAGCCGCCGCCCGTATCCATGCCGAAGCCGCCATTGGCTCCCGCCGCGCCGAAACCGCCCATGCCGAGCCCGTCAGGACCGCCCGGAACCGCAAATCCCGCGTCGCCCAGGCTGGCATTCATCAGCCCGGGTTGTCCGCCTGGTCCCCCGGGGCCCCCCGGACCGCCGCGTCCCGCCATGCGGTTCAGGCGCGCCTGGTCGTCGGAGGCTTGCTGCAAACCGCCGCTCACGCTGCCATTCACCATCAAATCGGATGCATCGCCGCCGCCCACGGCATCGGCCATCTGGTCGGAGCCGGCCGCGGCCAGCGCCAGTTCGCCTTCCGTAGTCGCGGTCACATTGACGCTTTGAAAGCCAGGCTGCTGCGGTTGCTGTTGCTGCGGTTGCTGCGGTCCGTTGGCGCCGGGGCCGGCGGCCTGCTGTGCGTTTGCCCCCCGTCCTGCCTGCTGCCCGTTAGCTCCCCGCCCTGCCTGCTGACCGCGCCCTGCCTGCTGACCGTAACCGCCGCGCCCGCCGCGCCCATATCCGCCGCGCCCTTGACGCGTTGTGGCCACGGGAGCGGGCGCCTCGGCGGGTTTTCCGTCAGCCGTGCCCCAACGGGGAACCATCAGCGTCCAATCCGAATGCGTCGGCTCCATCCCCGCGGTCACCTGTCCGTGCAGCGTGGTGAACCCGAGCATGCTGATTTCGATATTCCACACCCCCGGCGTCAGATCCAGCGTGTAGCGCCCGTTTTCGTCAGTATAGGCCACCAACTTGGCGCCTCCCTGGGTCGCCGTAACGGTCGCTCCCGGAATGAAATGGTCGGCGGCTCGCACCGAACCGCTATGCTCCACCGCGGAAACGAGAGCCGGGCAGAGCAACATCAACGCAATCAGGAAGAAACGTGGCACGAGGGTCCTTTAATACCTAGTTCGCTCCCACGCGGATTTGGTTCGGTTTTTTACAGGCCTGGCGCGGGCTTGGAGTAAAGAAGATGTTCCGGAGGGGTGGAAATGTTACAGGGGGTGGGACAGGCCGGAGTGGCTCCTGGGGCCGGCCTGTCCCAAAAACGCAAACTACAGTCCCTTTTTCACCAGGAACGCGATCAAATCCACCACGCGGCAGGAATATCCCCACTCGTTGTCGTACCAGGCCACCACCTTCGCCAGGTTGCCGTCCAGCACCTTGGTCAACTGTGCGTCGACGATGCTGCTGTTGGGGTTATGCAGCATGTCGGTGGAAACCACCGAATCTTCGGTATATGCCAGGATGCCCTTCATGGGGCCTTCCGCGGCGGCCTTCAGGGCGGCGTTCACTTCCTCGGTGGTCGTGGGCCGGTCCAGAATGGCGACAAGATCCACTACCGAAACGTCCGGCGTGGGAACGCGCATAGAGTAGCCGTCCAGCTTGCCTTTCAGCGCCGGCATCACCAGGCCGATGGCCTTGGCGGCGCCGGTGGTGGTGGGGATCATGTTGATCGCCGCGGCGCGCGCGCGGCGCAGGTCCTTGTGCGGAAAGTCCAGCACGTTCTGGTCGTTGGTGTAGCTGTGGATCGTGGTCATCGATCCCTTCTGGATGCCGAAGGATTCGTGCAGCACCTTCACCATGGGCGCCAGGCAGTTGGTGGTGCAGGAGGCGTTGGAGATCACGTGGTGCCTGGCAGCGTCGTAAGCGTCGTCGTTGACGCCCAGCACCAGGGTGACGTCTTCGTTCTTGGCGGGAGCGGAGATGATCACTTTTTTGACCGAGCCGCGAATGTGCTTGGAAGCCTCTCTCGCGTCGGTGAACCGGCCCGTGGATTCGATCACCACCTGGGCGCCCACGCTGTTCCAATCGAGCAGCGCCGGGTCCTTTTGGGCGAAAACCTTGATCTTCTTGCCCTCCAACGTAATGGAATCGGCGTCGTGTGAAATATCTTCGTGCAGAGTGCCCAGCACGGAGTCGTATTTCAGAAGATGGGCGAGCGTCTTCGTATCCGTGAGATCGTTGACCGCCACGAATTCCACGTCCGTGCGGCCGAGACTCGCCCGCACGACATTCCGCCCGATGCGGCCGAAGCCGTTGATACCAACTTTTACTGACATTTGTTCTCCTGTTCGATGAGGGGTTGGTTAATACAAAGGATATCAAGATAGCCGTATCCGCGGCAACTTTGTAACCGGCATGTAATTGTCCGAAATGTGGGGGCAGGTTGTTAACCGGCTGGCAGCCGGCCCCGCATCACGGTTCGCCAGGGGCGTAAAAACTCAGCGCGTTTTCACCCTGGCGGAGGGTGCGGGTGCGGCAGAGCGGCCCGCACCGCTCCGCCATCCGGAAACGAATGGAGTGTTGCACCACGGCGAGCGCGGGCGGACGCTCGGCGAGCAGTTGCATGACGGCGGCGTATTCGCGTTCCTGGTCGTACGGCGGATCGAGGAAAACCAGGTCGGCCGGACAGCGGGACAGGGCCAGCAGGACGGGGCCGGCCACCACCGTGGCGCGGGGTTCCAGATGGAGCGACGCCAGGTTCTGGCGAATGGCCTCCAGCGCGGCGCGGTTGCGCTCGAGAAAAAATGCGTGCGACGCGCCGCGGCTCAAGGCTTCGATGCCCACCGCGCCGGTGCCGGCATAGGCGTCCACAAAGCGCGCGCCGGGGATGCGCGCCTGCAAAATATCGAAGAGCGTTTCGCGCAGGCGATCGGGCGTGGGACGCGTGGCGGCGCCGGGGATGCTCTGCAGGCGGCGGGAACGGAACTCTCCGGCGATGACGCGCATCAGCCCACCGTCACCAGGCCGTAGCGGCGCTGCCAATGGTCGCGGATGTAGGCGACGGCGCGGCGCAACTCCTCTTCGGAAGGCGGGCGCGCGATAAAATCGACGGCTTCGCGGCGGGCGATCTCGAGGATTTCGCCGTCGCGCAGAATATTGGCGACGCGCAGCGAAGGCAGGCCGGATTGTTTGGTGCCGAAGAATTCGCCGGGACCGCGCAGCCGCAGATCCATTTCGGCAATGTGGAAACCATCGGTGGATTCCACCAGGGTGCGGATGCGCTCGCGCGCGGCATCGTTCATTTTTTCGGTGACCAGGATGCAATAGCTTTGCGCGGCGCCGCGGCCCACGCGCCCGCGGAGCTGGTGCAACTGAGAGAGGCCGAAGCGCTCGGCCTGCTCGACGAGCATCACGGTGGCGTTGGGAACGTCGACCCCCACTTCGATGACAGTGGTGGAAACCAGAATTTTCGTGTGCCCCTCTTTGAAGCGCTGCATGACGGCTTCCTTTTCATCGCCGCCGAGACGGCCGTGCATGAGCCCGACGGAGAGATCGGGGAATACCTCGCGCGAAAGGTGCTCGTGCATTTGCTGCGCGGCTTTCATGGCCTGCGTTTCGGATTCCTCGATCACGGGATAGACCACGTAGGCCTGGCGGCCTTCTTCCACCTGGCGCTTGAGGAAGCTGTAGACCTGCTCGATGCGGTCGGCGGTAGCGTGTTTGGTGACGATGGGCTTGCGGCCGGGCGGAAGCTCGTCGATGACGGAGACGTCCAGGTCGCCATAGAGCGTCATGGCGAGGGTGCGCGGGATGGGGGTCGCGGTCATCACCAGCACATCGGGATGAACGCCTTTTTGCAGCAGGCCGAGCCGCTGCAGCACGCCGAAGCGATGCTGCTCATCGACGATGGCGAGGCCCAGGTTTTTGAACTCGACGTCCTTTTCGAGCAGCGCGTGGGTGCCCACCACGATGTGGGCCAGGCCTTCGGTAATCAATCTTTTGAGCTGAGCTTTTTCGCGGCTGGTGAAGGAGCCGGTAAGCAGAACCGTGACGTAGCCCAGCTTGGAAAGAATCTGGCGGAAGTAGAAGCCGTGCTGCGCGGCGAGAATTTCGGTGGGAGCCAGCACGGCCACCTGGTAGCCGTTTTCGATGGCGATGACGGCAGCCTCGGCGGCCACGATGGTCTTGCCGCTGCCCACATCGCCTTGCAGCAGGCGATTCATGGGGCGGGGCTCCTTCATATCGGCGGCGATCTCTTGAATGACGCGTTTCTGCGCGCCGGTGGGCCGGAAGGGCAGCATGGCTTTGACGCGCTCGCGCACGCGATCGTCGATCTGGAAGGCGATGCCGGGCAGGGTGCGGGCCTTGTTGCGCTTCAGCGCCACGCCGCATTCGAGCCAGAAGAACTCTTCGAAAATGAGACGGAACTGGGCGGGCGAGCGGAAGGCGTTGAGCAGCCGCAAGTCGCTTTCGGGCGGCGGGAAGTGGGTGTCGCGGATGGCCGTCCAGCGATCCGGCATTTTGAGGCGCTCCGCGAGATAGCGCGGCAGAAAATCCGCCACCGGGTCGATTTCCTGGAGGATGCGGTGCATGAGGGAGCGCAGCACGCGCGTGGTGAGCTTGCCGGGGGCTTCGTAGATGGGGACGACGCGGCCCACGTGGAGGGCGGCTTCGCCTTCGTCGTCGGCGCCGGAGAGGATTTCAAATTCGGGATGGAGCATGGTGAGCTCGCCCGAGTAGCTATCGAACTCCACTTTGCCGAAGAGCGCGACCTTCATGCCGTCGGCGAAGACATTGGCCAGATAGGCGCCGTGGAACCACTTGCCCACCAGGATGGCGCGCGAGGAATCCGTGAAGCGGGCTTCGAACAGTCCCAGGTTCTTGCGGCGAAAGCCGGAGAGCTTGGTGGTGCGCACTTCGGCGATGACCGTGGCCATTTCGCCGGGAGCGAGTTGCGCCACGGTCTTCATGTTGCTGCGGTCTTCGTAACGGAAAGGAACGTAGCCCAGCAGGTCTTCGACGGTCGTAAGACCCTTGCCCTCCAGCGTGGCGGCGCGGGCCGGGCCGATTCCTTTCACATAGGTGAGCGGGGTTGAAAGATCCATTGCCCGTGACGAATGAAGGCTACGAACCCAGTGTACAATGCCGTAGGTGAAACTTACGATTGCACTGCTGGCGGGCGCCCTGGCGGCGGGCGGCGCCGATATCCGGATCGGCATCATCGGAACCGACACGTCGCACGTTCCGGCATTCACCCAGATGCTCAATTCGGCGGCGGACGCCAAAGACCACGTGGCCGGCGCGCGCGTGGTGGCGGCATGGAAGGGCGGCAGTAAGGACATCGAAAGCAGCATTTCGCGGGTGGACGAATACGCTTCCGAGGTGCAAGCGAAGTGGGGCGTGGAGATTGTGCCGGACATCGCCACGCTGCTGGGGAAAGTGGATGCGGTGATGCTGACCAGCGTGGACGGGCGGGTGCATCTGGAGCAGGCGCGGCCGGTGATTGCCGCGCACAAGCCGTTGTTCATCGATAAGCCGCTGGCCGCGACATTAGAAGACGCGCGGGAGATCGCGCGGCTGGCCAGGGAAGCGGGCGTGCCGTGGTTCAGCTCGTCGAGCTTGCGGTTCGGGGAGATCGGGACGAGCGGGAAATTCGCCGATACCACGGGCGTGATGGCGTGGGGACCGGGACCGCTCGAGCCGCATCATTACCTGGACCTGGCGTGGTACGCGATTCATCCGGTGGAGATTCTGTACACCCTGATGGGGCCGGGGTGCGAAACGGTGAGCCGCACGACCACGGAGAATGCGGACGTGATGGTGGGGCGATGGAAGGACGGACGCATTGGAGAGGTGCGCGCGATCCGGCCCTACAGCGAATATGGCGCGGTGGTATTCCGGGCTAAGGACGTGGTGGAAATCAAGCCGCAGACGGCGGGGAGTTATCGGCCGCTGGTGGTGGAGATCGTAAAATTTTTCCAAACCGGCAAGCCGCCGGTTTCGAACCGGGAGACGCTGGAGATTTTCGCGTTTATGGACGCGGCGCAGCGGAGTAAGGAGCAGGGGGGACGGGCGGTGGGATTGCGATAAGAGCGCCGGGCGGGAGCGAAGTCCTCTTTCCCATCGAGCTGTCGACGCCGGCGGGCCGCAACCGGTTCGTGCTTTCCAAGGATGGCCAGAGTTCCAATGGTTCCAATTCAAGATGCGCTGGCAAGCGTCCGAGTGTGCTACGCTATTCGAAACCATTCGCGGGAATCCAGGACTGAAGATAGAATCGGGCGCCGATCGAGGTTTTCGGGATCGCCGACGTCGAGCGGGCGCCCGTGGAGAATTAAGCATGCGACGCCACTTGATTATCGCTGCCCTCGGTTCGCTCCTATGCATGCCGATGGCGGCCCAGCGGCCCACTCCGGAGGAGCAACGGCGCACTCTGGATACCGCCCGGGACATCGCCATCCATTACAGCCGCAAGCTGCCGGATTTCATCTGCACCGAACAGGTGGAGCGCACCGACAGCACCAGTCCCACCAATATAAAAGTCGACCGCCTTACCATCCAGCTCAGCTATTTCGGGCAGAAGGAGAAGTACAAGCTCGTCGCAATGAATGGGAACCGGACCCAGCAGCCTCTCGAATCGCTGGACGGACTCATTACGGGTGGCGAATTTGGCAGCCTGCTCCTGGGTGTTTTCGATCCGTCGTCGTCCGCCGATTTCCAGTGGAAGGCATCGTCCAACATTCGCAAGCATCGTGCGGCCGTCTATACTTACCGCGTCGCGCGCGCCAAGTCGCATTACATGTTGGGCCACCGCGCGGAGAACGGAAACATGGTCTCGGAGGCGGCCGGCTACCACGGCGAAGTAGTCCTGGATAGCGAAACAGCCCGGGTGCTCCGTCTCACGGCTTACGCCGA
>Ga0181521_10002202_pt1 | contig 23702 bp, 17 predicted proteins | sample PEATcosm2014_Bin_32_FD_119764 | JGI IMG/M metagenome (GOLD analysis project Ga0181521, IMG submission 119764) | Peatland microbial communities from MTU Mesocosm Facility, Houghton, MI, USA - PEATcosm2014_Bin02_60_metaG | ecosystem: Environmental > Terrestrial > Soil > Wetlands > Peat | place...
GATCTACCAGCCATCCAAGGCCTCTATGCCCGTGGGAAATCTTAGGGGCATACCCGAGTTTGAGATAGCCATCGACTTCGACAAGCTAACCCAGAAGGCCTTCGCGCTTCTTGGACGAACGTCCGCAGGCAAATCGTTTCTGAACAAGATAATCTGCAACTTTATTCTGAAGACCGGAGTCGCCTCGGTATTCCTCTTTGATATGCACAATGAGTACGGTACATACTCTGCCACAGACAACTCTCGGGGTCTCAAGTTCTATTTTCCCGAAAAGATTGAGTGGCTTACGCTTGACCCGGATAGAAACAAGGAAGCTGCGCCATTACTGATAGATCCTAATTCCATATCGCCCGAAGACCTCATCCTCGCTATCACTGACCTCACAGTCCGAATGCAGGACGCTATTTGGACGATCAACGACGGTCGCGGGAAGAACGATCTGCTGACTGCGATAAGAACAACGCAGCGAGGCGCCTACCCGACAGTTCCCGATTCCACTCTTTTCGGACTGCAAGCTAGAGTAGCGCGCGTAAATAGATGGCAATTCATCAGGCCGAAGCCTAAGAACGCGAAGGAAGACGCCTTCACGACGATGCTCCGGAAGATCAGAGAGGGTAAGTCAATCGTGCTGGACTTCGGGAAATACGGAAAAGATTCGATGATCTACCTCTTCGTTGCCAACATAATCTCAAGGAGACTGCACGAAATCTACACTGACCGAGGCGAGGAGTTGCCGAGACTTGTCATCTTTCTCGAGGAGGCACACAAATTCCTAGACCCGAAGGTCGCTGGACTCACCATCTTCAGCGTCCTCGCACGAGAGATGCGGAAGTTCAACCTGATAGTGTCGATAATTGACCAGCGCCCGAGCAAGATTGACGACGAAGTTATGAGCCAGCTTGGGAACAGGCTGATACTCTCACTCAAAGACCCCAAAGATATCACTGCTGCGCTCGCAGGAGTCCCGAAGGCAAAAGTCTGGGCGAACATAGCTCAGTCGATGCCGCTCCGAACCGCCCTCATCGTTGGCGACGCTGTAAGGGTGCCGACCGTGATCGATGTCCTCGACTACTCGAACATGGACACCCTGCTAAAGACGGGCGGAAAGCGAATGACAAGTGAGGAAATCAGGAAGATTGCCAAGGACGCGGACAAGATAGTCGAATCACTCAAGTGACAACAACCATGACATCCAAGGCGATGTATGAGTCCCGCGAAGCTCCGGTTGTGTAACAATTGCCTGCGTGCAGTTCTTGCGGCCAGCAAAACTCTGATGATGCCAAATACTGCACTAATTGCGGTACGCCAACTCACCCTTCGGGTCAAGTAACACTCAACGGAAAACTAAGCGAATCCCGTCAAGTAACGCTAGCCGCACAAGAATCGGAGCAAGCAACATTCGCGCCGCCTGAAACAATAATCACGACTCTCAGAGAGAGGTTCTTCGCGAAACTCGAGGACTGGGCAAGAAAGGTCGTCGATTTATCTCGAAGAAATCCAAGCATATTCTTCAAACCGACGAAATCCTCGACGCTCAAAGTTATCGAACCTTCGACAGCTGAAATCTTTAGACACCTGATACTAGACGAGAAGCCTTGGCAGTTTTACGCGAAAACGGCAGAAGTCCTCAGTCCGCTTCCTCGATGTGCCAGCGAGCTCAACTGCATTAGCGAGTCCGACGTACAGAACGTTCTCAAGAATCTTTATCGCCGTGCACATATTGGGTATGAAGAACGAGGCGCGCGGATCCTTCACATCGCATTTGGAATGCTGGCTTGGCATGAACAAGAACAGAGCGATACTGTTCGCTCTCCTCTTTTACTTGTCCCGGTTGAGTTGAGACGTGAATCTGCCGCGAAGCCTTTTCTCCTTTATCAGACCGGCGACGACCCTGTCCTCAATCCCGCACTCAAGATCCGATTCTGGAACGACTTTCATATCGAATTGCCTGAGCCCAACGAGTGGGAGGATGAAACACTCTCGAATTACTTGGATCGCATTGCTGAAAAAGTGGCACCCAAAGGCTTCACAGTCTCGGATGAATGCTGGATTGGGATATTCTCCTTCCACAAACTTCCCATCTATAACGACCTGATGGATCACAAGGAACTCCTGTATGAACGTCCGCTTGTGCGCGCACTAGGAGGAATCGACACGCTGGTTGGAGGCGAGATGGTGGAACCGGAGCAACTGGACAAGAGCCCTGACATCAGTCAGATCGACCAGGTACTAGACGCAGACAGTAGCCAGCTCGCATGCATAGAGTCAGTCAAGAAAGGCAGGCATCTGATAATACAGGGTCCGCCTGGAACTGGGAAGAGCCAAACTATAGTGAACTTGATCGCAGAATTTCTCGCTCAAGGTAAGTCAGTCTTGTTTGTGAGCGAAAAGATGGCGGCTCTCGAAGTGGTGTACAAGCGACTGAAGGAGCGAGGACTCGGCCATCTCTGTCTTGAGCTTCACAGTGACAAAGCGAACAAGAGAGTAGTTGTAGAGGAACTTCACAAATGCTACAAAGAAAGCGTGACAGCACGCAAATTCATGAGTAAGAACGACCTCGAAAAGCTTCAGCGTAGACGAGAACAACTGAACCAGTACGTAACCAACCTGCATAAAGTACAGCAACCGTTTGGTTCCACCGCCTACAAGGTGTTAGGTGAGCTAGCCAAACTGCGAAGGTACCCTACCCTGACGGCAACCAAAGAACCCGCGTCTCTGACTCCGAATGTGATCGATGAGACGTGCGATCTCTCTCAGAGACTCAGTTCGGTGTGGATGGTCCCAACTGAGGGAGCCACATTTCCATGGCGAGGCTTCAAATCAATCGAATATACGATGGACCTTCGCACAAAGATTGTCAACCTTCTGACTTCTTACGCAGAATTAACCCGGCAAACTCAACGCCAGGGTTTGGAGGACGCAACGAGATTTGGCTTGAGCGCACCACAAACTCTGGCTGATTTCTGGTTCGTCGAAATCGGCCAAATCCTACTCTCGTGTCCGGGAATACCAAAAGAGCTACTCATCGGCAAGGGAGAATTGTACGACAGACTCAGGTCCGCACCTTCGAACGAACGATGGCCTTTCATTGGCATCGCTCAAAATTACGCAAAAGATATTCTTGAACTGGACCTCAATGCATTGGTCCGTGCGTTCTCATCATCGTTTCGACGGGTGAATCCGCAGTTCTACTTGGGCAGGCGAAAACTCAGGAAGTTGAGAGTTGATGGAACGCTGCCAAATGAAATTGTCTCCGATCTAAAATTGGCAATCGAATTGAAGCAAGCGATTGAATGGACGCGGTTTTTCCTATCTAAGATGCGAGTAGCGAAGATGCCGGTCGAGCTCATTAGTATAATCGAAAATGGGTCAGAAGCGGCTCCCGACTTGACCACAGTGCAACGGACATTGCAGGACCATGCGACAATGTTAACCTCTCTCGAATCGTGGTTTGAACATGGATATCCGCGCATTGATGGCGTTTACTTTAGGGACGCGAATTTCGAGTCGATGCTAACTCATCTCGACAGCATGATGCAAAGGCTTGATTCTCTGCGTGATTGGTTGGACTACAAGGGAATTGAACGGGATTTCACTGGGCTTGGCCGCAAAGAGTTGTTTGATGGGCTGATCAATCTGAGGGTGAATGCTGACGAACTACCGATTGTCGTCCGCAAGTCCTTCCTGCAGAATTGGATAGACTGGCTATTCTCAAAAGAACCAATTCTTGGCCAATTTCGAAGCACTCAACACGAGCAGGTAGCAAGTGAGTTTCGAGAGCTCGACAGGTTGCAGTGGAAACTTGGGCCGAGTCGAGTGCTAAATGAGGCGGTGAACTTCAGACCAGTCGCGAATACATATCTAGAGAGCGAGGCTTGGCACCTACAGCATGAAGCTCTAAAGAAAAGCAGACACCTTCCAATCCGGAAGCTCTTTCCCCTGATTTCGAACCTCCTGCTGAAATTGAAACCATGTCTCTTGATGAGCCCACTTTCCGTAAGTCAGTTCTTGGATCCGAAACTGTACACATTCGACTTGGTGATATTTGACGAAGCATCACAGGTTCGCACAGAAGAATCCATCGGAGCAATCTCTCGTGGTCGACAATTGGTGGTTTGTGGCGATGAGCAACAATTGCCTCCGACAAACTTCTTCGAGGATTTGTCATTGTCGGATGAATCATACGATAATGAACCTGAAGAGGGACTTGGGGAATTCGAAAGCATCATCCGTGCCTCTTCCCTAGCAGGACTGAAGGAACAGATGCTCCGTTGGCATTACCGAAGCCGACATGAATCGCTAATAGCTTTCTCAAACCACCAATTCTATGATGACAAACTATTCACATTCCCTTCGGTTGTGCGAGAAAAAACGCCTGACTTCGGAGTCGAATTCGTGTATGTAGCTAATGGCGTCTACGATAGAGGCGGAAAAAGGAATAACCCACGCGAGGCGGAGGTCGTAAGAGATCTTGTGCTGAAACATTTCCAGCAATCGCCGGAAAAATCGCTTGGCATCGTTTCCTTCAGCATTAACCAAGCGAATACGATTGACGATTATGTAGTACAGCTGAGAAAAGATAACCCATGGCTAGAACGTTTCTTTGATGATAAGAAAGAGCCAGAAAAATATTGTTTTGTGAAGAACCTAGAAACCGTTCAGGGAGATGAACGTGATGTGATGATTTTCAGCGTTGGCTATGGTAAGGACAACCAAGGACGCTTATCCATGAACTTTGGCCCTCTCACCAAGGATCGTGGGGAACGCCGCCTGAACGTCGCGATTACCCGCGCTAGAGATAAAGTGTATTTGATCAGCTCAATTTATGCCGATGACTTTGACTTGAAGCTAGTCAAATCGGCGGGAGTTCGTCAACTCTATAATTATCTGCGATACGCCAAACTCGGACCTAGTGCCCTTGAAACTAGCAGCGCTCTGGGTGGCGAATATGAGTCTCCCCTAGAAGCAGAGGTTGCGAGCGAGATTCGCAAGCTTGGATATGATGTCATTCCACAAGTTGGTTGCAGCGGTTACCGAATTGACTTGGGAGTGCTGGACCCCGAGAAACCGGGCAAATTCCTCATCGGAGTTGAATGTGATGGAGCAACCTACCATTCCGCGTATACCGCGAGAGATAGAGACCGCATTAGGCAACAGGTTCTCGAAAATCTAGGATGGCGTCTTCATAGAATTTGGGCCCCCGACTTTCTGACGCGTCGTGAAGCTGAAGTTAAGCGGCTCATGGACGCCATCGAACAAGCGAGAATCTCAAAAAGCACTCTGGATCAGATGGCAGTCGATGAAAAACCCGAACTGATTGTGACCGACATCAGCGCGACCCCTCCACGGTCGAGTTGGACTATTCCTTACAAAGCATTTGTTCCCGACTTTCGGCCTCCGTGGAATGTGGACTTCAATGACCCGTATGCTCACAAGTTGCTTTCTGACCTTCTGAAACAGATAGTAGAAAATGAGGGACCATTGCATATCGACGTTGCAGCTCACAGAGTTGCGGCTGCTTGGGGACATCAGAGAATTGGTCCTCGCATGAGGGAAACAGTCCACGGTATTCTTCGCACCTCTTCAATCCGATCCTCACTCAATCAACGAGGAAATTTCCTCTGGCCAAAAAGAGTTGGATTTGAACTACGAGTTAGAACTCCTGAACCGGGCGACCCACGGACGATACGAAGCGTGTCGGAGATCCCTCCTGAGGAAATCGAGCTGGCTTATGAGAAGATCCTGGAAGAGGCACTCAGCATGCCTCGGAACGCTCTTATCATTCAGGTTGCCAGAGTTCTAGGGGTGGAGAGATTGTCCTCCGAATCACAAATTCAACTGGAGGAGATACTAGACAAACTGCTCTCGAAGCATAAGATCGTCGAGAGAAATGGTAGGCTAATGGGGCAGCGATAAACGTGGAGAGATACGAAAAGGTCGACGAGATCGATTCTTGCTGGAAGTACTGAAGAGATAATCTCGATGGGAGCAGTAATTGAAAGAAACGGGCAGACTGAATCTAGTTGCCATGCCTTGAGTCGGCCTCTCCTGACTATAGTTCAAGCCGAGACCGATTTCTGTCAGAACTAAATTTAACTGAGTATCTCTAAAACACGACATTCTGGTCCAAAATACGAAAGAACGAAGCGTGTCTCAAGTAATATTAGATAAAACTCCACCATGGTGGGCAAGGTAAAGTCTGCTTGGCTGCCGCACAGCAGAAGCTCGCTGCCACCGAGAAGTGGTACCGGAAGTTCTTCATCGAGTCGCTGGAGAAGGAGCTCAAACCCCACGGGCTTGCCGCATACGACGAGATAGCGATCTCCACGCCAACCGAAAGAGGCGTGAAGAGCAAGTTCCCCGACATCGTTGTCGTCGATCCCAAGTCGGTCACGGAGTCGCACGGGTCCATAGTGGCGAAGTCGGACGGCATCAAAGCCGTGATCGAGACCAAGCAGCCGAAGCACAACGTGGACATGGGTCTCTTCCAGGCGATCCAATACATGAACAAGCTGAAGTGCAAGTACGGGTTCGCCACCAACTTCAAGGAAATGATAGCAGTCACGCTGGGCGACGCCCCCACCATAGACAAGGAAACGGCCGGCGAGGAAAACAGCCCCGAGACCATGGGCAGGCTCGCCAAGCTCATCGCCGAGATCATCACAGGCAAGAGGCCGCTGACCGCCGTCGAACAGAACGACAAGGTGATAGTGGACATTCTCAGGGGCGCGGTCGGCGAGATACTGGACTACGCCGACAGGATCAAGCCGTCCCTGCTGGAGAAACCGCTGGGCTTCTTCCTAGCGCAGTCATTCGACACCAAGCTTACAGCAGCCGCGAAGAACAAGGCCATGAAAGAGGCTGCAGCGTACCTCGTCCTCAACCAGATCGTTTTCTACAACCTCCTCGCCTCCGAGACGGAGTGGTTCGACAAGCTTCAGTCCGTCAAAAGTACGAAGGAGCTCCAGCAATACTTCGACACTGTGTGCGACAAGGACTGGAAGGCGGTATTCCAGACTAGAGTGGCTCCGCTACTGGACAGCGACTCGGTCACGTCGCTGAACAGAATAGTCGAGGCAGTCACCCACCTCAAGTTCGAGCGCATCAAGTACGACGTGCTGGGCAAAATATTCCACGAGCTCATACCGTTCGAGATAAGGAAGCGCATCGCCGCATACTACACGTCCAACTCGGCTTCGGAAATGCTCGCCCGCCTCGCAATTGGCGACTGGCGCACCACAGTCCTCGACCCGTCATGCGGATCCGGCACGCTTCTAGTCGGAGCATACGGCAGAAAGAGGGAGCTGGCCGCGGGCAAGGGTTCGCCCTCCGCCGTCCACAAGAAGATGCTTGAGGACATCTACGGCGTGGACATCACGCCCTTCGCCGCGCACCTCGCGGTCGTACACCTCTCTCTTCAGCAGCTTCTTGCCGAGACGGACGACGTGAAAGTCACGGTATCGGATGCTTTCGCCCTCAAGCCGTTCGGAAGCGTAGAATTCCTCGGCGGCAACGTGCTCCAGACGAAGATGACGGCGGACGGAGTCAAGCCGGGGACGTTCAAGATACCGCAGGTAGACGTGGTCATACAGAACCCCCCCTTCACCAGGGGCGAACGGCTCGAAGAGAACTACAAGAAATACCTCGAAAGGTCGATGACGCACGTCGCCCCCAAATACATAGGCAAAGCCAGAGTCGGCCTGCACTGTTACTTCATCCTCCACGCCGCGGACTTCCTCAAGAAGGGCGGAGTGTACGCGGCGGTTCTGCCCGAGGCGGTGTTCGTCGCTGACTACGCCAAGGGGATTAGGCAATTCCTCCTCGACAACTTCAAGATCAAATACTTCATCACCTCCGAGTCGAAGACAACGTTCTCCGAGGGGTGTGACTTCAAGGAGGTCCTCTTCGTCGCCGAGAAGGACAAGACAACACAGCAGGAGGATTGGACGGCAAAGTTCGTCATCCTAAAGACGGACCTGTCGCTGGCGAACGCCGCCGAGATTGCGGCGCAAATGGAGCAGGCCGGCAAGGACTGCGAGAACTCGAACTTCGAGATGAGGCTCGTCAGGCGGAGCCAGCTGGCCAAGGAGCGCAACTGGATGACCCTGACCAAGCCGCAGGCGCTGCTATTTCTCACAGACGTGATCGGCAAGAGCCCCCACGTCACCAAAGGAAAATACGTGCTTGTTCCCAGCGAAGGGATGCACCTCGACTCCGAATACTTCTTCATTCCAAACGACGACTGGGAGCTGAAGAAGGCCGAGAAGGAGTCCGTCACCGTTAAGAACACGGTGAGTGGCGAGACGGTGAAGATAGGCGCCAAGTTCCTTCACCTTTCCCTTCGAAGGCCGGAGCTCCACACGGTCATCACACCGAAGCTGGAGCACTACATGCTCTTGGTCCCCCCCACGAGAAAGCAGGAACTGCCTGCCGGATTGCAGCGGTACCTGGATTGGGCGGAGATGAAGGGCGCGAACAAGAAGCAGACCATAGCCGACTATTCGAGGCGCAAGGGCCTGCCCTGGTTCGCTTACATGTGGGACCAGGTCCACCACGCGAGGACGAAAGCTACCGGGCGGATCGCGTTCGTGGAAAAGTTCCGTATCAAGCACCGGAGCTGCATCGCCCACTATTTCGACTTCAACGTGCTCGGCACGAACTCCTACTTCTTCGGATCAACCGCTACGCCCACGAGCGATAAGGTTCTGGCGGCGTGGTTCAACAGCAGCGCCTTCCTCGCACTATTCCTGCACTCGCGGCGGGAGATAGCGGGCGACTGGGGCAGAATAAAGATCCACGACCTCGAAGAGACTCCGTGCATCAACCCGAAAACCCTCAGCCCGGAGGCGACCGACAAGATAGGCCGCATACTGGACGAAATGAGAACCGAGCAGCTGCCGCCTATCCCCGACCAGCTGGGCAAGTCGCCGACCCGCGAGCTCGACATGGCCGTGGTCGAGGCCCTCGAAATACCACAGGGCGAAATCTTCCTGACGCAGCTCTACTCCACGTTGAAGGCGCAGATCGAACGCCTGTACTAGGCCGATAGCCATAGCGGACACGACGACAATCCTTGCGATCTACGGGGTCGCCCGCTCCAGCCTACTGGCCGCCATCAATTGGGAACCTTCAGTCCACCCTTTGCCGTAGCGGACTTAAGCCGACTGTGGGAGCATGCAACTCGCCTCAGGGGTAGACTTGGTGGATTTGAGCTTTCGAATCGACGCCCAGAACGACTATGTTGTGCTTGTTGAAGGCTGTGGGGTTCAGTTTCTTCGCGCGTCTTAGCGATACTACTAGGGCGGCCGAACTATATCCATGGGCTAGGGCTGCGGACAGTTGTCCTAATCCGCGAATCACATCGTCGTGTCCGCTCTTTATCTCGAGAGCCATCTTCCAGTATTCTCCAGTAACTTCACCGTCGATTGCAGCGTTTCCAACCTTGACAGCTTTCATGTTGACTTTGAATCCCTTCTGTTTGAAGTGCCTGGCGATGGCCCACTTCAACCATTTTTCATTCGTCACTTACTTCCGCTTCCGGAATAGTTTCATTCCATCGATCTCTGTTACGTACTCGAATCCTTCCTCTAGCAATTGTTTGGCTTCCTCGACTGTCTTGGCAACCCTGCACGCATAATCTTCGGACTCTTTCGGCATTGAAGTCGCCTCATTTTCGTTTGCGGAAATACCATTCCTCGTCTTCTTTGGCGACGAAGGTGAAGCCGTTCTCGATCAGGTTTCTGCGTTCCTCCTTGGTGGTTGCGACCTTGCATACGTAATCGTCGTCCTTGAATGAGATTAGGTGTGTGTAGACGAGTGTGGAGGTCAGTGATTTGTGTCCGAGTTGTGATTTGACTAAGAGTATGTCTTTTGTTCTGTGGTAGAGGGTGGAGGCTCGGAAGTGTCTTAGGGTTCGGAAAGTGATTGCGTTGATTCGTGGATTCTGAAGTTTGGCGGCGGCTCGCTTTCGTTGTTCTTCGAATGTCTTTTGGTAGGTGCGCATGGATTTTTCGGGGTCGATTTTGGGGTTGCGGAAGCAGTATTCGTAGGGGTGGGGGAGGGCGTTTAGCATGGCTATGAGGTGGCTCGATATTTTGAGCTGTCTGGCGTTGCTTCCCTTCTCTGGGGTGATGGTTGCCGATCCTCTTTCGAAGTCCAGGTCCTTCCATCTTAGGGCCCATGCTTCCCCCGGTCTTATGCCCGTTTCCTTTAGGAGTTGTAGGAAAGTTGCGGTTTTCTTTCCGCAGGCTGAGACGAGTTGGTCAACTTCCTTTTCCAGAGGCACGAAGGGTAGAGTGTCTACTCGGTGGTATCGGGGGATCTGGAAGGGGATTCCCTTGAACTTGTAGAACCTCGCCAAGTCCACGCAGATTTTCTCTTTCCTGCTTTCGCTCACCTTACGCGAGGCGAGATGCGTTTTAACGGCGTCCGGATTCAAGAGGAAGGCTTTCTTTGCTATGGATTTCAGGGTGCTGATGGCAGCTTGGATTGTGCTGGGTCGGTAGCCCTGCTTGCGCATCCAGAAGCCGTAGGATAGTATCTCCGATAGGCTGGAGGCTGGCGCCGGGGGTGGGACTTTCACCCCCCTGGGTTCGTCGGAAACCCCCCAGGGTTAGATTTGAACCCACGAGGCCCAGAGGACCAACAGCTATCTTGGCCCAAACTGTTCGCAGATCTCGAGGCTCAACGTCCCAAGTACCGCTGGGACTCTGTCGCCTTACCTAGCTAGGCTACCCCGGCACCGCTGGAAAATCTTCCTAAGGAACATAATAAGTGTGGGTCCCTTGAACCCATTCACCCGATCTCTCAGAGAATCCCTTCTAGTAAAGACCAGTCCTTCAGTATGGCTTAGGTTCTAATCTCGTATGGTTGGCCCACGCTCGTCGAAGGTCTGGGGAATGAGTGACCGCGATCTCCTGAAAGCCGTCGCGTATCATCCCAAGGGGATGAGCGACGGCGAATTTCGCAATTCGATGGCAGAGGATTATGGCGTTGTAGTTGCGGGCGGGTTGGGGTCCCTCAAGGATAAGGCGTTCAGGGTCGGCCATATGGGCAATATAAACAGAAGCGATATCCTAGCCACTCTCTCCCATAGAGGGTTCACTCGGGAAGCAGGCCTATTGGTTCCAACACGGATCAGGAGTCGCAGCTGCTAACCGATTCCTTACCACGACAATATGACGCTATCCTGTTGAACTTTTAATTACTTCCACCTCTTAGATTTTAGTGAATTCTATTGTCGGTAAAAGTGAAGATTCCTGCCGCACTGCGACAATACACTCAGAATCAATCCGACCTACAGGTTGATGCGTCCACAGTAGAGGAGACCCTTCAGAAACTGGACAGGCTCTTCCCAGGTCTAAGATCGTTCATACTTAACGAGAGTAATGAGCTAAGACGGTATGTGAACATATTCGTGAATGGAAAAGATATTCGTGCAGGGGAAGGGATCACGACAAAGCTCAAAGAAGGGGATCAGGTAAGAATAGTGCCTGCAGTCGCTGGAGGTTAAGGAACTAAAATGGATTCTAAGAAAGGTAAGGCGGAAGTGAATGTTCTTCTAGGAACACGAAAGGGTGTGTTCATTCTTCAATCTGATCGTAGAAGGAGGGCTTGGAAGATGAAGGGGCCATTCCTTCAGAGCTCCCCCGTCTTCCACATGGCCTTTGATCCTCGTGATGGGAAGACGATTTATGCCGCAGTTAACAGCGGTCACTTCGGTCCGACGGTTCAGCGAAGTAGGAATTTTGGAAAAACATGGGAGAACGCAGAGAAACCCCCACGCTTTCCCGAGAGTTCGGGTTTGAATGTAGAGAATGTTTGGCATGTTGAGCCGGGGCTCGCTGATGAGCCGGATACAGTCTATGCTGGAGTGGCCCCAGGGGCGCTATTCCGAAGCGAGGATGGAGGTAGCAGTTGGGAGATGAACCAGGGTCTTAACAATCATCCGTCCCGCGCCGAGTGGCAGCCTGGGGCTGGCGGGCTTTGTCTTCATTCCATCGTCTTGGATCCTTCTCGACCGAAGCGGATGTACGTAGGTATCTCGGCAGTGGGGGTATTCAAGTCTGAGGACGCAGGAGAAACCTGGGGCGTCAAGAACAAGAACGTACGCGCCGACTTCGCCCCTGACAAGTACCCCGAATTCGGGCAGTGCGTACACAAGCTCGTCATGGACCCAAAGAAACCCGACAATCTGTACCAACAAAACCATTGCGGTGTCTACCGCACATCAGATGCTGCTGAGAGTTGGGTTGAAATCTCAAAAGGCTTACCGAGCACTTTCGGGTTTCCTATGGCAATCCACCCACATGATTCCGAGAGGTTTTACGTAATGCCGGAGGAAGGGGATTTCTTCCGAGTCATGGCAAACAAAGAATTTGCAGTCTACGAGACAGAAAACGCGGGTAGAACTTGGATGAAGCGCACCAAAGGGATGCCGAAAGAGAAAGCCTACGTGGGTTCCTATAGGGAAGGGTTGGCTACAGATCAATTAGACCCAGTAGGCGTATACGCAGCAACTAGAATGGGGCACCTTTTTCACAGCGCTGACGAGGGCAAGAGTTGGCGGTTGATAGCGCAATGGTTGCCCCCAATCTATTCCGTATCAACGGCAACCATAACGTGAATCGCTCTATTGCTGCTTGGGCCTGAAGCGTGGCCCGAGCCATGGGCGGACTCTGCCCGGTCCCCGAAACCCTTCTTGGCGTTTCAACGCTTCCACTAACTGTTTAACCCCTTGCGGATCCTTCACGTTCTCGAAAGTCATTATCACCTTCCCCTCGCTAAGGAAGGAGATATCCCCGAAAACTTTGAGCAATCCGCGCCTTGGTCCGCCATAAACGCCGAAGCTCCCTAGGCCTGGTAGGCCGAACATTCGAGGGGTCAGAAATACGCCGCCTCCGAGGGAGTCGTTGACTCTGTGAAGGTTCATTATGACAACTTCGGGCCAGTGGGTGATTCCTATTTGAGCCACGACCTGCTTGCTCTCTGTATCATATTTCAGGCAGCGCCTATTCGTAACCGCTTCTTCCATGACCACTTCCTTGTGGACGAGGCCATGCGTTGTCTCCTTATGCCACAGTATCCTTTCACCCTCATTCAGTGGGATTGAGGATTGAATCTGTTGTAGTTCAGGTGACGGGTCTTCAGCGATGATCTGATCGGTGTTCTGGGGTGTTCTTTGAGATATGAGAGGGGTCTGAGGGATAGCAACGCCGCAGCTTGGGCAGGCGTGTGCTCCAACCGGAAGTTCGGTCCCACAATTCGAACAGAACATAACAAACTTCCCTACGTACTACTTTGGTTGAAGCTTCTTAGTGTATGCTTCCGCGAGTTTACCGAACTTAAAGAACAACCAGACTAATGCAACGACAACTGTCGCACCGAGCACCGTTCTGATCAATAAACCTAGGAATATCAAGCCAGCTGAGACCATCGCATTCACTCCATTCTCGCGCACAAAGATCGCTCTAAATAAAACAGGTTGTGGATGATTCGTACAGAGACCTAGATCAACTCAGCATGGGAATTCAACGAATCCTCAGTAAGGATCGCAAAGAAAAATTCACGGATGATAGAACTCTCGTTCCTTGGTGGATCGTGGTTTCTCCAAACCTTATATGACGCTGAAACGTCAAAGACCTCAGTCGAAATGATGCTTAGTGATTGATTTGAGAAGTTTTCTTCTCGTAAAGACGAAGCCGGGGGTGGAAAAGGAAATCCTTGATCGCTTTAAGGCTCTGCCTGAGGTTCGCGAGATTCACCTGATCACAGGCAAATTCGACTTACTAGTCGCCATCGAATCCGACGAAACAGATGTTGACCCAAGGCAACGCGTTGCCGAGGTTGTAATCGAAAAGGTGAGGAAGGCAGGCGGGGTCATCGACACTAGAACGATCATACCTATCGATGCAGAGGTTCGCCCTTCAAGAGCGCCTGAACGCCCGACCCAGAAGGGCTTCGTCTTCGTCATGAGCGAAGCAGGCAAGGAGAAGGAACTAATGAGCAAATTGCTAGCCCTCCCAGAGGTCCGCGGCGTCTACCTACTCTTTGGAAAAGCAGACGTTCTAGCTGAGCTGGAAGTTGAGAAGAGCTTTGTGAACCCACCCCCCAAGAGAATAGCTTCCATAGTTGAAACTAAAATCGCCAAGCTCGGCGCCGTTCATGATACCGACACCTACGTACCACTCGAATCTATAGTAAAATGACACATTGAAGTTCGGTATTGCAAGAGACAGAGCCCGAACGTTCTGAAATCGATTCAGGTATGCTGAGTGCAATTTAGGCAGCGGTATAGATAGATGTCGTAGTTCGGAAACTGTTTGACTAGGGCAAGGTTCGGATCATTTTGAAAGCCAAGCGCTTGTGAGGTGGCGGGGCCCACGACTATTAGGGTGACGTTAATTGTTGAGAGAAAATGATCGATTGTGACGTCCTGGTTCTGCGCCATTCCGGCTAGTACCCATATATTGTAGTAGTATCTGTCCGTTTGGTAGGCTAGTGCTGTCGGGATATCTGTCGCTCCCCTCGTCGAACTGTTCGTATTAGTCGTAATCCAGTTTGAGAGTGACGTGAATTCATCTACTGATCCATACGACAGAACCTGATTCTGGGCAGCGGTTACACTGTATGTCACGGCAGGGTAAAATGTGGTCGTAAGCCATAGACCCACGACCACCCACGCAAGGATCTTAGTCCTCGATGGAAGACGGGCCTCAATTCTGCTGAAACCGAGCCCGGCGAATGCAGCTAGCGCGGCGTCCATTCGATGGAGTATCGCTCTTCCTTATGCACGAGTAAGGTGTGAAATGCGAAGAGAGTTACCAACCAAAGAAGTAGAACTAGCCTCTTCCTATCTCTGATTGTTCTTTTGTCGGCGAGGCCTATCAATAGTAGAATGCTCCCTGGGATTGTGAGAAAATCAGGCATATTCACGATGTAGAAATACCATGGACCAGTTGGACCCGTTCCTTCATAGAAAGACGCTGAGGTCAGGCTGGCGAATGGGCTTCCCTCGTAAAGATAATTCCAATAGAACCATGGCGCCCATAATAGAAAGAAGACGATAATCATCAGGGCAAAACTAGCTAGGGAAACCTTCGCGTCTTCCTGTACGCCATCCACAACACGAGTAGCATTATGGGAAAGACTGGAAGAAGGACGAGCGTAGTGTACCTTGATAGGGTTCCGAGCGCGAGAGCAGCTGCGGAGAGCGGTAGGAAATGTTCGTTTCTCTCTATCCCAAGCCAGAGGAGATACATCGCGAGGGTTAGAAAGAACATGGCTACTCCTCCCTCAAGGATCTGATTTGTCCAGTAGAATACCGTCGGGGCGACCGAAAGGAGCAGACTTGCAACCACCGCAGATTTGAGGTTGAACATCTCCTTGAGCAAGAGAAAGAGAACATATCCTGCAGCGACTGTGAAGGTTGGTTGAACCAGTGTCGCTACGTCGTAGTTCTCCCCCGTTACTCTCCAGATCAAGGATATTACGTAGGGCAAGAATGGCGGGCGGAAGAGTTCAAAAAAATGGTACGGGTCCGGCGATCTGCCCAGGAGGAATGCATGTGCATTCGCTAGATAGGAGTAACCATCCCAAATCGCTAATCTGTATTGGAGCGACAACCATAACTTCACCGCCAAAATCGCAAGTAGCATGGCAGGAACGATCACCCGTTCGATTGTTCTTTGATTCATTATGAATCTAGAGGACAATTCCACAGATGTAGTATCCGTAGGCTTTCCGAATTCTGCAGTGGTTATCGGCGGCACTTGCTCAGTCGCTACCGTGAGAGGTGGCGTCGTCTTCTTTGAAAGAACTGTGCTACTCGAACTGTCTTGCCAGCGTGTTCCACAAGAATGGCAGACTTCCTCTTTGTCTCCCATAACCGAATAGCATGTCCTACAAAATCTCAATTTGTTGATTCTCCCATGAGTAGCTTGAGAAATATTAGAAGCGATCGCATGGCGAGAACCTGACGCGCGACCAACAGCGCTAACAGTCGTGCACTTGACGTTACCTCCAGATATCAACTTTATTTGACTGCTGAAATTGGATGTGTCATTGGATCCGTGGTAGCTGACTATGTTGGACTTATCTGAAGCGAGGGCTCTTGAGCAAGAGATAATTCAAGTCAGGCGGACAATTCACATGCAGCCGGAATTGTCCTATCAAGAGTTTGAAACGGCTAAACTAGTTGAGAGAAAACTTCGGTCCTTGGGTATCTCTGTGCGGGCAAAAGTTGGTGGGACTGGTGTTGTCGGTCTGCTGAAGGGCTCTCAGAAAGGGAATGTAGTCGCACTCAGAGCCGACATGGACGCGCTGCCGGTGACTGAGAATGTGAATGTGCCATTCAAGTCGAAACGAGAAGGAGTTATGCACGCTTGCGGGCATGACACACATGTCGCAATGTTGCTCGGCGCTGCGATGCTGCTCTCAAAACATCGAGATGAGTTGCATGGACAGGTGAAGTTTCTCTTTCAACCTGCGGAGGAGTATGGGGGTAGGGGAGGAGCCAAACCAATGATAGATGATGGGGCCATGAAGAATCCGAAGGTCGATTACGTATTCGGGTTACACATTAGCGGTACTGATCCCTCTAACGTATTTGCCCTACGATCTGGTCCGATAATGGCTGCGCCGGACACTTTCAAGATTAGAATAATTGGTAAGGGTGGCCACGGGTCCTCGCCGCACGACACCGTTGACCCCGTATTCGTGTCGGCACAGGTAGTAACGGCGTTGCAGGGAGTCACGAGCCGAATGATCGATCAACGTGAACCCTTCGTAATCTCAGTCTGCAGCATACATGCAGGCACGAAGGACAACATTATACCTGACGAGGCTTTACTTGAGGGAACAATTCGCACGTTCGACGAGAAGACTCGGGTTCGAGCGAAAAAATACGTCAGCTCTGTCACTAAATCCGTTAGCCGGGCATTCAAAGCCAAGGCTGAGGTTAACTTCAAAGAAAACGAATACCCCGTCACCGTTAATGACCCCTCGGTGACAACCAAGGTCATGCAAATACTCAGAACGATCGATGAAACTAGAACGGTGGTGTGTAAACCTATTATGGGCGCTGAGGATTTCTCACGGTTCCTCCAGAAAGCGCCTGGAACATTCTACTTTCTCGGCACGCTCAACGCAAAGAAGGGCTGCACGAACACAAACCATAGTTCGAAATTCAAAGTGGATGAGAGCGTTCTCAAATACGGCAGCCTCTCACTAGCGAAACTCGCCTACGAATTTGGCAAGTCAAACGCTGTCGGCTGAAAGATCAGAACACTGAGAATCATTTACCTTTCTACACAACGGACGTTTATGGCGATTCATTCAGATGTTTTCGATTCGTTCCGGATAAGTTGCGTACTGTTCAATCTATCTCCATGTTTGACGCCGCATCCACGGAATCTGGTTCGCATGTATCCTTGCAGGACCAAGTGTAATGGATTGAGCTGATCGTGTGTGGCGTACAGTCCCTGAAAAGAGACGGAAAGGTGTTCGATCCAATTAGCTTCTATTTGCTAATGCGCCAGCATTCACATGCAAATAATGCTATCTGGTATGCGAGTTGGTTCCGTTAAGTTTTGCGTTGCTTGTTTGCAGGTATTCTTGTCTAGAGCCGCAGTAACAATCACGTAGATGCTTATGACTGGGGCCGGCGCATTTGGAAGATACCGGAGACACCTTCCACTTCTGATAGCCCTTGTTTTCTTCGCGACTGGAGATTACATGTCGCTAATTCGACTACTCAGATTCATCGTCTAAACATAAGCCCGTTCGAGGGCGCCGAATTACAAACAATGTTCGATACGAATCTCCCGAACTGGACCTGTCTGCTGGCGTTTTGACGCGAGTAGTTTTCGTTGTTTTCGCCCACGTCGAGTGAAGTCTGTACGTAACCCTAAAATCTCGCGGGAACAGGGCGCGGAGTGGAGAAGATTTCTTATGCCTTCCTCCAAGAAAGTTAGGAAGCAACCGATGAAAGGGTCCGCGAAAGCGGGCAAAGTAGTTCGAATCACTTACGCCACGTTGAGGATAACACCTGAGGATGACAGGGCCTATGATCGGGCCGTTGAACAGGTGCGCGCTGGGCTTGGCGGCCATTTCGCAATGTATGTGAATGGCGAAAAATGGGTTGGAACCGGGGAAGAGGTCTCACACCCAAGCCCAATCAACACAGGCATCACGGTGAGCCATTTCCCGAAGGGAACACGAGACGACGCGAAAGCGGCGGTAGATGCCGCACAGGAAGCCTACACGAAGTGGAGTGACACACCGTACAAGGAACGTTTGAAACTTCTGCGCAGAGCCGCCGACATCATTATCGAGAGGCGCTACGAGTTATCGGCGTGGATGGCTTTTGAGGTCGGGAAGAACCGAGCCGAATCATTAGCAGAGGTAAATGAGGCCGCGGAACTCATCCGGTATTATTGTGACCAGATGGAAGTGAATAGAGGATTCTTGAGACAACTCGAATCCCCCGGCCCTGGACAGGAGACGGTTAGCACTCTTAGGCCCTACGGGGTCTGGGCGGTAATCGCGCCCTGGAATTTCCCGATAGCACTATCTACCGGCATGACTGCGGGCGCAATGGCCGCAGGCAACACTGTGGTCTTCAAACCCTCAAGCGAATCTCCCGTACTCGGCCATGAATTAACCCGAGCCTACGCCAAGGCCGGCATCCCACACGGCGTCTTCAACTTGGTCACTGGCCCAGGAGGATCGGTGGGGGCTGAGTTACAAGAGAACCAAGACGTGGACGGAATGATCTTCACCGGCTCCAAGGCAGTTGGAATCGGCTTGTACCATAACTTCGCGAAAGACTATCCCAAACCCGTCATAACTGAGATGGGCGGAAAGAACCCGACGATAATTACCAGCAAAGCCGACATCGACCAAGCCGCGGAGGGAGTCGTCCGCGCCGCGTTCGGGTTTGGAGGCCAAAAATGCAGCGCATGCTCACGCGTCTATGTCGAGCAGCCCGTCAAAGAGAAGTTCACGGCGGCATTGAAGGATTACACGGAGAAGCTTGCAAAAGTCGGCGATCCGACTAAGAAAGAGACATTCCTCGGGCCAGTCATCAACAAAGGCGCCGTGGAAACTTACCTGCAGGCGACCGGGGACGCGAGAAGTGGAGGAGGAATATTTCTCCACGGAGGAAACCAGGTAAAGGGCGACGGGTTCGAGAATGGATATTTCGTCGAACCAGCGATCGTCGACAGCCTCCCCCTAACCCACAGACTCTTCAAAGACGAGTTATTTGTTCCATTCCTCGTTGTCGGGGCGGTGAGATCTCTCGGCGAGGCGTTGGAATTGGCGAACGATTCAGAATATGGATTATGTGCTGGCATATATAGCAAAGACAAAAACGAGTTAGAGACATTCTTCAATCGCGTCGAGGCGGGAGTCACGTATGCGAATAGGCGAGCGGGAGCGACGACCGGAGCATGGCCGGGGATTAACTCCTTCGGGGGCTGGAAGGGAAGCGGATCAACAGGCAAAAGCGGATTAGGCCCATACTATGTGCAACAATTCATGCGCGAACAATCACGCTGGATCGTAAACAAGTAGGAATCAACGTGGGACAAGAAACGGAGCAGGAGAAACGAATATCCCTAGTTAACACGATGAACGTTCCGATAGAAGTTTTAGACAAGAAGGGCGCGGAGAAAACGCAGGTCCAATACTTGATTGATGACCGGCATGGTTCCCACCGAATCGCCCTGCGTCTCTACTCGGTGCAGAAAGGTGGTCATACGCCGCTTGACCAACACCCCTACGAACACCACGTCTACGTCATGAGCGGCGAGGGCTTACTGAAACAATCAAACCAACCAAATGCACCCCTGCGAACCCTGAAGGCAGGGGACACTGTTTTCATACCCTCAAACGCTATCCACCAATTCAGCAACGAAAAGAATGAAGCTTTCAAGTTCCTTTGCGTCAAAGGCGACCCTAAACTCTACGTGAGCCCAGAACAATCCGTCCCCGATGATTCAGAGCAATATTACTGCTAGCTCATCAGGCCGATGCAAAAGGAAAGCCAGCCTTTACGGATTCTCTCTTGTGGCAAACAAGAAAACGGATCAGACTACCGTTAAGATTCTAAGAATTTAGTTCATCCCCTCCCAGCGGGGAACACTTCTGGTAGTAGCTATTTCCGCTGGGGTCAGGGATCTTCTTCAGGAGACCGCTATTCGAGAGCATGTCGCATGCGGCCTGAACTTCATCCGGGTCTAGTTTGGAATCGAATTGTTTTTCGACTTCTTCCTTGACCTCGAAGATGCCCTTCCGCTGCATGTCAGCTAGGACACGGAAAACCTTGCCGTCGAGTGTGTCGGTTGCCGGGGGTTTCGGAAGTTGGACAAGTTTCTGGTCACCCGTCTTCAACCGTTCGATTACCCTCGCCCAGTCATTTAGATTCCTTCGCCGACTCCGTCCGCTCAAAAGTTCAATGAACACTCTACCTTTCTCCTTCGCTCCGTCATGCCACTTGACTTCTAGACTGGGCTTCGTCACATGTCCTGTGTGGCCTTTGACAGTAGATATTGATGATATTTCAATAAACAAATTATCGCCACTTGCGGGGATAGAGGCTAAGCTTTCAACATCCGAGTATACCAGAGGCATTTTCGCGAAGGGCGCGGTCTTAAGCTCATCTTTCTTCTCGTAGGTACAAACGAATATCAATTTGCGGTTTGTCAATAAGAGTGTGCCCTCCATTTCGCCACCCAATCGCCCCTCTAATTCCTTCGCTCTTCCTGACTCTCGCATCACAACGCCCTGCTCTTGAGCCAGCATGACCTCGTCAGTTTCATCTCGCAATTTGGAACCCAAGCTAAGAACCGATTCTTGGCATTAAAGGGTAATCGTTTGAAGTACCTTAGACGATTATGTCTTAAGAAAACTAACCGGGGCGAACTTCACAGCTCTGAAGCGCAACTCTCGCTCAAGGTCATGCTATCTTACTAGGACGGCGAGACTGTTTTCGTTCCGGTTTGTAGTCGAAAGCGTGTGGTCATCGGGTTAGTCTCACGCGGTCTGGATGTAGGGGGGCATCGCCCACATCGGGATTCCAACGCAGATGGTCTTCTGGAATGGGTATGGTGGGAAGGGTTGGGTTTGCGGCCAGTTAGGGTAAATGAAACCATATACTTGGACTGCTTGGTTTTGGTATTGGGAAATCGTTGTCTGATTCAGGTTCCATACTACGTAGGTTTCGCCCGTTCCGACGTACAGATTCACACAGGATGAGTCGCTAGTCAAATATCCAGTGACGGTGATTGGGGGGCCTTCGTTGCAGACGTATGGGTTGAATGGGTAGCCGCAATACTGTTGGTTGAACCAAGCCAGTGGTGGGCCTGCTGGTTGGGTTGCAAATGAGGCTGCCGTCATTGTATAGGCCTGAGTTGTGGTGGTGCTCGACGTGAAACCGATGCTAACGGTTGTAAACTGCATCTGAGTTACGTAATTTGTTACGTAATTCGTTTGAGTCTGGGTGACAGACCCAAATGGGCCGCGAACGGCGAGCCCGACTACTAAGATTCCCATTAAGGCGAGAGCGATGATCACGACGTAGAAAATCTCCTTCGACAATGTCACCGGTTGCTTAGGTACGTTTGGCGGCTTTGTCTCAACCCCGGTTGCATCCGAAGCCCCGCACTCGTGGCAGAATATTGCTTGGTCGCTTAGCTCAGTTCCACAGTATGGGCAATTCTTCAATTACAATTCTCCTGTCCGTGCCGTTTGCAATTTTGGGCGTTGAGATTGATTCGAAATGCCTCAATTCATGTTAGCTCAACTTACCCTTATAGGTTGAACTTTGATAATGACCCTCTCCTTCGAAACTCTGTGAGACCACACGGTCTATCCATACTGGAGCGACATGAGGCGATCCGTGAGGTAGGAGGGTAGCGAGAAAGGCGAAATTCTTCGCGTCGATTAGTCTGGCAGCTGTCTCGTTGAGTTTGGTGGCATTTCGCCACCGAAATTTTTGCGCGTCGTTGGTCTACATCATGCCTGGTGGCATTCCGCCGGGCATCCCGCCCATGCCGCCTGGCATTCCTCCCGGCATTCCCCCACCTGGTGGTCCTTCCTTCCCTTTCGAAGAGACTACGTCGTCGATTCTGAGGAGCATGCTTGCCGCTTCTGTTGCCGACTTCACGACCTGCTGCTTCACTCTAAGGGGTTCGATAACATTATCCGCGAACATGTCCGCTATCTTCCCGGTCTTGACCTGAACGCCGAACCACTTGTTTCCAGGTTCCGCATGCTTAGACCTTAACTCGACCATGATGTCGATTGGGTCCAAACCAGCGTTTTCGGCGATGGTTAGCGGTATGGCTTCTAAAGCCTCAGCGTAAGCTTCAATCGCTAACTGTTCGCGGCCCCCGACTTTCACCGCAAATTCGCGCAATTGTTTTGCAGTTTCGGCTTCCGGGGCGCCTCCCCCCGCAACGATCTTTTGATCTTCAATGGCGTTTCTGACAACGCATAGTGCGTCGTGGAATGATCGTTCTGCTTCGTCCACCACATGATCCGACCCACCTCGAATCACCACGGTGACGGCTCGCGGATCTTTGCAGTCGCGAACGTAGACGAGTTTATCGTCTCCAATCTTCACTTCCTCCACGAGCTTCGCCTCTCCGAGAGCATCCGAAGTGATATCTTTCGTACTTGCGAGGATAGCTCCACCTGTGGCTTTCGCCAATTTCTCCATGTCGCTGCTGCTGGCGTTCTTGACGGCCAGGATGTTCTTCTTGGATAAGAAGTGCAGTGCAAGGTCGTCGATTCCTTTCTCACAGAAGATTACGTTCGCCCCACTCTTCACCACTTTGTCTGTCATCTCCCTGAGCATCGATTCTTCTTCGTCGAGGAAGAGTTTCATTTGGTCTGGAGAGTTTATGTTAATCTTCGCGTCGAACTCAGTTTTTTCGATTTCAAGTTTGGCGTTAAGTAGAGCGATTTTTGCATTCTTGACTTGCTTCGGCATCTGAGGATGGGAGACTTCCTTATCGACCACAATGCCTCTAACCAATTCGCTCTCATCCATGCTCTCTCCCTTCTTCTTGACAACCTTGATCCTGTCAATGTCGGCGGTGATCTTTCCTGCCCGCTCTTCCGAGATTTGACTAACCGCGTCAGTTGCCAACTTGGCGAGGTGGTCACTAGTGCCCACCGTAGCCTTTGTTGCCATCGAGGTGATGGCAATTAGTTTGAGCATCTTCATGTCACCAGGTTGGATCGGGACTGAGAGGCTTTCTAGAATTTCCAATGCCTTCTCAGAAGCTTTCTTGTATCCTTCAACTATGACGGTGGGATGAACTTCTTGGTCTAGAAGTTTCTCCGCCTTGGACAATAATTCGCCGGTAAGTACAACGGCTGTGGTTGTGCCGTCGCCCACCTCGTTGTCTTGGCTTTTCGCGACTTCGACCAACATCTTGGCCGCGGGGTGTTGAACGTCCAACTCCTTCATGATCGTGGCCCCATCGTTCGTTATTACCACATCACCCATGCCAGATACGAGCATCTTATCCATACCTTGAGGGCCGAGTGTAGTGCGGATAGTTTCAGTTACAACCTTTGCAGCCAGAATGTTGTTACGCTGTGCGTCCCGACCGCGCGTCCTTGTAGAACCTTCCTTCAGAATAAGGACAGGAATATTGCCTTCAGACATTTCAGTAATCTCACGCGACTGC
>Ga0181521_10002204_pt1 | contig 23694 bp, 26 predicted proteins | sample PEATcosm2014_Bin_32_FD_119764 | JGI IMG/M metagenome (GOLD analysis project Ga0181521, IMG submission 119764) | Peatland microbial communities from MTU Mesocosm Facility, Houghton, MI, USA - PEATcosm2014_Bin02_60_metaG | ecosystem: Environmental > Terrestrial > Soil > Wetlands > Peat | place...
CAGGGCGCCTGGTCCAGGCGGGTGTAGTTGGAAATCTCGATCAGGTTGTGATCGGGATCGCGCACATACACCGAGAGCAGGGTGCCGATGGCGCCGGATTTCTCCACCGGTCCCACCTCGATGGGAATGCCCTTCTCGCCGAGCTCGCGGCGGACTTGCGCGAGCGGCGTGCGGGTGATGAAGCAGAGGTCAACGGAACCGGGCGTGGGATGCTGGGCCTTGGGCTCGAACTCCTGGCCGTATTGGTGCAGGTTCAGCTTCTGACTGCCGAAGCGCAGCCCCTTGCGGCCGGCGCCGAAGGTGACGACCTCGAATCCCAGGACGCGTTGGTAGAAGTCGCAGGTGCGGGCGAGGTCGCGAACCGTGAGTACCACGTGATCTAGGCGGTCGATGAGCATGTGTGCGTCCTCGGCTCATCATACCGGCACCGCCTGGCACTGGAGGCAGGGTCAAGCTGATATAATTGTAAATCAGGATCGAAAGCTGCTTCAGTTTTCCCTCACCCCGCCCCGCCAGACTTGCCTGGACTTCACGCCCCTGCCGCCACTTGACAAGGATAAGAGCGGAGCACTACAATTGGCACTCGTATCGTTAGATTGCTAACAAGACGGCGCAAGAGCACATATTGTTAGTGTAAGCACAACAAAACAAATATGTTATGAAAGGAGTGCATCGGAATGTCCACCAAGCTGACTCCCCTGCATGACCGCATTTTGGTCAGGCGGATTGAGGAACAGGAAACGGTTCGTGGCGGCATCATCATCCCCGACTCGGCCAAAGAGAAGCCGCAGGAGGGCGAAGTGATTGCCGTAGGCAAGGGCAAGATCAACGAAGACGGCAAGGTATTCCCGCTGGACGTCAAGGCTGGCGATCGCATCCTGTTCGGCAAGTATGCCGGCACAGAGGTCAAGGTCGACGGCGAGGAATTCCTCATCATGAAGGAAGACGAGGTTCTGGGTCTCATCGTCGGCGCAGCCAAGTCTGCCGAGCGGCACGAGAAGGCGGGAGCGCGGCGGTAGCACCGGCGGAAACGCCAGCACATTCCGGGCGCGTACGCGCCCACAGAATTCGCAAGACACGAGGAGAGAAAAGCAATGGCAAAACAGATCGTACATGGTGAAGAGTCGCGGCAGGCCATCCTGCGCGGCGTCAACACCTTGGCGGACGCAGTCAAGGTCACGCTCGGCCCCAAGGGCCGCAACGTGGTCCTGGAGAAGAAATTCGGCTCCCCCACCATTACCAAGGACGGGGTCACGGTCGCCAAGGAAATCGAACTCAAGGATGCAATGGAGAACATCGGCGCGCAGATGGTGCGCGAGGTCGCCAGCAAAACTTCCGACGTAGCCGGCGACGGCACCACCACGGCCACGGTTCTGGCCCAGGCTATCTTCCGCGAAGGCGCGAAGACGGTCGCCGCCGGCGCCAACCCCATGGCGCTGAAGCGCGGCATCGAGCGGGCCATCACCGCCGTTTGCGGCACCGTCGACAAGGAAGGCAACCGCTCCAAGGGCGCACTCGACGAGTTCTCGCAGAAGGTTACCGGCGACATGATCGCCCAGGTGGGCACCATCTCCGCCAACAACGACGAAACCATCGGCAACATCATCGCCGAGGCCATGAAGAAGGTGGGCAAGGACGGCGTCATCACGGTCGAGGAATCCAAGACCCTGGAGACGCAGCTCGAAGTGGTCGAAGGCATGCAGTTCGACCGCGGCTATCTCTCGCCCTACTTCGTCACCGATCCCGAGCGCATGGAAGCGGTGCTCGAGGAGCCCTACATCCTGATCTACGAGAAGAAAATCAGCTCGATGAAGGATGTGCTGCCGCTGCTGGAGCAGATCGCCAAGAGCGGCAAGCCGCTGCTGATCGTGGCCGAGGACGTCGAGGGCGAAGCCCTGGCGACCCTGGTCGTGAACAAGCTGCGGGGCACGCTGCAGGCCATCGCCGTCAAGGCGCCCGGCTTCGGCGACCGCCGCAAGGCCATGCTGGGCGACATCGCCACCCTCACCGGCGGCAAGGCCATCACCGAGGACCTGGGCATCAAGCTGGAGAACGTGCAGATGCAGGACATGGGCCGGGCCAAGAAGATCACGGTGGATAAGGACAACACCACCATCGTCGAAGGCCGCGGCAAGACCAGCGAGATCGAGGGCCGGGTGCGGGAGATCCGCGCCCAGATCGACAAAACCACCTCGGACTACGACCGCGAGAAGCTGCAGGAGCGGCTCGCCAAGCTGGTCGGCGGCGTGGCCGTGATTAAAGTCGGGGCCGCGACCGAGACCGAGATGAAAGAGAAGAAGGCCCGTGTCGAAGACGCGATGCATGCCACCCGCGCGGCCGTCGAAGAGGGCATCGTGCCCGGCGGCGGCGTGGCCCTGGTGCGCTGCGTCCCGGCGCTCGACAAGCTCAAGGTCGAAGGCGATGAGCAGATCGGCGTCAACATTGTGAAGCGGGCGCTGGAAGAGCCGGTGCGGCAGATCGCCGCGAACGCCGGCGAGGAAGGCGCCATTGTGATGGGCAAGATCCGCGAGTCGAAGATCAACAACTTCGGCTACAACGCCCTGACCGGGGATTTCGAAGACCTGGTCAAGGCGGGCGTCATCGACCCCACCAAGGTGGCCCGCACGGCGTTGCAGAACGCCGGCTCCATCGCGTCGCTGATGTTGACCACCGAAGCCCTGGTCTGCGAGATTCCGGAAGACAAGAAGGAACCCGCAATGCCCGGCGGCCATGGCGGCGGCATGGGCGGAATGTACTAAAGGCAGCTATTAGCTCTTAGCTGTTGGCTTTAAGCCCCGCGGCAACGCGGGGCTTTTTTTGTTGAGACCTGCCACGGATTTACACGGATGGCCACAGATCAAGAACAAAACCGCCGAGGCGCCGAGGACGCGGAGGACCTCCGATATGCCAGCGCCGTAGGCGCGGTATACGAGCGCGCTGATATCCATTGCGGAGATGCCGCAGCCTACGCCGCCGATCTAAAGAAGGCCGATGAGTGGGTGGACGTCACTATGGCCACAAAAAAGGCGAAGGCGGATCGGGCCCGCGGTTGTGAGCAGCGTGACCCCCGCTAGAGCCCGCCCGGAACTGTCCCGCCTTCGAGTAAACTAGACATCAATGTCTTCTCCGCCCCGTTCCTGGCTCGCGCGCCGCATTGAGGGTGCTCTGCGGGAGGGATTCGCCCGCGCCTACGAGACGGTGCGCGTCGATCCCCACCGCTATCTTTTCCAGTTGCGCACCGCGCACGAGCTGCCCATCGCCACCTTCCGCGGCATGGCCACGCTGCCCATCGAAACGGTGGACGAGGTCGCCGACCAGACCATCCGCGCGGGCATGAAGATGGCCGCGGCCGAGGGCGCGGGGATGGGGCTGGGCGGGCTCATCACCCTGGTTCCCGACCTCAGCCTGCTGGCGGTGATTACCTTCCGCACGCTACAGAAGCTCAGCCTGATCTATGGCTTCGAGTTCAGCACCGACGAGGAAGTTGCCGAGCTGTGGATGGCCGCCGCCAGCGCCGCCGGCGTGGACATCAGCCGCGAACTGGTGGAGAAGGAAGTGGTGAACCGCTTCGTGCCGCGGGTGATCCGCGCCATCGCCGCCCAGGCCAGCAAGGAGATCGTGGAGAAGTGGGCGGGACGGCTCATCCCGCTGGTGAGTTCCGCGATCGGCGCCGGGCTGAACTATTATTTTGTCCGCGCCTGGGGCGAGCGCGCGCAAAAGCATTTCCGCGACAAGCACCTGCGCCTGAGGGAGCAATTGGCGTTGGCGGCGCCGCGGGCACCCGTGCTTCCTGGCGAGTAGGAGGATGCTTCGCGCGGGATCACGTGTCAGGGCACGACTTCAGTCGTGCCGAAAGCCCCTCAACAATTGTCATCCCGAGTGAAGCGCGACGTGAGCTCGCGAACGGAGCGCGAGTCGAGGGATCTTGGAGTGAGGTTTTGAGGCGCTGTCTTCTGCCGTTGCTCAAACCGCGTTAGACAACACCAAGATTCCTCGCCTCGCCCTCACTCGCAAAGCTCGCTCGGGCGGGCTCGGAATGACAATACAACAACGGTCCTAACGGCACGACTGAAGTCGTGCCCTGACACGTGATCTTGCTTATAAGGAAGTCTTTCCCGATTCCGCCGCATCCCCCGAGCCCAGTCCTTCTTTCCTTCTTCGCGTAATTCTTGCATCGTTACCAAAGGCCAGCAGCGCTATTTCACTACCGGTGTAACTCCTGCCGCTGCGCGAGGATGCAACGCCCGCGCGGTTCTCCGCCGATGGCAACCCGGCTGCATCCTTGAAAGCAGCGCACCATCGCGCCTAGGGGGGCAAGTCAATGATGTTCGAAAGTGATTCTCAAACAAAATCATCGGGCGGGGTTATGAAGATCCTGCTGCCGGTGGTGATCGGAGCGTTTCTGGCGGCCGCGCTGCTGCTGATGTACGACATGCACGGCAGCATCGCCCGGCTCGAGACCGCCCAGGCGGCCAACACCTCCGCGCTGAAGCAGATGGACGATCGCCTCGAGAACGAGGATTCCACCATGCGCGCCGCCACCAGCGCGCTGGCGGAAAAAGTGGGCATGACGGAGCAGCACCTGCGCGAGCGCACCGCCGAGCTGCGCCGCGAGCAGAAGACCTATGAAGCCCGCCTCAAGCAGGAGCAGAACCAGCAGTTCGAGGGCGTGCGCACCGAGCAGAAGGCGCAGAAAGCGCAGATCGAGGGCGTACGGACCGACGTCAGCGCCACCCGCGGCGACCTGGAAGTCACCAAGGCCAAGCTGGAGAAGACCATCGGCGATCTCGGGGTGCAGAGCGGCCTGATCGCGCACACCCGCGATGATCTGGACCAGCTCAAGCGCCGCGGCGACCGCAACTATTTCGAGTTCACGCTGGCCAAGGGCAAGCGGCCCACGCGCGTGGCTACCGTCTCCATGCAGCTCAGGAAGACCAATCCCAAGCGCGGAAGCTTCACCCTCAACCTGACCTCCGACGACTGGACCATCGAGAAGCGCGACCGCAACATGTTCGAGCCCATGCAGTTCTACAGCGGGCGCGACCGCCAGCTCTACGAGGTGGTGGTGATGTCGGTGGACAAGAGCCAGATCAGCGGCTACTTGAGCACGCCCAAGCAGGTAGGATCGCAGCAGCAGGCACAGGGGCAGTAGCCGGACGGAAACCGGTCAGCCTGAGAGAACGGCCTGGCCTTCCGTTTTCTCCAGGCTGACCGGTGCAGCCAGTTGATTGCTGGTCACGCCAGCGAGGGCCGCCAGCGTGGTGGCCACCAGAAAACCGGTGTACACCATGGACAGCTCTTTCCACACCCGGTGGGCGTTGCAGGGCGTCTCGCTCGAGCACGGCCGGTTGTTGAGCAGGCAGGTGGGCTTGGCCTTCGATCCCTCGAACAATTCCACCACATCGATCAGATAAATGGTGTCCGCCGGGCGGTTGAGGCGGTAGCCGCCACCGGCGCCGCGCGTCGATTGCAGGAATCCCGCATTGCGCAGCGTCAACAGCACCTTGGACAGATAATTGGGGGGAACGTGGGTGGCGCCCGCCAGATCGCGGCTTAGCACCGTGCTTCCCTCGGGCAGACCCGCAATATAGGTGAGGGCCCGCAAGGCATATTGCGAGGTAGTAGAGATCATATCTTTATTTCTGAATGCAGAAGTCTTTTTAACCCGCTGCGGAACGCAGCACAGTGACCGGGATCACAGTCGATGGTGACGTGCCCGAAGGGGCAGCAGGGCGGCCGGGGATTACCGGTTGGCTGGCGGCTCGATGGCGGAGGTCGTGCTCACCGGGCGCGACGCGTTGGCCTCGCGCGCCTTATATTCCTGCCATCCCCAAATCCCGATCAGCAAGAGCATCAGGGCGATCAGGATCAGCAGGCGCGGGCTGGCGTTCAAGCGCAATGTAAACCACGGCAGCGGCTGGTCGCTGGGCGCGTCGGGTGAGGCGGAAGCCCGCGCGATCGAGCTGGCCCGCGCTGACGGCGGCGCAGACGCACGTCCGGAGAGCGGAACCTGGCATTTTTCGCAACTGCTGGCAGCCGGCGGATTCCCGTGCCCGCAGACGTGGCAGGCCACCTGGTCCGGGTTGGACGCAGTCCGCGGCGCGGGCGGGATCATGGGCGTAGCAGGGACAGCGCGCACCGGCACCGGCTTGGACGGCGGACCGGGCGCGGCGCTCGTGCCCCGGACGGGCAGCTTGGGCTCCGGCGCTTCCGAAGCGGAGAGCGTGGCCGAGATCAGGTCGGCCATGCGCCGCAGGGTGAGCACATCGCGGCCATCGAAGGCGCGGGGAGCTGCGTAGAAGACCTCCACCAGCCCGCTGATGTTGCCGCGCGCAAACAGCGGCACGATGACCGCCGAACGCAGATTGATGGAGCGGCAGGCCTCGCGGTTAACGCGCGGATCCTGCTCCGTGTCCTCGCAACGGACGGTCACCCCGGTGCGCACGCACTCGCCTGAGAGTCCCGATTCCGGGCGCAGATCCGTACCCACGGGCGGCGCCGAGCCGTTGGAGGCGCGGCAGGCCATCTCCCTGGCATCGCCCAGCACGATGGCGGTGCCATCGGCGCGGGTGAGGCTGCGGATGCGCTGGGCGACCAGGGCCAGGGCCGCGTCGCGGTCGAGGCTCTGGCTGGTGATCTCACGTTGCAACGCCGCGACCTCCGCCACCCGGCTCTCCGATCCCAGCAGCGCCGGCGCGCCCGGAGCGGTGGCAGGGGCCGGCTTGGCCGCGGGCCGATCCTGCACGGCAGCCTTCAGTCCCAGCCATTTCTTCAGGGAGTCCGCGGCGGCTTCGGGCAGGCTCTCAAAATGGATGCCGGCGCGCCCGGAGGCGGCATCCACCCAGACCACGGTTCCGCGGGCCTCGATGCGGCTGGCGGTGTCCGGCAACTCGAACTGCAGGGAGGTGTTCGCGCCCGCCTTGATGCGGGCCAGCGCCTGCACCGCCATCCCCTTCTCGCTGATGTCGACCATCAGGCCGGCGTCCGTGTTGTCGAGGTTGACGGTGACCAGGCGCCGATCCATGACGTTGTGGCGCGGAGACGTGCGCCGCTCGCCCGCGACCGTCCTCCCCGCTCCTCGCAGGGTCGCTGCAGTCGACATGAGTCATTACCTCCCTACTCGCTCACCGGGTCCCCGGCAAGCATGCTTTTCGCGTGCTGGGGCGGAGGTCCGGAGCGGTGCCCGCAGTCGTGCCGCCGGTAGCGGCCGGGACTATGGAAACTTCTTGCCCGCAGCGTCCCAGGAAGCGCCATAGCCGGCGGCGGCGGCGGTGGCCGGTGCCGGCGGCGTGGACCGCGCCGGCGTAGCGTAGGAAATCGCCGCGGTTGCCGGCCGCGGGAAAGCGCCTCCGGCTTCCGCATCCTCGGAGAGGATGCGCACCGCGACGCGCAAGGCGTCCACGTCTCGCTGGAGCTGCTGCAAGTCTGTTTCTTTCTTTCGCAGAACCTCGTTAATGTCTTTCATCATGCGTATCCGTCCATGGCGGTTGGGTCGGTGAATGGCTCGCAAGGAAGGAGCGTAGCGTGGGCCGGGCAGACGAAGCGGCGGAAAACGCTGACGCAACGAGGCTGGAAAAGTGCCAAAGAACCAACTCCTGAAAACAACCTGACAGGCCGCGTGGAAGTTGAGATTTGCACTGTTGCAGCAAATATTTACGCAGAACGCAGGAATAGTAAAGCAGCAAAACTGTGGAAAAGTGCTTTCAGGCGTTTACCTGGCCGGTGTAAATGGCCATGCCGACCACGGCGTCCACCCCCAGGGCATCGAGCCGGTCGATTTCGGCGGTGCTGGTGATGCCGCCGGCGACGATAAGCTGGCGCGTGGTTGCGCTCCGTAAATGGGAAACCACGGAGATGGGAATGCCCTGCATCAGCCCTTCGGTGTCGATGTGAGTATAGAGGAAGGCGGCGCACCAGGGCTCGAGGGCCTGCATCATCTCCACAGGAGAGAGTTCGGTCGCCTGCTGCCAGCCGCCGATCGCTACTTTCCCGCCGCGGGAGTCCACGGCAAAGACCAGGCGATCGCGGCCGCAGCGGCGCTCCAGCTCTTCCGCGAAAGCGCGGTTGATTTGTCCGTCGCGGACCAGGGCGGAGCCGATGATGATCCGCCGCGCGCCCGAGCGCAGCATGTCCTCGGCAGCCGCGATGGAGCGAATGCCGCCTCCCACCTGGCACGGCAGCCGCGCCGCGAACTGCTCCACCAGCGCGCGATTGCTGCCCTTGCCCATGGCCGCGTCCAGGTCGATGAGCTGCACCAGCGGGTAGCGCGAGAAGCGCTCGATCCACGCCTCGAAATCAGTTGTCTCCAGCGCTTTCTTCGAACCCTGGATGAGCTGCACGATCTTGCCGCCCATGAGGTCGATGGAGGGAATCAGCACGGCCACCTCACGGGGATGCCGGCGGCGCGGAGTTCCTGCTTCAGCTCGGCGACGGAATTCAGACCGAAGTGAAAGATCGACGCGGCGAGGGCGGCATCGGCGCGCCCTTCGCGGAAGACGGTAACGAAATGCTGTGCGCCGCCAGCGCCGCCGGAAGCGATGACCGGGATGGAGGTCGCGCCTACCACCGCCGCGGTCAGCTCGCAATCGAAACCTATGCCGGTGCCGTCGCGGTCCATCGAGGTCAGCAGGAACTCCCCCGCACCGCGCGACTCGGCTTCCCGCACCCACTCGAGCGCGTCGCGTCCGGTGGGCTTGCGGCCTCCGGCGGAACGAACCTCCCAGCGCGCGCCGCTGCCGTCGGGAAGGCGCTTGGCGTCCACGGCGACGATCACCGCCTGCGAGCCGTAGCGCTCGCCGATGCGCGTGATCAGCGTGGGATCGGCAAGGGCAGCGGAGTTGATGGAGATCTTGTCGGCGCCGGCGTCGAAGACCGCGGCGGCATCTTCGAGCGACCGAATGCCGCCGCCGACCGTGAACGGCACAAACAACTCGCGGGCGGCGCGGCGCACCGCATCGAGCAGCGTGGCGCGGTTCTGGTGGGTGGCGGAGATATCGAGCAGCACGATCTCGTCCGCCCCGGCGCGGCTGTGCGCGGCTGCAAGTTCGGCAGGATCGCCGGCGTCGCGCAGGTCGAGAAAGCGCACCCCCTTGACCACGCGGCCAGCGTCCACGTCCAGGCAGGCGATGATGCGTTTGGTTAGCATGTCATTTCTTACCGCCGAGTCGCCGAGAACGCCGAGTTGAGGAAATCGCAAGAAAACCCCTCGGCGCACTCGGCGTCTCGGCGGTGAAATCTTTTCTGCAATCCATCACAGCCGGCAAAAATTCTCCAGGATCGCCAGCCCGACGTCTCCGGATTTTTCCGGATGGAACTGAGCTCCGAACAAATGTCCGCGCTCCACCGCCGCCGAAAACGCTCCCCCGTAATCGCAGCGCGCGACGGTGCCTGCGACCAGCGGCGCGCGATACGAGTGCGTGAAATAGACAAACGCCCCCGACGGCACACCGTGCAGCAGGCGCGAGCCGGGTTTGATTTCAAGCTGATTCCAGCCGACGTGCGGCGCCTTTACTTCCGGTGGAAAATGGGCGCACTGTCCGGGAAAGACGCCAAGGCCGCTGACGCCGGGCGCTTCTTCACTGGAATCGAACATCCACTGCATGCCGACGCAGATGCCGAAGAACGGCGTCTGGCGCTCGATTGCGCCCGCGATGGCGGCGCGCAGTCCGGTGTCGGCGAGCGTGGAAGTCGCGCCGAAGTGCCCGACGCCGGGAACGATGACCTTATCCGCCCGCTCCACCACGGCGGGATCGGAGGTGATGGCGCACGGAAAGCCGAGGCGGTCCACGGCCTTCTTCACCGAGACCAGGTTGCCGGCGCGGTAATCGACGATGGCGATCACAGCAGTCCTTTGGTGCTGGGCAACATGCCCGCCAGACGGCGGTCACGCCAGCAGGCCGCCCGCAGCGCCCGCGCGAAGGCCTTGAACAGTGATTCGATTTTGTGGTGGCTGGAGCGGCCGTACATCACGCGCGCATGGACGTTGGCGCGCGCCCCCCGCGCAAAGCCTTCGAAGAAGTCCGGTACCAGTTCGCATTGCAGGTCGCCAACCAGCCGGTTACGCACGCGCGTCTCCACCACCGCCGCCGTCCGCCCGCCGAAGTCCACCGCCGCCAGGCCGAGGGTTTCGTCCATCGGCATGAGGAAGTAGCCGGCGCGAAGAATGCCGCGTTTGTCGCCCAGCGCCTTGTCGAAGGCTTCGCCCAAGGCGATGCCGACGTCCTCGACCGTGTGATGCTGGTCCACATCGAGGTCGCCCTTCGCTTGCAATTCCAAGTCGAAACCGCCGTGGCGCGCAAACAGCTCCAGCATGTGATCGAAGAAGCGGATGCCGGTAGAGATACGGTACTGGCCGCGGCCGTCCACGTTCAGAGCGAGGCGGATCTCAGTTTCGTTGGTCTTGCGATGAAGCGTTGCTCGTCTAATTGAGGTTCCGCGCTTCATGCTGACACCCCTGTGGGGACGATGGCGCGAACCGCTTCGCGCAGCGCGGTGATCAGCCGCTCGGTCTGCGGGTTCGATCCTACGCTGATGCGGACACACCCATCGCAGCCGGGATCGCGCGAGCGGTCACGCACCAGGATGCCGCGCTCACGCATGGCGCGCACAAAGTCATCGTGGCGCTCTCCGATGCGCGCCAACACGAAGTTCGCCTGGCTCGGCCAGAAACGCAGCTTGAGTGAGCGCAACTCCTGCTCAAGCCGTTCCCTTCCCTGCCGAACTTCAGCGACGTACTGCCGCACGTAGTCCTGATCGGCGAGCGCCTCCGGCAAGCACGCCAGCGCCACCGCGTTGACGTTGTACGGCGAGCCGACGCGGCGGACCATCGCCATCTGCGCCGCGCTGCCCACCAGCACGCCGATGCGCAAGCCAGCGAGCCCATACGCTTTCGAGAACGTGCGGGCAACGAACAGGTTCGGATGGCTCGCGGCTTCTGCCAGCAGGGATTCTCCGTAAAAATCGAAGTAGGCTTCATCCACCAGCACCGCGGCATCGGGCGCGGCGCGCAGAATGCGCAACAGGTCAGCGTGCGTCACCACCGCGCCAGTCGGGTTGTTGGGATTGGCGATGGCGATCAAGCGCGTGCGCGGCGAGATGCGCGCCAGCACGTCATCGGTCGGATAGCGGAACTCGGCGCCGGCGGGAATGGTGATCACCTGCGCGCCGGTGGCGGCGGCGTAAATCTCGTACATCGAGAACGTCGGGACGACGATCAGCACCTCGTCGCCCGGCTCGAGATAAGTTTCGCAGACGAGATGGATGGCTTCGTCCACGCCATTGGTCAAAAGCAGTCCGGCGCAGTCCACTCCGAGGTGCGCCGCGATTTGGCGCTCCACGCTCTCGCGCTCGGGATAGCGGGCGAGCTGGTCGAACTGCAACTGGCGCAGGCGGTGGAGCACCCGCGGCGAGCAGCCGACCGTGTTCTCGTTGAAGTCGAGGCGCAGCCCGACGCGGCCGCCCAGCGGCGGATGGTATTCCTTCAGCTTGCGAACTGCCGTACGCGCTTCAAGCATGGGCGCACCTCACCCGCACCGATTCGGCGTGCGCCTGTAAGCCCTCGGCCTCGGCCAAACGGGTGACGACCGGCGCAATGCGGCGCAGGGCCGCGGGCGAGAGTTCCTGCACGGTGATGAGCTTCAGAAAATCGAGCACGCTGAGCCCTCCTCGATAGCGCGCAGCTCCAGCGGTCGGCAGCACGTGGTTGGGACCGGAAGCGTAATCGCCCACCGCCTGCGGCGAGTACTCGCCGACGAAGACCGATCCCGCGCTGCGGACCGCCGCCACGTCGCCGCGCGCCACCGTGATGTGCTCCGGCGCCAGCAGATTTGCCCACTCCAGCGCCTGCGCGTGCGAAGCAGCCACCAGCGCCACCCCATTGGCAGCCAGCGACTGCCGGGCGATGGCGTTGTCCTTCGCTGCCTCGTCCGCGCACGCTGCAACCTTTTGGGCGAGGGCGCGCGTACTCGTGATGAAGATGGCCAGGGCCTCGGGATCGTGCTCCGCCTGCGCCACCAGGTCCGCCGCGATGAAGGCTGCTTCTCCGCCCTCGGCGACGATCACTACCTCGGTTGGCCCGGCAAGAAAATCAATCGAGCAATCGAAAGCCACCAGCTTCTTGGCAGCAGTGACGTAGAGATTCCCGGGGCCAACGATCTTGTCCACCCGCGGAATGCTTTCCGTGCCGTACGCCAGCGCGGCAATCGCATGGGCGCCGCCAACTCGATAAAACTCGGTCACGCCGAGCAGCGCTGCTGCAGCCAGCGTTTCAGGCCTGGGCTTCGGCGAGACTACGCGAATCTCGCGGACTCCCGCCACCTGCGCGGGAATGACGGTCATCAGCAGCGTCGAAGGCAGCGGATAGCGCCCGCCCGGAACATAGCAGCCGACAGACTCCAGCGGTCGCACGAGTTGCCCGAGCGACATGCCGCCGTTCTTTCGCGTCCACTCGGCGGGCTTCTGCCATTCACAGAAGCGGCGGATGTTGGCGGCCGCTCGCTCGAGCGCGGAGCGAAGATCAGAGCTGGCAGCTTTCCAGGCGGCGCGGATCTCCGACGGCGCAACCCGCACTGGCTGCCCCGCGCCGAGGCTATCCCACTTGCGAGCGTACTTCACCAGCGCGCGATCGCCGTTGCGGCGTACGTCCGCGACGATCTTTCGCACCTGCGGCTCGACCGCGTCCAGACGCGAAGCCCGCGCTGCCAGTTCGCGCACGCGCTTCTCCGCCGCTCTGCCCGCCAGCACGCGCATCACATCACCACCTTATTAAGCGGATACTCGACAATGCCGGTCGCGTTTGCGGCCTTGAGGCGCGGAATCATCTCCCACGCCAGGTGCTCGTCGATGATGGTGTTGACGGCGACCCACTCGGGATCGCTGAGCGTCGAGACGGTGGGGCTGTTCAGGGCGGGCAGCACCGCCAGCACGCCCGGCAGGTCTCCCTTGCGGACGTTCAACATGAGGCCGACGCGCCCTTGCGCTTCCATGGCGCCGCGCAGCATCAGCGCCAGATTCTGGATCTTGCACCGGCGCTCGGCGTCAGCCCACGCCTTTTTGTTGGCGATGATCTGCGTGTTGGACTCAAGAACGGTCTCGATGATGCGCAGGTGGTTGGCGCGCAGCGAGCTGCCGGTCTCGGTGACCTCGACGATGGCGTCGGCCAGCATGGGCGGCTTGACCTCGGTCGCGCCCCAGGAAAATTCCACGCTGACGTTCACGCCCTTGCGCGAGAAGTAGTCGCGGGTAACGTTCACCAACTCGGTCGCGATAATCGATCCGCCCAGGTCCTCCGCGCGCTGATACGGCGATCCCTCAGGGACAGCGAGCACCCAGCGCACTTTGCCGCGGCTCTGCTTGGCGTAGATCAGGTCGGCGACAGTGACGACCTCGAGGCCGCTCTCCGTCACCCAGTCCAGTCCGGTAAGGCCCGCGTCCAGCGCTCCGTGCTCGACGTAGCGCGCCATCTCCTGCGCGCGGATGAGCATGCACTCGATCTCGGGATCACCGGTCGTGGCCTGATACGAGCGCCCGTTGGTATAAATCTGCAATCCGGCGCGCGCGAACAACTGCAGCGTGGCCTCCTGCAGGCTGCCCTTGGGGATGCCGATGCGGAGCTTCATCGCGGGCCTCCGTTGACGGGCAGCGGCTCGGTGAAGCAGGAGCGCGTGCCGGTGTGGCAGACCACGCCGTCTCCCAGCACGCGCACGCGCAGCAGCACGGTGTCGCGATCGCAATCGGTCGCGGCCGAGACAAGCTCCAGCCGGTTGCCGGAGGTCTCGCCCTTGGTCCAGAGCTGGTTGCGGGTGCGGCTGAAGAAGGTGACAAAGCCGCTGCTCAAGGTCATCTCCAGCGCCTCGCGGTTCATGAAACCCAGCATCAGCACCTCGCCGCTGGCCGCGTCCTGCACGATGGCGGGGGCGAGGCCGCGCAGCTTGTCGAAATCGATCTCTGTCATCCCGGTTCCTTTCCAAAAACAAAAAGCCCGCTGACCTTTCGGCGTCAGCGGGCTGAACTTTGCGATGATTGCTGTACTAAGCGCAAGCCTCCGCTGACACGTTGGCGCCGTGATGGCGATGATGGCGATGGGTCAGCGAAGTCATGACACGATAGGCTACGGCAGGAGCGCTGTTGTGTCAAACACAATTTGCGGGGGAAAGTTATGTCGTGTAGTCGGCGTTGATGTGGACGTATTCGGTGGTCAGGTCGCAGGTGAGGAAGTCGAGAGAGGCGCGGCCGCGGCCAAGCTGCACGCGCACATCGTACTGCGGCTGGGTGAGATAAGCGTGGGCCTCACGCTCATCGAAGAGTGCGGCCACACCACAGCGGCATACCTCGAGGTCGCCAAAGAAGATATTGATCCGGGCGGGATCGAGCGCGACGCCGGAACGGCCGGCGGCAGCGAGGATGCGTCCCCAGTTGGGATCGGCCCCTGCCCAGGCGGTCTTGACCAGGGGCGAGTGGGCGATGGTGCGGGCGATCTGCATGGCCTCCTTGCGGTCGCGCGCCTGCTCGATCCGCAGGCGGATGACGTGCTTCACGCCCTCGCCATCGCTGATGATCTGCTCGGCAATTTCCTTGCAGACTTCGTGCAGAGCTTGCGTGAATTTAGCGCGGACGCCCGGACTGCGCAGAGATACACCGCTGGCGCCGCTGGCCAGAAGCAGCACGGTGTCGTTGGTCGAGGTGTCGCCGTCCACGGAGATACAGTTGAAGCTGTCGTCGCAGGCCGCGCGCAGCAGGGGCTGTAGCTCGCGCGGGCTGGCCGCGACGTCGGTGAACAAGTACACCAGCATGGTGGCTACGTTGGGATGGATCATCCCGGCGCCCTTGGCAATGCCCAGCAGCGCAAATGACCCCGATCCGGCGCGGATGCGCCGCGAAACGATCTTCGGGCGGGTGTCGGTGGTCATGATGGCGCGCGCGAAGCCTTCCGCCGCTTGCTCGCCGGCGGCCTGGGCGACGACCAGTTTCGGCAACGCATGAACAATCTTCTCCGCCGGCAGGGGAACGCCGATCACGCCGGTGGAGGACGGAAACACGCTCTCCGCGCGTACCTTCAGCAGCCGTGCGGCCTCGCGGCAGACGAGCTCGCAGTCCCGGCGTCCCGCAGTGCCGGTGGCACAATTCGCGTTGCCGGCGTTGACGATGAGAAACGAGACGCCCCCGCGGCTGCGCTTCAAATGCTCGCGATCCACCTCGAGAGGCGCCGCGACGACGCGGTTGGTGGTGAACATGGCGGCGGCGCTGGCGCCCGCGGGAATCCGCACCGAGGCAAGGTCCGGACGTCCGCTGGCCTTGATGCCGGCCACGACCGCGGAGAAGAAGAATCCTGAAGGGACCTCGATCGTCACGGCGGACGCGCTCATGCCTCGGATTTGACCAGCCCGCGCCCGATGTGGTGCTGGTGGAGGAACGCGTACTTGGGCAACTCGCCGCGGACCATGGCGATTTCATCGCAGCAGTGCAGCTTGGGGCAGGCCAGGCAATCCTTATAGATCTTGTCGGGCAAGTCCTCGCGATTGGCGACCGAGAATCCCATCGGCTCAAAGAATTCCGGGATGCGCGTAAAGAGGCAGACGCCGCCCACCTGTTGCCGCTCCGCTTCGTGCAGCAGCGCCTTGACCAGTCTGCGCCCCGCGCCTTTGCCCTTGGCATCGGGATGCACGGCGATGGAGCGGACTTCGGCGAGGTGCGGGCCATAGAGATGCAGAGCGCCGCAGGCGATCACCTGGCCCTGATCTTCGACCACGGTGAAGTCGCGGATGTTCTCGCAGATCTCGGCCAGCGTGCGCGGCAACAGTGTGCCGTCGCCGGAGTAGGTGGCGATCAGCTCGTGGATCGCGTCGGCGTCGGGCAGGATGGCGTTACGCGTGCGCATGCAACTCACCTCGTAACGCCGCCAGCCGCTCGCGCGCCTCCGCCAGCGCCTGACGCACACGCGCCGGCGCGGTGCCGCCCTCGACGTTATGACAGACGAGAACCGCGTCCAGCGTGAGATGCGAGTAGAAGTCCCGGTCCGCTTCGGGGGCGAAGCGGCGCAGGTCGTCGAGCGAGATGTCCTGAAGCTCGCAATGGTTTTCGAGACACCACTGCACGGCCTTGCCGATCTGCTCGTGGGCGCGGCGGAAGGGCACGCCGCGAGCGACCAGGTAGTGCGCCGCCGCCATGGCATTCATGAATCCCGAATTGGCGGCCGCGTGCATGCGGTCGTAGTCGAATTCGACGGCGGACACGAAGCCCGCGGCGATGGAAACCACGGCCTGCATGGTCTCGGCTGCCGAAAAAACCGGCTCCTGGGTTTCCTGCAGATCCTTGTTGTAGGCGAGCGGGAGGCCCTTCACGGTGACCGCCAGCGCCGTGGCGTCGCCGATGATGCGGGCGGCTTTGCCGCGGATGAGTTCCATCGCGTCCGGATTCTGCTTCTGCGGCATGGCGCTCGACCCGGTGGAGAATGCCTGGGGCAGGCGCACGAAGCCGAACTCGCGGGTCGAGAACAGGATCATCTCTTCGGCGAAGCGGCTGAGATGAATGGCGACGAGCGACAGCGCCTGGACGAATTCGATGGCGAAGTCGCGATCGCTGGTGGCATCGAGGCTGTTGGCCGCGGGCTGGTCGAATCCCAGGTCGGCCGACATCGCCGCACGGTCCAGCGGCAGCGTGGTTCCGGCAACCGCGCCCGAGCCCAGCGGACACTGGTTCATCCGCTTGCGGCAGTCGGCAAGACGGCCGGAGTCGCGGAAAAACATTTCGGCGTACGCCAGCAACCAGTGCGCCACCAGCACCGGCTCGGCCGGCTGCAGGTGCGTGTACGAAGGCATCGCCGCAACGCCGGACTTCTCCGCGCGCGCGATCAGCGCCTCCAGCAGCTCGCCCAGGCCGCGTTGCAGGTTGTCGTTGGAGCGGCGCACGTAGAGGCGGAGGTCGGTCGCGATCTGCTCGTTGCGGCTGCGCCCGCTGTGCAGCTTGTATCCGGTCTCACCGATGAGAGCGACGAGCTGCTTCTCGACGAAATGATGCACGTCCTCGGCTTCCTCGTCCTGGAGGAACTCGGGGTTTTCAGCCTGCTGGGCGATCTGCTCCAGGCCGCGCAGGATCGAGTCCAGTTCAGACTGCGACAGCACGCCAGCGGAAGCCAGCCCGCGGGCGTGAGCGCGGCTTGCCGACAGCTCTTCCTCGATCAGGCGCTGGTCGAAGGGAAACGACCGCTGCCAGCGCTCGAACTCAGGATCGAGCGGCTGCCGGAACCTGCCGGCCCACATCTTCACTTCGCAACCTCCGTCTTGGAGCGGGCGCGCGAGCGCGCGGGCAGCCCCAGGATGCGGATGAACCCGGCGGCATCTTTCTGGTCGTAGCTGTCGCCCATGGTGAACCCGGCCAGATCAGTGTTGTAGAGCGAGTATTCCGACTGCCGTCCGGCAATCGCGACGTTGCCCTTGTAGAGGCTGAGGCTCACGCTGCCGGTGATCTCGGACTGTGTCTGGCTGACGAATGCGTCGAGCGCTTCGCGCAATGGCGTGAACCACAGGCCGTAGTAGACCATCTCCGCGTATTTGAGCGCGATCTGCTGCTTGAAGTGCATCACCTCGCGGTCGAGGCAGAGCGCTTCTAGTTCCTGGTGCGCCGTGACCAGCAGCGTGCCGCCGGGCGTCTCGTAGCAACCGCGCGACTTGATGCCGACAAAGCGGTTCTCGACCAGATCCACGCGGCCGATGGCGTTGCGCCCGCCGATCTCGTTCAGCAACTCGACCAGCGACACCGGGTCAAGCTGCATGCCGTTCACCGCGACCGGCGTGCCCTGCTCGAAGCCGATGGTGACCTCTTCCGCCTTGTCGGGCGCTTCCTGCGGCGAGCGCGTCAGAATCCAGGTGCTCGGGAGCGGCGGGTTGTTCGCGTCTTCAAGTTCGCCGCCTTCGTGGCTCAGGTGCCAGAGATTGCGATCGCGGCTGTGAATCTTGGCCCGGCTAGCCGCGACGGGAATGCTGCGCTGTGCGGCGTAATCCAGGCAATCCTCGCGCGACTTCAGCTCCCACTCACGCCACGGCGCGATCACCTTGAGCTCGGGCGCGAGCGCCTGGTACGCCAACTCGAAGCGCACCTGGTCGTTGCCCTTGCCGGTGCAGCCGTGGGCAACACAAGTGGCGCCGAGACGGCGTGCGGTCTCCGCCTGATGTTTAGCGAGCACCGGCCGCGCCAGCGACGTGCCCAGCAGGTACTTATGCTCGTACACGGCGCCAGCACGCAGCGCGGGAAAAACGTAGCCGGTGAGGAACTCCTCGCGCAGGTCCTCGACCACCACGTCGGACGCGCCGGTTTTGTAGGCCTTCTCGACGACGGCTTCGAGGTCATCGCCCTGGCCAACGTCGCCGACAAACGCGATCACGTCGCAGGCGTAGTTCTCTTTCAACCACGGAATGATGATGGAGGTGTCGAGGCCTCCGGAATATGCGAGCACCACTTTTTCAGGCATGGGCGCTCCTCGCCGAGAACTGGCGCGCCCCGCCCAGCAGCAACAGCAAGATGGCTTTCTGGACGTGCAGGCGGTTCTCCGCCTGGTCGAAGACGATGGACTGCGGCGAGTCCATCACCCCGGCGCTGACTTCTTCGCCGCGATGCGCCGGCAGGCAGTGCATAAACACAGCGTGCGGCTCGGCTAGCGCCATCAGGGACTCGTTCACCTGGTAGGGCGCGAAGATCACGCGGCGCTGCTCGGATTCGTGCTCCTGGCCCATGCTGGCCCACACGTCGGTGTAGACGGCGTCGGCGCCGGCCACGGCCGCCATGGGGTCGTTGGTGATCTGGATGGTGGCGCCGGTGCGGGCGGCGATGACCAGCGCCCGGCCCACGATCTCGGGCTTCGGTTCGTATCCCGGCGGGCAGGCAATGATGATGTTGCTGCCCAGGCAGGCCGCGGTCAGCAACAGCGAGTGAGCCACATTGTTGCCGTCGCCCACGTAGGCCAGGCGCAGCCCCCGGAGGTCGTCGAACTTTTCTTTCAGGGTGAAAAAGTCGGCCAGCGCCTCGCAGGGGTGCTCGACATCGCTCAGCGCGTTGATCACCGGGATCATCGCGTGCTCGGCCATGCCGGTGATGGTGGCGTGCTCGAAGGTACGCAGCACCACCACGTCCATCCAGCGCTCGAGGTTGTGCGCGATGTCGCTCAAGGATTCGCGCGCGGCCAGCGGCGACCCCGTCTGGTCGACGAAGATCGAGGTCCCACCGAGCCCGGCCATGCCGGCTTCGAAGGTCAGGCGGGTGCGCAGCGACGGCTTCTCGAAGAACATCGCCATCTGGCGGCCGCTGAGCGCGGTGCGAAACTCCGCCGGCCGCGCCTTCACCAGGCCGGCCAGTTCGAGGATGGTCACGACCTCGGAGGGTTCGAGGTCGGCGATTGACACCAGGTCGCGATTCTCCAGCGCCTTGATGTCCAGACTGATGAGCGGGGCGGAAGCCGTCCGCCGCGCGATGGTGGAAGTGCTCACGGTTTGCTCCTAGCGTGGGATGGCACAGGGGTCTTGGCCGATTTCTCCGCCGACGTCAGAACCGCGTCCAGCGTGGCAATCGCGTGATCCACGTGCTTGCGCTGGAGAATGAAGGGCGGCAGAAAGCGCAGCACCACATCGTGCGCACGGTTGAGGATGACGCGGCGCTTCAGCATGCCGAGATGGACGGCCTTGGCCAGCTCGGCCGAGTCGAGCTCGGCGGCCAGCATCAGCCCGCAGCCGCGCACCTCAAGGATCGAAGCGTGCCGCTCCTGAAGCTCCAGCAGTTGCTGGCGGAAATATTCGCCCACCTCGCTCACGTGCTCGATCAGCCCTTCGCGTTCGATGGCGTCGATGACGGCGATGGCGACGGCGCAGGCCAGCGGGCCACCGCCGAATGTTGTCCCGTGCATGCCGGGCTTGATGGAGCGCGCCACCGCGTCGGTGGTCAGCAGCGCCCCCAGCGGCAGGCCGCCGGCCAGCGGCTTGGCGACCGTAAGCATGTCGGGCATGATGCCGTGGTGCTGATAGGCGAACCAGCGCCCGGTGCGGCCCATGCCGCACTGGATCTCGTCGATGATCAGCAGCGCGCCGTATCTGGTCGCCAGCCCGCGCGCCGCCTGCAGGAACTCCCGCGTAATCGGCTTGATCCCGCTCTCGCCCTGGATGGTCTCGATGCCCACGGCGCACACCGTAGGATCGAACTTGCGCTCAAGGTCGCGCACGTCGTTCGAGCGCACGAAGCGCACGCCGGGAACCAGCGGCTCGAAGGGTTCGCGGTACTTGGCCGTCGCCGTGGTGGAGAGCGATCCGAAGGTGCGGCCGTGGAAAGAATTCTCCAGGGCAAGAAAGCGCCAAGCCGGATGCGAACCGTTCTTGCTCTGGGTACGCGCGTAGGAGCGGGCGAACTTCAGCGCCGCTTCCCAGGCCTCGGTGCCGCTATTGCAGAAGAACGCACGATCGAGGCCGGAGATGCGCGTCAGCCGCTTCGCAAGCTCCGCCTGGTAGTCGTGATAGAAGAGGTTGGAGACGTGGATCAGCTTGTCGGCCTGCTGGGCCAGCGCCTTGCGGATGGCGGGGTGTCCGTGGCCGAGCGCGTTCACGCCAATGCCGGCCAGCAGGTCGAGGTAGGCGCGTCCGCCGTCGTCGTACACGTACACGCCCCGGCCCTTGCGCAGCAGCACCTTATAGCGATCGTACGTGGGCAAAAGCAGCGCGGCTTCGGCGCGCATCACGGAGGCCAGACTCATGCCAGCATCACCTCCGTGCCCAGATCTATGCGGCTGAAGCACAGCTCGGGCAGCATTTCCGAGTGCGCCGCCGGCAGGATACGCACGCGGCCTACGCCGGAGCGCAGCGCGTGCTGGCAGGCTTCGAGCTTGGGCAGCATGCCGCCGCCGATTACCGAGGCGCGCTCCAACTGGTTCACCGTTTTCAGATCGAGCCAGCGGATCACGGCGCCGTCGGCGTCCTTGACGCCGGCAACGTCGGTCAGGAAGACCAGCGCGTCGGCGTGGCAGCCCACTGCGCAGGCCGCCGCCATCTGGTCGGCATTGATGTTGTAGTACTCGCCGTCCGTGCCGAGAGCGAGGCTGGAGAACACGGGAATGCCGCCGTTCTGCCAGATGGCTTCGATCCAGCGCGAATCGACCGAGCAGATCTCGCCGACAAAGCCCAGGTCGGTGCCGTTGGAGCGCTTCTTGCGCGCGCGGAAGGATGCGCCATCGCCGCCACAGAGTCCCACCGCGAGTTGGCCGAGAGAGTTGAGCGTGGCCACCAGAGTCTTGTTGATGCGCCCGGCGAGCACCATCAGCGCCACATCGCGGGTTTCGGAATCGGTGACGCGCAGCCCATTGACGAACTCGCTGGTCTTGCCTAGTTGCTTCAGGACGCGGGTCAGCGCTGCCCCGCCGCCGTGCACCACCACGACCTTGTGGCCTTCGCGGGCCATGTCCGTGACCGCCTGGGCGCATTTGTGCATGAGGTCCTTGTCATCCAGGGCGGCGCCGCCGATCTTGACCACGATCCTCAATTCAGTCCCTCGCTTTCGTCCCAGCCGTACATCAGGTTCATGTTCTGCACCGCCTGCCCGGCAGCGCCTTTCACCAGGTTGTCGAGGCAGGAGACGATCACCAGCCGCTCGCCTTCCGGACTGAGGCAGAAGCCCAGATCGCAGAAATTGGTGTGCACGCAGAACTGGATTTGCGGCAGCTTGCCCGCGGGATACACCCGCACCCAGGGCGCGCCGGAGTAGAACGCGCGGAAGCAGCTCTCGATCTCTACAGTTTGCATCGGCCGGCGCAGGCGCAGGTAGATGGTCGAGAGGATGCCGCGCGGGATGGGTAGCAGGTGCGGCGTGAAGATCAGATCGCGCGCGTCGAGTTCAAGTTGCTCCAGAATCTCCCCGGTGTGGCGATGGGAGAAGACCGAGTAGGCGGAGAGATTGTCCGCCACCTCGACGAAGTGGGTCTTCTGCGTGGGCTGCCGGCCCGCGCCCGAGACGCCCGACTTCGAGTCGCAGATGATCCCGTGCTCGCGATCGACCAGGCCGGTGCGCACCAGCGGGGCCAGCGCCAGGATGATTGACGTCGCGTAGCAGCCGGGATTCGCCACGAGTTGGGCATCGCTCAACTGCTCGCGGTGCAGCTCCGGCAGACCATACACGGCGGTTTCCGTAAGCGTGGCAGCGACTTGCGGTTCGGCGTCGGAGAAGCCGTAGATCGCGCGGTGCTGGGCCTCGTGCAGCCGCCAGGCGCCGCTCAGGTCGATGACCCGTAGCCCGCGCCGCATCGCTTCCGGAATCCACTCCCGCGAAATCTCATGCGGCGTGGACATGAAGAGCAGATCGACGCCCGCGAGCTTCGCCCAGGAAAACGGCTCCAGCGGATAGCTGCCGTTGCCGGAAATATGCGGATAGAGGTCGGCCAGATTCGCCGGGCCGTCTTCCTTGTCACGCCGCAGCAGCAGGGGCTTACCTAGCCGCGGATGGCGGGTGAGCAGGCGGGTCAGCTCGAAGCCGGCATAACCGGTCGAGCCGACCACCGCGGTCTTGATCGCGGGCGTCATGCCAGCAACTCCTGCACCCGCACGGCCAGCTTGCGAGCGGCTTTGCGGTCGGGGCAGATCACCAGGATGGTGTCGTCTCCGGCCACCGTGCCCACGATCTCGGGCCAGTCCTCGGCATCGATCCCCGCCGCCACCGGCTGGGCGCTGCCTGGCGTGGTCTTGAGCACCAGCAGGTTCTGCGCCCCGCGAATCTGGATGACGAACTCGCGCACCAGGCGCGCGATGCGCGGTGCGCCCGCGTCCGGAGCAGCCTCGCCCGGCGGGGCCATATAGCCCTCCGGGGTCTTGACCAGGCCGAGATCGTGGATGTCGCGCGAGAGCGTGGCCTGCGTCACCTTGAAGCCCAGCCGGGAGAGCCGCAGGCGCAGCTCGTCCTGGCTAGCCAGGGGCTCTTCCAACACGAGATCGAGGATGCGGTTCTGGCGCGCCAGCTTGGACATCGGTGTCAGTGTATATTTATGCACTCAAGTGTATAACACTGCATAATTATGCATGTTGCTGTATAAATATGCAACGTGCAAATATCGGCCTTGTGGAAGGCGCTGTCAACAAAAAAATTGCTGCCAATCATCTAAATTTCAAGGAGAAGACCCATGAGGCTGAAACGCCTGCCCGCCGCCCTGCTGCTCGTTTTCTGTCTGGCTCCCGTCCCACTACGCCCGCAGGCCCCGGCAGAGACGCCCGGCGCCCCCACCGGCACCATGCTGCTGACCATCTTCCTGCGCCACGACGAGTCGAAGACCCTGGACGAAATCAACGCCCACCTGAAGCAGACCGGCTTCGACAAGACTTTCCCGCCGCCGGGTGTGGAAGTGGTCTCGTGGTACGTGATGATGGGCATCGGACAGGTGGTCACGCTGCGCTTCCCCGCCGAGAAGCTGCGGGAGGTGAACCTGGTGATCGAGCACGGCGCCTGGGGCGGGGCCTACCACACCGAGTTCTATCCGACGTACGACTACAAGCCCATTTGGGAGGTGGCGCACAGGGCCGGGAAATAGGGGATCTTATCGGGAGGTAAGGAACCGGTGCTGCGCCTCGCTGAGCGGGACCACGGACAGCCGTCCCTGGCGCAGCAGCGGCGAGTCGCTGAACAGGCGGTTGGCCTTGATCTCGGCCAGCGACACGGGCGCGAGCGGCTTCCCGGCCTTGATGG
>Ga0181521_10002205_pt1 | contig 23690 bp, 47 predicted proteins | sample PEATcosm2014_Bin_32_FD_119764 | JGI IMG/M metagenome (GOLD analysis project Ga0181521, IMG submission 119764) | Peatland microbial communities from MTU Mesocosm Facility, Houghton, MI, USA - PEATcosm2014_Bin02_60_metaG | ecosystem: Environmental > Terrestrial > Soil > Wetlands > Peat | place...
GCCGGAAAATCTGCTGACCATCCTGGAGAAAGGTCGATAGGAGGGCGTCCAGGTGCCACAGAGGCTGCGCGTAGTGCGCTCCCCCTGTTTGATAGGCCTCCAGCAGGTGCGGGCAGCCGGAAGTCTCTAGCAGGGGCTCCCAGGCCAGCGGCAGGTCGAAATCCCGGGCCAGCCCGATCGTCTCGAGCCCGTCCACAGGGGCCTGTTGAGTAAACTTGTCCTCGTTGCAGACCGCGGCCCGCGGCGCGCGGGATCGGTTCATATGAGAAATTAGCCCTTCAGGGGCCTTTATTGCATATAAGGTGCTCTCAAAGGCATAGTCGGTCGCCGCTAAAGCGACTAGTTTGACGGTGGCCGTGTGGTCTGGCTTATGGTTAAGGGTGCCAGGAACCCGCAGCACGCGGACGCTGTCCGTCGTTACCCCGGCGTCGGCCCTTAGGCCGTGCTTTACCGCGAGCGCCCAAAGGCCTTCCGCGTACGGGCGCCACTCGTCCTCTGTGAGGGGCTTTTCGGAGATCCAGTAGACGTGCCAGCCTCCACCCGAACATACAAGCGCAGTGGGGGCTGGTAGTTTCGCGTTTGAAACAAATTGCTTAATTGCCTCCAACGCTGCGCCGAGGTTCGCATATCCCTTCTCCGCTTTATAGCCGTCTACGTCCAACCAGATCGCTTTGAAGGCTGCTACGTTGTCACCGACACGTAGCGCAGTAACGCGACCGTTCTTCTCAGGTCCAGTTTTCAATTGGCTGGACAGGCAGTAATACAAATCGCCGTACAGCTTCGGTCGCGTGTTGGCGTACTGCGCGTACGCCAAGAAATCTTCAGGAGTTTTGAACGGCAAGCCGGGCATAAATGGTTTGCCCGGCACTTTCCAGTGAAGATTGACTAGATCTTGGCCCCACGGAGCTACGCGGGAAATGAACTCCAAAATTTCCGACACCTATTTTGCCTTATTGATAATGCCGGCAATACGAGCGTCGAGCTCCGCGTCACTCTCCTCTGGTTCGCCGGTGTCCGCTACCGTCGTGGTTGGTGCTTCCGAAACCACGATCGTAGGCTTGCCTCCGGTTTCTGCTAAAGACGGCGGCTTACCGAAACCGGTATCCTCAGAAGGGGATGCCGTCGGCACACCCGGTTGCTTCGCAGGAGCCGACCCTAAGCCCGTCCCCTCGTCTTCGGAGGGCGCCACGGCAACCGGGGCAGTAGGCTGGCCAGTCACAGCCGCGGAGGGCTGGTTCGGTGTCGACGGTGCGATCTGCTTTATGGCCTCGCTTCTGAAGGCGCCGAGATTGACGTTCGAGCTCGTAGGGCCCGCCAGCAGCCGCTGGTCACCCCCTTCACCCGTGATCCGTACACACTGCGGGTCTTTCCGCATGTCCTTGATCGGGATCATTTCTTCCGGCGTCAGCGGCCGCACCGCATAGAACTCCATCTGCGGGTACGCCATCGGCTTGCCGTCCTTGCCTAATGCCACGAACGAGATCCGTGTCAGATAGGCCGAGTAGTGATAACCAAGACCTTTGGGACCCATGCGCTGCTCGAGCATGGCCAAGGAATTCAAGGACGCCGGCGGCACGCGCAGGAACACCGGTTCCAGCAACGGCTCACCGAACATCAGCGCTGTGACGTTAGGCATGAGCGCTACCGCCAGTCGTTTGTAGTCGGTACACTCCTTGCCCTTGCGCCCGTTTGGCAGCGTCTTCAATTCATTGTGTGGACAGATCGCGCAAGCTTCAGCCTGCGGCTGCTCCACGCCGGCGTCGGGGACGATGCCGTCGATCGACGCGCACAGCGGTGGGTCGCCACTGCCTTCGTCGTAGCTGGGGAAATAAGACTTGGACTTGCCCGGCGCCGCATGCAACATGACGACGTTGATGCTCTGCAAGAGCTCGCCCTTGGCGTTCTTGAACAGGTAGGTGTCGCCGCGGTAGCGCAGGCTCCAAACTTTCCCTTTATAGCCTATGATGCCATAGCTGGTACCAATACCGCCGGCCAGACTTTCGTCCATCGGCAGATCTGGATCGGCCGTACGTTGGGCCTTAAACGCTTCGAGATTTACGATGTCCTGGGCCATGGGGTTACTCCTGATCTTCGTCGGCCGTCTCTCCAGGCCGATTGATACGCACTTTTGTTATCCCTGTCAAGTTGACGCCAGGGACAGGCGCCTTCTTGTCCTTCACAAAGGATCGCACAGCCTTTGCGTTGGCCTTCCAATCAAGCATTTGCCATTCAGCAAAATCAAGGACAAACTTTTTGAATGCTTCCTTATCGGCGATAGAGGCCCGATACGTCGTGGAGAGATACGCCGTGCCGGCACCTGTGGGAGCACTATCCTGACCAGTCTCACTGAAGAAATTCTGAAGACGGCCCTCAAGTTGATTAAGGATATCGGTGTATGTCTTAAGCTCTTCCTTGTGCTTCGCCTCGAGCCCGCGCTTCAGATCGCGCACCTTCACATATTGCCCTATCCATTTTTGGACGTCGCCTTTGATGAACTGGGTCATACTAGCCCTCGTGTGTCCTCTTCGAACAACTCCAACAGCTTGTTCTGGCCCGTCTCCTTTGTCCTCAAGAGACGGTAGAGCCGTTCTTCGATTGGCGTTGCCCGCATTTCCAAGATCTGCGTTTTGTGCTTTTGGCCGGTTCGATTGATCCGTGCGTTCATCTGCTCATAGGTATCGTAACTTGTCAAGGGAATGTACCAAATAATCGTATCGGCTGCCGTTAAGTTTAACCCGTGCGAGGCCACCACCGGATGCACCAACGCAACATGGTATTTGTCGGTGTGCTGAAACGCAGTAAATAGTTCCGACCGGTTCTTCGTATCGCCATGCGCTACGAACCAGTCGAAATCGACTTTCAGGCGTTCGAAGATACCGTTAATGCCCTCGATCATATGCCGGTAGGGAATGCAGACGATTACTTTGTGGCTGGAAGCCTCAATAAGATCGATGAGAGCTCCCACTCGAGGGCTCGCATCAAGGCGCACATAGTCGGGGGCATGAGTGTAGACCCATCCTCCGGAAATCTGCAAGAGCTTACCCATTGCAGCTCCTGCATTAAGCGCAGTAATCTTTTTATCACGGATTTGCGCCACAAGATCCTTTTTGACGGTGTCATAGATCTTCTCCTGTTGCTTACTGAGCTCGACGTGGATCGGGCGCGTGATGGCATCTGGCAACTCCGTTACTGCATCCAAAGGGAACCGGACTGCGGGCTTCATCCATTCGAAGGCAACCTCGTTGGCGCCCGGCTTTGGCTTCCATACATAATTGCTGATCTTCGTCATCAGCATTTCTTGCGCCGCCTTGAACGTCTTTACGCCGCGGCCAGGCGTCACGATCTTGACCTGATGGTGGATATCGGTCGGCGCATTCGGCCGCGGGTTACCGGTCAGGCCATACACGGTGTCGAAATTCTTGGCGAACCGCTTCATCAGCCGCGTGCGTTCAGAATTATTGCGATATGCACTAAGCTCGTCTATGCATAATACTGTGATATCTTTGCGGGCCATGAGCTCCTTGTAGATAACCTTGAGACCGTCATGGTTGATCACATAGACGTCGGCGGGATCCTCGAGCAGCTGCAAGCGGACCTTACGGCTACCGTGCAGGAGATTTACCTTGCGACCCGGAATAATTTTGAAAGCTTCATCTGCCCATGGATCTCTAAGGTTGGAAAGCTTACATACAACGAGTAATTTCCCTGCAAGCTTCTCCGTATAGAGATAATCCCAGGTCCAGTATACTGTTCGTGTTTTCCCGGTCCCCATGTCGTTAAGGACATAGGCCCTTGGATTTTCAGAGAGGAGTTGACAGGTAACATGCTGGACGTGGAACGGGGGCTCTTCTGGCGGGTGCGGATAGGCATAATACAATTCCATCGGGTTTGGCACCTTGAAACCGGCATGACGGCATAAAAGCATTTCCCTCATACCATGGGGCACCACTATATGTGCCGCATCAAGTAAAGGTGCATCTGGAAACATCGCTTGCAAAGACGCAGGCAACACCAGCGACTTGTTAGTTTTGGAAACGATTACAGGCATTTGAGATCTTCTAACATGGCGGCTATTGAAGCGTCACCATCTATTACGTACGCCAAACCACCAGCCTGCTCGATCTGTTCGATCAGCATGTGCTGGCGCGGTGTTGGATGTTTGCCAGCGGCCTTCGTCTCGATCGCTATGTACCGTCCGTTGATGCAGGCGATGCAGTCGAGTATGGGCGACCCCATCCCTGATTGCACCGGCCAATGTTGGAACGACATCGGCAGCGATTTTAGTGCGGCTTTTACTTTTGCTTTGACTTTTCCCTCTGGTGTAGCCATGTTTCCCTCGCAACCGAGTGCTGGAGTAATGCTTTGAGTGCTTCACTTTGGCTTTCGTATGGGCCGAACTCGCGGCCAGCGTCTTGGAACCACCATGTATATGCCGAGTAATATGGGTTCGCTTTTGCACGTTCGTCGTGTGCGTCCGCCGCGCGAGCTTCTTGTTTTTGTAGTTCATTCCAAAAGTGTGAGTTGGTCGCCATTTCTTCGCCTTTAAACCTTGGTAGCGATGTACTCGTACCCAAACGGCTCGCTTAACTTTCGCTGCGTGAGTATAATGCGGCGTTCGCCGGTGGGCATCCACTGATCGGTGCAGTCGGCTTTTGCTGTGGGATGTGCGTGCCGAATGAACTGCATGCCGGCGAGGTTCCACACGGTGTTGGCCAGCCGATCGAGTTCTTTGTTGAACTCGCGGGCGAACATCAGGGAGCCGGTGAAATACACCATCTTTGTCCCAGCGGGCATCGTGTTTAATTGAGACTTGAATTGGTCGCTGTTCATGGGCCGTCACTCCTTTGAAGAAATGCGATAGACCAGTCAGGCCCACAAGGGTGCCGGCGAATATCAGCGCGATGGCGGCCGCACGATCTTGTTTGCTCATAGCGTGGTTTGTAACACAGGCTAATGTGAACTACCATGCGACAGGATGTCGCACCTAATGGAAGCTCTTCCCGTGAAACTCGCACGACGTTACGGGACAATATTCCCGACACAAGCCAGACGGGCGCGGCGGGAAAGTTTTAGTCTCTTTCATTCCCTCAAGCGTTTTCACACGCTGCAGGATACCAAGCCATTGCTGCGCCATGTCGGATCGATTATAGGTGCGCGTGGTCGCACAGTCGTGCTTGAGCCAGACAAACCGTTGCCGGCAACGCTTGACCTCAGGGAAATGGGCGAAAACCAGCTGCGCCATCAGCAGCAACTGCGTCTCGTCTTCCTTGATGCCGCCGGTCTTCCAGTCTACGCCATCCGCTACCGGCCCATCGACCCGCGTTGCATCAGCAACGCCACGATACCATGCAACAGGCGCAGACCATGCACACTTGTTAAAATTTCTATCAAGAGCCCACTTTGCTTCAACGATAATTTGCCCCGGCGACTCCTTAAATTCGTCGACCCAATGGGCCCACGGTGACATTTCCGCTGGCAACGGTATATCCTCGTTTAATAAGGCCCGCGCAAACGCTTTATGTACGGCGCTACCCCAATCAAGGGCGGTTCTATCTTCGTCCCGATAATTCTTGAGTAAGTCGACTTCATTATATCGACGTGGACATGTTTCTGAAGATTGTAATTGAGAAAAAGACCAACTAAAACTCATTTGCAACCTACCGGCGGCTTGATGTGGCGTGTCTTCTCGGCCAGCTTCTGCAGGAAAGCCAGCGCGCGCCACGCCAGCTGCGCCGCTTCCTCAAGGCCGATCTCCGTGTCCATATCGTATCGGCCCAATAGATGCCGGCCCATAGCGTCCTCTTCGTCGGAGCTCTTACCGCGGGCCCAATGGAGGGGCTCGCCTGGATTATGTTTCTGATTGCCCTTGTACGACACATGCGAAACTAGGAGCAACGCATCGCGAAAATAGTCGAGGCAGCCGGTGGTGATTGGATATTCCTTCCGTTGTGCGGAGGTCATACCGTCCAACAGTGACGTCAAGATACGTCGAGGATCGGATGCTGCTGCTTGCACCATATTAACTTTCTCCATAGGTCGTATCCTTCTCTGAGGTTTGCCGAAACCGTTCAGGCACATTAGAGATACCAGAAATGCAATCGAAGCACAACCGATAACGCCCATTCGGTCTTGGCGCCAGGACTGTGCTCCCAATTTGGCAGAAGCGCGATGCACTCGGCATTGTCGCAGATCCATACCAAATCAGCTTTCAGAGCATCATTAATGCTAAACCCGACAGCTTTGGCTTGTGCTCCATCCATGAATTCAATTTCGTCCCCGTATATCTCGCGATCGCGTTCCGCCGGATTGAAAACCTCATGGCCGTCGGCCCGCAGCTGGGCCGCGGCTTCATCGAAAGCCGGAAAGTTGTTCCGCGGATAACCTCTCATTGGCCCTGCGAGGTAAATTCTCATCGTAGTGCCTCTTCCAGTGCATGCAGTGCAATGTCTAGATCGTGCACTACATCGCAGGTGTTCCTGTTCCAGCGGTGCTCCGCTTCCAACAGCGGCGCCAGGAAATCGAACCACCAATCAATCATTTTTTCACCTGGACGATCGCGGCGAGTAGTAAGACCATAAATAAGATGCTGAATACTGCGACATATCCGCCCCATAGTGGCGCTGTGACCCACCACCAGGACCAGTCGATGTATCCGGTCAGCTTGAGCCCGAGAAAGAGCAGAAACAAGAGACTGAAGAAACTCAAACCGCCTGACGGATTAGTGTTAGTAGACATCACCGTTCTCCTTGATCTTTTCGTCTTCGTACGGCGCCGCTACGCGACGGTAGAACTCCAGCTTGGCGCCCTCGAGCGCCCCTACGATATCGTTGATTGTCGCGTAATTGGGTCCATGTTCGTACCAATAATCGCGGCAGATACCTGTAAGCACGTAATTCAGTTCCCCAGCCGTTCGCGGATCATTGAACGACTTAATGGCGTCACGGCGTTCCTCATTTATGTAGGGCATCTATTTCGCCTTTCCGTAGCTCTGTCCTTGACTAACGCTTGCGGTTAACGGAAGATCGGGGGCCCACGATGGCGGCCTAGTCAGTTCCTCTACCACGATTGCCTTCACCTTGTCAACGTCCTCGTCGCGCACCACGTAGGCGAGCTCGTCATGGGATTGAGAAGCATACCTAATGCCGCGTTTGGCTAATCGCGTAGCCGCGGCCTGCATGATCTCGACCTCGAGGAATTGCACAATGTTCTCGAGAAACGCCGCGCCGTATATCTTATGGTGGCGCTTGGCGTACAGATAGAATTTGTCGCGGCCGCCAAAGTCTTCCGGCACCACATATTGCATCTTCAGACCACTGGGGCCCTTCACGTACCCGTGACCGATCTCGACGGGGCCTAGCCTGACTGGGTTGCCTTTACCACAAAACGATGTCTCTAGCACCAAGTCTAGCTTATACCAGAGGTCGACGGTTTGCCTTTCCGCTCGACGATACGCGCGTACTGCTTTTTCTGCGAGCTCGAGGGTCCAGACCTTTTTGAGCGCTTCAACATCCCCACCAGCTGCCCGTGTTGCCCGTATAACCATCCCATAGAATTTTTTAGCGGCAGCACCAAAACCAAGTCCAAGTACAGCGGCTTTACCAATTTGCCCCTCGATCTCGTCTGACGGAAACTTACGGTTAATCGGTCTTTGGAAGATGTTCGTTGCTTGGGCATTGTATGGATCCTTCTTCTCACGGAATTGCTGTAGCAGCGGCGACCCGGACAACCACGACGTTATCCGCGCGTGCATCTGTCCAAGGTCGCCGACTACTACCTTGTACCCGGGCGGGGCCATTAGCGCAAGACGCAACTTTGTCTTTTTGCCGCCCCTCCCAGTAGGCAAGTTCTGCATATTAATCTTCCAATCTCCGCTTAGGCGCATCGTATGGGCGCCGGCGTAGCGCAACGGGATTGGCATGAGGCGCGTTACCTCTGCGCCCAATGTAGTAGGCCATTGGAGATTAGCAATAGCTAACAGGCGTTGGGATCGCTTCTCTTCAAGAGTGCTCTTCACTCCCAATCTTGCCGATGCGAGCGCCTGTATTTGTGGATCGTTATGCTCCTGCAAGTCCGACATGAATTCGTCAGTCTTGGCAAACGCATAGGTTTCGATCGCTGGATTAGATGGAGACGGCTTCATGCCAGGTTCAATGCCCAATTCAATTAGCCGTTTTGCAAACTTGTCGTTACTCATAAGGTTATCGCGATCAGTGTTGGCCGCACGCATAAGCTCTTCCTTCTCGGCGACCACATCATCATAGTGCGCCTTAAGCATATCATAGTCGATCACATATTGCGGCTCAACCGCAGCGCGCAATACCAGATCCATGACCTTCCATTGGCTCTTTGGCATTTCAGGCGCCAGCTTGTTAAAGATTGAACGCATCAAATAAACGTCGCGCCGGCAATAATCTTTGTACTGTGCCCACAACACAGGGTTGCCCATGATCGAGGCGCGTCGCATTCCTTTTACTTGCACAATAGTATGCCCCTTTGGAGCTAAGTGAAAATATTCTGCAACAGTTTCTAACGACACGCCCTTTAAAACATGGCCCCGCAAAACGCGCACGACGCCCATAACATCAAGAAGACGCACTGGTACAAAACCATATCGCCACGCAATGACACATGCATCGAAGAGGGAATTATAATTTAACATGGTGGTGTGCGCAGGATCGACATTATTGAAAAACGCCTGTATATCTGGCGCGTCTATAATTTCAATCGGTCCATCCTCAAACGCTACGCCCATCATATGAGTTTCCCAGCGCGGATCAAGTATATATTCGGCCGGGGTCATCTTCCGCAAACTGTATTCCTGATCGTAAAAACTTTCCAGGTCGCAATATAGAAACCGATGCGCTATGCCCATTGTTTCCCTCGTTTTATAAGGGAAACTGTGTCTGTACCTACGCCAAATTCACGACCTAAAGCCGCACCGTTTTCTCCGGCAAGCACACGATGACGTATTTCCGCAGCAAGAGCCTCAGTCAATTTATTGCGACGCGTATTGCGCCCCTGCATTAAACGAGTGGCCCACCGACAATTACATGGTTCATAATCACCGTCATTATTTATCCGATCTAACGACCAATCCTTGCCAGGCTTCTCTCCCATGTCGGCGGCGAAATTCTCAAACTTATGCCATCGCTTACAAACTTTTATACCGCGGCCACCATAATTTTTATAATATTTATGGTGCGGATTATAACACCGGTCCATCATTTTAGCCCACGACCGATATCGCGACGTCTGTGGCCATGCTTCACCATGAATACGTGGCATTAATGAACCTTTCCATTTGGCCCTACAACAACTGCCTTGGTTTCCGTAAAATAGCAATCAATTGATCCGGCTTCATCAAAATGCACTAATGGGGCAATTTCAAGACCAAATCGTTGGGTTTCGCTATGTGTTGCCCACCGACAAGTTTCAGGCCCATAGTAACCAAATGGCACAGTGCCTGCTTCTGTTGCCCGCATAAAGACGTCATATATTTTTCGAAGAATTGCTTCTGTCATATCATACCGCCGGGGGTAAGGGAACAAGGCACCAAAGCTTCGGATAGCCAGCAGATACCGTCGCGAATACCCACGCCGTTGGCGTCGGATTGCCTTTGATCTCGCGTGTTACCAGTTTACCGGGAAAATGAAACCGCGTCGGTCCTGCCCATTGCAAACGCCACTTACGCTCGCCATTAGGCGTTATGACAAGGCGCGCACTTGTATCAGTGACCTCCGCAATGCCGTCCGGTTCCTCACCGCCGATTGAAGCTTCCTGCAGGATCACGATAGGATAGGCATCGCCGGCATCACAACACGAAATGATCGAGTCGCCCGCTTTCCAGTCGGGCCGATCAAGGCTCGCGAACCACTTGGCGATATCGGGCGACGGTCGATAGATTTCACCGTGATAATCGACATCGTCATCAGCATGTACCGCGAGCGAAAAGGCACAGATACCTAACACTGTGCCAACCGCGGCCCAAAACATAATCCGTTCCCAGGTCATGGTCGTCTCAAGTCTCTATGCGTGAGCTCCACCTGACCATCGCGCACGGCACTGAGCACAAACACATCGTAGTGGCCGGGAGCGCCGGCGGGGCCTTTGAGTTGCGTACGCTGGTTATGCGTGCGCCCCTTGTCGTCTGTCTCGATCCAGTGCCACGGCAGGCCTTCTGTGTCCTCTATCGACTTGCACAGGCCTTGCCGAATGTGGGCCATGCACCTATCTGTCGTGAACGGATCTGATCGATCGTAGGACGCGTAACGCTTGGCGCCCTCTACCAGGCGATCGTTGTACTTATCAATGACCTCGTCGACCGCAGGTACGTCCAGCAGGCCAGGCGCGACGAGCTCATCAAGATGCTCCGGGGCCACCGCATCAGGCGTTGCGCTCTGTGCTTCGCGGCTTGCCGCGCGTGTTGCTCCACCGATCGTCATTTCTTTTTCCTCGCTTGCAGCTGTTTCAAACGCTCTCTATAGAGTTGCTCGCGCTTTGTCAACTTGCTCACGCTGCGCTTGTGATAGATTGGCCGGTTATTGTTACCGCGGCCGATGAACGCCAGATGATTGAAACCTTGCACCGCTTGCCGACGCCGGCGCTTGGCTGTTGCTGCTACGGTCATTTAGGGATACTCCGCTCCAGCCGGCGCACCGCGCGCCAAATATACATGGCGAACCCGATCCGCAGTGCCATCGCAAACACGCCGCCCACGCCGATGCCCATCACCGTGACACCGATGTAATGGTTGAGCAATGCAATATCGTATGTGAGATCGGTCATTCCGTGCTCGCTTTCCACGTTTGATAGTTGGCGTCGGCCCAACCTTCACGGTAAAGCGTCCAGTCAGTCGTGCCACGTTTATAGGGATTAGCTGTAATATCCAAGCCCCATTTAAAATCATTGAAACCTTCGCGCCGTACGCGCTCGCTTTGGGTCATAGCCCGCTCTTTATGAGCTCGAGGATAGGCTGGATTTTGTCGGCCGCAAGATCATACTCTTGCGTCACGCTCGCTACCAGGTCGACCGCGGCACCCTTGCTCGCCGGCTTACAGCCCGCTACGCAGCCCATCGCAATCATCAGACCGACTTGCGCGAACACGTTAGAGCTCGCCGCGCTCGCCAGCTCGCGGCATTTCGCGTCTCGCTCGCTTTCGGTCATGGTATGTTGTACCGTGATACCTGCCAGCAAAATGCCGGTCGTGATCTTGAGCGCCTTGCACAAACGGTCCATAACGGCGCGCGGCAATTCACGCGTACCGCTTTCATATTCGGATATGCGCGCTTGTGGCACTTGGCACGCTGTCGCTAAATCGACTTGCGACATACGGAGCTCATCACGCCGCGCTTTTATGCGCCGGCCGATCATGCTCTCTTGATCGTTAGCCATCGGTTAACCCTCTAACCGTTCAAGGATCAATTCCCAGAACATAGCTGTTTCCGGCAATTCCGCATGCTCCCATTGATAGCGCGCATGTTGCTTGTTATGCTCGCTACGCCATTGGCGATTGGCCTTAAGCCAATTATCAATGCGTGCCTTAATGACGATGGTAGGTGACACAGGGAATCTCCTTAGACCAACAGGCGCGGCACTTGCCGCAATTGTTGTTTTGTGTAGGAGCCGGGCAAACATGGGCAGTGCTGTCCGGCTCCTTAGAATGTACGAGACTGACAGTAGGCCACTTAGCCGTAGCACGCCCATCTATCATGGTCGCGGACACTCTGATTGTCAAGTTATCGGGCACGCTGCCGCCTTTAGCGATATACGCTTGCACAATTGACAGTTCCCTAGTTGGAAGCCAATGCCGCGTTTTGGGCGTTAACGCGGCTACTGCACAAATCTTTGTCAAATGCTCGACCGATTGCAGGTCGCCAGCATCGTGCCAACGAAACCATTTCTCTTTATAATGCTGCAATAAAAACGCCATTGCCGCAGCCCAATGCGGGCCCGTAAGAGACGCGAGGCGCCGCTTATGCGCTGTCTTGACGCTGTTGTATTGATAGTTGCCACGATCTAAAGCGTAGCATCCTGAGCACACGCTACCAGGCACGCTAGCTAGCTTGCTTCCCGTAATGCAGGCATGGGCTGATATGGAATAACTGCGGCCGGGCATTTTGCCCACACTGCCGAGGCTACCACCAACTAATTGCAATGCCTTGCCTACTCTCATGGCTCTAACGCCTTCTGAATTGCTGTTGCGATATTCAGTCTTTCGGGCTCTTTCAGCGTTCGCTGAAACGTACCTTTGCCGTTTAATGCTGTGGCCACCGTAGCATCATGCATGCGGTATTGCCAAGCATTAAAATCAGCATCATACCGCTTTCCTACCTGATGGTTGACAAGTAGCAAATAAACAACTCCGCTTACCCATAGAACTGCACTCATTATGGGCGCTTTCCTTTTGTCTAGAGGGTTTTCCATTTCCGAAACATAGGAGCAATAGCGTTGCACGTCATATCGCGCGGCAACGGTATGTTTTTGCGCGAATAGCCGTTATATTCTGCTAACGCTTCTATAGCTCGCCAATTCAATGGCTTGCTATCTAATGTCATAATCGCCATGCCTGTTAGATACGAAACCACGCCTTTCCAGTAAGCTTGTCTAGTCATGGCCCATTACTCCCATCTATTTCGAAGCGAATTCCAGCGTCTGCCGACGGCAAGCGCCGATTGCTCTTTTTTCTTGATCAGCATTTTAGCAATGCGGGCCCTAGCCTTTTCGGGCGAGCTCGCTTGCGCCTTGCTCAATTCGGCAATGACGGCGCGGTCGTGGTCCGTCAAGGGCGCACGAAACGGAGGCCAAGGCGTATGGATGGCACCAGCGCCTAACGTATGATAGGACTCGCCCATTAGTATGCCTCAGCCTCTTCACGGGTGATAAAGAAGTGGATACCGTGTGAACATTCAACACGGAAATCAGGATCGTAACTATCAGGCCGCACTATTTTTCCAACGCAATAAATTGTATTATCGTGTTTAGCATGCGCCAATGTAGTGCCTTTTGGAAACAACGCTAAAACCTTAACATATTCAGCGCGGCATTTACGCCCGGTTGAATTGACGCGTTTTGCCGCAGCGGGGATTTTTAATTGACATAACCCCTCTTTTAATTTTTTCCAGCCGATCAAATCTCCTGCGGGTAAAATAGACATTGGCGGTAATCTGGCGCGCGAAAGATTGGCGTCCGAAAGATCGACGCCCGAAAGATTGGCGTCCGAAAGATAGGCGCGCGAAAGATTGGCGTCCGAAAGATCGACGCCCGAAAGATAGGCGCGCGAAAGATTGGCGCGCGAAAGATTGGCGCGCGAAAGATTGGCGTCCGAAAGATAGGCGCGCGAAAGATTGGCGTCCGAAAGATCGACGCCCGAAAGATAGGCGCGCGAAAGATTGGCGTCCGAAAGATCGACGCCCGAAAGATTGGCGCGCGAAAGATTGGCGCGCGAAAGATTGGCGCCCGAAAGATTGGCGCCCGAAAGATTGGCGTCCGAAAGATAGGCGCGCGAAAGATTGGCGTCCGAAAGATCGGTGCGCGATTTATCTTCCCATAAAATCGCTTGTGTATCGCGATGTAAAATTTGTATCATATCACTTACTCCCTTTGATACGCGCTTATGTTCCGTTTTCTATGCACTGATCACAATTGCGATCGACCATGCCATAGTGCCCATGGCGACCGTGGCGCCTATTATCCGGACCAACGTCACCATACCATAGCAGCGTCCCCACGGGATACGGTTTGCGGTCATCGTCCCGACATGCCGCGACAAACCACGTTTGCGCGTCATGCTCAAATTTGTCATCCACGCTAACGAACGTTTCGTTAAAGCGATCATGTTCGTGCAAGGATGATACCGTGATACCATTGTAGGCACACGCTGCACGCGCCTCACTAGCGTTACCCTTGACTATTAGCTGCAACATGGGTTTGTTCCTTCGCGTGTTCCAGCAATGCAGCCTTGGCAATCTCGACCCAAGGCAAGCACGTTACATTCTCAGGGGATGCTAGCACGGCGCGCGCCGTGGCTACAAGCCTAAAAGCGCGATCGTTCTCAGATATTCGCGTCATGGTTTCTACTCCACTAAGACTGCGATAGGCACAAGCAAGCCGACACGCGCTAGCACATACGCTAGGCGCCTATGCCGTGCCAGCCACGTTGATAATCTGCCGAGGCGTGTCATGTCACTTGCTCCAATTCCAACGCTTGCCATACAGCGTTTCTAGCACGCTGCGGTTGACATGCGTATTGATGCGATGGCTTGCATCGTTGCCCATGATATGCGCGACAAGAGGACCGCGCCAAGCGAATGTTGCGCCACATGAACAAACATGTTTCATGCGACTTGCGGGATCAAGCTTACTCGGCAAACTTGCGCCCATTGTTACGGTAAACATTGTCATTGCTCCTATCGGCGGGATTGCCGGCTAGTGCGGGGTTTGTGAGCCCCGCACTAAACTGCAACCTTAGCCTTGTGGCGCTTCGATCAGTGCGCGCGTGACCATATCGCGCTGGCACTGGATAGCGTACTTCCAATAAATCGCCCAGTGTAAGGCCTTGGCGAACGCGGTGGCGCTTTCGATCGTGCCGAACGTGGTATTGTCTAATCCACCATCGTGGCGCCATGCCACGACACGGCAAGACTGTGGCCGCTTCACTGGCAAGGGCGCCCCGGGCGGCTCAACCGGCGGGACCGTATCGGCGAGCAACGGCGCAAAGGGGATATCGTCCATTGCGATTGTGCGGGGTTTCGTACGCATTGCATAAACTCCTATGGCTCTTCAGTACTGGTTCGACCAGTAGACACGGCGCGCCTTAGCGCCGTGTTTCGCCATTACGCCGCGACCTTGTCCTGGATCAGCGGCATGAGCAAGGAAAGCGCTTGTCCCTTGAAACGGTCACCGGCACCGAATGTAGCAGAGGACATACGGTCACCGCCTTGCACGGTCTTTGTGTGGTCGACATACCGTGTCACGGCATTAAGCGCCGTGAACGCCGATTGATCGCCGTTACGTTCAACCATTGATGTTTTATATGCGGCCCACAAAGCCGCATAGTTGTTCATGGTTCGCGTGGCGATTTTGTCTTTATCCGTTTCCTTCGGATCAATGCCAACAAGCGTTTTGAAAAACGTCTTATTGAATTCATCCGTTACCGCGACAGTCGCCAATGCGTCACCTATCACCTTGTAACGCTCGGAACCCGCGAGGACGCGGGACAACTCGCCGGCGACTGCCTTTGCGTCCCAAGTCTTGCTATGGTTCCACTTGACCACGCAATCGGCGCCGGACCACGCCGCGCGCAAGGTGTTATTGCAGACCACGTTGACGTCGGTCGGCTGTAACCTTGAGGCTTGTGTTGTGTCGAATGACGTCGACAACAGCGCATAGCGGTGATGGTTCATTCCGCCGACGATATGGTCTTTATACCGCGCGGCGAACCATATTTCGCGGCCGCCTTTGAGACTGCCCATAGATGATAACTGCCAGCCGTCCTGATCGGCGAAATAGCCTGTAACCATCTTGTGCAGGTCCGAAGGCTGGTGCACCTTGTAGCCGTCGGCCGATATGCCAAGACTGGCAAACGTGTCTGATCTGGCATTGGACCAACGTCCCGGGACATACATCATACCGTCGATTGTATCGGTACCGGGTTTTTCGGCGAATAGCCGAAGCTTTACGACGTCGAAATTAAGCCCGGCTTGTGCCAGGTCTTTGTCAACGTTGCCCGTGAACGGGTTTTGAAGCCCGTGCCAAGCGTCGCCAATGCAGACGATAGCCGCGCCGCTTCCAGTGGAAACGGTAGAGAGTTCGTGTGCCATTTGTAACACTCCTATGCGGCGCGGTATTGCGCCTTGCGCCTAGAACAATGGGCGCCATAGGTTTATGCGTCAAGTGAAAAACTTGATTATGATTTACAATTCGCTAAGACCGCGGCAATTTGCGCGTCTAGATCAGGTTCGTCTTTGCGTGGCCGGCCGAGTTTAACGGGCTCTCCGGTGTAAAGGGCAAGCACTTGCCGCTTGCGGCGTTTCCGTGCCATTATGGTCGTGGGCGCCGGGCCAAAAGGCGATTGCGAGCGATCATCATTACATTGGATATTATAACATGGCTTTTCCGTGCCGATTGCCATTAGCTCGGCGATATGAAGCGATTGCTTATCAGGGAAATGCTCGAGTTGTATCCACTTGATATCGTCAAACCAGTGCGCCTGGCTTGCGTGTTCGCCTATACGATCGCGCAAGCGGCAGGATTTGCCGACATAAAGCAAGTTGTCGTCCGCGTCGAAATGCCGATAGAGAATGAAACGGTGTTGGCGTGGCATGGCGTTTCCTTAGCATGATTTCGTCGGCATGTCTAGCGCCGGCGCAACGGTTGAACGGTTACAATTTGTTAATTGATCCTAATGATCCAGTACTTATATATATCTATCTTTCTAAAGAAAATATATATGTATATTGGGTATGAGTGTATATTAGCATATTCTATAATGATATCAATACATTATAATATACACGATTATACACGCGATTGCGTCATACCGTGATACCTGTCATATAACTGTCACAAATTATACATTATACACGACCCTAGTGTTCAAAAGGACCTCTCTCTGTCAAAATCGTCGGATCATTGGATCATTAGGCCGGTTTCACGGTGTAACCTATGAATATCATTCGCATTTTTAATGATCCAATCATATTTATCAAGGTTTAACCATGTAACCTATTGCGCGCGCCGCACAATCTAATGTGCGCCGTTTTTGGATCATTACCGATCATTGATCTAGGTCATAGTCTTGCCATATTTAAACCGTGAATAAATACTGCGGCAATGTGACGCTGGTATGGGTGCCACGGTTTGAGGGTTTGACCCCCCACCCATGCTGGACAGGCCGGCCCCTGTCTATAAGATAAAGGGGCAGTCGTCCAGACCGAGCCTAAAAAATCACTCATTAACCTTTGCTTAAGGTATGACGGTGAAACTATTCATACAAGAAGGAGAACGACCATGTACCTCAAATTGATGGGTCCCGAAAACGCGCCGGACGAGGACAGCCGAAAAATATTCACTGCCCATGGCGATGTTAAGAGTGTGCGGTTCGCACGGAAAAAAGATGCCGCGACTGTCCTTGTCCATTTTGATAATTATGATTGTGAAGAGTTCATACTTGAAGGAAACGCTTACTTAATGAATGATGCTGGAAAAACGATCGCCTCATTTGGCGTATCACCTATTCCGGCACCTGCATGACCTTGATCCTCCTACTCACGTTAATCATGTTCCACGCGATCGACGGACATGCCTGCTGGATCAATCCTGCCGCGGTAACCATGATCCGGGGAGCCGGCCAACTTGGTTACCCGACCGGCACGATTATTAACACGGGCGGTGGCTCCTGCATCGTGCGGGAAGATGTTAACAAATAGTGCGCGCCATGACCGCGCCCTGGGCCCGACGTCGGCGCGAGCGGTTCCGGCCCGACGATCGGCTCGACTGGCGCGATCCGGACATGCCGGCATGGGTGTGGGCCGCGGCCTGGTCGGATGGTAAACAGGGCTGGCGCCTGATGACGCCAGCCGACGCCACTGCAATTGCGCGATTGCGACTTGACGATCCTCGCGAGAAGGTATAGCTTCCTGTCACGGCTAGCAAGCGCTTCGGTAAGCAGCGATCGAGGTTCAGGGGCCGAGTCCTAGGTACAGGTCAGGAACCGGGCGCCGGCTAAACCACGATGTAAAAATCGAGTAGCCGGCGCTTGACTTCTCTCGAACATAGGTGTAACGGTAAAACCATGCGCTCCTCTTATGTCCAATCAACGAATGGCGATATCTATTCAGTCGGCAAGGTGCTCTATATCGCGTGCTGCGATTGTGGTTTGGTTCATCGGTACACCCATCAAATTGTAGAGCGCAAAACAGGTAAACAGTATAAGCCCGGCCCGCGCCCCAGTCGGTTTTATATTCTGCAGCGCGTCGAACGCGCCAATCGCGAAACTGGACAGCAGCGCCGGCGCCGCGGCATCCGTATTCGAGCACTTGACAAACACAGTAAGGCGGTATAACGGTATCCCTATAGGAGATCCCCATGTCAGAGAATGCTCAAGGCCCCACATCTACCCAGCAAAATCTTCGTGTTCGTATCGATGCTGTCGTCTCTCGATTGCAAAATATCCGCGGATCGCTACAAGATATCTTGACGAAGGTCCATGGGTCCTCACCACCGCCTCCATCTCCTGCGTCCCCGGCTACAATCAACATGGTATCGCCAATTGCCACAGGTATCGGCGATGCCCACCAAGTTCTAAACGTCATCGAGAAACTGATCGACGAGATCAAGGGGGATCTGTAATGAGTTTGCACCCTTCCACGTTTGACTACCTGAAGCCGCGCGAAGGACAAATCGAAGTGATGAACGCTTTGCGCGAGGAAACAAAGCACTATGCCAATGTCCTCGACCAGGCACTGGACGATGGTCCGGACAAGACCTATATCCTGCGCCGCGTGCGCGAGACGGCCATGTGGGTCATCGTCGCTCTCACTCGGCACCCTGATGGATCACCGCGCTGACATGCCGATGAAACCGTTTTACCAGGAGGACGACCAATGAAGACGTATACCATTGGAATGCTGGTGCTGGCTGTGGTAGCTTTTTGGACGGCATTCGCGTACCCGCAAGAGGGCAGTAAATATCCGCCGGTCGACGTGACCAAGTTCTACATCACGGCAACAGTCTCCGACGCTCATGGGCGCAAATACGCGCAATTTGCTTATCGTCCAGCCGGCGAATTCGACACCAAAGAGGCTTGCATCGCTTGGAAACCGACTGAAGAGTTTGCCCATGCGACAGTCAATCTCATTAAATCGGCCCAAGATAATTTTGGCCCCGACACCCAAGTGACGATCGATTGCCAACAGCCGCCAGCGCCAGGCGAGAAGAGTTGACATACAGTTAAGTTTTGAGTACCATAATGATTGGTCACCACTCTGGCTCGTAGCAGGTTGGAGTGGGTAGCGCGAGGACTCCCTCGCAAAACGGGGGGCCGGCCGGTTTGAGCAGCTCGAAGCGGCACGACCGGCCCCGCCCAACAGGTGATGCATGGGGTGGCTTTTTGGTAACCGAACCAGAGTAGATAAACCGCCGGCTACCGGACACGAAGTTATTGCGTTTCCACGCAAACACGTACCGCCGCCGCCACGAGAAGGTCGCGCCACTTTCGTACCGGTTGATTTTCATTCGGTGGACGAGGTCCTATGGAAGGCCCGGCAGGATATTCGTCGGGGATTGATCGATCCTTCAGCCTGTTTGATTGTGGCGTATGACCAGACCCGTCGCAAGGTTATTTGGTATCAATTTGGCCGTGAAGACGATGAAGCCGACGACGCCTTTCGCGACTGGCCCAATGAAGTGGTCCTCGATGAATGACCAAACCATATTTCTTTGGGTTCCCATCTTCGATTAAAGGGATCAGCTTTCCCGGTAAGCCGCGCATCATCACTATTGAAGCTCATGGTGGTCCATGCCCGCCGGGGAACTATTCGTATAACGGTGAGCCCTTCAATTTTTTCGCGCCTAATCCGATCGGTGGTGGATCGATCGTGGGGATCGGTACGCCTGGTTCCCTGGCTTCATTCCAGGCCTGGAAGATCCCGCCATCCACTGCGCCAAAAATCACGAGCCCGTTCAGCGCTGACATGATGAACCGATTCTATGCCTGGGAACAACCGGTCCCACTGTTTCTGCCATCCGCTGAAAACCAAGCCGGCGGCATTTTGTTTCTCGAGATCGACAATATTGCCACAGCACTGAACAATCCGACATCGTTTCAGATCCTCATTGACACATTGGCACATGGAACTGGCCTGCCACCAACGCCGCCGCAGTATATTTGGTATTTGTATCTAACCGGAGTGGGACAAAGTTTCCCAGGTCCACGTATTATCGCTACCGGAAATATTGGCACTCAATCCTTTTTGGATCAATCGGGATTTTTGCCGCCGAGCGTTGACCCAACGTCGCCGGCGCAAGTGTCAAATTATGGCGCACAAGGTGGCGGCTATGGATTGTGCGACATGTTTTTTGGCGACGGCTCATTTTACACGCAATACAAGGCGGTATGGGGCATCGACTTTTCTCCGGGGCCATCTACCCAGGCCGAAGCGCAGCAAGAGATTCAAAACATGATCGACATGGGCACGACCGAGCCAGGCTACGTCGACACGTTCCAATGGGCCATAGCGCCGTCGCCGCCGCCTCCCGGCTTCTGTAGCTGGAATTTCACGGTAAGAAGCTGGCGCCGGGCGAATAATTTCAAAGTTAACCCGAACGCTACGCTGGGTGCTGTGTCACAAGTCAGTTCCAAAGGGCGATCGTTTGCGGTCAAGCCGCTCCGTACTACAACTGCGATGTCGGGCGGTGCCAATCCCACTGCATGCACGAACACGCTTACGATTTATCCCAAATCGATGAATTTCACGGTGCAGCAAAACTTTTCTTAACCAACTTGTGAGGTAATGGATATGGGCCCGGGTCGAGCGGCAGGGCGTGAGATTGCCTCAAATCGCCTAATGGGGGTGTTGTTCCCCGGGCTCCTTAACCTCTTTACTATTTGTTAACCTCCCGGTAATATTCTGGTCATTATGAGTGAGCATCAACCCTTTGATATTGCCGCTTCGATCGCCCGTTTTGCCAACGAGGGTATACCGGTAGCAGTTCTTGCCCGCGGCCTCGACGCACCGTCAGATGTCATCCGTGAGACGATCCAAGCTGCTATTGACTGCGGCAAGGTCACTGAAATGCCGCGGGACGACTGGCCGCCGACCGCGCGCCGTGCGGATCACTTGCCGTCGCAGCTGGCCAAGGAGCAAGACGACCATCTATTGACAGCCTGCATGCGAGCGTTTGCAGTGACTAAACTTCAAGCCAGTTTCATGCTCGTGCTCTTGAAGAGAGAGGAAGCGGACAAAGACACGTTGCATCACGTTATTGAGTCACAACGTGCGATACGTAGAAATCAACCCGACAACCCTGAGTGTACGGACCCGAAAATGGTTGACGTCGTAATTTGTAATCTTCGCAAGAGGTTACGACCATATTGGGTTACCGGGCATGAGACGATTAAGACGTTGTGGGGCCATGGCTACTACATGGAAAAAGCTGATCGCGATATAGCCCTTGACAAAATTAGAGCGGTGGCGCAAACTGATTTACATGAAAATCAGTGAAGCCAAAGCCACAGCAAAACGATTAGGACAAACGCGGTTTTTTACAGGAGAATCTTGTAAGCGCGGGCATATTGCAAAACGAAATACCGCGAATGGTTCATGTATTGTTTGCGCCGCTAATGAAACCCGGGCTCGTCGTTTGTCTGTGGTTGGTAAAATACGTTACGTTCTTAGTTGTTCTTATTCCCGGGCCTTGAAACGCGGCCATGCGCCTATAGATCCTTTGACCATTCATCCGTATCCCGACGATAAACGTTGCGAATTATGTGGTAAGTTGCCTAAGAGTAAATCCTTACACGCCGATCACGACCATGATACCGGTCGCTTTCGCGGCTGGATTTGCTATCGTTGTAATTCTATGTTAGGGAATATGGCGCAGGTTGGCGAAGACAGGATCAAAGCATATGTCGAGCACCCTGCTTAACGAAGAGCTTCTAGTCGGCATGTTAGCCGTTCCTCCGTCGGCCGAGAGCGGCCCTGATCTCCGCACTGCCGCGCTCCTTGTTCTTCTCGATGCCTACGATCGCCGGGTAACACGCGAGGCATTTTTCAAGACCGCCAAGACAGCCGTGCAGCTGTGCGAAATGTTGGGACGGCTCGAGAGCACCACCGGCATTAATGCCTCTTTCACGAAGGGCACTTTGTCAGCTGAAATGCTGCTGGAAGCCCTGACAAAAATCACCAGTTTTGCGGAAACACATCGCCATTCCTTGGCCCATGATGTGACCCTCTTCATGCAATGTCCGGAGGACGAGGACACCAAGCACTAATTAACCTATTTATGCCATCGTTGTGCGGTTGAGCTGGCCCCCGAAAACGAGACGGGGCTGGAGGTAGGGGGGCGGGCTCGTATTTGGCTATGGGCGCCAATTATGTCAGTTCGAGAAATGGGAATGGATAATTTCAATCCGTTAGCTTGGGCCGGCAATATCGTTTCCCTTGGCGCCATCGTTGGGACGTTTATGGGCTGGCTCCCGGCCGTTGCGGCAGTTGTCGCGTTTACATGGTATTCAATTCAGATTTGGGAAAGCCACACGGTGCAAAATTGGTTGCACACTAGACGTGAACGTAAAATTGCTTATTACACTGCCCGGGTTCATCAATTGCGCGCGCAACAGAAGAAACGCGATCCTGATTTATCACATGATGATTTACGTCCATCCCAATGACGATGGCGGTTGCGCTGCCGGCCGCTTCTTCTCATAGATCCGTTGGAATATGTAGTTGATCATGTTGCCATGAACAACCAGGGCGACATACTGCAGGCAATCAGCTACGTGCGAGTAACCCTCTTCGTCGAGCTTTTCCGGCTTCGGCTTGAGCCCGCCCTGCTTCGCCTTTGCAAAGCGGTAGCCTCCCGACATAGCGCGACATAACATAGGGCACCGTTCTCCGTTGATAAGAAGCGTTGGTCCACCGTTTGTTTGACGACCAAGCAAAGCCTCCACAGATCGTAGCCTTGCATCGATCTCGTTCGTTGGGGCTGGGAAAGCTGGGAGGCCAAGGCGCTTAATGAGCTCGAAAGATGTTTCCTCTGAATGCGAGTCTTTCGTAATTCCGGCCGGATCGCCCACGACAGCCACTTTAAACTGGATGTACCGATTGGAGAGGAGGCGCGGCTTGAGATTTTGGAGGACATGCTTTTCTAGTCCGATATTTGTCGCGGGAACTTCCTCATGTACAACGAGCCTGCCCATATGATCTGGTTGGCAGATAATTGACCAGGGATTTCGACCGAAATCCTGACCAATGAGGAGCGGGTAACCGGGTACGAGTTGCGTCTCAGGTACAATGTGAAAACTCGGCCGAAAAGACGCTTTGAAAACTGCCATTCCCGATGGGTCGTCGCCGTACTGGGCCTTAACATACCGGTTGACCCATGGATGGTCTTCACCGTACATTTTGACAAAGTTGTCATAGTACGTCCGTCCCTGCTCGAGCCGGCGCGGATGATCGATCGGTAGCTTCCTGGTTTCCGCTGTCTGCAGTAGCCAGTTCAAATTCTCCGCGTTTGGCGAGAGTCCAGATGGTTGAATGAATTTCTGCCAGTTGGGTGGCAAGTCTTCCATAAATTTGTGCCACGGTGTCAATTCCGTTGGCATATTCGTGTCGGCTATCATCCCGTGCCACGTCGGAGCCCCACGTCGTCCTGAAGGATATCTGCCCAGCCGTCCGGAGATCGGCCCCACCACGTCCAAATTCATCTCGATACATTCTGATAACCACGCGGCTGTCAGCTGCATCGAAAGTAAGCGGGCCTGGTCCTGTGCATCCTCGAGGGGAATGAAGATCCATTCTGACACCACATCGTTGAATTTTACGTGGAACGTGCCTTCCGAGACTTTCCAGATGCCAGGGCCGCCATCGCTCGAGAGCCAGCTCTCGCATTCCTTGAGTACCGTGTCTTTAAGCTGTTTAAGAGTCTGGCGTACAACTGCGAAGCGAGTATATCGGATGCCGTCGTCCGC
>Ga0181521_10002208_pt1 | contig 23687 bp, 20 predicted proteins | sample PEATcosm2014_Bin_32_FD_119764 | JGI IMG/M metagenome (GOLD analysis project Ga0181521, IMG submission 119764) | Peatland microbial communities from MTU Mesocosm Facility, Houghton, MI, USA - PEATcosm2014_Bin02_60_metaG | ecosystem: Environmental > Terrestrial > Soil > Wetlands > Peat | place...
CGGCGATGTTCTCCACCAGTTCTCCCCAGTTGCGGCGGTGCAGCTTGGTGCCGCCTTCGCCCGAGGAACTGTCGTAGACAATCGCGAAACGTTGGTCATAGGCCATGGCGATGACGGCTGCCTTGCCCCAGCGCGAGTGGCCCGCCACGCCGACGTGCCGCGCGTCCACGGATTTGTCCGATTCAAAATAGTCCAGCGCGCGGCTGGCGCCCCAGGCCCAGGCACGCAGCGCACCCCAATCGTCCAGTTTGCGCGGCTGGCCTTTGTTCGCCAGACCGATGATGCCTTGCGTCAAGCCGGCGCCGTTGTCGGCCTGGATGCTGGATGTGGACAAACTGGCGTAGCCCCATCCCTTCGCCAGAATCAGTTGCTGCGCGCTGGGCCCCGCCGGTCCGCGCCCCGGCCCACCCACGGCCGCTGGCGGCGCGCCCGTGCGGCCCGCTGGCGGCGCGCCCCCGCCGAGCAGCAGCATCACGGGCACCGGCCCCGCCGCGTTGGCCGGCGTGGTCAGCGTCAGTTGGATGTCTACCGTGATCTGCGGGTACGCGGAGTTGTCCACGTGGCCCAGCAGTTGTTTCGTGATGATCGGCACATCGCCGTTGGTTCCGCTCGTGGTGTTGGCCACTTCCCACTTCACCTTGGGTAGGTCTTTGGGGACGCGGCCGTAAATCTCCCGGTCGAACAACTCGACAATCTCGGGACGGCGCTGCTGCCACCACACCTTGGCCGTCTTGACCTTCTTGCCGTCATTCAACACCAGCGGGTCCGGCAGCTTGGGATACGGATTGGCCTTGGACTCGTCGAAGTTCACGCCATTCGGCCCCTGCGGGTTCCTCTGGTCAGCACCGGGCCGGAGGGACGTAATGTGCAGAAGATCCATCAATCTTTGGTGGTCTTGCTCCGCCGTGAGTGGCGCGGGCCCAGCGCCGGCCGCGGGTTGCGACGCCTGAAAAGCCTCGCCGCGTCCACTGGCGATCGAAACCCTGAGCAGTACGACGCCATGCTTCGGGACCGTGGCCGTGTAAGTGTCGCCGGAAACCTGCACCGGCTCGTGCTGCCACAGATCTTGCGCCTGCAATCTACGGAAACCATAGAGCCCCGTGTCGAATTTCAGGGCGTCCCACCGGAAACCGATTTCAGCCGGCTGGTCTCCGCGGTTGAAGAGACCGACCGCGAAAGCGTTCCCGCCGATCGGCCGCACCAGCACCTCGGACTTTCCCTGCTGCGAAAGCCGCTCGACCGGCTTCGGCTCCCGGTCCTGATCGATGGCGATCGCATCGGGATTCATGAGAATCGATTTTGTCTCTTCGGTCATGGTCCGCAGGTCGTTGCCCGCCATTAGCGGGGCCGACAACAGGCACCAGAGGCTCATGTGCGTCCGATACTCGCCGGCCGTCATCCCGCCGTTGCCCACTTCGAGCATGTCCGGATCGTTCCAATGACCCGGCTGAGCATAGCCGGCGATATCGATCTGGGCGAACCCGATGCGCTCCAGGGAATCCCAGCGGTCGCCGATGTCAGACGTAGTGCGCCAGAGGTTGCCTCCCGTTTTCGCTCCCCACTTCCACACATCGGCCGCGCCGTACTGGCACAGGCTGTAGACCATGGGGCGTCCGGTCCTCAGCAGGGCTTCGCCCATTTTCTGATAGGCGCCCCGCTCTTCTTCACGGGTCGATCCATAGACGCTACCGGCGCTGCACCAGTCGTATTTCAGGTAATCGTAGCCCCAGTCGGCGAACGTCCGGGCATCCTGCTCCTCGTGTCCGTAGCTGCCCTGGTATCCGCCGCCCATTTTTCCGCTGCACGATTGCGGCCCCGGCGAGGAGTAGATCCCGATCTTCAGGCCTTTGGAGTGGACATAGTCGGCCAGCGCTTTCATATTCGGGAACTTGCCGTTGCCCACGATATTGCCGTTGGCGTCGCGCCCGCTGGTCCAGCCTTCGTCCACCACGATATAGGTGTAGCCGGCCTTACTCATGCCGCTTGATACCATGGCGTCGGCCATCTGCCGGACCGTGGCGTCGTCGAACACGTCCTGGAACTTGTTCCAACTGTTCCAGCCCATGGGGGGAGTGCGCGCCAGGCCGTTGTCCGGCACGTCGCGTAATTCCGGCAGGGGAATGCGGGCGGGGAACGCCTCTTCGCGCGTGACGCGTTCGAAAGTGCCCGTCAGAGGGTCGCGGCCGGTGCCTTGCATCGTGACTGCGATCCTGTTGGCGTTCTCCACCACACCGTCGTACACCGTTTCGCGCCGCGCCTGGGGCGGGGCAGGGGACTGACCGGCAGCCGCCGCCGGAGCGGGGGCGGGCGTGTTGAACGTCGTCACCAGGTGAAGTTTGCCGTCACGCAACGTGCCGGCGAGCGTTCCTCCGCGGCCGCCACCCCGGCCGGCGCTTGGGACGCTGGTGACGTTGTCGCCGGTCTGCTGCAACTGGAAGAAGTTCACGCCCCCGTCCTTGACACGGAAGGCCCAATAGCCGGTCAGATCGATCTGCGCGCTTGAAACCAGCGCGCCAACGAGGACGAGAAGGACCGGTGTCGCCGCAACGGCCCAACGGAGCGGGTGAAAGGGTGAGATTTTCATATGAGATCCAATTCGACAGCGTGTAGCCCGGTTGCGTCGAGGTCGCACCAGGAGCGCCCCGGCGTTCGAGCCAAGTTGCATTGTATCTTCGGCGTGCTCGCGTTGTCTAACGCCGATCCCTCTACGCAGGGATCGCAGCCGGTTTATGCTATAACCTGGAAAGACACGATCAGCCGCTGGGCAAATGAAGAAACTTCCACGAAAGGGTGATAGCCGTTCAGGAAAGCGGAGTCGCTTTTCGGACCACAAGGATCGGCGGCAGCCTCGTTTCTCACGGGAGCTTCTCGTGCTTTACGAAGACAATGCCGTGGTGGTCCTCGATAAGCCTGCCGGACTTCCGGCTGTGCCGGTCAAGGGCTCCGATACTCCGTCCGCTCTGTCGCTTCTCTCCGCAAAACTCAAGCTGAAGGGACAACGAGCTTTGGTGGTGCATCGCATCGATCGTTTTGCGTCCGGGGTTCTGCTCTTTGCGAAAACCGAGCCGGATCGCGATACACTGGTTCGACAGTTTCTCGCCCATACTCCCATCCGGCAGTATCTCGCGGTTATTCGCGGGCGTCCCGGCGCCCAGGAAGGGACGCTCGTTCACTACTTTCGACGTGAAGGAATGTTTCAAACGTTGCGCACGGAGAGCGACTCCACAGCGGCTCGTGCGGAGCTTCGATATTGGGTCGAACGCCCTCTCCGGGGCGCTTCGCTGGTCCGAGTGGCGCTGGCGACGGGGTTGCAGAATCAGATCCGGGTGCAGTTTCGAGCGATCGGCCATCCGGTCGTCGGCGACAGAAAATACAACCTGGCGGAATCGTCGGAGCGGCGAATTGCCCGCGTTGCTCTTCATGCGGCGCATCTTCAGTTCATGCATCCACGCTCGGGAGAGAGCGTCTCGATCGACTGCGAACCGCCCCCCGATTTTCAGTCTCTTCTTCGGGCATTATCGCTACCAGCCCGCCCGCGCCGGTGAGCGTTTGAGCGATGCAGTTGTCACAACGAGGCGAAGCTCTATTCCCGGCCGGTAGAATTGCGGTAAGGTGGATGGTACGAAAGGCCGACATGCCAACACAAAAACTCACAGCCGAGATCATTGCCGCCGCCATTGGCGGCTACGAATTCCAGAAGACCCGCATCGACGCCAGGATTGCGGAACTTCGGGCCATGCTGTCTGGCCCCGCCACCGAAACCGCCGCCGCGCCGCAACCGCCGAAGCACAAGCGGCGCAAGATGAGTGCCGCTGGTAGGAAAGCGATTGCCGAAGCGCAACGCAAAAGATGGGCTGCTTCCAAAAAGGCGGCTAAACCGCCAGCGTCAGCCACGCCGGAAGCACCAAAACCCAAACGCCGGATCAGCAAAGCCGGTATGGCAAGAATCATCGCCGCAACCAAGGAGCGGTGGGCCAGGGTCAGAGCCGCCAAGGCGCAACAGGCGAAAGCCGGACAGTAAAGCGGCGGTGCGGACGGCCCTCGCCACGGCCGGCATGAAGTGTTCCTCCGCTTGATTCGCCCCAGCCATGTCCCACATCACCCTGAGGCAAAGCTACAAGCGCCTTTCCGACCGGCTGAACCTGTTTCCCCAGGGGGCTCCGCCCACGGAACTGCTCTTCAGAATCCTGCAGTTGCTGTTCACCCAGGAGGAGGCGGCCCTGGTGGCGCTGCTTCCCCTAAGGCCATTCACGGCCACCGCCGCTGCCCGCAACTGGAAGCAGCCGGTGGCCCAGGCCCTGGCGACTCTGGAGAACCTGGCTTCCCGGGGAATGCTGCTGGACCTCGAGCTGGGGCAGGAGCGGTTTTTCGTGCTTCCGCCGCCCATGGCCGGTTTTTTCGAGTTCTCCATGATGCGCGTGGGCAACGGGTACGACCAGAAGCTGCTGGCCGAGCTCTACTACCAGTACCTGAACGTCGAGGAGGATTTCGTGAAGGACCTCCTCTGTCGCGGGGAGACCCGCATGGGGCGGGTCTTCGTGAACGAGAGCGTCCTGGGCGCCGGAACGACCCTCCAGGTGATGGACTACGAACGGGCCACCGAAGTGATCCGCACCGCCTCCCGCATAGGCGTAGGGACGTGCTACTGCCGGCACAAGATGGAGCACGTGCACAAGGCCTGCGGCAACCCCTTGGACATCTGCATGACCTTCAACAGCACCGCCGGCTCCCTCATCAAGCACGGCATCGCCCGGCAGGTGGACGTCCAGGAGGGCATGAACCTGCTGCAAGAGTCCCTGGGCCGCAACCTAGTCCAGTTCGGCGAGAACGTTCGGGAGCAGGTCGCCTTCATCTGCAACTGCTGCGGCTGCTGTTGCGAAGCCCTGCTGGCCGCCAAGCGTTTCGCGCTCCTCAGCCCCATCGCCACCACCAACTTCCTGCCCGAGGTGGATCGGGGAAACTGCAACGGCTGCGGACAGTGCGTGGAGGCCTGCCCGGTGGAGGCTATGGGCCTCGTCTCAGCCGGAGATCCCCGCCAGCCTAAACGCAAGCAGGCGAAGCTCCAGCAGGACCTCTGCCTGGGCTGCGGCGTGTGCGTCCGCGTCTGCACCCGGAACGGCTTGTCGCTCCGCTCTCGTGCGAAACGCGTCATCACCCCCGTCACGACCGCCCATCGTACGGTGCTCATGGCCATCGAACGGGGCAAGCTCCAGAACCTCATCTTCGACAACCAGGCCCACTGGAACCACCGGGCCATGGCCGCCATCCTGGGCGCCGTCCTCAAGCTCCCCCCCGTCAAACAGATCATGGCCAGCCGGCAGATGAAGTCCATCTATCTGGACAGGCTGCTGGGTTCACCGGGCTCCCATCCGGAATGAACCCCAGTCGCGGCTACAACCCGAAGGCTTGGCGGATCTTCTCCAGAAAGCTCGCCACCCTCACGCGCGGATCGCCGGCGCCCAAGGCCTCAAACGGGACGTAGCCGCGGTAGCCGGAACGGTCTATTATGGCCTTGATCTTCGCCAGGTCCGTGGGCTCGTCTTTGCCCTCGCGGCCGACGTTTTCCTTGATCTGCCACGAGACCGCGTAGGGCACCAACTTCTCGATCTCCGCGTACGGGTCGCCCGAGCGCAGGCTGCCGATATCCAGGATGCAGCCGAACCAGTCGGAGCCCACGGCGTCAATCACGCGGATGGTCTCCGCCGCCGTCTTGAGAAAGTCGTTGTGCTGCTGGAGCCCCACCATCACGCCGTGCTGTTGGCCGAACGCCGCGCATTCCTTGAAATCGGCCACCATCCATTCCAGTGCTTCGTCAAAGCTGTGCCCCGTGGGAGGCGCCCCGCCGGAAAAGACGCGGATCACCGGCGCCCCCAGTTTACTCGCCACCACGATCCAGTCCTTCACCATGCGCACGTCGTTGTTGCGCGCGGCTTCGTCCGCCACCGCGAAGTTATTGCGCACGCCGGTGCCGCTGATGGCGACGCCATTGACGAAGGCGGTCCGCTTCAGGTTGTAGATGTACTCATCGGCCGGGACTTTGGGATAACCGGGGAAGTAGTATCCGGTTGCGTCCAGCGCGTCCACACCATGTTGTGCGCAGAAATGGACTGCATCCGTGAGCGTCATGCTGCCCTCGCGCAGAGGCCTGTCGAAGGAGTAGGCGTTCAGTCCCAGTTTGAGCTTGACTCCCGGTTCCCGCGCGACCTTGGCTGGCGCGGGAATGGCGGCCGCGGCCACCAGGCCGGCGGACCGGCACAGGAATTTACGGCGATCGATGGTCATGGTGAAGAGATCCTCCTACAGCGTCCAGAATACAACGCCTTCAACCCCGCGAAAGGGAGTAGACGGTGATCTCCGGCGGCGCGCCGATGCGGATCGGAATGAAGATGGTGCCGATGCCGCGATTGACGTACAGTTGCCCACCCGGCTTGTGGAACCAACCCGCAACGTACGGCGTCACCAGGCGGCTGGGAGCGAGCTCCGGGCTGATGAATTCCAGGGCGGCCTGTCCCCCGTGCGTGTGTCCCGCCAGGCTGAGATCAATGCCCAGTTCGGCGGCGCGGTCGAACGTATCGGGATTGTGGCTGAGCAGAATGTTGACCCGATCCCGGTCCACGATACCCTCGATATTCCCCAGAAGGCGCTTGATAGGCGGCGACGGCCCAAAGCCGCGTGCGCTCTGGAAATCCACCCCGATCAGGTTCAAGGACTCGCTGTGAGCGGCGATGGGCACGCTGGCGCCGCGGAGAATCCGCACGCCCGTCTGCCGGAACAGTTCGGAAATCGAATCCTCGACGCCCGCCCAGGCATCGTGGTTGCCCAGACTGCCGTAGACGCCGAAAGGCGCACGCAGGCCGCGCAGAGCGTCCACGGCGGCCTCCTGCGTATTAGGGTCGAAGGTGACGAAGTCGCCGGTGAGCACTATCGTCTCGGCTCTTTGCGCGTTGGCGATGGCGACGTACTTGCGGATCTCTCCGGCGGGCATGAACGGGCCGATGTGAATGTCGGAAAGCTGGCAGATGCGGAATCCCTCGAAGCCGCGCGGCAGGCGTGGCAAGCGGATGGTCAGCGCCGTCACCTGGAGGTTCAGCCGCCCGTAGAGCAGACCGTAGGTTCCGGCCACGAAGGGCGCGCCCGTGACCACGGCGGCGGTTCGTTCCAGAAACCGCCGCCGCGCCGGCGATTGGATTTCCGGGCCCGCTGCGCGCCGCCTGGCGAGCAGCCAGCGCAAGCCGCCAACCATTCCTCTGGGGATGGCCAACAGGATCACCGCCAAAAAAGCGATCAGCGAGCAGGCGGCCCACCAAAGAATCGGCGCGGCCAGCAGCGCGTCGCGGAGCGTCAGGCGGACGGGCGTTTCGGGTTCGCGCCAGACGCCGAAGTTAAGCTGGTATACGGCCAGGTAGGCCGCCAGAACCGCCCCGCACACGGCCCACCGCAGCGCGCGCGACCGGATGCGCGCGGCGGCGAACGAATAGCCGCGCCAGGCCCAATAGAGCTGGCTCACTCCAAAGATCAGGAGAAGGGTTGAGAAGATCCACATCGTGCGCGGTGCGATGCACCAATTATTGCGCAAAACCGCGCCGGGCGGTATCGTGTTGACAAATGAGACTTCGGTACGTGTTGCCCTGCGCGGTTGCGCTGTTCGGTCTCGGCATGGCGGATGCCCAGTCCGTTTCCACCTCTTCCATTCCGCACCTCGAGAAGCGCGGCCAGGCCACCCAGTTGATCGTGGACGGCCGCCCGTTCCTGATCCTGGCCGGCGAGCTGACCAATTCGGCTTCATCGAGCATGGAGTACATGGAGCCGTACTGGCCCAAGCTGGCCGCGGCCAACATGAACACCGTCCTGGCGGCGGTCACCTGGGAACTGGTCGAACCGCAACCGGGCAAATTCGACTTTGCGCTGGTGGACGGCGCCATTCGCGAGGCCCGCCGGAACAACCTGCGCCTGATCTTCCTGTGGTTTGGAAGCTGGAAGAACGGCGAGTCCAGCTATACGCCGCTGTGGGTGAAGAAAAACCAGAAGCAGTATCCGCTGTTTCTGCCGGAGAGCGGGCAGCCGATCACCTACCTTTCGGTTTTCAAGGAAGCCAACTGGAGGGCGGACGCCAACGCGTTCGCCGCGCTCATGCGCCACATCCGCGAAGTGGATGGGGAAGCTCACACCGTGATCATGATGCAGGTGGAGAACGAAGTGGGTTGCCCGGGAGCCACGCGCGACCAGGTGCCCGAGGCCAAGGCCGCTTTCGACGCCCCGGTGCCGAAGCAACTCATGGACTACATGGTGAAGAACAAGCAGAACCTGGTCTCCGAGTTCCGCCAGTATTGGGAAGCGGCCGGAGGCAAAACGTCCGGAACGTGGGCCGAAGTGTTCGGCAACCAGCCCATGACCAACGAGATCTTCATGGCCTGGTACTACGCACTCTACGTCGACCAGGTAGCCAAGGCCGGCAAGGCCGAGTATGCGCTGCCCATGTTCATCAATGTGGACCTGGGCCCGGCCATCGGCGAGTACTCGAGCGGCGGTGCGCTGCCCATCAAGTTGAACGTGTGGCAACAGGGCGCGCCGGCCATCGACATCCTCGCGCCCGATATCTATCTGCCGAACTTCGCGGAATGGTGCGCGTGGTACGACCGCTCCGGGAATCCGCTGTGGATTCCGGAAACCCGCGGAGATGCCGCGAATGCGTTCTACGCCATTGGAAACCACGCCGCGATGGGGATTTCGCCCTTCGGCATCGAGCGCCAGGCGGACGCTTCCACGCCCTTGGCCCAGGCGTACGGATTGCTGGCCCAGGCGGCCCCGGAGATTCTGGAGGCGCAAGCCAAAGGCGCCATCAAAGCGGTCTCGCTAAACGCCCAGCACCCCGCGGAAACGGTGAAGCTGGGCAACTACACGTTCGCCTTCTCGATGGGGAGAATGCGGGGGCCGGCGCCTGCTGGCGGCACCAACGCGCAGGCCTCCTCGTACGCCATCGTGATTTCGACCGGACCCGACGATTACACAATCCTGGGCAGCGGGGTGCAAGCCACATTCAATGGCCCGGGGCCGTCGCCGGCCGCGGTTGCGAAGCTCGAGGAAGGCACGTACGTGGACGGACGCTGGGTGCCGGGACGCCGTCTGAACGGCGACGACATCATGCTGAATTACGACGCCCCGAACAAGGCCATCAAGAACGAGTCCGGGCAAGGTTTCCGACTGGCGGGCGGCGCTCCCAAAGCGCTTCACTTGCAGATCTACGGTTACTAATGAACCGCGCAGGGCAAGACTTGGGTGACGTTAAGTAATTGAAAATATGGAGCGGGAGACGGGACTCGAACCCGCGACGTCCAGCTTGGGAAGCTGGCATTCTACCACTGAATTACTCCCGCTTTCCGGTGGTGTCCAAAAGCTTTTCAGCCCACACTATACCACAGGCCGGGTCCGTCCCGATGGTGAGCCGTTTGGTGATGATGTTGAATGGATTGGAAGGGCCGGGGCGCGGTCTTCCCTCGTTGTAGCCGGAGATGCTGCCACGGGCGACGATCCGGCCATGCACACGCAACGCGGAGAGCGCCGCTTCGAGCGATTCGCCGCCCACCAGATAGGCCTTCGAGTTGGCGCTCATGCCGAACGGACTACTCGAGGACCACCGGCCGCCAGGATTTGTCGGGATTGAACCGCGTCATCTGGCGGGCTGCGACGGCCGTGGTGGCCCCCAGATCCTTTTCGTAAACCACTCCCTCGTGATTGATGAGAAGGGTCAGGATTCCGGACACGCCATACTCCGCGGGCCAGGCGACCAGGGCGAAGCCGCCAATCATCTTGCCGTTCACCACATAGTCGAAGGCGCCTCCGGCAGCGTTAGGCCCCTGCGATTTCAGCACTCGGAAGTAGTATCCGTGGAAGGGTTCGGGCTTCTTGGCCCCTGCCGGATTGGCGGCCGCGGCCTCGGCGAAAGCCCGCGAAACCAGAGGATCGGGAGCGCCCTCCGCATACAGCCCATCCTGCTTGCCCGGCGTGGCGGCGATCTTCTGCGCATATTTCAGGACACGATCTCCGTCGCGCGCCGTGGCGGCGTATTCCAATTGCGCCTCTGCGTAGCCCCGGCAAACCTCCATGGCGTTCAACTCGTTCCTGCCAATCCTGCGGGCGAGAATCTCGACCCTCCCGCTGGCCGAATCCAGTTGCCATTTTCCGTCCCTGCGAATCACGGGAACCGGAAAGGGCCACTCCTGTTCCCCTACCGTGAAGGTCACCCTGTCGGGCGTCAAGGAGTCCTCGTCAATCCGGAGCTTTTCGTGAGCCGAGCGCGCAAACTCGGCGCGAGAGTCCTTGTCTTCGGCGGCGTCGCCGGATTCGACAATCTCCTTGCCATCGGGTCCGAAGATCTGGAGGAGGGCCGCCGTGTCATTGTGCTCCGCGGCATCAATGGTGGCCTGAACGGCCTCTTGCGGCGTCGCAAATGTGCGCTGGCCGTCCTTGGGGGCGGCTGTTAATAGAGTTGCCCCAACCGCCAGGCCGGCGGTCAAAAGCCACGCCAGCCGATGGGGGCTGTTTTTCGAGTCAATAGAATTGATTTTCGCCATGGTATTTTCGCTCCTATCGATGTCCACCACCGCGGTTTCCGCCGCCTCCGCCGCCACCACCACGCATGGCGCCTCCGCCGCCGCCGCTGCTGCTGCGGGCGGGCCCGAGGCTGGAATATCCGTGGTCGCTCTGCGTTCGCGCCGCGCTGCCCTCCCGAACGCCGCCGAATGCGCTACTCTTCTTGGCGGATGCGCTCGGCGCAATCTGCCGATTGCCCATTCGCTCGGATTTGGATTGGGAGGCGGCGGCTCGAGATTGCGCCTGTCCGGCAGTTGCGCGCGACTGCGCCGATCCCGCAGAGGCGCCGCGCGATTGCAGATTCTGGCGCACGTTGCCTCTGTAACGGTTGGCCACGGCAGCGTTCGAATATGGCACGCCCTGGCGATGCGAGGCATCGTGGGACCATGCGCTGGTTCCATTCAGGCTGCCGATGCCGCGGGAGTTGAAATTGTACCGGTGAATGAAGCTGTTATTGACCATAATGTTGTGGCCGCCCCAGCCGAAACCCCAACCCCAGCCGCCCCAGCCGCCCCAGCCGCCGCCAAAATAGAATCCCATCGGGATGCCCATTCCAAATCCCCAGTAACCGCCCCCTACGAACGGAGGGTAAAACCAACTCGCATAGGGATAATAAAGGGGCGGGCCCCAGAAGTAGGCAGGATCGTAATTGGGCAGGTACATCATTTGCGGATTAGCCGGCTCGATCACGATTTCGGGTTGCCCGTTGTCGCTGGTGGTGGTCACGGTTTGCTGAGGCGTCGAAGACAATTTCCCGGCCTGCTGCGCCTTGGCCCGCATGCGCTGTACGGCGTCCATCACGTCGGCCTGCTGACTCAGAAACGCGTTTCCAAGATTGGTGGTCCACGTAATGTCCTGGTTCAACCGTTTGACAAGGTCCGGAAAGACCACTAAGGCCTGTATGCTCGGGTCCCAGTTTTGCTGCTGGGCCGCTTGGGTCAGGGCGGCGCCGGTGAGGCCCGGGTTTCGCTGGAGCCACTGCAAGGCTTGAACCAGTTCGAGCGGATAGGTGGACGCCACCAGGATCTGGCTGACCAGCGGATCCGGGTAGAGTGCGACGGGCGCCACCAGATCGTCGAGTTGATCGGGCGTCAGCGTCTGGCCGGGAGGGGGAAGCTCCGGAGGCTGTTGGGCCAGCAGTAGTCCGCCCATCGGTACAAGAAGCAGCGCGGCACAGAGAACGGCCCGCATTGGGAAAGAGAATAAATAGAAGCGTTTCATGGATTTCGGTCCTTTCGGGCGTGCCATCACCGGGGGAGATTTTCTCCGCGCGCCCGCAATTCATGCGCGGCCTGGAACCAGTCTTCTTCCGGAGATCCCTCCGGACAGCCTCGGGCTTGCCATAGGCCATAGGCCAGCGCGGCGATTTCCTCGTGCCCAAAGATGGCGATGCCGTGTTCATTCACCGCTTCCCGATGCGCCTGCTCGGTATGCTGGTGAGCTTTTTGGGAGTACTCAAGAGCTTCCCTGGAGAGCTCTTTCCCGGTCTGGTGATCTTGTTTTTCATGAGCTTCCGCGGCGCGACGATGAGCGTGGGCGGCACTATCGTGCAACTCGGCGGCTCGTTGATGATTCTCGTAGTGCGATCCGTGGTTATAGCGAGTAGACATTAGAGAGGCCTCATTTGTCCCGACTTGTTGTGAGCTTCCCGGGCCAGCTTGTAAGCGTGATCCGAGTACTCCAGCGCTCGTTGCGCATGCCAGCTTCCGGCCACGCCGTCCCCTTTTTCGTTATGCTCGGCGGCGGTACGATGGGCCTGCGCTGCCAGGTCGTGCAGTTCGGCGGCTTTTCGGTGTTCCTCGTGCATGGCGATTCCTCCTGTGGACGGGTACCCGACTCTCCCTCAGAATGAGCAATCGGGTTGCCGATTCCAGGCGCCAACGAATCGTCAACTGTGGAATGACGGACCGTGCGGATTTTGCATTCGCGATGGCAGATTCTGCACGTTCACGGCTTCGCCGGCAGAGCGATCCCCGCCTTGGCCAGAGCGCGTTCGAGCATCTTGACGGCGCGGACCTCCGGCACATTTCGCGCAATGGAGATTTCCGATGCGAGCATGTGGCGCGCGCGGTCGAACAGCCCCTTCTCGTGAAACGAGAGCGGCTTGCCGATTTGAATCTGCAAGAGGCTCTTGAAGACCTCCGCGGCTTGGAGAAGATCGCCGCTTTGCATCTTCTCGCGATTCTGCTTCAAGCGCACTTTCCAATCGGGGCTGATGGCGCACCAGCCATTGGAGAGGAAGGAAAGGATGCGCGAAATCTCCCGGTCTTTGGTAACTCTCCGCAGTCCGACGTTGGACGCGTTGGAAAACGGCACCAACACCGTCATGCCGCCCAATCCGAAGCGAAGCAGATAGAACTTTTCGTACGCGGAGCCAAAGGAGCGCGAACTGATATTCTCGATGGTCCCAACACCCTGGTTGGGATACACCACTTTTTCACCGATCCGAAAGGTCATCGGAGGTCCCCCACAAACCACCGCTCTCAGGTGTTGCCACGGAGTGCGCGTAACAACTTCTTGCATGGTACGCGTTGGAGAATGCGCGTGTCAACCGGTAGGGGCCGGGCAGGCCCGGCCCCTACGCGCTTTCGGCCTTTTCGCCTTCCACGGGCAGACCGCGTTCCGCCAGCAGCAATCGCCGGAGGGACCGCAGATCGTTCAGGATTCTGCGGCTGGATGTGATGTGGAGATTCAGCTTGGCCAGGTTATAGGAAACCAGGAGCAGCGCCTCCTTGCGGCGGATTGCGCCTTCGTGCTCCGCGGCCGCAATTTCCGCCTCCACATCGCGCCGGGCTTCGTCCAAGGCTTCGGCGAGCATAGCCACATACTCGTGAGAACCCTCGATACTGTCAAACGGCGTCTCGGCTTTGTCGCTCACAACACGCCTTTCCGACCGCCTACCCCGGGGGTGGTCCTGCACAAACTCAAGTGTTCCCCTATTCTCGCACAAATCGGAGGGAGTGGGCGGCGAGGGATATACTGGCTTGGGAGGCCACTATTCTTACGATGCGATCCATCCACGGCTCGATAGCCATACTTTCGCTCGTTGCGCTGTCAGCGGGCGCTCAAAACAATAGCGGCGCCTCCACGGCCATTCCCCATCTTCGGAAACAGGGCACCGCCACGCAGTTGATGGTCGACGGCAAGCCGTTTCTGATGCTGGCGGGAGAGCTGCGCAACTCCAGTTCCTCCAGTTCCGAGTTCCTGAAGCCGATCTGGCCGCGGATGGTGGCCATGCACCTCAACACCGTCCTGAGCGCCGTCCAGTGGGAGCTGCTCGAACCGCAAGAGGGCAAATTCGACTTTTCACTGGTGGACAGCCAGATCCGGGACGCACAAACTTACAATCTGCGGCTCGTTTTTCTATGGTTCGGAAGCTGGAAGAACGGAGTATCCAGCTACATCCCGGCGTGGGTGAAAACCAACCAGGAGCGGTTTCCACGGGTCCAGGATAAGGACCGCAAAGGCATCGAGACCCTCTCCACATTGAGCGCGGCGAACCGCGATGCCGATGCGCGCGCTTTTGCCGCCCTCATGCGGCACATCAAGGAAGTGGACACCTATCACCGGGTCGTCATGATGCAGGTGGAAAACGAAGTGGGCGTCCTGGGCGACTCGCGGGATAGGTGCGAGGCGGCCAATAAGGCTTTCGCGGCACCCGTGCCCAAAGAGCTGCTGGATTATATCGGCAGCCACAAGGACACTCTGCATCCGCTGCTCCGCAAGGCGTGGGAAGCGGCCGGTTCCAAGACATCCGGAACCTGGGAAGAGGTTTTCGGCAAATCCCCGTACACGGATGAGATCTTCATGGCGTGGAACTATGCGAGTTACATGAACCGGGTGGCGGCGGCGGGCAAGGCCGAATACGCGCTGCCCATGTACGTGAACACCTGGTGCTCGATGCCCGCGCCGGACCGTGGGCCTGGGACGTACCCCAGCGGCGGCCCCGAGCCTCAAGTGCAGAACATCTGGAAAGCCGCGGCGCCGGCCATCGATATCCGCTCGCCGGATTTGTACTCGCCGAATTTCCCGGCGTGGGTCGAGTGGTACCGGGAATCCTACGCTCCAGACGACCCGCTATTCATCCCCGAGACGGATGGCACCACGGGCGCATACCACGTCTTCTACGCTTTGGGGCAGCACGACGCCATGGGCTTCACGCCGTTTGCGATCGACGAACTGGGCCTGGCGCCGCCATCGCCTACGGCCACCGAGCCGGCGGACCTGCCGATAGCGCGGAGCTACGCCACGCTCACGCAACTTGCCCCGGTGATTCTGGAGAACCAGGGCAAGGGCAAGATAGCCGGCGTGGTGGTGACGGAGGGCGAGCCGCCGCGGAAGATCGCGCTGGGCGGCTATACCCTGGAAGTGAGCTATGCGCGGAGCAGGATGCCGCCGCCAGTGCCTCCGGCTCATAGCGGCGCTCTCTTCATCGCCCTGGGGCCGGATGAGTACCTGGCGGCAGGCAGCGGACCGGTGAGCGTCACATTTTCTCCGAACACGCTGGGGGCGCCGATTGCCGGCATCCTCTCCATCGACGAAGGCACCTACGTGGATGGCCGCTGGGTTCCGGGACGCAGGCTGAACGGCGACGAGAACGGCCAGGGGAAGTTCTTGCGGCTCGGCGGCGGCAACAGCCGCAACGGCAGCATCCAGCGAGTGAAGCTCTATCGCTACCGCTGACGGCGCGCGACTGGAAAGTGGCAGGCACGCAGTCCCTTGTGGTGCGGGCCCGTCTTGACATTGCTAATGAATTAGTACTACAAGGTTGGCATGTGTGCTCCGGTTGGTCGCGCCACCTATGCCGGCCTGGTGTTGTTGGCGTGTTTCCTCAGCCGCGCGGCGGATCGACAGGATGATCCCGCGGCCGCCATGCAAATGCTCATCGAGGCCGGCGACGCCGGCTACCTGCGCGGAGACTACGAAGCCGGACGCCAGGCGTTTGAAAAGGCCTGGCAACTTGCCCAGGACACCTCGCCCGACAACCCCGTCCGCTACGATATTCTGAAGCGCCTCGTCTCCGTTCGCACAGCCTCGGGAGAGTTCGCGGACGCCGACCAGTATCTGCAACTGGCCATCGACTGGCGTGAAAACACGTTCGGCGAGAACGATCCCAAGATCGCCAACGACCTGCTGGTATCCGCGGCTCTCTACTGCGGCATGAAGAATTACGACCGCGCCGGCACCATCCTGAACCGCGTCCTTGCCATGCACGTGCGCAATGTGGGTTTCGACAGCACCGCCGTGGCGGACGATTTCAGCCGCATGGCTCAGGTCGATCTGGATCGGAAGGATCTGCCGATGGCCGCGAGCTCGCTCAACGCCGCCCTGGCGATCCGCAAGAAGCTGGCCGGCCCGCTGGACGTCTCGCTGGTCCCCGATCTCGATCGCCTCGGCGAGGTTTCGACTACCATGCGCCGTTACGACAAGGCCGAAGAAGCGTTCCGCCGCGCCCTGGTCATTCGCGAGACCCTGTACGGCAAGGAGCACGCCGACCTGCTGGCCACCATCGACGGCTTGGCGTACGCCCTTTTCGGCCAGAAGAAGTACGACGAAGCCGAGCCGCTGTACCAAAGGCTGATCCCGCTGTGGGTCGAGTCGGTGGGCGGCGAGCATCCCATGGTGGCCATCGCGCTGGATAAAGTGGCCGCCTTTTACGCCGACCAGAAGAAATACGATCAGGCCAAGGAAGCCGCCGGCCGGGCCAACGCCATCCGCGCCTACTGTCTCGCCACCGGGCTGGCCCAACAGGCTGCCGAGCAGCTCGCCGAGCGCAACAAGGCGGGCGCCGTAGCTCTCTACAGGCGGGCGCTGGCGGTGCTCGATCCGCCCAGCCCGGTCTACCAGGAGCTGCGCGCAACCATCGAGGGGATGCTGAAACTCCTCGATCCTCCCAAGACACAGCCCCGAAAAGCCGCGCCGCCCCACAAGGCAGAGTGACCGGCGCGGTACAATAACCGCTTCGGGAGGATGGTATTGTGACAGAACTCATCGTTCACCCCACCGCGAAGTTCATCAAGGCAGGCGCAATCCTGGCAGCCATCGTGGTTCTGGGGTTGGAAATCGCGTACCTGGCAAAATGGCGCCACAACGAGGCGCTGACCTGGGTGCCAATCGTCGCTCCGCTGGTGCTGCTGTGGCCGGCCGAGCGCTGGCTTCGCCGCCGTTTTACCAAGGCGGTGTTTACCGCCGACCACCGGCTGCGCTATGAAGTCGGAATCACCTCCAAAGCCACGCGCAACATTCAGCTTTACAAGGTGCAAGATGTGCGGGTGGACCAGCGGCTGGCACAGCGGTTGTGGAAGGTGGGCGATCTCTCCATCGAGACGGCGGGCGAGGCCAGCCGCCTGACGATCCACAACGTGGACGACCCGCAGGCGCTGGCGGACGACATCATGAGCCGGGCGCAGACGGGATCCACCGGCGTGTGAGCGGAAAGCTGAGTGGCAAGACCGCGGTGATTACCGGCGCTGCCGACGGAAAGGCGACAGCCGGCCCGGCGGATGTGACCAGCGAGGACCAGGTGCGCCGCTCATGACTCTATTACCGGAAAAATCGACGCTGCTGTTGCCCTTTAGGGAAGCCGCGCCGGCGAGCGCGCAGCCGCTGCGGGTGGGGGTGGTCCTCGACCGCAGTCACCCTTCACCGTGGGTGGATGCCCTGATCTCGTTTCTGAGACAGCTTCCGGGAACCGACGTTCGCCTTCTCACTCTCACTAGCCGGCCTCTGGCGGCATCGAAGCGGCCCTCATGGTTGACGGATCGCCTTTACTCCGCGAGTCAAGCGAGATTCGATCCGTTCGGGGATCTTGCCGCCGGCGGCACCGGATCTGTAAGTCCAGAGTCTGTCGAAGGACTCCGGACCGCGGGTTGCGGGGTACTCGTCTGGCTGGCAGCCTGCAAAGATCCCAAGGTGGATGTCGGCGGCGTGGCGAAGCACGGAGCTTTGACTGTCCGCCTGGGGGAGCAAGATCGGATCATCCCCTTCTGGGAGGAGGTGGCCAACAGCCAAACGACCTCGACTGTCACCATTTACTGGCACGAATCCTCGTTGGCGCATGGCCGGGCGGTTCGAAAAGCGGAAACCTCCACTGTGCAAGGGCTCTACTTGACTCTGAACGCCGAGGAGCCTCTGGTCGCGGCCATTCGGATGCTGGCCGGCTTGTGCTTGGAGATCCAGCAGGGAGGCCGGCAGTGCGAGGAGAGGTTCCGCGGTTTTGCGAATGAGCCGATGGGAGAGGCCGCTCCCGCGGATTACCCGACGACCTTCGAGGCGGGGCGATTCGTCGTAAGGAAACTGGCGCGGAGCGCGCAACTGCGCTGGAAGGCGCGCGGCAAAGAACCCAAGTGGTTCGTCGCGATGCGGCGGAACTCGGGCGGTTCGATCACCGATCCGGACCGGATGGATTTGACCGGGTTCGGAGAAGTCCCGCTTCCTCGGGGGAGCGATCAGATGGCCGACCCTTTTCTGTGGGAAGCCGAAGGGCGCAGTTACCTGCTGTTTGAGGAGGTGCGCGCGGGATCGTCGCGGGGCCGGTTGGGGTGCGTCGAGGTGTCCGAGAATGGCTCCTGCTCGGAAATGAAGATCATCCTTCAACGGGACTACCATCTTTCGTACCCTTGTGTCGTGCCGGCGAACGGCGAGTTGTTTCTTCTCCCCGAGGCTGCTGAGGCCGGCCGGGTGGATCTCTACCGCTTCTCTCGCTTCCCGTGGGAAGTCGAGCTGGTCGCGCCGCTGGTCGAGGGGCTGGCGCTGGTTGACACGACGCCCATTTTTCTTGACGGCCGCTGGTACTTCTTCACGACTACGGTGGAACCCTTCATGGAGACTCTTCTTTTCCGGGCGGACCGCCTGGACGGCGCTTGGAATCTGCATCCTGGCAGTCCTATTTCCGGTTCGGTGAGAAACAGCCGTTCCGCCGGGAATCTCTTTTGGAGGAATGGGCGGCTCTACCGGCCCACTCAAGACTGCTCGGTACGCTACGGTTATGCCATCCAGGTGAACGAGGTCACCCGGTTGACGCCGACCGAGTTTGAGGAGCGCCCGGTGAATTGGATTCCGCCAGCGTGGAACCCAGGGTTGCTGGGCACCCATACCTGGAACGAGTCAAGCCGGCTCGAGGTGCTGGATGGCATTCGGTTGCAAGCGGCTCCCGTGTCCCCAGCGGTTGTCCTCCGATGACTGCGCTACAATCGTTCGGAGGCTCTTTTGGCAGCACCTTCATCCACCAACTCCCTATCTGGCAGGCCCAATCCTCAACGGGCCCAGAAAGACTGGCCTCCAGTAGTTGTCGCCAGCGTTCATCAGACCGGCCTCAATCTCATGCGGGATTTGATCCGACGTGGCGTGCGCACCGTGGGCGTGGACTGCGTACCTGAACACGATGGTTTCCGATCGGTATACGGTAAGTCCTATTTGTGTCCCGACCCGGATATCCACCCCGAGCAGTGGGTGGCGTTTATGGAATCGTTGTCGAAGGATCTCGGGGCGAGGCCGGTCATTATTCCAGCCGCGGACCAATTTGTCACAGCGCTCGGACGCCATGCCGATCGACTACAGAACGCCTACATCTTTTCGAGAGCGGCTGTCTCTGTGCAGGCCGCACTGGCGACGAAAGAACAGCAGTACGAGCTGGCCCGCAAACACGGATTTCCGTGCCCCCACATGGCGTACGTTCAGTCTCTCGACGAGCTTCGGCATTTCATGGCGAATGCCCAATTCCCGTGCCTGCTGAAGCCGCGGCACCAACGCGAGTGGGAGAGCCTCCCGGAAGGCAACCCCTTGCGCGGCAGGAAGTTGGTCTCCGCCAGTTCCGTTGAAGACCTGGTCCGCTATTACGGCATGACCGCGCCCTATCGGCCGGAGGTTGTCGCGCAAGAGGTGATCGCAGGACCCGATGATGCCAAGTACTGCTATCTTTCCGTCTACGGCAGCAGAGGCGAGCGATTAGCTTACTGCGTGGTTCGCGAGTTCCGCGCCGATCTGATATATTTTGGATCCGCCGGCGTAGTAGAGCCCGTTGTGGACGATGAAATTCAGAGCCTCTGCGACGATTTTCTGCGGGGCATCCACTATGTCGGTCTGTGCGAAATTGAAGTCAAGCGCGATATTCGCGACGGCAAGGTTCGACTCGTCGAGGTAAACCCTCGATTCAGCGTCACCGGCGACTGTGCGATCTACACAGGTATCGAGGTCGGATGGCTACATTACCTTGACCTGATCGGCCAGTCAGTTGCGCCGGTCGAGACGACACGCTTGAACTTCCGGCACATCGTATTACGCCGCGAAGCTGGCGCGTTTCCCCAGTACCTGAGTGCGGGATTGACGGGCTGGAGAGAATGGTTCCGGGCATACCGTCCACCGGTGGAGTTCTATGATTTTGATATCCGCGACTGGCGAATTGCACTCAGCACGATCTGGTTTTGCGCGAGATCCTTTGCGGGCGGGATGCTTCGGCATTGGAAGTTGAGGGCCTGAACAGCACCCTGTGCGCGGTCCCGGCAATCCACTGCGATTCTGGTCGATGGTCGCTATGGTTGAAGTCCGAACTCATGGAAAGAAGGAATACTGAAATGCGCAGGACATTCGCGTTCTTGCTGGCCCTCGCCCTGGCCACGGCGGTGGGAAGCGCACAGAGCAGGTCGTCCAAGACTCTGGACATATACTTCATCGACACCGAGGGCGGGCACTCGACGCTGTATGTCGCCCCCACCGGCGAGTCGCTCCTCATGGATACCGGCAGCCCCGGCGGCCGCGATGTAGCCCGCATTATGGCCGTCATTCAAGCGGCCGGCGTGAAGCAGATCGACCACATGGTACTGACGCACTACCACGGGGACCATGTGGGCGGCCTGGAGGAATTGGCCACGCGGATTCCGATGGTGCAGTTCATCGATCATGGCCCCACCTCGGAGCCGAAAGAGCAGGTGCCGGGATTCCAGAACATGTACGCCGCGCTGTACGCCAAGGCCAAACACATGGTAGCTCAGCCAGGCGACACGATTCCGTTCGACGGTGTGACGGTGGCGGTGGTGACGTCCAACGGCGAGGTGCTGAAGACGCCGCTTCCCGGGGGCGGCAGACCCAACCCGGCTTGCGCCGGCTTTGTGCCGCGGGATGAATCGCGCGTGGACCCCGATAACCCCATGTCGGTGGGCCTGGTATTCACCTACGGCAAGTTCCGTACGATCAACCTGGGCGACTTCACCTGGAACAAGGAACAGGAGTTGATGTGCCCGAATAACCCGATCGGGACAGTGGATCTGTACCTGACGTCGCATCACGGAATCGACCAATCGGGCTCGCCCGCGCTGGTACACGGATTACAGCCGCGCGTGGCCATCATGCACAACAGCACGCGCAAAGGCGGCGCCATTCAAACCATGCAGACGCTGCACACATCGCCCGGCCTCGAAGACATCTGGCAGCTCCACTGGGCGTACGCGGCCGGCCTGGAGTACAACTCGCCGGCGCTCTTCATCGCCAACATGGAAGACAATGCAGCCATGGCGAACGTGCTGCTGAATCCTCCGCCCACCTTTGGACAGCCAGGCGCCGGCAGACCAGGCCCAGGCGCGCCGGGCGCTCCCGGACCGGGTGGCCGGGCCGGTGGTGGCGCAGCGGGAGGCCGCGGAGAACACACGGGCCCGGCATTCTGGATCAAGGTGTCCGCACAATCGGACGGAACATTCAGCGTGACGAATACCCGCAACAACTTCACCAAGACTTACGCGGCGCGGAAATAGGGCTGGGGCTTGCGGGTGCTTTCCCGCGACGCCGCCACGCATGGCTGAACGCTTCTCACTTCGGATACACCCGGAAATCGTCGAAGTAGGTGACTGAGTCCGCCACGGTCCACAGGCCGACTTTCCCGGCAGCCGCGAACGTGTTGTCCCAGCCCTGCAAAATGCGGCGGTGATCCAGGTACACCTGAAAACGGTTGCCGCGGACCGATACCTTGAGGATGCTCCAGCCGTTGGAAGGAATGTCGTGCTTGACTCCCGGCGCCAGCGAAATTCGCCGGCCATTTTCCACCTTATACAACTCCACATTCTCTTCCAGCGCGTTGGCCCTGGCCAGGTAGTAGTTGTTGGCGTCCCGGTAGCGCCAGACCAGGCCGCCGCCCTGGTCCTCGCGCCCCGCCACCGGTTTGATCCGCACGCTCACGTCGCCATCGCGAAGACTCATATTGTCGAGAATCGCCAGCGGGAACCGATCACCCGTCGGGTCGTTGGAAACCTGGGCCAAAACGTATGGCTGAGTCGGCGCGCTCCCATCTTTGCGTATCTCCCAGCGCGGTGCGCCACCGCGATTGGTCATGGCCACCGTCCACCCGGGCGGGGTCTGGCCAAGCGGCCCGTTGTCGAAGTTGACCACCCTTCCAGCGGATGCAAGCAACCCGACCGAGACCAGCCAGCTTAGCGTTTTCATGCGGCCAAAACTAGGGGCGAGTGGCTTGTACCCCCCGTCACCCTTGCTTCTATTATACCCCGGCGCTACACTCACGCCACCGCCGGCCGCGCTTTCGCCGGCTCGGACGCCACCATTACCGTGGCGCTTTCCAACCCCGGCGAAGACGCCTCCACTCGCATCTCGCCCGCCTGCTTGCCCGCCTGGACGATGGCCATGGCCAGCCCGTTGAACGCCCTGCGCTTGTCGCCCTTGTCGGATTCGTGGCTGCTGGGGTCGCCGTTCGACACCCCCAGCAGCTTGCCGCCGCCGGATACCTTGAAGCTCACTTCGTTGGCCGCCACCGGAACCACGCGGCCCTGCGCATCCACCACTTCCACGGTCACCATGGAGACATCTTCGCCATCGGCGACGATGCGCGCGCGGTCCGGCCGCAGCACGACTCTGGCCGCGGGGCCGGTGGTTTCGCGTTTCGCCGTCAGCGCCTGCTGCCCGCCTTTCGACCCGCGCGCTTCGATCGCGCCCGGCGCGTACTTCACCTTCCACATCACGCGCGTATTCTTGACCACCTTCTGCGCGCCCAGGCTTTGGCCGTTCAGAAACAGCTCCACCTGCTCCAGGTTGGTGTGGCACCAGACCTCGACTTCCTGGCCCTCTTTACCGCTCCAGTTCCAGTGCGGAAACAGGTGCAGCACGGGCTTGGAACCCCACCACGCCTGGTAGTAGTAGAAGTTGTCCTTGGGGAAGCCACACATGTCCAGGATGCCGAAGTGCGAGTTGATGCACGGCCACCCATACGGCGTCGGCTCGCCGCGGTAGTCGAACCCGGTCCAGGCGAAGCCGCCCGCCAGGAACGGGCGCTCGTCGTAGAACTTCCACCAGAACTCGGCGGTCGCCGCCCACCTCGGTTTCTCGGTGTCGTAGGCGCGAACATAGCCCTTCGCCGCATCGTTTTCGTAAATGCCGCGCGTCGAAACCGTGCTGGCGGTCTCCGAACCCAGCAACGGCTTGCCCGGAAAATCCTTGTGAAATTTGTCGATCGCCGGCTCGTTGTAATTGAAGCCCTGCACGTCCACCACGTTGGAAACACCCTTGCCGCCGTAACCGCCGTTCATCGCCACCGTGACCGGGCGCGTACCGTCGAGCCGTTTGGCCAGCCTCTTCATGGCCCCCACGATGCGTGCGCCGCGCTCGTTGCCCTGCTCGGGCTCCTCGTTGCCCAGGGACCAGACGACGATGCTCGGATGGTTCCGGTGACACCGGATCATGCGCTCCAGTTGGCTCAGGCCTTCCGGCGTGGAATCCATCATGCGCGTCTCGCACATCACCACCATGCCCAGCTTGTCGCAGGCGTCCATCAACTCCGGCGCCGGCGGATTGTGCGAGGTGCGCAGCCCGTTCGACTCCATCTCCTTGAGCTTCTCAATGCGGAAATATTGGATGCGGTCGGGCAGCGCCGAACCCACCCCGCCGTGGTCCTGATGGCAGCACGTGCCTTTGATTTTGACCGGCTGATCGTTGAGGAAGAACCCCTTTTCGGCGTCGAACCGCGCCGAGCGGATGCCAAACGGCGTCTCGTATTGGTCCACCGCCGCGCCGCCGGCCTCCACCGTGGTGAGCAGGCGATACAGATTCGGCTCTTCGATGGACCACAGCGCCGGCCCGTTGACCACCGCCTGCTGCTCGAA
>Ga0181521_10002209_pt1 | contig 23684 bp, 18 predicted proteins | sample PEATcosm2014_Bin_32_FD_119764 | JGI IMG/M metagenome (GOLD analysis project Ga0181521, IMG submission 119764) | Peatland microbial communities from MTU Mesocosm Facility, Houghton, MI, USA - PEATcosm2014_Bin02_60_metaG | ecosystem: Environmental > Terrestrial > Soil > Wetlands > Peat | place...
AAACTACTCGAAGGCAAGACAGCAATCGTTCTCGGTGTTTGGAACAAGTGGAGCATTGCCTACGCAATCGCCCAATCGTTTGTGCGCGAAGGCGCCACGCTCCTGCTCACATACCAAAATGAACGAGCGAAACCAACCGTCGAAGAACTCGGCCGCGAACTCGGCGCCACCAGCTTCTTTCCCTGCGAGGTCCAGCAGCAAGCGGACATCGACCGTCTGGCCGAATCCCTCAAAGCCGAGGGTCGCAAGCTCGACGTGGTGGTCCACAGCCTCGCCGCCGCAAAGCACGAGGAGATCAACCAGCCGTTCTTGAACACGTCGCGAGACGGGTTCCAGTTCGCCCTGGAAGTAAGCGCGTATTCGCTGGTCGCCATCGCCAAGGCGCTGTCGCCCTTGATGGCGGCGGGCGGTTCCATCATGACGCTGACGTATCTCGGCTCGACGCGCGTGGTGACCAACTACAACGTGATGGGCGTGGCCAAAGCCGCTCTCGAAGCCGAGGTCCGCTACCTCGCGAGCGAACTCGGGCCAAACAAGATCCGTGTCAATGCCATTTCGGCCGGCCCGATCAAGACGATCTCCGCGCGCGGCGTGAAGGACCTCGGGAAGATGCTCGAGATTGTGGCGCAGCACTCACCGCTGCGGCGCAATACCGAGACGGCGGAAGTGGCGGACACAGCCGTGTTCTTGGGCAGCGACCTGGGCCGCGGAGTGACTGGGAACGTCATTTTCGTGGACTCCGGCTTTCACATCATGGGGCTGTGAGCTTTGAAGCCAATACGTCCGCAGGATCGCGAATCGAAATGCGGCGCGTGTCTTCGGCGACGTGCTCGAGGTGGATTCGGACCACGGGCCAGTCGAGGCGTAATGTAAGCTTCTTGGGCCACTCCACTATGACCACAGCTTGCTCGGCGAAAACGTCCTCGAGCCCCAGCGTTTCGAGATCGTGGAGATCGCCGATGCGGTAGAGGTCCACGTGATAGACGCGCGCGCCGCGATCGTACTTATGGACGAGGGTGAAGGTAGGGCTGGTGACTTCGTCTTCCCCGGCGGCGCCGAGTCCGGCTGCGATCCCCTTGGTGAGCGTCGTCTTCCCTGCCCCGAGTTCGCCCGAGAGCAAAATCAAGACCGGCGGCTTCAGGCGCGCGCCGATTGCCCGCCCTTGCTCGATCGTTTCTTCCGCTGAGTGAGTGACGATCTCGCGGCTAGCCACGGCCGCACTCGGAATAGAACTGCCGGAAGGCGCGCGGAATGGCACAGATCAAGTCACTCGCCATCAACGGGGCTTCGCCCATCTCCGCATAAGCAATATCGCCCGCGAGGCCGTGCAGGTAGACGCCGAACGCGAGCGTTTGTTGCCAATGGTCGGTTCCGTACTGCGCGGTGAGACCCGCGAGCATTCCTGTCAACACGTCGCCTGTCCCGCCCGTGGCCATTCCCGGATTGCCGGTCGAGTTGATGTATGCGGAGCCATCGGGCGCGGCGATGACGGTCTGGTAGCCTTTCAGAATCACGATGGCGTTCCAATCGGCCGCGGCTTTCAGCGACAGCTCAACACGGCGCGCCTGTACATCCGCCGTCGTACAACCGAGCAGACGCGCCATCTCACCTGGGTGGGGTGTCACCGCAAGCAAGCCTCTCGAATCTCTCAGTTCGGCTGCGCGGCCCGCAAATGCGTTCAATCCGTCGGCGTCAAGAATGATCGGAACGCTGGCTCGCTTCTGAACCACGGCTCGAACGAAAGCTTGCGTCTCTTCCTGAGTCGATAGCCCCGGACCCATACCGACGGCCCGCTTGCCCTTCAGGAGCGTCGCCAAAAAATTCCCTTCGAGACTGCGCTCCGAAATAGTTCCCGCCCGGGTTGCCGCGAGCGGCTCGGTCATGATCTCGGGCGTGTGCGCCGCGATGATCGGGAGCACGGGCTCCGGCGTCGCAACGGTGACGAGTCCTGCGCCAGCGCGCAGCGCCGCCGTTCCCGCGAGCACGGCCGCTCCGCTCTTGCCGACCGACCCTGCCACGATCAGTGCGTGGCCGTAGTCACCCTTGTGGCCAGCAGCGTTGCGGGGAATCGCGAATGCTTTGAATTCGTCCGGCTCGCTCCAGCGGAGATTGCCCTTCCCGGTCTCTTCGATCAGGACCGGAGGTGAGCCGATGCCGCTCACGGCGAGTTGGCCGACGTAGCGCTGCCCCGCTCCGAAAACGAGACCGGGTTTCGGAGCCGTGAACGTGACCGTGCAGTCCGCCACGACGGCCGCCCCCTGAACTTCACCCGTGTCCGCGTGCAGGCCCGACGGAATGTCCACCGCGACGACGAAACATCGGGGTCCACGCCGATTGACCGCGGCGATCACTTCGGCGAGCGGGCCTTCCACCGGTCCGCGCGCGCCCGTCCCCAGCAGCGCGTCGACGATAATTGCGTCTTCCGGAAACTCGATCGGCGCACCCCTGCCGGCTATATGGAGATGGCCGGAAGCGTTTCTCCAGCGCTTGAGGTTTGTCGAGGCGCCGCCTTTCACATTCCGAGTCTCACTGACGAGAAAGGCTTCCACATTCGCGCCGGCTTTCAGAAGGTGCCGCGCAACGACGAAGCCATCGCCACCGTTGTTTCCCTTGCCGCACAGAACGATTACGGGGCGCCGCTCCAGATCCGAGAATCGCCCCTGGATGAACTGCGCGACACTCTTTCCGGCGTTCTCCATGAGGACAAGGCTCGGTATGTGGTGCTTCGCCGTTGTCAGACGGTCAACCTCCCTCATCTCCGCTGCGGTCAGAATTTTCATGAATGAAGACTCGTGAATCCCTCAAACCCTTGGAAGACGAGACTTAGTATAGTGAAAAGTGTCATGTGGCCCTAGCCCATGCGGGCGACGATGATCGTTGCGTCGTCAGCCTGCTCAGGCGCCCCAGCCCACTGGTCCGCGGCGGAGATCAGATTCTCGGCCAGGCTCCGGACGGGGGCGTTTCGCTGTCTAAGAACTTCCGCCTTCAGCCGCTCCATCCCGAATTCCTCGCCGTAGACATTCTCCGGCTCCGTGAGTCCGTCGCTGAATGCCACAAGCAGACTGCCCGGCGTTATTTGCAGCGTCTCCGCCGTATAGCGCGCGTCCTCGAAGAGTCCGACGACGGTCCCGCCTTGATCGAGTTGCCGGACATGCCCGTCGAGCACGAGGAATGGCGCAAGATGGCCCGCGTTGGTGTAGGTGAGCGTCTTGGTTTGGGAATCGTAGACCGCATAGAACAGCGTGGCGTAGCGATCGTCGGACGTACTCACGAACAACTGCCGATTCACGCGCGACACGGCCTCTGCCGTACTCCCGTGCCCATCCATCATCGCGGAACTGCGCAGCGCTGCCTGAAGGCTGGCCATCAGGAGAGCCGCGAAAATCCCCTTGCCGCTGATGTCCGCGAGGGCGATTCCAACCCGCGACGGGCCCAGACGGATGAAATCGTAATAGTCGCCGCTTACAACGCGCGCCGGGCGGCAGATGGCCGCGAGTTCCAGGCCTGGCAGCGAAGGTAGAGAGCTCGGAAACAGCTGCTGCTGGACTTCGCGGGCGATCGAGACCTCGTTCTCGAGGCGTTGCTTCTGCCGCTGCTCTTCGATCAGCTCGGAGATGGAGTTGGTCATCTCGTTGAACGATTCGCCGAGCGCCCCGAGCTGATCCTCCTGGTGCACGGGGATGCGGTGGCCGAAGTCACCGCGGCGCACGTGCAGAGTCCCTTCGTATAGGTCGGCAACCGCACGCGTGATGGTGCGCGTCATCACAATTCCAGTCGCAAGCGCCGCCACTTCGAGCACGAGGAACACCAGACCGACCAGACCTAGCGCAACGATCAGCGCCGGCCCCACGGCCCCCACCGACGTCAAGAGAGATCTGTTGATCGCTGAGAGCCGCAAAGAGAACTGCGCGAGGACCGGCCGGTTCACGACGTCGGGGCCCACGTCAGCGCGCACCGCCTCCAAAGTGGCCACGCCATTCACGCGAAGATCGAGCCAAAAGGTGGCCGGTGCGAGCGTTCGCGTCGTGCTCGCAATCCGCTGGCCGAGCACGTAGCGATTGCCGTCGATATCGAACCGAATTTGCGTTCCGCTTGACTGGCCGGCGGGTTCGAGCAGCGTCAGTTGGATGGGCCCCAGTTTCGAGGGCAAGCTATCGAGGAGCGGAGGCGTGATCGGCGCGATCGCCAGGAGTGTGGCCCGACCGCCGGGTGCTGAAAGCGTCTCGGCTGACGCGAACCAGAGCTGGCCGCGGAACTCCGCAAGCCCCGCGAACTGCCGGCCGTTCCCGGTGCGCACCAACTGCTGGCCATGATTCAGATAGACGCGCAGTTCGGGCCACTCCGCCTGGGCCGCCGCGATAATCTTCGCAACGCCCGGCCGGGAGAGTGCGGGATCCTCCGTTGCGATCGACTCCGGCGAAACCGGCTGGTCGATCTTCACGTCCGGCTCACGGTTGAGGGCGGCCGCTATCGCATCCGTATCCGCCGCGATGACGGTGATACGGTCCTGGAGGTTGTCACGGAGCAGGTGCGCTCCGATCTGAAGCTCAAGAAGATATGCTCCAATCAGGCCCATCGTCACAAGCAACACGACCGGCACGACGGCCATGAAGATGTAAGCAACGATCAGGCGGTTGCGCAGGCGCCACAATCCCCTGCGCCGCACCAGCAAAATCAATCGAACGAGCAGATAAACGGCCACCGCAATACTTAGAAAGTCGAGGAAGGAGGCAAAAGGCACCGGGAAACCAGCTGCGCGGACGGCGCGAACCAACCCATAGAGCGCGAGAACCACGATCGCGACCCGGTCGAGCAAAGAGGTGCGGCGAACGAGAACCCACAAGCGACGAGGTGAGAATTGATTCATGAAGACTGAATTCGCACGGAGCACCAGTCAGGTAAGCACACACGCCTGGCGGACGCCAAAGTGCAATTTAACACGGACTACCGCGTCGAGCGGTCTCCTCGTTGCACGTGGCTGTGATGCCGACTGTACGTGAAATAAACCACCAAGCCGATGATGAGCCAAACGATCAGTCTCACCCAGTTCACAAGTCCGAGCTTATACATCATGTAGCCGTTGAAACCGATCCCGAGCAGTGGAACGACAGGAACCCATGGTGTTCGAAAAGGCCGTACGTGACTCGGGTTGGTCCTGCGCAGCACCAGAACTGCGGTGCAGACGATGACAAAGGCCAGCAAAGTACCGATGTTCACCATCTTACCGATGTCATCGATCGGCGCAAGGCTCCCTACGATGGCCGCGAGCAGCCCGACGAGGATCGTGTTCTTGTACGGCGTGCGAAACTTCGGATGAATAGCGGCAAAGAATTTTCGCGGCAGAAGGCCGTCGCAGGCCATCGCGTAGAGTACGCGAGTCTGCCCGAGCAGCATTACGAGCATCACGCTCGTCAGCCCTGCAAGCGCTCCCGCCGTGATGAGGTAGGAAGCTTTCGTAAGTCCCCGATCAAGAAAAGCGACGGCGAGCGGCGCTTCGATGTTCACCGCCTTCCACGGCACCATGCCTGTAAGGACGGCCGCCACCAGGATGTAAAGAATCGTGCAGACCAGAAGCGACGCAATGATCCCAATCGGCAGGTCACGCTGTGGATTCTTCGCTTCCTGAGCCGTGGTCGAAACAGCATCAAATCCTATGTATGCGAAGAAAATATAGGCCGCCCCTGCCCCGATTCCGGAAAAGCCCATTGGGGCGAACGTAGCCCAATTGTGCCCCCAATTGCCCGGATGCACGTAGCGCATGCCCAGGAGAATGATAAAGAGCACCACGGACACTTTCACGATCACGATAGCCGAGTTAAAGGCGGCGCTTTCCTTGATGCCAACCACGAGGATGGCCGTGATTACCAGTGCGATCACAAATGCCGGAAGATTGAATCCGACCACCACGCCGAACAAATGCGGCGCGCCCACAAGGTCGTGAGCGCGCTGAATCAACTCGGGCGACTGCGCGCCCACGATCGCGCCCACCTTTGCCAGGAACGCCTGGGTGCCATCGCCGAGGCTCGGATCGGAGGCGTGCGCCATTTGGCGCGCAACGATGTTTTCCGCCGTGCGCAGGGCGGTCCAGTGGTCGTACGCCAGCCACAGCGGAAGGCGCAGGTGGAAGATGTCCAGAAATTCGATGAAGTGGTTCGACCAGCCGGACGACACCGTACTTGCGCCCATCGCGTATTCGAGCGTCAGATCCCAGCCGATAATCCACGCGAGAAGTTCGCCAAGCGCCGCGTAGGCATAGGTGTATGCGCTGCCTGCCAAAGGAATCATCGCCGCAAACTCGGCATAGCAGAGACCTGCAAACGCGCAGCCAAGCCCCGAAATCACGAACGACAGCATGAGGCCAGGACCCGCGTAGTGCGCCCCGAGGCCGGACAACACGAAAATTCCCGCCCCGATGATGGCACCCACTCCGAGCGCTGCGAGGGACACCGGTCCCAGCGTACGCTTGAGCGTATGCTCGCCTGCATCGCCGGCCTCGTTCAGAAGCCAATCCATTGGCTTTCTGGCCAGCAGCGGATTGCCCATTCGGGGTTTCCCTCCCATCGCCCATCGCGCGACGCGCGTCTTGGTTCTTCCGGCCTTCCCTACGACGCTGCTGATCTCTTCCCGGCCCAGACCCAAACTCCGTACACCGGCAGGCCCAGCAAAACGATGATCAGACCCGGCCAAGTGTACTGTGGTTTATATCGCAACAACTGGATTTCGAGAAACACCGCCATCACGAGATAAAGCGCCGGCAGCACAGGATAGCCGAACGCGCGGTATGGCCGCGCCATGTCCGGACGCTTCGCACGCAGGACAAACAATCCGGCCAGCGTGAAAATATAGAAGAGCACCACCGCGAATATCAGGAAGTCGAGCAATTGCCCGTACGTGCCCGAAAGGCACAGCATCGACGCCCAGATGCATTGCACCACCAGCGCGACTCCCGGCGCATGGCGACGATTCACGTTTCCCACCGGGCGGAAGAAGAGCCCGTCTTTCGCCATCGCGTAATAGATGCGCGCTCCCGATAGAATCAGACCGTTGTTGCAGCCGAACGTCGAAATGAGAATCGCCGACGCCATCAAGATGGCTCCAGCGGGGCCGAAAATCACCTGAAGCGCCGCGGTGGCCACGCGCTGATCCGAAGCGAACTCGATTCCCCGTGCGAGCGGCGTTGCTCCGTGCGGATCGGCCGTGATGGGGAGAACCCGCAGGTAGGCGATATTCGCCAGCGTATACAGCAGCACCACTGTTCCGGTGCCGAGGGCGAGCGACAGCGGCAAATTCCGGCTCGGGTTCTTCACTTCGGCCGCCGCGAATGTAACGTTGTTCCACGCGTCCATGGCGAACAGGGAGCCCACCATCGCCACGCCTATCAGCGTGAGCGTCCCCACCATCCACGTCGGATTGTCCGGCGGATATGGATGCGCCACGCTCCAACCCATGTTGCGCCAGAAGCTGCTGAAATTCGTCGTTAGAGCGACGGGCGTGGCAAACCAAAAGCCCAGGACGACGAGCGCGGCAAGCGCGCCTGTTTTGGCCACGGTGAAGACGTTTTGTACGATCTTGCCAAGCCGGAGCCCCCGCGTATTTACCCACGTGAGAAGAACGATCGAAACGATGGCGAGAAAATTCTGCCGGTTCAGGCCGACGTTGTAGGGACCAAGTTCCCCGAACCACAAGCGCCACGGCCCGAACGTCCCGATCTCCCAGATCCAGTGGGACGCTGAAAACCAGGGCGCGAGCACGCCGGCGAACTTGGCGAAAGCGATCGCCACGGCCGCAATCGTCGCCGTCTGGATTACCAGCAGCATGGTCCAGCCGTAGAGGAAACCCCATACGTGCCCCAGCGACTCGCGCAGGTAGACGTACTGGCCGCCGGCGTGCGGCATCGCGGCGGCGAGTTCCCCGTAGCTCAGCGCGCAGATCAGGGTCATGACGCCGGAGGCGAGCCACACAATTAGCAGGAGGGCTGGGCTTCGCACCTGATGCGCGATGTCCGCGGAAACGATGAAGATTCCCGACCCGATCATCGAGCCAACGACGATCATCGTCGAATCGAACAAGCCAAGACCCTTGACCAGCTCGGTGGACGGCCGAGCGCTCGCGGCTCCGACTGCCTGTGCCTGTTGCACCATTTCGATGCTGACTTGCGGCCCTGCCTCAGGCCCTTGCCGAACGCACGCGCTCCGCGATCGCCAGGTACTCCTTCGCGCGGCCCGCCGGATCCCGCGTCAGCAGAAGATCGCTGATCACTGCAACGGAATCGGCTCCTGCGCGGAACACCTCCGCCGCCGTTTCAAGCGTGATTCCGCCGATGGCGACGATCGGCTTCCGTGTGAGCCGTCGCGCGGCACGAAGAAGCTCGAGACCGACGACCGGGTCCGGATTTTCCTTTGTAGTCGTCGGGAAGATAGGACCCACGGCAATATAATCCGCCGAAGTGGCGACGGCCTCCCGGAATTGCTCGACATTGTGTGTCGAAACGCCTACCCAGCAGGAATCGCCGCAGATTCGCCGCGCATCGTCGACCGGCAAATCTTCCTGGCCGACGTGCACGCCGCCGGCACCGGCTAAAGCGGCCAAGTCTGGGCGGTCGTTCACGATGATGCGGACTCCCCGCGGCGATAGGCCGGCGATCAACTCCTTCGCTGCCGCGCAGGCATTCCGTGGCGTGGCACGCTTATCGCGAAGCTGCATCAGTTTGACGCCGGCGTCGGCAAGCGGCGCGGCAAACACAAGGGGTGGCACCGATAAGGGGCTTGGATCGAGGATCGCGTAGAGGGCTGGGAACAACCGTCGTCCTCCGCTTACGTGGCTTTCGCGGCCGTCAGCCGCTCGAGGAAATGTGTGTCGAATTTCCCCGCCCTGAAGTCCGGGTCGGCAAGGATTCGCTTGTGCAGCGGGATCGTCGTCTTGATGCCTTCGACCACGAAGCCATCCAGCGCGCCCTCCATCCGCACGATCGCCTCCGCGCGGTCACGCCCGTGCGTGATCAACTTGGCCACGAGAGAGTCGTAATAGGGCGGGATGATTGCGTCCGCGTGCGCAGCGGTATCCACGCGTACGCCCGGCCCGCCCGGGACTCGAAAGGCTGTGATATGCCCCGGCGAGGGCCTGAAGGTCTCCGGGTCCTCGGCATTGATGCGGCACTCGATCGCGTGGCCCCGGAACTGAACCGGGCCGACGACCTGGTCCAGCCGTTCCCCCGCCGCAAGACGGATTTGCGACTTCACCAGATCCACTTGCGTCACCATCTCCGTCACCGGATGCTCGACTTGGATGCGCGCGTTCATCTCGATGAAATAGAGGTCGCCTGTAACGTCCCGCAGGAGTTCGACCGTCCCGGCGCTCGAATAGCGGACCTTGCCAAGGGCTTCCACAATCTGGGTACCGACGCGATCCCGTGTCGCGGCGTCGAGAACTATCGAGGGAGATTCTTCCAGCACCTTTTGGTGGCGGCGTTGAAGCGTGCATTCGCGCTCGCCGAGGTGCATGAGATTGCCATGGCGGTCGCCTAGCACCTGGAATTCGATGTGGCGCGGGTGCTCGATGAGCCTCTCCATGTAGACGTTGGGGCTGCCAAACGCCTGTTCGGCTTCCGCGCGCGCCGTCTGAAACGCCGGAATCAATTCGCGCTTCGTGCGAACGATCCTCATCCCGCGGCCGCCGCCGCCTTCGGCGGCCTTGATCATCAACGGCAATCCAACCTGGGCCGCCACCTTCTTTGCGGCTGCTTCATGCGCCACGATTCCGTCGCTGCCCGGAATCACAGGGAGACCTGCGGCGGCCATCTCGGCGCGCGCACGGTCTTTCTCGCCCATCATTCGGATCACGTCCGCCGGCGGCCCGATGAACGTGATGTGTGAGGCCTCGCAGACTTCGGCGAAGTTGGCGTTCTCCGAGAGGAAACCGTACCCCGGGTGGATTGCATCCACGTCCGCGATCTCGGCCGCGCTGATGACCTGGGGAATGTTCAGGTAGCTGTCCGTGCTTCGCGGGGGCCCGATGCAGATCGCCTCATCCGCGAAGCGAACGTGCAGAGCGTGGCGATCGGCTTCCGAGTAGATCGCCACGGTGCGGACGCCCAGTTCTTTGCACGCGGCCAGGATGCGCAGTGCGATCTCGCCGCGATTGGCGATCAGGATTTTCTTGAACATGGCGCTAAGAGCGGATGACCTGAGAGCCGGGTGCTTCTGCCCTGCCTCTCCCGGCGTGATGCCTACTTCTTTCTTCCCTGTACACGAATGCCGAAGAGCGCCGCGCCGTATTCGACCGGGTGGCCGTTTTCGACAAGGACTTGCACGACTTCGCCCGCTACGTCCGATTCGATCTCATTCATGAGCTTCATTGCTTCGATGATGCAGAGCACCTGGCCGGTCTCGACGCGGGAGCCGACCAGGACGAAGGGTTCGGCCTCGGGGGTGGGAGACGAATAGAACGTTCCCACGATCGGCGACTTGATGACGTGGACATCCTCAGCACGGCCTGCTTCCTTGGCACGTTCGTGACTACTGGCAGGTACCGCCGGCGGGGCCGCGGCATGGGCGGCTGCCGTTTCCGCGGTCGCAGCTGGCCGCTGCTCAGCGACAGGGTGCGCCGACGCACGCTTCAGCCGGATGTGGACGCCGCGACGCTCGTACTCGAACTCCTCCAGCCCATTCTCCTGCATGAACGCGAGTACGCGCCTTACCTCGGCGAGGTCCACGCCGCGCACATCCGGGCCTGCTCCATCTTCTGGTTTTGGTTTCTTGGGCATCGAGAGTTTAGAGTTCGAGAAATTCTCGGGGAGCCGTCGTCAGATCCACGGCGCCCTGTGCCGTCACGACGACGTCGTCCTCGATCCGGATGCCCCCAACTCCTTCAAGGTAGACGCCCGGCTCGACGGTCACGACCATCCCATCCTGAAGAACTGTCTGCTCGCCCTTGCCGAGGCGAGGCATTTCGTGCACTTCCAAGCCCAGCCCGTGACCGGTGCTGTGCGTGAAATACCGCGCCAAGCCACGCTGCCTCAGGACGCTACGCGCCGCCCGGTCCACATCCCCAGCCTTGACCCCGGCTCGGATGACCGCCTTAGCGGCTTCTTGCGCCCGCAGGACCCCTTGATACAGTCCCCGAATCCTTCTTGGAGCGCGCCCTAGGAAGACCGTACGGGTCATATCGCTGCAGTAGCCGCGAAGTATAGCACCCTGGTCCAAGACGACCAACTCGCTTTTCCTGAGTGGCTTGGAGGTAGGGTGTGCGTGCGCCCAGGCGGACCGCGGGCCGGAAGCCACGATGGTCTCAAACGAAGGCCCGGAGCCGCCCCGCTTCTTGATCCCGTATTCGATCTCGGTCGCCACGTCGAGTTCGGTGACTCCCGGCCGCACCATACTGAGGACATCGCGGAATACGTCGCTGATGAGTTGGGCAGCCGCCTTCATTTCAGCCACCTCGTTCCCGTCCTTGACGGCGCGAAGCTTCTCGACAGCGCTTTTGTCGCCAATCCACCGCACGCGGCTTCCGGCTGCAATCTCCAGCGTCCGTTTCTGCCCCACGGTCACATTCCCCAGAGCATAGCCGACCGATCGTCGTCCGCGACGTCCCCTCAGATAGGCCCCGGCTGCGCCTGGGAGCCCCTTTTTGGCGATGCAGACGAGGGCCCCGCGGACTTCCTGCTCGGCCTGGAGTGTGTACCGGCTGTCGGTAAACAGGGTGCTTGTTGACGCCTCCACTAGGAGTAAACCGGCACTGCCCGAAAAGCCGCACAGGTATCGAATGTTCGGAAGGTGGGAGACCAGGATTGCGTCGATTCCAAGTCCGGAGAAACAAAGCCGGAGCCGGTCCGTTCGTTCTTCGGACCGGCTCCGGCTTGAGTTCTGGTGTGCCGAGTTCCGCGCCACGTCAGGCAGCCGGCTCCTCCTCATTCCTCCGCCAGCGTTAGCTGGGGAGAATCCGGGGCGTGAGGAAGAACAGCAGCTCCTGAGACGTAGAGCTGACCGTAGTGTGTTTGAACAGATTGCCCAGCATCGGAACACTGCCGAGGACGGGAACCTGTTGGACGTCGGTTCGCTGCTGCGTCACAATAATTCCACCGATGACCACGGTTGCTCCGTCAACCACCGTGACCTTGGTTTCGGCGGACTGCGTATCGATCGCCGGGATGCCCTGCACCCTCGGAATGGCCTGGTCGATCTGGTCGTTCTCCACGGTCACGTCCATATAGACCGTCCCCTCGGCCGTAATCTGAGGCGTCACGTCCAGCTCCAGCACGGCGTCCACGAACTGGACGGAAACGGTATTGTTGACGATCGTCTGCACCGGAATCTTGGTTCCCTGTTTAATGGTCGCCTTCTCGTTGTTCTGCGTGATCACCTTCGGCTTGGATAGAAGCTTGCCGACGCCTCTCTCCTCAGCTGCCGTGATAATGAGGTCCAACGCTACGTTCGCCGACGAAAAGGAGTACTGGATGCCGCTGGTCGGCGAACCGACGCCAAGATTCGTGGCCAAGGGAATCGACCCAGATGTGCTAGACGACCCACCCGACCCGACAACGATGGGCGGGGCGGGAAGAGGCGGGAAATTGCGGATGACGGGACTCGTTCCCACTCCGGATGTACCGCCGAAAACATTGCTCCTGCTAGGGTTCGCGGCCGCGAGGCCGAACTGCGTGCCGATTTCGCGCGAGAAGGAACGGTTGGCCGCAACCACGCGCGCTTCGATTTCCACCTGCCGCGACTTCCGGTCGAGCTGGCGGATCAGATTGTCGATCACGGGCATCGTGCTCGGAACGTCGCGAATGATCAGGGTGTTCGAGCGGTCGTCCGCGACGAGGTCGCCCCGCGACGAGAGGAATTTCTTGAGCGTAGCCGCGAGCAGTGTCGCCTTGGCATAGCTCAAGACGCGGGTCGTCGTAACCACATCGGCGGCTTCTGCCTGCGCCTTCGCGAGATCGCGATTCTCTTCCGCTTCCTTCTGCAAGGTCGCCTTGGTGGCAATTCGTAGGACGTTTCCGTCGAGCTGCTTGTCGAGGTCATTGTTCTTCAGCACGATGTCGAGCGCTTGATCCCACGGAACATCGTCCAGAACGATCGTCAGCGTCCCCTTGACGTTCGGGTCCAGGACGACGTTCAAGCCGCTGATTTCATGGATCAAACGGAAAAAGTCGCGCAGATCGACTTCCTTCAGGTTCACCGAAATCGGCTCGCCCGAGTACTTCCCTGCAACGACGGGAGCAGGCGCCGGCGCCTGGGCCGGTGCCACGACGGCAGCGGGGGACGCCACGGGAGTCGGTTCCGCCGGAGAAGGACCTACTGTCGGTGCCGGAGATGCCGCGCTGGCCGGGCTTGCGCTGGGAGCGTTCGACGCTACCATCGAAGCCTCTGACGCCGTGTGCGTAGCAGCGACGGCTTCCTGCGCCTGGACTGGCTCGGCGGCAGGTGCCGCGAGAGCCGCCGACGTCCTCCGCGTCAAGGCCGCCGGCAGTACAGCCGCAGGAGCGGGAATCTCGGCCGCCTTCGGCAACGCCGCCTGCTCTGGAGGAACGATGGCTTGGGGCGCTGCGGCCTTTGCAGTCATCACGTCTGCGGACTGCTCGGAGGGCGCTGGCTTCGCCACGCCGCTCGAGGATCCGCTCGGCGTGAAGGCCACCGTAACCGTATTGCCTTCCTTGGCGATGTTGTACGCGGCCGGCTGGCGCAAGTCGATCACCACACGCGACACTTCGGGCGTGTACTGGGCCAGGCGAATCTCGCGCACAGGGTCAAGGTTGCTTGCGAGGTGATTGGCGGAGGTCTTCAGGTGCGAGCCTGCGAAATCAAGCACCAGTCGCTCCGGCTTATGCAGTTGAGTCGCGTGATAGTTCAGCGGGCCCGATCCGGAAATGTTCACCTCCGTCTGGTCGCCGTTCTGCACAAGGTGAACCTGCTGAATTGCTTCGTACGTTGCGCCTACGGTCTTCGTCTCCGCAGAATTGGCGGCAGCCGGAACCACGGTCGGCGCCACGGTTGCCCTCACTGCACTCGACGGCGCCGGTGATGGAACAGCAGCATCGGGAGTCCGCGAAACAAGCAGCGTCAGATCCTGGGCATCTTTCCGCTCGAGGCGAGGCTCGACGCCCTGGGCCATAAGAATCTCCAGGCGAACCACGGGCCTATTTCCCGAAGCGTAGGTGCTCACGCGGTAGCTCTTCACGAGGTCGGAAGGAACCACGCGCGCGCCGGCCGCGTCCCCGGCCGAAACCCCGCTCAAGTCGAGCACGTAGAGACTCTCACTCGGGCGATAGGTGGTGTATTCAAACGGCGCGTTCGCCTCGGCTTCCAGCTGCACGCCGCCGTCCTTCACCACCGCCTTTACATGCACCACCGGCGCATCGCTGGCCGGCAGCGCTCCGTTCGACAGAATCAGGCCAGCCGCGATCAGCGCACCCAGCCCCCACGCCCGCCACATGATCCTCATTGCTGCTCTCCTGCACTCGCATAGATTCGTTTCGTCACCACTCGCTCGATCGGCTTGCCAAACGCGTCCTTCGTGTTTTCCTTGAATGTCACACCATCCAAACTGATCTTCTCCACATCCCCGTCATACAACCGGTCGCCTTCCTTGATGAAATACACGCGCTCCTCGGGGTTCGAGACCACAGCGATCATTCCTCCGGCGGACTGAACCGTCCCCGACACGCGGACCGTCGCTATCACTAGACCGGCCTTGCCGGGAGGCAAGTGCAGTGCACCCACGTCCTTCTTGTCGCTGATCAAGGCTACGAACGGGTCCCGCTTGTTCTCCGTTTCAGTCGTCTCCGCTGCCGGCGCTTCCGGAGTGGCAGGCGCGGCGGCAGCCGTCTTGGCTGGCGCCGCAGCTTTGGTCTTCGGCGCCATTTTCTTCTTTGCTGGCCTAGCCTGGGCCCAACTGCCGGGAATCACGCACAACGACATTGCCAGCACGGCCAGTAGATTTGCGGATGCCTTTGCGAGTCTCATCGTCGTCGCCCTATCGTCCTGCCTGTCCGCCAGCAGGCGCTGCCTGCTGTTCGATTGGGTTCGTAAAAAATGTGGTGACCGTAAACGTTCCCGCCACCGACGTGCCGGCCGCCATGTGGAACTTGCTTTCCGAGTGGCCGCCCACCGCGCTCAGCTTCAAATCACCGACGTTGATGATTCGCGACAGCCTTCCGAGCCGGGAGAAGAAATCCAACACCGAGTAGTACGGTCCATCGGCCTCGATATCGAACGGCATCTCGAAGTAGTAAGGCTTCTGCGCAACGGGCTTCGCCGTCAGCGAACGGATTGCAACGCCGGAGCTTATGGCCGAGCGCTGCACCATCAAGATGAACTGGTCCGTCTGCTTTTCTTCCGGAACGATTGTTTGCAGCGTCGCCAACTGTTTCTGCAGCGCATCCATCTCGGTCTGCAATTCGGCGCGACGCTGCTTGTAGACTCGCAGGTTGTCAACTTCGGTTTGCAACGGCTTCAACTCGGCCTGCGCGGTCTCGAGTTGGCCGCGAACGCTCGCAAGGGGCAAGCCCGGAATGTAGAACCCCCCCAGAACCAATACGACAGCCAGCCCGACGTACAACAGGGCTTGCAGCGGCCACGGCCAATCGCGGAAGCTGGTTGCCATCGGCTAGCTCCTTCCCTTGGCCGCGGGCTGCGGGGGCTGTGCGGCTCCCGCGGGCTGGGCCTTCTCAGGGCCTGCCGGCGGCGCGATCACCACCGACATCGAGAAACCGTACGTTTCGACCGACGGACGGATATCGTCTTCCTTGGCGCTCTTGATTTCGACTTTGTCGAAGTAGCCGCTCCGTTTCAGTTCCGTGATGAAGTTGGCCACCGCATTGATCGAACCCGCTTCACCCTGGATGTCCAGCGAATCGCCATTGCGATTGATGGAAGTCAGCCAGAGCGAGTCCACGCGGACCACGGTATTGGCCACCATCTGGAGCAGGTCCTGCGCGCCGCTGCGGTTTCGCTGCAGTGTCTCGATCACGTTGATGCGCTGCTGTAGGACGCTCTTTTCGCTTTCGAATCTTTCCACATCCTGCTTGATCTGTTGCAGGCTCGCCTTTTCGGCCTGTAAATCCCTGATCCGTCCCTGCGTGTACTCCAGTTGCTTCTTTTGTGAGAAGTACACCACGGTCAGAATGACTGCCGCGACTGCGATGGCCCCGATGAAGAGCAGCACCTGAAGGGTCGCCTCCAGCGGCACGGCTTGCTTTGCCGCCTTCGGACGAGCTTGGCCGAGTAGATTGATTCGGATCATGGCGTGTCAAAACTCCTGAGCGCCAGGCCCATGGCTATGGCCAGGCGCGGCGCCAACTCGCGGAGTTGGTTCTCGTCGTGGCGCGCGGGATTGATTGCGACCTTACGAAACGGATACAGCTCCTCGACCGGCATCGCGAACTCTTCCTTCAGCAGGTCAAGCAAGCCCGGCACCCGCGCCGTTCCTCCCGCGACCACGATTCGTCGGATGTTCTCGCCACTGGCTGTGGCCCGGAAAAAGTCGAACGTCTTTTGGATCTCGAGGATCAGAATGTCGGAAACCGACCGCAGGATCGCCGTGCGCTGCTCTTCGCTCACGCCCGCGTGCGTCCCCCCCATCTTCAGCTTCTCGGCGTCCTCGAAGCTCAGGTCGAGTTCCTTCTGTAAGGCGTCGGTGTACTGGTTGCCGCCGACCGAAACGTCGCGCGTGAAGAGCGGCGTCCAGCCGCGGATGATGTTGATGTTCATTACGCTCGCGCCGATGTTCAGCAGCGCCACTACCTGCGATGGGTCCGGCTCGTAGTTCACTTCATAGGCGTTCTGCAGGGCGAAGGCGTCGATGTCCACGACGACGGGCGTCTTCCCCGCCTGCGCCAGCACGTTCGTGTGGTTCAAAATCTTGTCCTTCTTGACCGCCACCAGCAGCACGTCCATCTGGTTCTCCGTCGCTTCCAGGAGCTGGTAGCTCAGGTTTACGTCGGCGATGTCGAACGGGATGTGCTGGCTCGCTTCCGCTTGAATCCGGTCGTACAACTCTTCCTCGGTCATCAGCGGCATGCTCACGCGCTTGACGATTACCGAATGGCCCGAAACGGACGTTGCCACGTCCTTCGTCTTGATTTTCTGGCCCTCGAAGATGGCGATGATTTTCTCGGCTACGGACGGGGCATCCATAATCGCGCCGTCCACGACCGTATCCTGGGCCAGAGGTTCGAGCCCGAAACTTACAAGCTCGTAGCCCTCTTTCGCCTTCCTCAGCTCGACCGCTTTCACGGAGCTCGAGCCGATGTCCAGGCCGATTAACGATTTGGTTTTCCCCAGATTGAACATCGTGCGGCCCCTCACTCCCCAGTTCGTCCCGTTTTCCAGGACGAATCCCGCATCGTTTCTCGTGCGCTCTACCCTGGAATGCCCTTCGCGCCTTTGTTTCCGTTTCGCCCCTAGCGCCGCGGACCTTGCCACACACCCATCGAGAGCACCGCTAGTACTAAGAGACCCGGTACGCCCCGTGAACCGTTTATCACATCTAGCGCCGCAGACTGTCAATCGACATGTTTCAAAGGTGTGCTTCTGTGCAAAACCCCGCCCAAAGGACAGGGCGCGTTCCTGCGCCCCTCAGTCGGGTGTGGGGTTTATGCCGGGCTGACCTAAGGGCCGCCGTGTACCAGGCAGGCTTCGCCGGGTCTTTCATCTTTACTTTTTCTTCCGTTCAGGGTGCGGAAATACTAGTCAGAACCTATGGCGGAGAAACCCTCTAACGCTCGAGCTTCAATTGCGACCAAAGCGCGTCAATACGCCTCTTGGTTGCCTCATCCATCTTGATCTCGTCGGGCCAGCGGCCGGCGTAGCCCTCTTCCGGCCACTTCCGGGTAGCGTCGATCCCCATCTTCGATCCGAAATCCTGACGCCGCGCGGCGTGGTCCAGCGTGTCCACCGGGCCGAGCACGAATTGAATGTCCCGCTCGGGGTCGATCGCGCACAGCGCCTTCCACATAACCTCGCGCGAGTCCTGCACGTTGACATCGTGATCCACAACCACGATCACCTTCGTGAACATCGCTTGGCCGAGCGACCAGATTGCGTTCATGGTCTTTCGCGCGTGCCCCGGGTAGCTCTTGCGAATCGACACGACCATCAGATTTTGGAAAATTCCTTCGGCCGGCATCGCCACGTCCACGATCTCCGGATGCTGCATCTTCATCACCGGCAGAAACACCCGCTCGATCGCGTGGCCGATGAAATAGTCTTCCTGAGGCGGAGGCCCGACGATTGTTGTCAGATAAAGAGGTTCCTTCCGGTGTGTAATGCAGTTCACATGGAAGACGGGGTATTGCCCTTCGAGCGAGTAGAACCCGGTGTGGTCGCCAAACGGTCCCTCCGTCCGCATTTCCCCCAATTCAACGTGACCCTCGAGCACAATCTCGGCATTCGCCGGAACTTCGAGATCGATAGTCTTGCACGCCACCAGTTCGACCGGTTCCCGCCGCAGGAAACCGGAGAACAGGAATTCGTCCATATCCGGCGGCACGGGCAGGATTCCGGCGAGACACGTTGCCGGATCGGCGCCGATTGCCACGGCCACCTCAAGCTTCCCTTCCCTGTTCTTGGATCGCGCGCTGCGAAAGTGTTCCGCGCCGTGCTTTTGTGTCTGCCAGTGCATGCCCGTTGTGCGTGAATCAAACACCTGCATGCGATAGCACCCCACGTTGCGCTTGCCAGTTTCGGGATTCTTCGTGATCACCATCGGCCAGGTGATGTAACGCCCCCCGTCCTGCGGCCAGCACTGTAGGATCGGGAAATCGAATAGCGAAAACCCGTCGGTTCGCACCACTTCCTGGCACTCGCCGTTCCGCACGGTTTTTGGGAACACGTTGCCAAGCTCGGCCAGCTTGGGCAGCATCTTCACTTTGTCGAGGAGTCCCTGCGGCGACTGCATGTCGAGAATCGAGGAGATTCGCCCGGCGATCTCTTCGAGAGAATCTACTTCCAGTGCGAGGTTCATCCGGCGTTCGCTCCCCACGAGGTTCGTCACCGCCGGAATCCGCGAGCCTTTCGGGCGTTCGAACAGCAGAGCTGGGCCGCCCCGCTTGACCGCGCGGTCCGAAATCTCCGTGATTTCGAGCACCGGATCGACCTCCGCGGAAACCCACCTCAGCTCGCCTTCTTTTTCCAGCTTGCGCAAAAAGTCCCGAAGGTCGCGATACGCCACTTCCCCTCCTTGGGCTCACTCGTCCGAGCCGCCCACTCTAGCACGGCTGGCCATCCAGAGCCTCTATCGAGACGGCCTCTTGCCCGCAAGGGAGGCATCTGCCAGCGCGCGAAACCAACCGCGTGAGCAATGCGTCCTTATTCATGAGAAGCTACAGGTTAGATACCCGAGGTAAACGACCGCCAGACCGCGAGAACAATTACGAAAGCAGAGGTCCATGTCGCTCAGAGAGTCTTATCAGAACCACAAGAAGACCTACGTCATCAGCGCCCTCGTCCTGATTGCCATCATCGCGGGCTGGTACTATTACAGTAAGCGCTCGAGCGAACCGAAATTCACCACCGCGCGGGTTGGCCGCGGCAATATAACCGCCACCGTCCAGGCTACTGGCACGATCAACCCGCTGACGACCGTACCGGTCGGGTCTTACGTTTCCGGCACCGTGCAGTACATCTTTGCCGACTACAACACGCGCGTTCACAACGGCCAGGTTCTCGCGCAGCTCGATCCCGCGATTTACGAGGCGCAGGTGACGCAGGCGCGCGGCAACCTCGAAAACGCCCAGGCGAACCTGGTCACCCTCGCCGCCAACGTGCAGGTGGACCAGGCAAACCTTGCCAAAACCCAGGCAAACGTGAAGTATCAGGAGGCCACCGCGAAGCGGTCCCAGGACCTATTCCTCTCCGGGGTCGTTTCCGCCGATTCCAACGATCTGATCCAGTCCACTCTGGGTCAGGCACAAGCGGACGTGCAATCCACGCAAGCCGCTCTGGCTCAGGCCAAAGCGCAACTCGAACAAGCAAAATCGCAGGTGACGTCGATGGAAGGTGCGCTCAAGGCCGCCGAGACGAGCCTGAAGTACACCACAATTATCTCGCCGATCGACGGTACGGTGGTCGCGCGCAACGTCGATGTCGGCCAGTCCGTCGCGGCCACCTTGCAGGCGCCGCAGGTTTTCACTGTCGCGCAGGATCTGACCAGGATGCAGGTGTACGCGGCTACAGACGAGTCTGACACAGGCAACATCAAAGTCGGCACGCCGGTGACATTCCAGGTCGACGCCTTCCCGACCGAGCTTTTCCACGGCCGCGTCAGCGCCGTACGTCTGAATCCAACCACCGTTCAGAACGTCGTCACTTACAACACCATCATCGACTTCAGCAACCCTGATGAAAAACTGCTGCCCGGCGAAACGGCCTACGTCATTATTCCAACCGGGCATGCAGCGAACACAGTCGAGATCCCAAATGCCGCTCTTACGTTCAAGGCAAGCATGCCGCAGAAGGACCTTCAGCAGATCTACAAGCAGTACAACATTTCGCACGAGGCTTCGGCGACGCATCTCGGCGGATGGCAGGTTGTGTGGAAGCTGGGACCGAATAACAATCCGATTCCCTTCGCGGTGCAGGTCGGGATCACCGATTACAACAATACCCAACTCCTTCAGGGCGACTTGAAGGACGGCGACCTTCTGGTGACGACCGAGCAGGTGGCCAAAACCACCGGCACAACCGGTGGCCAGCGTCCTCCGGGCTTCGGTGGCGGCGGTCCGCCACGATAGTCGATCGCGCAGGAATTGAGGTGCCAAGATGAATGCCAGGGAAGTGATCCGAGTGGCGCTGAGAGCGCTGGCTCGCAACAAGATGCGGACTATCCTGACGATGCTGGGGATCATCATAGGCGTCGGCGCCGTGATCTGCACGGTCGCAATCGGCCAGGGCGCCGGACAACAGGTCCAACAGCAGATTCAGTCGCTTGGCGACAACATGATCATGATTTTTTCCGGCAGCGTGAACACGGCCGGTGTACGCATGGGAAGCCAGGCCACCAAAACGCTCACCGTTGACGACGCACAGGCGATTCTCCAGCACGTGCCCAATATCGTCGCCGTCTCACCCGTCGTGTTTTCTTCCGTCCAGGTCGTGAACGGGAACCAAAACTGGTATACGCGGGCGCAAGGCGCCTCGCCCGATCTCCTTCAAATCCGGAATTGGCCCGTGGTTTCCGGAAGCTCTTTCGCACAGAGAGATGTGGACGTGGCATCCGACGTCTGCGTCATCGGCAACACCGTGGCACAGCAGCTGTTTGGCGATCAGGACCCGGTGGGTCAGACCATCCGTGTCAAGAACCTTCCGTTTCGCGTTCTTGGCCTCCTTCAGACGAAGGGTCAATCGGGCGTGGGTCAGGATCAGGACGACATCCTCATCATGCCGTACACGACGGTCCAGAAAAAAATCGCAGGCATCAGTTGGGTGCAGTCCATTTTCGCCTCCGCGAGCTCCCAACAGACGATGCAGCCGGCGGAGGACGCTATTGCCTCGCTGCTGCGCCAGCGGCACCACCTACGGCCCGGTGAAGACGACGACTTCATCATTCGCAGCCCGAACGAAATCGCTCAGGCCGCGTCCGCCACTTCCGGCATCCTGACGCTCCTGCTCGGGAGCATCGCCTCCGTTTCTCTCCTCGTCGGCGGCATCGGAATCATGAACATCATGCTCGTGTCCGTCACCGAGCGCACGCGCGAGATTGGTGTGCGCATGGCCGTGGGCGCCACCGAGCAAGATGTCCGGATGCAGTTCCTCAGCGAAGCGCTCGTCCTGAGCGCGATCGGCGGCCTGATCGGAATCACCTTTGGTGTTGCGTGCTCCGCCCTCGTTTCGCACCTGGCCCACTGGACGACGTTCGTTTCTCCGCTCTCCGTGCTGATCGCGGTTGTGTTTTCCGCCGGCGTCGGAGTCATTTTCGGCTATTATCCCGCGAGCAAGGCCGCTGCGCTCGACCCCATTGAGGCCCTCCGATATGAATAACAACTGCTTTAAGGACAGCTTCGGTTACCCCGCGGTGTACCGGACGCTGGGCATTCTCGTCCTTGCATGCCTTTCGCTGACGGCCGTTGCATACGCCCAGGGTCAGAACCCTGGACTTCCCGCCGCAGGCGGTGCGTACCCGCACGCCAAGAAGCCGGCCCTTCCGCCGGCTGCCAGCGGCCCCACGCCCGTGGGTAGGAAGACGTCCGCTGGAGAGCAGTTCTACATCGTCGCCTCACTCGACCAGTCGAAATCCCAGCTTCTGCTGAAGCTCCCGAGCGAAGTCACTATGCTGATGAGTGTCAGCGACAAGACCCAGATTCAGGATGAAAATGGCGCGTCGCTCAAGCTTTCCGATTTGCGCGCGGGTGACACCGTCTGGGTGGCCTCATCCGGAGGCGCGCAACCGACCGCCGTTCGCATCCGCAAAGGCCAGATGACGCTCGCCGATCTTCACCGCTACTACCTCGACTATCCCGAAATCAAGTAACGGCGTTGGGAGCGGATTCTTGCGCGGGCCAAACGGCGGTGCTATTCTGCAAAACGATTCGGCCCTGAGCGGGCGTCGTACAATGGCAGTATAGAAGCTTCCCAAGCTTCGGACGTGGGTTCGATTCCCATCGCCCGCTCCAACAATCCGCAAAATTCACGTTGATTCGGCTACCCTTGCTCACCTGCAATCCTGGATTTGCGCCCCAACAGACGGGGTTTTGCGCCCATTTTGCGCCCAAGTTCCGTCACCTGTGAAAAGGCGCGCCCCCGTTAAGGTGCGAGACTCCAGGGAGAGGTGAGAATGAAGAGGGGATACTACCGCATTCCGAGAAGGGCTCCGGCCAATCGGATAGAAGGCCCCCTAGCAGATGCGGTGCGAGCCAAGTTTGCCGAGGGTTGGCCGAAGGCTCGGATCGCGCGGGAGTTCCGCCTCAATCGCCGCACGGTGATTCGAATCTGTGCCCCCATTACCCAGCACGAACCTCCAATGCTCCCGAGCCCAGCATTGAGTCCGCTCGTGCGATGCATCGGCTGCGGGATAGAAATTCGACGGAGCATCTTGCTAGCGCATTGGCCGAACTGTCCCGCGGTCCGAGAGGGATATCTCTCGCTCGAGGATTGCCCCGTGTAGAAGTACGCACCCGTCCTGCCTGCACACAATCGGAGATTTCAAAAACTATACGCCGGAGAGATTTCAACAGGAGAGCCAACGAGAGCGCCGCGATCCAAGCGCAAGTCCAAACCCCTACCGCCGCCGCAAGTCGCGCGCAACATCCGTTGCAACGCGTTCTCAGGCAATTGTCGAGGGTTGTGCAACGGCCGCGCGATCAAGATCCTGGTGGGATTCTCTAAGTGCCAAGATTTCAGAGGAAACACCACTCGGTTACGAGAGTTCCCTCCCCTCACAAAACGAACCCCCAGGTAAGTGGTCGTGTCGGACAGACACTGGGCTGACCCAGGGGTTCAAGAGTTGTCCATTTGCCTCGACGTCCGTAGGCTGGAAGGACAGGTCAGGGCAAACCTACAAGACGACGCAACACGGAGTCAAGATCAGAGCTATTTCGAAGTAATGGGAGTCCCGCTGCGCGATTCGGCGTAATTAACAGCAAGCGGACTTCAGAGTAGTCAGCGAGAGTCCACTTGATTGCATAACAATCTCGGCCGCCCTCGACTCGAGCGGCTTTAGCTGATAGGTTCGGGGGGACGGGGCCGGAATTC